>Ga0310917_10000438_pt1 | contig 18115 bp, 19 predicted proteins | sample GREbulkMGLF178_FD_203531 | JGI IMG/M metagenome (GOLD analysis project Ga0310917, IMG submission 203531) | Lab enrichment of tropical soil microbial communities from Luquillo Experimental Forest, Puerto Rico - GRE.bulkMG.LF178 | ecosystem: Environmental > Terrestrial > Soil > Tropical forest >... | reverse complement strand
AATCGGTTCCAAAGACTTCCACGGCCGGTTTTTCTCCTAGAGCAACTTTGAGAACGTTCGGGATCAAATGTGTTTCGACGCGATGATCTTCTCCGAATTTCTCCGAAGCGCCGGCCGCGTTGAAATAACGAAGTGAAGTATATTTTAATCCGTGGATCTCGTCGTACCAACGGAGAATCTTTTCGAAAGCAAGCTTCGATTCGCCGTAGGGGTTGATCGGCCGCGTCGGCATTGTTTCATCAATTGGCACGCGCTCCGGCGGGCCGAAGATGGCGCAAGTCGATGAGAAAACAATCTTCGTCACACCAACGCTCACCATAGCATCGAGAAGATTGAGACCGCTGGCGATGTTGTTCCGGAAATATTTCGATGGATTTCGCATCGATTCGCCGACGAGCGCGCTCGCGGCAAAATGCATCACCGCCTCGGGTTTTTGCTTCGCCAACGCTTGTTCGATCGATTGTTGATTTTGCAGATCGCCCTCGACAAATTGAGCGCGGAGATCGATCGCCGCGCGGTGGCCTTCGCTCAGATTATCGAAAATTGAAACAGTGTGGCCCTCATCGAGCAGCAGCTCAGCGCAAACGCTGCCGATATAGCCGGCGCCACCGACAACGAGAATTTTCATTCTCGGGAAAATCGGCGGCCTACGATGTTAATCAATCCAAAGTGCGACTGGATAACGTTTTTGCCGAGGCCTGTGGCGAATTCACCGTTCTCGCCGAAGATTGAGTCGAGCTAGAAGCCAAGGGCGCAGCCGGGGAACGACCCTTCTGATGCAGCGCGACGATCATCTTTTGAACCTGTGCGTGTTTAGCGCGCGGTCCGAGAACCTGAAGACTCTTCTCTTCCGAGCCCCATTGCAAAACGTCGATATCAACATTGCGAACGCCCCAGCGTTTCATCTCTAGCTTCGTCGGCTTGTAAAGGTCGATCGTGTTCGTGCCGACGAGTGCCGCCCCATAATCGTCGACAATGTATTCCTCTCGGGTGCTCACGATCCGGAATCGCGTTCCGACAGGAAAGACCGACCAATCGGAAGCGGCACTCATCATGTGACGCCCGGATAAATATGTGCCGAGGGCATTTCGAGGTCCGCCTTTTTCGGCGCGAGTGTAAGCGGTCGTGCGAACGTTCGATATGCGGCCGAGGTGCGAGTTTGCGGCTTCGACAGCGGTCAGAGGTTTCTGCACGGTCGATTGTTCTGCGCAACCGGCAAGAATACACGCAACAGCAAAAGCTATTGCAAGGTTAAGGCTTCCTCGCATTTACAACACCGCGGCCTCACATAGCATCGATGGCTCGCGAGGCAAGCAAATTTTTCGACAGAGTGGATATCGGCCGCGGGGTTGCACCCCTTTCTAGGAGCAGACCTCCGAGCCAGTCTAACACGTTGTCTGGCGTGAAAGTTCGGTCGTGCAATGCGGACAACGCGTGGCCCTTATCGGAATCAACATCGTGCACGCCGGACAATCTTTCACGACCGGGGGACCACTCTCCGGTTGCTTGAGCTTGTTGACCCCTTTGACCACAAGAAAGATGCAAAATGCGACAATAATGAAGTTGATCGTGATCGTAATGAAATTGCCGTAAGCGAAAACCGGTCCTAATTTCTTGGCGTCGGCCAGCGGCAAACTAGCCGTAATCTTGTCCGACAACGGAATGTAGAGGTTGCTAAAGTCCGATGTTTCCGGCGACTCGCCCGATCCGCGGCATCAGCAAGTCTTCGACGACCGAGGTAACGATTTTCCCGAACGCTGCGCCGATGATCACGCCAACGGCGAGATCGATCGCATTGTTTTTAACTGCGAATTCCTTGAACTCCTTCCACATAGCGCCTGTTTAACTACTCGAGCACGATGTTCACAAGTTTTTTTGGAACGACCACGACCTTGCGAATCGTCTTACCCTTAACGAGCTCGCTAATCTTGGCGCTACTCAGAGCAGCGGCTTCATGCTGTTCGTTCGTTGCCAGAGCCGAAGTGGACACGCGGTCGCGCACTTTGCCGTTCACCTGAATCACGATTTCGACTTCGTCTTCCGCCAAGAATTTCGCGTCGTAATTGGGCCAGGTCTGCTCCGCGACATCGCCCTTCAACTTCAGGCGCTCCCAGAGCTCGGAGCTCAAATGGGCCGCGAATGGATTTAGGAGGACCAGAAAGGTGCGCATCGCCGAAATTGGTAACGTCTTCGCGCTGGTGAGCGCGTTCACAAAAATCATCATTTGCGAGATCGCGGTGTTAAACGACAGCGATTCGATGTCCTCGGTTACCTTTTTGATGGTGGCGTGCAGAATCTTTTGCTGCGCCTTAGTAAGATCTACATCCTTCACTGCGGGCGACAATTCCCACTCGCCCGCCTGATTTTCCGTCATCAATAAACGCCAGACGCGCGCCAGAAATCGCGCAACGCCTTCCACGCCGCGCATGCTCCAGGGTTTCATTTGCTCGAGAGGACCCATGAACATTTCATAACAGCGAAACGCGTCCGCGCCGTATTGCTCAATGACGTCGTCGGGATTGACGATGTTCCCGCGGGACTTCGACATTTTCTGGCTGTCTTCTCCGAGAATGACTCCCTGATTCACCAAGCGCTGAAACGGTTCTGGCTTCGAGACGTGTCCGAGATCGAAAAGCACTTTGTGCCAGAATCGCGAATAAAGCAGATGCAACACTGCGTGCTCGGTCCCGCCAACATAAAGATCGACACCACCCGGTTTTGGGCCGCTCATCCAATATTTTTCCGCATTTTCACCGACGAACCGTTTGTCGTTCTGCGGATCGCAAAACCGCAGGTAATACCAACACGAACCCGCCCACTGCGGCATCACGTTCAGCTCCCGCACTGCTTTTTTTGAGTATCGAACCCAATCCTTTGCTTTCGCGAGCGGCGGTTCGCCGGTGCCGGTCGGCTTGTAGTCTTCCAAAGGCGGTGGAACGACGGGCAGCTCGCCTTCCCCGACCGCGCGATGCCCCCCGCCTTCCCACACAATTGGGAACGGCTCGCCCCAATATCGTTGCCGCGAGAAAAGCCAATCGCGAAGTTTGTAATTCACCGCAGCCTTGCCCAGGCTGCGTTCCTCCAACCAAGTCGTAATTTTTCGAATCGCTTCCCGCGACGGAAGTCCGTCAATAATCGGCGAATTAACGGCCACGCCGTCGCCTACGAATCCGATTGGATCTTCGTCGCCAAGCGGCTGAACAACCTGACGAATCGCTAGATCAAACTTGCGCGCAAATTCGAGATCGCGCTCGTCGTGCGCCGGCACGGCTTGAATCGCGCCGGTGCCGTAACCGAGCAGAACGTAATCCGCGATCCAGATCGGAATCTTTTCTTCGGTCGCCGGATTGATGGCGAACGCGCCGGTGAAGACCCCGGTTTTTTCTTTCGCGAGCTCTGTGCGTTCGAGATCGCTTTTGCGGGCGGTGCGCTCGCGATATTCGCGCACTTCGGCCCATTGTTCTTCGGTCACGATTTGATCGACCAGTGAGTGTTCCGGCGCGAGCACCATGTAAGTCGCGCCGTAAAGCGTGTCGGGTCGTGTCGTGAAAACGCGAATGCGCGCATCGTGATTGTCGATCCTAAAATCTATCTCTGCGCCGTCGCTTCGACCGATCCAGTTGCGTTGAAGCAATTTGATTCCTTCGGGCCAGTCGAGCCCTTCGAGTTCGCTGATCAATCGCTCTGCGTAAGCGGTGATGCGCAGCATCCATTGCCGCATTGGCCGCCGAACAACTGGAAAGCCGCCGACTTCACTCTTCCCGTCGAGCACTTCCTCGTTTGCCAAAACCGTGCCGAGCTCCGGACACCAGTTCACAGGAACGTGAGCGACGTAAGCGAGTCGAACTTCGTCCGGATTTTTGCCGCGATAAGTTTTGATCGGCTCGGCCTTGTTCGTCTTGGGATTGAACCAGGAATTGTAGATCTGGAGAAAGATCCATTGCGTCCATTTGAAGTAACGTGGGTCGGTCGTGTTGATCTCGCGCTGCCAATCGTAGGAAAAACCGATGCGCTTAAGCTGCGATTTGAACTTGGCGACGTTTTTCTGGGTTGTGATCGCCGGATGCTGGCCGCTCTTGATCGCATATTGTTCGGCCGGCAAACCGAACGCGTCCCAGCCCATCGGATGGAGAACGTTGAAACCGCGCATTCTTTTGTAGCGCGCGATGATATCAGTTGCAGTATAGCCCTCAGGATGTCCGACGTGCAGACCAGCGCCGCTCGGATATGGAAACATATCGAGCACGTAGAACTTCGGTTTCTTTACCTCGAAATCTTTCTCGCCCGGATTTGGTGCATGAAAAACCTGGCGCTTGTCCCAGATTTTCTGCCACTTCGACTCAATCTGATCGAACGGATAGGGTTTGCGGCGCCGCTCGCTGCTCATTGGATTATGAATCAGGAAAGCAGGAAAGCAGGAAAAGCAAATGGACTTGGTGCTGGCGAGTCGCAATCCGCATAAGACGAAGGAATTTCGCGAGCTTCTGGGAACAGAGTTTGGTCTGATGGATCTCACTAGCTTTCCCGAAATCGCGATGCCTCTGGAGACCGGAGGCACGTTCAATGAAAACGCAATTTTGAAAGCGACCAGCGTTTCAAAAGATGTAACTGCCGCCGCTCAGCTCCCGCGTGGCAGTCATCTACTCGTGATTGCGGATGATTCTGGGTTAGAAGTCGATGCGCTCGGCGACGTGCCGGGAACTTATTCGGCGCGTTATGCTGGCGAAAACGCGAGCGATGCCGACAACGTCAACAAGCTGCTTAGGGAATTGCGCGCCAGGAATGTCCAAGGCAACGATCGATCTGCACGATTTCGCTGCGTTATCGCGCTCGCGCAAAACGGAAAACTTCTCGGAGCATTTGAAGGCAAGGTCGGAGGAGAGATTCTCGATCTGCCGCGTGGAACGAACGGCTTTGGGTACGATCCGGTTTTTCAGCCGAACGGATTCGAGCAGACGTTTGCGGAAATGAAGCTCGAATTAAAAAATAAAATCAGCCACCGGGCGAAAGCAGTTGCTGCGCTGCGCGAAGCTCTCCGCCAAGTTGAAAATTAATGCGAAGGAGGCGGCTGGGCAACCGGCCCGCCGCCAGGACCCGGTGTTGCTGCTCGAATCTGATAGCCGACCTTCTGAATCCCGACGCGACGAACTTTGTCCAGCACGGTGATCACATCGCCATGTCTGGCCATTCCTTCAGCGCTGATCGAAATCTTAATGTTCGGATTGGCCGCGTGGAGCTGAAACAAGCGCGGAAGTATTTGATCGTCCGTAACGTATTGTCCGTCGAAACTGACCGCATTGCCTGCGCCGACCCGAACCGAGACGTAGTCCTTTACTTGGTTAGGCGGCGGGATCGAAGCTGAAGGCAAAGCGACCTTAATTCCTTTCATGTGAGTCTGGCTCAAGCTCACCATCATGAAACTCGCCAGCAGAAAGAACATGATGTCGATCAAGGGAATGATCTCAATCCGGGCGTGTTTTTTCGGAATGGGCGATGCGACCTGCATACTTAATCAATAAGAAGCTCCGGTCATGGTGTAGGTAATCGGGACTTTCACTCTAGGTGCACATTTCCCGGGTTGAAAACGCCAGCGTCTGAATGTGGTGACGGTAGAGTTATCCAAAATCGGGCTACCGATGCTCTGGGCCATCGACGCTTCAGTGACGTTGCCGCTAGCCGTGTCCACAGAAAGGACAGCGACACCGCTACCAGTGACGTGCCGGCTTCGCGCTTCATACGGGTACTCCGGTTTTGGAGCAAAAATCGCGACCGCCTTCGCGCCCGAAATCGACATTGTTCCAGTGACACCTTGCGGTGCTTTCACCGGACCAGCTGGTCGATTCGTTTTTGGCGGCGGCGGTTTTTCTTCGTGGAACTCCGGAGCCACTTCAGGAATCGGCGGCGGTTCTTGAATTGGAATGTCTTCCGGCGGCGGCGTTGGTTGATCTTCCGGTTGCAGCATTGCTTCCACCGTGGCGGTCGGAATCTGCGACAGATCGACCACCGGCGCTTCGTGTTTAATTCCTGCGATCGCGACGGCACCGACATGAACGGCCAGCGCCCCGCCTAAAGCGGTCCAAAATTGCCAGCGAGGTGGCGGTCTATAAAGAAGCGGTCCGGCCATACACTATTGCGATCCGGGTCCGGGAACTCCTTTGAGCGCTTCGCTCTTAATCTCGAACGCGACTTTGTAAAAGCCCACCGATCTCAAGATATCGAGAACGCGAATAATGTTGAAGTGAACGGTGTCCGCGTCGCCACGAATGAACACTTTCGCTTCGGGATTCTCGTCGTGAACTGCCTTCAATTTGGCGGTGAGCGCGTCATAGGTCATCTCGGTCTTGTCGAAATATGGATTGCCGTTCGCATCGACCGAGACGCTGATGTACTCGTTCTTCGCCTGCGTTTCGCCAGATTGTCCGGTGGGAAGGTTCACTTTCATGCCCTTCATATGGACCTGGCTCAAGCTCACCATCATGAAACTCGCCAGCAGAAAGAACATGATGTCGATCAACGGAATGATCTCGATCCGCGCTTTGTGATGCGGGATTGGTGAGCTGACACGCATAAACAGTTAGATCGACGAGCCTTTAGCCGAACTCGGTGTGCTCGGCGTGTGCGCAATCGTCACTTCTTCGCGGCGTCCCGGTTTTTGAGCTTCGAGCATAACTTCAAGGTTCGTAGCCGCGGTTTGCAACTCGAACTCCAAGTTAGACACCCGCGACGTAAAAAAGTTAAACGGAATCAGCGAGAAGATCGCGATGCCGAGACCGCACGCTGTTGCGATAAGCGCCTCCGCGATACCGCCGGTCACCGCAACGACCGCGATTTCTTCGTTGCCCAGCGCGCCGAACGCTTTGATCAACCCGGTGACCGTTCCCAACAATCCAAGCAACGGCGCGAGCGTCACCAAAGTATCCATCACGACGAGGAAGCGGCCGGCGCGTTTAATCTCGATACCGGCGGCCACCTGCAAAGCGCCCTGCAACGACGCGTGCTGATGGTTCAAGCCGTTCCAAATCATGCGCAAAACCGGATCGCGCGTATCGCGTGAGAGTCGCGATGCTTCTGACACATCGTTGTTCTCGATCGCCGTGAAAACCTTTTCGATCCGCTTCGGGTCGCGCCGGAACCAACGGCCGCCCCACCAGAAAACTCGCTCGATAACAACAGTCAGCGCCACGACCGAGACGAGCAGAATTGGCCACATCACGGGACCGCCCTGATTAAACTTGTCGATGAAGTAGTTGCCCGTGACTTTTGTTTCGTACAAGTGCGCGGATGGAGCGACCGAAGCACTCGGCGCAGGGCTCAACGTCGCGGCCACGCTTGATCCCGCAGCAGGAGCGCCAGCTGGCGCCGCCCCCGGTTGTCCGGGCGGCATACCAGCAGCCGGTTGACCGGGTGCGGATGCGCCCGGTTGCTGCATCGGTGCGCCGGGTTGCGCGGCAGCAGGTTGTCCTGGCGCAGGACTCATTGGCGCGCCTGCTGCTGGCGGTGCGCCCGGCGGCGGTGGCGGTTGTTGTCCGGGCCGCTGCGGCGGTGATTGAGCAAACGCACTCAACGCGATGAAGCTCAGACAGAGAGTAAGCAATGTTTTCATAGTTTCGGCAGGGTTAAATTTAACTGCTCGGCACATCCCCTTTATTCCAAATCGGTTGGACGCGAGTCGAGCAAAACTTTTCACTTTTCTTCAGGGACGCACGGCTATGGGCGAACCTCATTTTAAACTTCGCATCACACCGGGCCTCAGGATGTAAGACAACACTCATGGCGCGAACGTTGGATTCGCGCCGCGTCTTCAGCGGCCGTTGACCACGCGGTTTCGCAGCGGCGGCCAATCACCAATGCGCGCTTCTAATTCATCGCCGGCCCGAATCGGCCCCACTCCCGAAGGCGTGCCGGTCAAAATTACGTCGCCCGGCAACAAAGTGAGCGATTGGCTCGCGAAAGAAACAATCTCGCCGGCCGAGTAGATCATCTGATTTGTGCGCGCTTGCTGGCGCACTTCGCCGTTTTGGCGCAATTCCAACTGCAGATCACGAACATCGACCTCAGTATAAACGAATGGCCCGATAGGCGTGTAGGTGTCGAAAGACTTGCAGCGACCGAATTGTTTCTCCGACTTCTGCAAGTCGCGGTCGCTAATGTCGAGACCGATGGTGTAACCAAAAATGAAATCGGTCGCCCGTTCGGCGGAAACATTCTTGGCTGGATGCCCGACCACGACGCCAAGCTCGGTTTCGTAATCAGTTTGATGTTCCGGAAATGCGATCGCAATGTTGCCATTGTGCGACAAAAGTGAGCTCGGTGATTTGAACCAAATCAGCGGCGTTCCCAACGGAGTGCGTTTCATCTCCACGATGTGATCGGCGTAATTCAAGCCGACTGCGATCAGCTTTGACGGCGCGACTGGAACATCAACATCCACTTGCGCGAGCCTTCGCTTTTGGCCGGTCGGTTCGATCTCGATCCAATATGGCTTTGCCAAGACTTCGACGACGTCGCCACGGATTTCGCCGTAAAAGAACCCCCCACCCGATCTAAATCCGCCGAACGTCCGCATCTTTGTTATTTCGCAACAACGGCCACAAAATCGCGCACCGGTTTTTGCTCGGCGATCGAAAATGCGCTTCCGTTCGCGCGCTTGAACCAGAACGCGCTTGAAGAACCGCCATCCAGATTTAGCGCGCGTTGAATCTTGAAATCGGGAATCGCGACCATGGCAAGAATGTTTGACAAATCGGCCAATGTAACATCCGAACAAAAACCGAGGGCCGCTTTGTCGCCTGCGCCGAGGGCGGCAAAGGTGCGACGCGCCGCTTTGGTCGATTCCAATCCGCGAACCGACTTGCTGAGATCGACAATCATCGGTCCTGATTCTACCGCGGTATCCGGTTTTTGGCTGAGCGAAAACTCTGCCACGCGAGAGATCTGAACTTTTTTGGGGGACGCGCTCAGCACGCCACTAAGCAAACGGGCCTTTTGCAACGGCGTGATCATTGTTCCATCGACAATCAGTAAGCCGATCGGCCTGTATTCAGGATCGAAATAGCCGCCGTTCACTGCGGCAAGAAAATTTCCCCGAGCCATGACATCCTCCAAATCCAATCGGGGGTCGGACGACTGATCCACGATCCGGAGGCGACACGATTTTGTCGAAAACACTGCGAGCTCGAGCGATGCGCGCTCGCCGCTGTTCGAATCTTCGACGACGATATAGCGATGTTCCAGGCCGCGAACTGGCGATGATTCGGACTGACTGGAAATTTGCGCCCACTGCCCATGAACAGCGCACGCAAAAAAAACCAGCAGCAGCGCGAACGGGCTAAGCTTTCGCACCGTACTTGTCGATCAAAGCTTGAAAGCGCGGACCTTTGCCAATTGGATTCCGAACCGGATCGATCTTCAGAATCTCCGCAGTGATTCCATCATTTCGCCTCCGATGGAAGCCAGGCGCCGTTGTTGCGGGGGTCGCTATGATTCCCTGAGAGGTAATATCCAAGCCCCACGCGAGAATCAGCGCGATTGGAAACCCGATCGACAACAGCACTATGACCAGAGGCAGTGACCAGTTCGGCAATTCCCAAGCCGGAAACGCGGCCGACGCCAGTTGGATGATACCGCCAACCGCGATGACGTAGGCAGCCGCAACGCGATAAACTTTTCGCCGCTTCACTTCTTCGAAGAAGCCACTCATTGAAACAGATGGATTATCGTTCAAGGACAACCCTTAGACAGGCAAATTCAACACCCCGTTCACTTAACGCCAGTGGCGAAAATCGTTTGAAACTGGGGGTTCTGCTTTTCCCGCGAAACAACACTGACCTCAATTTCGCGAAACCCACAGTTCTCCAGCAGCTCGTGCAGCTTCACTTCGCTGAAACCGAGCCAGCGGTCCGCATAAAGCTCGCGCGCTTTGTCGAAGCGATGACTCAGCAAATCGAGTACGACGATGCGGCCGTTCTTTTTCATTATACGGCGCGCGGACGAAATCGCCCGCTCCGGCTTGATCGCATGATGCAAAGCCTGGCTCAATAGAACAAGATCGACACTGCCTTTTGCAACCGGCGGATCTTCCAAATCCCCCAATCGATATTCGAGATTCTTGAAGCCATGTTTCGTCGCCAGCTTGGAACCGAACTCCACCATCTTCGGCGAATTATCGATCGCGATGACTTTGCGCGCGTTCTTCGCTAGCAGCTGCGAAAGTGTTCCCTCGCCGGCGCCAAGATCGACAATCGTCAGTTTCGGAACGAGCGAGATCAACGCATGGGAGAGAGCTCGCCACGAACGGCCCGGGACATAACTGCGGCCGAACTTTCCGGCCAGCTCATCGAAATATTCACGCGCTTTGTCCTGGCGCTTACGCAAAGTCAATTTCAACGCCGTTCGGTCGCGTGCAGTCTCGGGAATTTCGTGCGCCAGTGTTTCGATCAGTTGGTGGACGCGGTTCCGCGCGCCATTTCGCACCACGAATTTTGCGGCGCCGTAGTAAACATTCTTTCCGGCACGACGATCCACCACTACGCCAGCCCGTTTCAACTGCGCAAGATGGCTGGAAATACGCGATTGACCCATGTTCAGGATTTGCTGCAGCTCGGCGACGGAAAGCTCTTCCTCTTCGAGGAGAAGAAGGAGTCGCAGCCGAGTCGAATCAGCCAGAAGCCGCAATAAATTAAGGGTTGACGTCATCCGCGCGTCCAGACGATATATCTACATATCATGATCGGTCAATATGTTGGCCGCAGCCAGTTTCGATCCTCTTCCTCTACTTAAAACGCTTTTAATCTTCCCCATGTCACGCCGCTACGTTTTTTCTTCCGAATCAGTTGGTGAAGGTCACCCCGACAAAGTCTGCGACACAATTTCGGACGCGGTCCTCGATGCCTGCCTCAGACAAAATCGACACAGTCGCGTCGCTTGTGAGACTTATGCCAAGAGTAATATCGTGATTGTGGGCGGTGAGATCACGATTCCGAATCTTCCGGAAGACAAAACGCTGAGCAGCGTTCTACTGATCAACAAAATTGTGCGCGATACCGTTCGCGAAATTGGCTACGTGAACGACGACGATGTATTTCACGCCGATAAAATCCAGATTCAGAACATCATCACCGAACAATCGCCCGACATTGCGCAAGGTGTCGATGCGCGTGCAGCGGAAGGAAAGGGAACAGCTGAACAAGGCGCCGGCGACCAGGGCCTGATGTTCGGCTACGCCTGCGATGAAACACCGGAGCTCATGCCGGCACCAATCATGTTCGCGCATCGCCTCGGTCGCGAGCTGACCCGGATTCGTAAAAGCGGGAAAGTCGGCTGGCTTCGGCCGGACGCGAAATCGCAAGTATCAGCGATTTACGAAGACGGCAAACCGATCGGGATTTCCTGTGTCGTTGTTTCAACCCAACACACGCGCGGCGTAAAACATTCCGAGATCCGCAGTTTCGTCATCGAAGAAGTGATCAAAAAAGTTTTGCCAAAGGAAATGTTGGGCGCCGCCACGCAATTTTTAGTGAATCCAACCGGGAACTTTGTAGTCGGCGGTCCCCAGGGCGACACGGGTCTGACCGGTCGCAAGATTATTGTCGACAGTTACGGCGGAATGGGACGTCACGGCGGCGGCGCGTTTTCCGGAAAAGATCCGAGCAAAGTCGACCGCAGTGCATCCTACATGGGACGCTGGGTCGCGAAAAATGTGGTCGCGTCGGGGCTGGCGAAAAAGTGTGAAGTGCAATTTGCTTACGCGATCGGTCATCCCAAGCCGCTCAGTGTTCACGTCGACACGTTCGGCACGAATACTGTCGATGAAGAAGCAATCGAACGCGCGGTGTTGAACACGTTCAGCTTCAAACCGGCCGACATCATCGAGCAACTCGATCTTCTCCGCCCAATCTACTCAAAGACCACGAATTACGGCCATTTCGGCAAAGTTGATGATCCGGACATCACTTGGGAAGCAACAAACAAAGCCGCAGCTTTAAAAAAGGCGGCAAAATAAGTTTATAAATTTATGAGCACGTCGACCCAAACGAAAACGAAGCAGGATTTCAAGATTAAAGACATCAGTCTCGCGGACTGGGGTCGGAAAGAGATTTCGATCGCGGAAAAGGAAATGCCGGGACTGATGGCGATCCGCGAGAAGTATGCGCGGCAAAAGCCGCTTGCCGGCGCGCGCATCACCGGATCGCTTCACATGACGATCCAGACGGCGGTGTTAATCGAGACACTTGTCGATCTTGGCGCGAGCGTGCGCTGGGCGTCATGTAATATTTTTTCGACGCAGGATCACGCCGCAGCAGCAGTCGTGAAGGCAGGCGTTGCAGTGTTCGCGTGGAAAGGCGAATCGCTCGAAGAATATTGGTGGTCGACTTACCAGGCGATCTCGCATCCGGATGGAAAAGGTCCACAGCTCGTCGTCGACGACGGCGGCGATGCGACGTTGTTGATGCACAAAGGTTACGAGTTCGAAGAAGGCAGCGATTGGGCGAAAACGAGATCGGCGAACAGAGAGGAACAGGTAATCAAAGACCTGTTGCTCGAGATTCAGCGCGAGAATCCGTATCGGTGGCACGAGATCGCGAAGGACTGGCGCGGCGTTTCCGAGGAAACTACGACCGGGGTGCATCGCCTTTACAAAATGCAGCAGGAAAACCGGCTGCTTGTTCCCGCCATCAACGTCAACGATTCCGTCACCAAGTCGAAATTCGACAATCTCTATGGCTGTCGGCATTCGCTGGTCGATGGACTGAACCGTGCGCTCGACGTCATGATCGCCGGCAAAGTCGCAGTTGTGTGCGGTTATGGAGATGTGGGCAAGGGTTGCGCGCAGTCACTGCGCGGCCAGGGCGCCCGTGTTGTAGTCACCGAAATCGATCCGATCAACGCGTTGCAAGCCGCGATGGAAGGTTACGAGGTCACGACCGTCGAAGACACGCTCGGCCGGGGCGACATTTACATCAGCGCGACCGGCAACACAGACGTGGTCACGCTTGAGCACATGCAACGCATGAAAGATCAGGCGGTCGTGGCGAACATTGGCCACTTCGACAATGAGATTCAGGTCGATGCGCTAAACAATGCTCAGGGTGTGAAGCGCACCAATATCAAGCCGCAGGTAGATAAGTACACGTTTCCGGATGACCATGAAATTTTTCTGCTTTCGGAGGGTCGGTTGGTGAATCTCGGCAACGCGACCGGTCATCCGAGCTTCGTCATGTCGAATTCGTTTTCCAACCAGGTTCTCGCGCAAATGGACCTCTGGAAGAACCGAGACACTTACAAAGTTGGGGTTTACGTCTTGTCGAAAAAACTCGACGAAGAAGTCGCGCGCCTGCATCTTCACAAAATCGGCGTGAAGTTGACTAAGCTTTCGCAAAAACAAGCGGATTATCTCGGCCTGCCGATCGACGGTCCGTACAAGTCAGAGCATTACCGCTACTAAGATCGACATCGTTAACGCGACGCCGGCTGCATTATTCGCTTCCTGGTTTTCAGGTTCAGAATCTCGACAAGAACGGAAAATCCCATCGCGAAATAGGTGTAGCCTTTCGGAATGTGAAACCCAAGGCCGTCGCCGATCAAGTTGACGCCGATGAGCAGTAGAAAACTGAGCGCGAGCATTTTCAACGTTGGGTGGCGCTCGACGAAACGGCTGATTATTCCAGCGAACAACATCATCACCGCCACGGCCAGCATGACGGCAGCGATCATGATCGCGATCTGATCGACCATGCCGACGGCCGTGATGACTGAATCGAGCGAGAAAACAACGTCCAGCAAAAGAATTTGCAGTAGGACGCCGCCGAAAGACACCCGCACGGGCGCGACGCTATGTTCATCCTCTTCCTCGAGCCGCAGATGAATCTCACGTGTGCTTTTTGCGATAAGAAACAGACCACCCGCCATCAGAATTAGCGCCCGGCCGGTAAGATTGAATCGCAAGATTGACATCAACGGCTCGGTCAGTCCCATGATCCACGTCAGCGAAAGCAACAGGAGAATCCGCGTGATCATCGCGAGGGCGAGGCCGGTGCGGCGCGCGAGATCCTGTCGCGCAGACGGTAATTTGCTGGAGACGATCGAAATAAAAATAACGTTGTCGATGCCGAGAACGATCTCGAGAGCCGTGAGCGTGAGCAGGCCAATCCAGGCCTCGGGACTAATGAGCCATTGCATATTTACCTCCAATCAAGAGTGCAGCGCGCGCGTTGGCCAGGTAAGCTCAAGCGGTTTACCAAAACGATCTCTGCACTTCGACTTGCGTAGCTTCGACGTAATTGCATCCCGGCGCTTTGCCGCGCCGCCATTTTCCGGTCACATGAACGGTTTTATGACTGTCGACTGCGTCGGTCAGAATTTTCGAGGCGCGATACGGCGCAGCCATCGAGATCGATTGCGATCCTGCGCCGCGAAAGACAAACATGATCTGCGAGGTGCACGATTCGCCTTGGAACAAACTGACTTTGCCGATCTCATCGAAATCACCGCCAGCTGGCATGGGCTTAGGAACGACTGCGACCGGCTTCGGCCTTTCCGGTTCACCGCAGCCAGAAAACACAACCGCGATGGCGCAGAGCAGAAACGAAAGCCGAGACGTCATTTCGAACAGGCGCACCGGGCGACTGTTAGGTCACGGAAACACTGACTGCGTCACTGGGTTCGCCGATCTCTTTTCCGTTCACAACCGCGCGCGCGGTGTACTTGAGGTCGCCTTTGCCGGGTGAGGTGTCGATTGCCGGTGTGCGAAAATAGAAGCCAACCTTCTGCGGAGATTTGTCGCCTTTGCCCTGGCGATAAAGATTAATTCCGGAAACTCCGCCCCCCGCTCTACGAAATGGGATCGTCACAAAGTTTCCGGTCTGCCGCGCGCGACCGAGCTCGGCTTTGTATCTGTCGGCCTCGAATCTTCCGCTCTCGATCCCCAGTTGTTTCCCGACGGCGTCGGTGAATTTCGGATTGGCCTTGATTCGTTCGATACGCGCCTGGCGGCGCGTATCGATGCCCGGCCGGACCGGAGTCAGCGCGCTGCCACCGTCCGGAAGGTCGACATAATCGCCGGAAGATTGTCCGCTCAACACCGCGTTGCCGGCGTGACTGGGATCGGCGTCGATGTCAGGCCCCAGCGTATTCAAAATGTGAACGGCGTATTTCGCATCGTTCACCGCGTTCGTGATCTCAGCATCAGAGAATCCGAGATCCTTGCCGACCTTGGGAAATTCTTTAGCAAAATTATCGTACCAAGCTGTTCGACCGGCACGATCTGCTGGAAAGTAGGATTTGCTCAACGGCGTAACGCTCCTACGGACCTGTTGTACCGATCGGACGCAGCTGCGTCAATTCCGTTCCCCGGTGCGCGAAAATAAATTTCGCGAGCGCGCGACTCTCCTCATCGGGCGCGGCCTACAAATTGCGCAGCATTTTCTCCTTATCTTCACGCGAACGGTTCTGGTCGGGTTTGAACTTCGCCTGCACGCGCACGACATCGATCTTGAAAACCGACGATAGCCTTGAACATCGCGTCGATTTCCTCTTCTTGATAACGGAATCGTCCATGGCTTTGGCATTGTCGATTCGTATCGTGTAGTCGCGTCGAGCACGATCTGTTTCAAGCTAAATCCGATCGCCCGTCTTAAATTTGGCGTTGCTCCAATAGCTGTAACGGAAATCCGGATGTCGATTAAATCGCAGCTTGAATTGCGCCAGAAACGAAAATAGTCGATGACGATGCTGCACGTCTCGATCGTCTCATGAAAAACCGCCCGGCCGCCGTCATTTTCATTCTCGTCACCGTCATGCTCGACATGTTGGCGATCGGGCTGATCTCGCCGGTGTTGCCGAAACTGATTCTTGAGTTTCGGGGCGGGAACATGGAGAGCGCAGCTTATTGGAACGGCTGCTTCGCGCTCGTTTTTGCCGGAATGCAGTTTTTCTTTTCGCCGCTGCTTGGAGTCTTGTCGGACCGTTTTGGCCGGCGACCGATCATACTGCTCTCGAACCTCGGTCTCGGGTTGGACTATATGGTGATGGCGCTTGCGCCAACGATGGGTTGGTTGTTTGTCGGCCGCATTATTTCTGGACTCACCTCCTCAAGTATTCCGACCGCAATGGCTTACATCGCGGATGTGACGCCCAAAGAAAAACGTGCCGGTGCGTATGGCATGATCGGAGTTGCGTTCGGTCTCGGGTTTATTCTTGGCCCAGCGATCGGTGGACCACTGGGCGATGTTAGTCCACGCCTTCCCTTTTGGGTCGCGGCCGGGTTCAGCCTAACGAATTGGCTTTGGGGTTATTTCTTCGTGCCGGAATCGCTTCCGCACGATCGACGGAAGGAATTCACTTTGGGCCGTGCGAATCCGGTTGGCTCGCTCGTGTTGCTCCGTTCGCATCACGAACTGTGGCGGTTGGCCACCATCCAGTTTCTCGCCTATATCGCGCACAACGCTTTCAGTGTTTGGGCGCTCTACGCGATTTACCGCTATGACTGGAGCTCCGGCATGGTTGGTCTTTCGCTCGCCATCGTTGGCGTGTGTACCGCTACGATTTCTGGAGGCTTAACGCCGCACGCGGTGAAGCGCCTTGGCGAGCGCCGCACGCTTTACATCGGCCAATTTTTCGGAGCGAGCGGCATGCTCATTGCCGGACTCGCCCGGACCGGCGCTTGGTTGCTTGCATCCATCCCGATTATTTCGATGTGGAATATTTCGATGCCGGCCGCGCAAAGCATGATGACGCATCGAGTGAGTGAGCGCGAACAAGGCGAGTTGCAAGGCGCCATCGGGAGTTTGCGCTCGATCACGTTCATCATCGGTCCATTTTTGTTTTCCGGAATATTCGGATTTTTCATCGACCCAAAGCATTCGTTCCACGTCCCGGGAGCTCCTTACTATCTCGGGGCGGCGCTGCTTTTCACCGCAATGTTGATGTCGACGCGGATCAAGGAATCAGGAGCCGCACACCTAGCCGCGCCGGCGACTGGCATTTCTGTACCACCCGAAGAAATCGCAGCGGGAGCGGCGCCGATAACCGAAACAAAAGAAAATATTTGAGGATTTGCGCGGAGTCGGCGATTGGAAGCGATTGTGAGAGCAACTGCGCGTTGCCTGATCGTTGCGCTCGCGATCTGTTCATGGATCGCGACTTCCAATCACTGCGCGTTCCGTGCGCTTGCAACAAAAACGGAAACGGCGCAAAGGGGTTGTCCGTTTCATTCCAAGCCGGCAAAACATCAACCGCAGCCTACCGGCGCCGAATGTTACAAAATCCTCCACGCCGTTTCGAATGCGCCGGCCAAAAGTCCCGCGCTGTCAGTTGCTGATCTTCCACATGTCGATCTTGCGTTCGCTGAGTTTGCGGTTTTTGCGGCACAGAAAGCTTCTTTCTTCCCGGCAGCGCTCGACACCGGCCCACCGGGCACAGCGTCATTTGTTCAATTGATCGGGAGCCTGCGCGTGCACGCCCCACCGTTTCTGGCTTAATCGCGATCCGCGATCGCGGATTTTTCCTGTGGCGGCAGGCGTCTCGCCTACGTCAAAATGGCAGCCGGCACGGCTGCCTCTACAGATTCATGGAGACACGAATTGTAATCTTAATCGCGAGTGCTGCGCTTTGCACGATGAGGGTGAGTTTCGCTCAAACCGCAGCGCCAACTGCATCGCTGTCACATCAACACGCACAACTTTACACCTGCCGGATGCATCCGGAGATCGTGCGCGCAGAACCCGGTAAATGTCCGAAATGCGGAGTGACGCTTGTGCCTTTGAAAGAGAATAAACGCTCAACGCCCAACGCTGAACGCCCAACGCGCACGTTAGAACACACGATGCACAACGCGAACGGAAATCCGACACCGATGCGTAAACATGGCGAGCATGAACATGAGATGGAGATGCATTCGTCGGTAAACGTTGCAGACCCGATGGGTCGCGAGGGTTCGGGAACGAGTTGGCTGCCGGATTCTTCGCCGATCTACGGACGCATGTTCATGTTCGATGATGACGACATGCTCATGTTGCACGGGGCAATTTTCCCGCGCTACACGAACGTGAGTAGCGAGCGCGGCGACGATCGAATCGACGCGCCGAACTGGATCATGGCGATGTTCTCGCATCCATTC
>Ga0310917_10000424_pt1 | contig 18391 bp, 17 predicted proteins | sample GREbulkMGLF178_FD_203531 | JGI IMG/M metagenome (GOLD analysis project Ga0310917, IMG submission 203531) | Lab enrichment of tropical soil microbial communities from Luquillo Experimental Forest, Puerto Rico - GRE.bulkMG.LF178 | ecosystem: Environmental > Terrestrial > Soil > Tropical forest >... | reverse complement strand
ATTCCCGCGGTCCACGCCGATCGGTTGCGTGCAGCCGAGGCGACCGGCCGTGCCGCAATGCAGCTCGCCCGTATGGGGCTCACTCCAGACCGCATCGTCACTGGGCAATCTGTCGAGAACGCTCTAAGGGTGCTGATGGCGATCGGCGGCTCGACCAATGCTGTCTTGCATCTGACTGCGATCGCTGGCAGGGCCGGCATCGACATCGACCCCCGCCGCCTTAACGATATCAGTGACTCGACGCCGGTGCTCGTCGATTTGAAGCCCACCGGTCCCAACTACATGGAGGATCTGTTCGCGGCCGGTGGTATCGGCGCGGTGCTGCGCGAGCTGAAGCCGCTCTTGCACGGCGATTGTATGACGGTAACCGGCGAAACACTCCGCCAGAGCCTTGCGGTGGAAGCAGGGCCGGTCGACCGCTCGGTGGTCAAGCCGTTCGCGGACCCTCTGCAGCCGGAGGGCGGTCTTGTGGCATTGTTTGGATCGCTGGCGCCGAAAGGCGCAATCTTCAAACGCTCGGCGGCCGATCCGAAACTGTTCGAGAAAGAGGGGCGCGCGGTCGTCTTTACTTCGCTCGAAGATCTCTCCGCGCGGATCGACGATCCCGATCTCGAGGTCAGCCCGGGCGACTTCCTGGTCTTGCAGAATGCCGGCCCATTGAGTGCCTCGGGTATGCCCGAGGCCGGCTACCTGCCGATCCCGGGAAAACTGGCGCGGGCCGGGGTCAAGGACATGGTGCGCATCTCCGACGCGCGCATGAGCGGCACGGCCTATGGTTCGATCGTACTGCACGTGACCCCCGACACGGCGAGCGGCGGCCCGCTGGCGAGGGTGCGCGACGGCGACCGCATCCGCCTCTCGGTCGCCGGTCGTCGCCTCGACCTTCTGGTAGCACCTGAGGAGCTGGCACGCCGTCAGATCACGCCGCCGCCCGTCCCAGAGCGTGGTTATGCGGCCCTCTATCGGCGCGAGATCCTACAGGCCGACCGCGGTTGCGATTTTGACTTTCTGCGCAAGCATCCGCTCGGTACGGCGGCGCGATGACCGGGTCGTTTCTGCAGCGCGGTTGCGTGCGCTTACGGGCGACAGCGGGCGCGGATGGCGTATTTTCTGCAGCAGCTGATTAACGGGCTGACGCTAGGGTCGATCTACGGACTGATCGCCATCGGCTACACGATGGTCTATGGCATCATCGGCATGATCAATTTCGCCCATGGCGAGATCTATATGATCGGCGCCTTCATCTCGATCATCGCCCTTCTGGTATTGGGTTTGATCGGCGTCAGTTACGTTCCGCTGGCCCTGGCGCTGGTTTTGCTGACGACGATGCTGTTCACGGCGATCTACGGCTGGACTGTGGAGCGCGTCGCCTACCGGCCATTGCGCGGGTCGTTCCGGCTGGCACCGCTGATCTCGGCGATCGGTACCTCGATCTTTCTGCAGAATTATGTGCAGATCCTGCAGGGCGCCAGGGGAAAACCGATGCCGCCCCTCGTCCAAGGCGGGTTTACGATCTTCGAGAGCGGCGGCTTCGCCGTTCGGCTCAGCTATCTGCAGCTTCTGATCATGCTGGTGACGTTGGCCCTGATGGCCGGGTTTTCAACTTTGATCGCGACGACCCCACTCGGCCGCGCGCAGCGCGCCTGCGAACAAGACATGCAAATGGCATCACTGCTCGGGATCGATGTCGACCGGGTGATCTCAATGACCTTCGTGATGGGAGCCGCGCTCGCGGCTGTCGCCGGATTGATGGTCACCCTCTATTACGGGGTCGTCGACTTTTTCATCGGCTTCCTCGCCGGAGTGAAAGCCTTTACTGCAGCAGTCCTCGGCGGCATCGGGTCGCTGCCCGGAGCAATGCTGGGTGGGATTCTGATCGGGCTGATCGAGGCCTTCTGGTCCGGCTATTTCTCGGTAGATTACAAGGACGTTTCTGTCTTCGTGGTCCTGATTCTCGTACTGGTCTTTCGCCCGACGGGCCTGCTCGGCCAACCCGAACTGGAAAAGGTATAATGACGGCCGCCTCCGGGCGCGCCGTCGGGAATTCTACTGTCGCGACCGTCGACTGGGCGGCATTCCTCAAGGATGCAGTCATCGCGGCGATGGTCGCCACACTGTTGGCCCTGCCTCTGGTCGGCGTCGAAACCTATGACGTCGGTGGCGGCGCGCTCGGCATCCGAACGCATTTTGACCGGGTCGCGATAGCCGCCGCGGCGGTCTTCGCCGGTCGGCTGGCGCTGCAGATCCGGCAGCGTTTTCTGCGCCGCGGCGAAAGCCGGATCACGGCGATCCTTAGCCGCCTGACGGCCTGGGGCAACCGCCAGGCATTGCGGTTGACCATTGCCGGGATCGCGTTCGCCGCCGCCCTACCGTTTCTGCCGTTCTCCTCGCGCTATCTGATCGATCTCGCCACGACTGTCTTGATCTATGTCATGCTCGGCTGGGGTCTCAATGTCGTCGTCGGACTGGCAGGTCTGCTGGATCTCGGCTACGTCGCGTTCTACGCCGTCGGTGCTTATACCTTTGCCCTGTCGGCACGCGACCTGGGGCTTACCTTTTGGCAGGCGCTGCCGCTCTCGGGCCTGGTGGCAGCCAGCTTCGGGGTTATCTTGGGCTTTCCGGTGCTGCGGCTGCGAGGCGATTATCTCGCGATCGTCACCCTCGGCTTCGGCGAAATCATCCGCATAGTCTTATTGAACTGGTCGCCGGTTACGGGTGGTCCGAATGGCATTTCGGACATCCCACGGCCTTCCTTCTTCGGCCTACCCTTCGCCCGTTCGGCGCCCGAGGGGGTTACCACCTTCCATCAGTTCTTTGGCTTGGAATTCTCGCCCAACCAGCGGGTGACGTATATCTATTTTGTTATCCTGACATTAGCGCTCGTCACCAACCTGTTTACTTTACGCCTCCGCAGGCTGCCGATCGGGCGAGCCTGGGAGGCCTTGCGCGAGGACGAGGTGGCCTGTCGCGCGCTCGGCATCAATCCGACCAATGTCAAGCTTTCCGCCTTTGGCATCGGCGCGATGCTCGGCGGCTTTGCCGGCTGCTTCTTTGCGACCCGGCAGGGGTTCATCAGCCCCGAGAGCTTCACCTTTATCGAATCGGCGACCATCCTTGCGATCGTCGTGCTCGGCGGCATGGGCAGCCAGATGGGAGTTGTGCTGGCCGCGATCCTGCTGGTCACGTTGCCGGAGTTCGGCCGCGCCTTTGCCGAGTTCCGCATGCTGATCTTTGGCGCGGCGATGGTCGCGATCATGGTATGGCGCCCGCGCGGGCTGCTGGCGCACCGCGAGCCCTCTCTGCTCCTGGCGCCCCGGTCGACGCGGGGTTCTTGGCCGTGAGCGGCACGCCCAAAGCTCACGAGCCGCTACTTTTCGTCGAGCATCTGACGATGCGCTTCGGCGGGCTGACCGCGGTCCACGATCTTTCGTTTAATGCCCACTCCCGCGAAATCACCGCGATTATCGGACCGAACGGCGCCGGTAAGACCACCGTCTTCAACTGCCTTACCGGTTTCTACAAGCCGAGCATCGGTCGTCTTACGATGCACGTAAACGGCGAAGCTCTGCTGCTCGAGCGCATGGACGGATTCAGGATCGCCCGGCAGGCCGGTATCGCCCGCACCTTCCAAAACATACGTCTGTTTGCCGGGATGACGGTTCTCGAAAACTTGATCGTCGCCCAGCATAATTTGTTGATGTCGGCGAGCATGTTCTCGATCGCCGGGCTCTTCGGGTTGCCGCGCTACCGCTCGGCCGAGCAGGCTGCCGTCGAGCGTGCCCGCCATTGGCTCGACAAGGTGGGGTTGACCGAGCGTGCCGACACGAGGGCCGGAACATTGCCTTACGGGGCGCAACGCCGCCTCGAGATCGCGCGAGCGCTGTGCGCCGGGCCAGCCCTGCTCTGTCTCGACGAACCTGCCGCTGGCCTGAACCCTCGCGAGTCGGCCGAGCTGAACGCGTTGCTGCTCGCCATCCGCGCCGAGCAGGAGGTCGGAATCCTGTTGATCGAACACGACATGAGGGTGGTGATGGGGATTTCGGACCGCATCATTGTCCTCGACTACGGGCGCAAGATCGCCGACGGAACCCCCGCGGCCGTGCGTGCCGATCCCAACGTCATCAAAGCATATCTCGGCGAGGATGAGGTTGAGACGCTGCCCGGGTCGCTCGCGACCGATCTCCGGTAATGCTGACGATCTCTGGCGTTCACGCCTTCTATGGCAACATCGAGGCGCTCAAGGGGATCGACCTTGAGGTTCGGGCCGGCGAGATCGTCACCCTGATTGGCGCTAACGGGGCGGGCAAATCGACGTTGCTGATGACGGTTTGCGGCCAACCGCGCGCCGCCCGCGGGCAGATCCTCTTCGAGGGTCGCGATATTACCCGGCTCGCGACATTCGAAATCGTGCGCCTCGGGATCGCGCAGGCACCCGAAGGGCGACGCATCTTTTCCCGGATGACCGTCCTCGAGAACCTGCAAATGGGGGCGACGGTCGCCGATCGGATGTCATTCGACGAGGATCTGGCGCGCGTTTTTGGATTGTTCCCGGTCCTCCATCAGCGCCGAGGGCAGCACGGCGGCACACTTTCGGGGGGCGAGCAGCAGATGCTGGCGATTGCCCGCGCGCTGATGAGCCGACCGCGGCTGTTGCTGCTCGACGAGCCTTCGCTCGGATTGGCGCCGCTTATGGTCAAGCAGATCTTTGGCACGATCCGCGAAATCAACGAGCGGGAGAAGACGACCGTGCTGCTGGTCGAGCAGAATGCGCATCACGCCTTGCATCTCGCCGACCGCGGCTATGTCATGCAGACTGGGCGGATCACGCTGAGCGGCACCGGCACCGATTTGCTGGCCAACCCCGAAGTACGCTCCGCCTACCTCGAAGGAGAGCAGCCCTGACTGCCCTGCTCGGCGGTGAAATCAGTACGTTCTTTGCGATGACGGTGGCACTTTTCGGCGGCGCGGCCTACCTGACGGGACAGACGCTGGCTCAGAGGTGGCGGCCGGCTTGGCAAATCCTGCCCGTTGCGTTGCTTCTCGCCGCCGCAGACAGGTTTCTCCTTTATGCGTTGTTTGCCGCCGAGCTTACCTCGTTGGGCGGCTTCCTGGTTGCCACAGCAATGCTCGGTGCGATTTTGCTGGCGGCCTACTGCCTGACGCGCGCGCGAAAGATGGTGCAACAATACCCCTGGCTCTACGAGCGCCGCGGGCCATTCGGCTGGCGCGAGAAATAGGCCGCGCGCATGCAGCCCCCGGTCATGTTACAGTGGTCGTAACTCATGCCGAAGGGAGGTAAAGCCTCATGAACCGCTGGGTTTATTCGGTCGTCCTGGCAACCGCGCTCGCACCGGCGGCCGGTGCGGTGAAAGCGCAGGATATCCCGATCGCAGTCGTCGGACCCGTCACCGGATCGAACGCCGCTCTCGGCGAACAGATGACTCACGGCGCCAAAATGGCGGTTGCCGACATCAATGCTAAGGGCGGAGTACTCGGCAAAAAGCTCGATCTGATTATCGCCGACGATGCTTGCGATCCCAAGCAGGCGGTCGCGGCAGCAAACGAAGTCGTAGGAAAAAAGGTAGTGTTCGTCGCCGGACATTACTGCTCCTCTTCGTCGATCCCGGCGTCTGCAGTCTACAACGAGGCCGGCGTTCTACAGATGACGCCAGCCTCGACAAACCCGGCTCTGACCGACGACGCGGCGAAGAAGGGCTGGAACAACGTGTTCCGGTCCTGCGGCCGCGACGACGTGCAGGGCGGCGTCGCCGGCAAGTATCTCGCCGATCATTTCAAAGGAAAGCGGGTGGCGATCATCCACGACAAGACCGCCTACGGCAAGGGGATCGCCGACGAGACCAAGAAAGCGATGAACGCTGCCGGTTTGAACGAAGCGATGTATGAGGCTATCACCCAGGGTGATAAGGACTTCTCGGCACTGATCAGCAAGATGAAACAGGCGAATATTGATGCGATCTATTTCGGCGGTTACCAGACCGAGGCCGGGCTGATCGTGCGCCAGGCGCACGACCAGGGATTGCGAGCACAGTTTATCGGTGCCGACGCGCTGGTCACGGAGGAGTTTTGGAAGATTTCCGGGCCGGCGGGCGAGGGGACGCTGATGACCTTCCCGCCCGATCCGCGCAACGTGCCCGCAGCCAAGGCGGTTGTCGACAAGTTCATGGCCGAGGGATACAACCCGGAGGGTTACACGCTTTACACCTATGCCGCAATTCAGGCGTTCGCGGCAGCGGCGAATAAAGCCAAGTCGCTCAAGGTCGATGATCTGTCAAAGGCGCTGAAGTCGATGACCGTCGATACGGTCATTGGGCCGCTCAGTTGGGACAAGAAAGGCGACGTCACCGACCCGAAATACGTCTTCTATGTCTGGAAGGACGGAAAATACGCCCAGATGTGAGGGGCCGCAACGGATCGAGATTGGGCTGAAGGCTCACCCAGCTAATTCTTGGCGCGCGCCGCCTGACGCCCGGCACCCCGCCCCAGTCCGATTTTTTTGGCAAACTCGGAACGCCGTTCGGCATAATTCGGTGCCACCATCGGGTAATCCGGGGACAAACCCCATTTCGAGCGGTATTCGTCTGGCGTCATATTGTAGGTGGACCGCAGATGTCTTTTCAGCATCTTCAGCTTCTTGCCGTCTTCGAGACAAATCAGAAATTCCGGGGTTACCGATTTTCGAATTGACACCGCCGGTTTTAGCGGCTCCGCCTTCGGTGGGGTGACCTGTCCTTCGAGTGACTTTAGAGAGCCGTAGACGGCGTTGATGACCTCGGCCAGCTGCGCTGTCGGCAGCGTATTGTTGCGGACATAGGCGGCAACCACATCCGTCGTCATTCGCAACAACTCTTCCTCTGCTATCTTCGGCACTACGGTTTCTGCCATCTGTCTCCCCGATTTCTAGAGCGCTCAACTTAGCGTTCATAATCTCAGCACGAATTTCTTGTGTCAACTGATAGTTCCAGGAAAAGACCGTACCGGTCATTTTCAGATTGAACAAGTTGTCTCTGCCGATCTCGCGCCCAGGTTAGGTGAGGCGTCGTTTGCCGACGCGATTTATAGTAGGCTGCTGGTGTCTCCGGTCGAGATCTGGTAGAACAGCCGCGGTCGCCGGCTCGTCGCGCAAGACGGGCTACGAATGATCGCGTCTGATAGTACATCAGCCTCCGCGAGGCCCTTGGCGCGGCGGCTCGTCCCGCCACTCCCAACGAGCGGTCCTTTGATGCCCTCTACTCCATTTTCCTCCTCAGGGTCGGCCGCTGGCGGCTTCTATTCCGCCACCCTGTTCGAGGCCGATCCCGAACTGGCGGCGACGGTCGATCGCGAGCAAGATCGCCAGCAATGGCAGATCGAACTGATCGCCAGCGAGAACATCGTCTCGCGGGCGGTGCTGGAGGCTCAGGGTTCGGTTCTGACCAACAAATACGCCGAGGGCTATCCCGGGCGCCGCTATTACGGCGGGTGCGAGTTTGTCGACGACGTTGAAACGCTGGCGATCGATCGTGCCAAGCGGCTTTTTGAATGCACGTTCGCCAATGTCCAGCCGCATTCCGGGGCGCAAGCAAACCAGGCCGTGTTCTTGGCGCTGCTGGCGCCGGGCGATGCCATCCTCGGGATGGCGCTTGCCGCGGGCGGGCACCTGACGCACGGCGCGCGGCCGAACCTTTCGGGCAAATGGTTCAACGCATTTTCCTACGGTGTCCGCCGTGAGGATGGGCAGATCGATTTCGACGAAGTCGAACGGCTGGCTGAAGCGCACCGGCCTCGGCTGATTATTGCCGGCGGCAGCGCCTATTCCCGCATCATCGACTTCGCTCGGTTTCGCTCGATCGCCGATGCGGTCGACGCGTATTTGATGGTCGACATGGCGCATTTCGCCGGGCTGGTCGCCGGCGGGGTCTACCCCAACCCGCTGCCCGACGCGCATATCGTCACAACCACCACGCACAAGACCTTGCGGGGGCCGAGAGGCGGCCTGATCCTGGCCAACGACGAGGAGATCGGCAGGCGGATCGACGCGGCGGTCTTCCCTGGGCTGCAGGGCGGTCCGCTGATGCATGTGATCGCCGCCAAGGCGGTCGCTCTGCGCGAGGCCCTGGAGCCCGCCTTCAAGGGCTACGCAGGGGAGGTCGTAGCGAACGCCAAAGCGCTTGCCGCAACCCTCGCGGCCGCGGGGCTTGAGATCGTCTCCGGCGGGACCGACTCGCACCTGATGCTGGTGGATTTACGGCCCCTGGGGCTCACCGGCCGGGATGCCGAGAGGAGCCTCGAACGAGCCGGGATCACTTGCAACAAGAACGGGATCCCCTTCGATCCGCAGAAGCCAACGATTACCTCGGGTATCCGGCTCGGCTCATCGGCAGCGACGACCCGTGGCTTTGGCCAGAGAGAGTTCGAGACCGTCGGAAGATGGATCGTCGAGGTATTGGGCGGGCTGGCGCGCGGACCCGACGACAACAGCACGACCGAGACGTGTGTGCACAAACGGGTTCGCGAGCTGTGCAGCCGCTTCCCGATCTACACAAAACTCGGAGCAGGGTATGCACGCGAAAGCTAGTGTCGTTCCGCACATCGGAGCGACCGGAACAGGCGGAGGAGGAAATGCGCTGTCCATTTTGCGGAACCGATGACACGCAAGTGAAGGATTCGCGTCCGACTGACGATCGCGGTGCGATCCGACGCCGGCGGTTCTGTCCGAATTGTGGCGCCCGCTTCACCACATTCGAGCGCGTGCAATTGCGCGAATTGACCGTGATCAAGAAGAATGGACACCGCGAACCTTTCGACCGGGACAAACTTGCTCGGTCGATCTACATCGCGTTGCGCAAACGCCCGTTCGAGCCCGAGCGGGTGGAACGCATCATCAATTCGCTGGTGCGACAACTGGAGAGTTCGGGCGAGACCGATATCCCCAGCGACATGATCGGAGGCCTCGTCATGGAGGCGTTGGCGAGCCTTGATCAGGTCGCCTATATCCGTTTCGCTTCGGTCTACCGCAACTTCCGCGAGGCCAAGGATTTCGGGGATTTCGTCGGACGGATCGCGGCGGATGGCGGCTGAGGCCGGAGCAGCGCAGCCAGGTTCGCCCGCCGACCGGCGCCGCGATCTCGACGCAATGCGGGGGGCGCTGGCGCTCGCCCGTCGCGGGCTCGGCTCCGTCTGGCCCAACCCCGCGGTCGGGTGTGTCATCTCAAACCAAGGCCAGGTCGTCGGACGCGGGTGGACCCAACCCGGCGGGCGACCGCATGGCGAAACCGAGGCGCTGCGCCGGGCCGGCGAAGCGGCCCGCGGAGCTGTCTCTTATGTCAGCCTCGAGCCATGCTGCCACTGGGGTAAGACGCCGCCCTGCGTCGATGCGCTGGTAACTGCCGGAGTGCGGCGGGCGGTCGTCGCGCTCGAGGATCCGGATCCGCGGGTCGCCGGCGAGGGGCTGCGCCGGCTGCGCGCGGCGGGGCTCGACGTCGAGGTCGGGCTGTGTGCCGAGGAGGCGGCCGAGGTCAATGCGGGCTTCCTGAGCCGCCTGCGGCTCGGGCGCCCGCTGGTCACGCTCAAATTCGCTACTTCGCTCGACGGCCGCATCGCTACTGCGAGCGGCGAGAGCCAGTGGATTTCCGGGCCGCCGGCGCGCGAGCGCGCCCACGCCCTGCGCGCCAGTCACGACGCGATCATGGTCGGCACCGGCACGGTGGTAGCGGATGATCCGCAGCTGACCTGCCGCCTGCCGGGGCTCGATCATCGCTCGCCGGTGCGGGTCGTCATCGACCGCCATCTGCGCATTCCGCCTACCGCGCGACTGATCGCAGATGCGCGCCGGATCCCGACCTGGGTGTTGACTTTGCGCTCGGCTGATCCGGCTCGGCGCGCGGGTTTCCTTGCGAAGGGCGTAACCCTGATCGAGGTCGATGCCGACCGCGAGGGCCAAGTCGACCTCGCCGTGGCGCTCAAGGCGCTCGGCGAGCGCGGCATCACCAGGCTCTTGGTCGAAGGCGGCGCCGGGCTAGCGGCCGCGTTCTTCCGCGCCCACCTGGTCGATCGGCTTGTTTGGGTTCACGCCCCGCTGGCGATCGGCGGTGATGGGATCCCGGCGATCGGGGGGCTCGACCTCGCGGCATTGTCTGACGCGCCGGCATTCGAGCGGCTGTCCACGGAGACGATCGGCGACGACGTGCTGACCACCTTCCGTGTTCGACCGGTTTAGTTCCCTGATCGCCGATATTGTCTCCCTGTTCTTCGGATTTATTCCCTGTTGGACCGCATAGGGAATTTACTCTCGTGAGCCGCCATTCTCAATGACTTAGAGGAGACAGGGCGGCCGCTTTTGCAACCAGAATCGACGTTTTCGCAGTTTTTTCCCGTCGATCAGGGATTTCCGGCTCGGGACGAAGAGCCCTGGTAAGTTGCCGGATAGACTCGTAGTTTTACCGGCATGTTCACCGGCATCATCACCGATGTGGGATATGTGCGGAGATTGCGCCGCGGCGAACTTTTGGATCTGACGATTGCCACGGTCTTCGACACCTCGGCGATCCCGCTCGGGGCCTCGATCGCCTGCTCCGGAGCGTGCCTTACGGTCGTTGCCGTGGAGTCTGCAGCATTTACCGTGCAGGCGTCGGTCGAGACTTTGACGCGCACCACTCTCGGGGAGTGGGAGGAAGGCACCCCGGTGAATCTCGAAAAGCCGCTCCGGCTCGGCGACGAGCTCGGCGGGCATCTCGTCTTGGGCCATGTCGACGGCGTCGCGCTCATGGTCGAGCGGCGGCCCGAGGCGGAGTCGGTTCGTTTCGTCTTCGAGGCGCCGGAAGAATTAACGCCGTTTATCGCACCGAAAGGTTCGGTGGCACTGGACGGGGTGAGCCTTACCATCAATGAGGTGGCGCAAAACCGCTTCGGGGTGAATATTATCCCGCACACTCTCGCATGCACCAATTTTGGGCCTTTGCAGGCGGGGCAGCGGATGAATCTCGAAATCGATCTGATCGCTCGCTATGTCGCGCGGCTTCTGCGGCAAACATCATGACCCGACCGCCCCATATCCTCCTTGTCGAGGCGCTCTACTACACGCACATCTCAGCCGAGCTGAGGCGTGGCGCGGAGGGCGCGCTCGACGCGGCCGGCGCCACCCATGAGCGCATTTCGGTCCCTGGGGCGTTCGAGATCCCGGCCGCTATTGGCATCGTCGGGCGAGCGAGCCAGCGGTTCGACGGGTTTGTCGCGCTCGGCTGCGTGATCCGCGGCGAAACGACACATTACGACCACATATGCGCCGAAAGCGCGCGTGGGCTGCAGGAATTGGCGGTCCGCGACGGCATTGCCATCGGGTACGGCATCCTGACAGTCGAGAACGAAGCCCAGGCGCTCGCACGCGCCTCGCCGGAAGGCCGAGACAAGGGCGGGGAAGCGGTACGCGCCTGCCTTGCAATCGTCGACTTGAAGCGCCGCTTGGCTGGAAGCGGCGGGTGACCGCCGCTGCGGAACGGGACCACCGTCAGCGCGCCGGCGGCCGCCGGCGCAGCGTGGCTCGGCTGGCGGCGGTCCAAGCACTCTACCAGCTTGAGGCAAATCGCGAGGCCGATCCGCGCTCGGTCGTGGGCGAATTCGTCCGGCACCGTTTCGGCCAAGAGATCGAAGGCGATCGGCTGGCTGATGCCGATCCCGAACTGTTTGCCGACATCGTCTGCGGCGTGACGGATGACCGGGACCGCCTCGACGCCGAAATCTCGGCGGCGCTCACCGAGGATTGGCCGCTGCAGCGCCTCGATTCGGTCCTTCGCGCGATCCTCCGCGCCGGCGCTTACGAGCTGATGCACCGCCGCGATGTGCCGCCGCGAGTATCGCTCAGCGAGTACACCGCGATTGCCCATGCCTTCTTCACCGGCAAAGAACCGGGGCTCGCGAACGGTGTTCTCAATCACCTCGCCCACGCATTGCGCGACGACGATCTCTAGCAGCCATGGCGGGCGGCGTGTCCACAGCATCCCTCAGCGAGTTCGAGCGCATTCGGCACTTTTTCGCGCCGCTCGCAGGGCTCGGCGGTCTCGGCCTTCTTGATGACGCCGCTCTGATCGATTGCCGCGCGGGGCAGCGTCTTGCCGTCACCGCAGACGCGATCGTCGCCGGTGTGCATTATCTGCCGAACGATCCGCCGGACCTCGTCGCCCGCAAGCTATTGCGGGTAAATCTGTCGGATCTCGCGGCGATGGGCGCGCGGCCTCTTCATTATCTCCTGACGACGGCGATTCCAGCCTCGCTCGGCCCGGATTGGATTGCCGAGTTCGCCCGAGGGCTAGCCGACGATCAGCGCCGGTTCGGCATCGATCTCTTGGGCGGTGATTCGGTGGCGACATCGGGCCCCGCCGTGTTGTCACTGACCGCCATCGGCGAGGTAGCCGCGGGAATGGGGATCAGGCGGAGCGGCGCACGCGCCGGAGACCTCGTGTGGGTATCCGGCACGATCGGGGATGCGTTTCTCGGGCTCGCCGTGCTGCGAGGTGCCTATCCGCAACTCGCCCCGGAGTATCGCGCAGAGCTGATCGGACGCTTCCAGGTGCCCAATCCGCGCATCGACCTCGGCTGCCGATTAGCTGGGATCGCGCGCGCGATGATCGACATCTCCGATGGCTTGATCGCCGATCTCGGACATATCTGCGAGACCTCGCGCGTCGCCGCCGTTATCGAGCTGGCGTCGTTGCCGTTGTCAACCGCGGCGCGGGTCATCGTCGATCGAGAGCCGGACACCCGAATAGCGCTCGCCACAGGGGGCGACGACTACGAGCTTTTGTTCACGGCACCGGCCGGTTCGTCGAAGGAGATCGACGATCTGTCCTCTGTCGTCGGCTTGCCAATCACCCCGATCGGCAAGATCGAACTGGGCGAGGGTGTCCGGCTCGTCAATGCCAGAGGACAGCCCGTCTCGGTCGGCGAACCCGGCTACCGACATTTCTGATCGCCCGCGCGTGCCGTTGCCTGCGATTTGCTCTTCTGGCATGTTCCGCGCGCGCTGAATGCTCCACCGTGCCGGATCTCGACACGGCTGGTGCTTAACGCTCTTTGGTCGCGAGGAAACCTTTCGGATGCCCTCCGCATATTTACTGGTTATCGCCTGCGGTGCTCTCGCATTGCTCTACGGCTTGGTTACAAGCCGCCAGGTATTAACGGCCAATGCGGGGTCTGCCCGAATGCAGGAGATATCCGGCGCTGTCCAGGTCGGCGCTCGCGCCTATCTCAACCGCCAGTACCGCGCAATCGCTGTGGTCGGTGTCGTGGTTTTGATTGTGCTAGGCGCGACCCTCGGTGTGCGTGTCGCGGTTGGTTATCTGATCGGGGCGGTATTGTCGGCGTCGGCCGGCTATATCGGCATGAACGTGTCCGTTCGGGCCAATGTAAGGACCGCCCAAGCGGCGCGCAGCGGGCTGCAGGCCGGTCTCTCTATCGCCTTCAAGGCCGGGGCGATTACCGGCTTGCTGGTGGTCGGGCTGGGTCTGCTGGGAGTTGGAATCTATTATTTCATCCTGCGTGCGACGATGCCGGACGATGATCTGCGCCCAGTGCTCGAGGCCATGGTCGCGCTCAGCTTCGGGGCGTCGCTGATCTCGATTTTCGCACGTCTTGGCGGTGGCATCTTCACAAAGGGCGCCGATGTCGGCGCCGACCTTGTCGGGAAGGTCGAGGCTGGCATCCCTGAAGACGACCCGCGCAACCCGGCGGTTATCGCCGACAATGTCGGCGACAATGTCGGCGATTGCGCCGGCATGGCGGCGGACCTGTTCGAAACCTATGCGGTGACTATCGTCGCGACGATGCTTCTCGCCAACATCTTCTTTGTTCCGCCGCTGCGTGATAACATGCTCTTGCTGCCCCTGGCGATCGGTGCTGTGTGCATTGCCACTTCGGTAGTCGGGACGTTTTTTGTTCGACTAGGCGCCGACAACGGGATCATGAAGGCCCTCTACAAAGGCCTCGTCGCGACTGGGTTTCTGTCGATCGTGGCGATAGCCCTGGTGATCTATTGGCTCTTCGGCCTCTCGGACCCGTTGACAATGAGCACCGGCACGTCGGTAACAGGGGTCGGATTGTGGCTCTGTGCAATCGTCGGCCTGGGTGTCACCGGTTTGATCGTTTGGATCACTGAATATTATACTGCAACTACCTACCGGCCGGTCCGCAGTATTGCGCTCAGTTCGACGACCGGGCATGGCACAAACGTGATCCAAGGCCTTGCGGTGTCGATGGAGGCGACGGCGCTACCGGTCGTCGTAATCTGTGTCGGCATCATCGTCTCTTTCCTGATCGCTGGTCTCTTTGGGATCGCGGTGGCTGCGACGACGATGCTGGCGCTCGCCGGGATGATCGTCGCGCTCGACGCATATGGCCCGGTCACCGACAATGCTGGCGGCATCGCTGAGATGGCCGACCTGCCGCGCGAAGTGCGGCGCACGACCGATGCGCTCGACGCGGTCGGCAACACGACTAAGGCGGTGACCAAGGGTTACGCAATTGGTTCTGCCGGGCTTGCCTCGCTTGTGCTCTTCGCTGCCTACACCGAGGATCTAAAGCACTATTTTCCAACCCTCGATGTCCATTTCGGACTGCAGGACCCCTACATCGTAATCGGGCTCTTTATCGGCGGGCTCCTGCCCTACCTGTTCGCCTCGCTCGGCATGACCGCGGTCGGACGAGCGGCCAGCTCGGTGGTCGTCGAGGTGCGGCGCCAGTTCCGCGAGATTCCGGGTATCATGCAAGGGAATGCGAAGCCTGACTACGGTCTCGCCGTCGACATGCTGACTCGCGCGGCTATCCGCGAGATGATCGTGCCGTCCCTACTGCCGGTGCTGGCGCCGATCGTGCTCTACATCGTCTTATCGATTATCGCTGGACGGGCAGCCGCATTTAGCGCGTTGGGCGCGATGCTGCTTGGCACCATTGTGACCGGGATCTTCGTCGCCATCTCAATGACCTCGGGCGGGGGAGCCTGGGACAATGCAAAGAAGTACATCGAGGAAGGCCATCACGGGGGCAAGGGCTCTGAGCCCCATAAGGCGGCGGTGACCGGTGATACGGTCGGCGATCCTTACAAGGACACCGCGGGTCCGGCGGTGAACCCGATGATCAAGATCACCAACATCGTGGCGCTCTTGCTCCTTGCAATTCTCGCGAAATGGGCTAGCTGAACCCCGCCGATCACCTCAACCGAACTATGTATCCGGCCTGCCGGTCTGGTGGCCGCTGCCGCTGCCCCCGCTGGTGCTGCCGCCTCCGGCGCCAGCACTCTTGTTGAACTTTCCGAGGTTGCCGATCACCTGCTCGAGGAATGACAGCTCACGGCCGGGTGCTGGCGTCGCTCTGGCAACCGGAGTAATATCGTTGCCGTCCTGCAGGCCCTTGTGATCGACGGCTCTAACGACGCCTTGATCGTCGAAGTTAACAATATAGACCTGCTGGTCGAGTACATTCGGGTCGAAGAAGGCGACTTGTCCGGTGCGCCGGCTGATGTAGTACCAGGACTTGTCGTTGAAAATACTGACGCTCGATGGCGAGCCCAGAATCTTGATCACTTCGTCTTTGGTCGTGGTGCCGGGATGAACCTCGGCGATCTTATCCTGCGTGGGCAGATTGCCGCGCTGCTCGACGCTCGTCGCACAGCCCGCAACCAGCGCCATAGCCGCGATTGCGCCGTAGTTGGAGGGTAGATGCCGAATACGGATCGCTCGCCGATGGAACATAGGATCACGCAACCGGTTCTCTGTTGAAGCAAGGCGGGACCACACCTATTTTTGCCTGACAGCTTTTAGCCGGGCGTTGTTCGTTGTCAACGTTTCCGGAGGTTTGGGTGCGGTGGGATCTCCTTCTGCCGACGTTCCGAGAGCACCCGCTTCTTGGCGCGATGCAAGGGTCGCAGTGACCGATACCATACCCGAATTCTCGCGTCTTGTTCTGCTCGCACGGCTGGGATCTGCCCCATTTCGCCAACAGATCGAAGCAACGCCGAGCGAACGCAAGAAACTTTCCGGGCGTTTCGACCTCCTCGCCCTCGATCGTCTGACCGCCGTTGTCGAGCTTCGCCGCCGAGGCGATGAGGTCATCGTGCTGGAAGCTGATTTCGAGGCCGAGTTCGTGCAGAGCTGCGTCGTCACTCTCGAGCCGGTCGCGGGCGCATTATCCGACCGCTTCATGCTTGTCTATGGTCCTGCCGAAGCCGAGCAGCGGGAAATCGGATGGCAACAAGATGAGGCGCCTTTCGAGCCACTGAATAGTGATGTGATTGACATTGGAGAAGCGGTAGCGCAGGAGCTCTCGCTTTGCCTACCAACCTTTCCGCGGCACCCCGACGCGAAGATCGATACCGAAGCCCCGGTGGAATCGACCGGGAGCCCCTTCAATCTCCTCGCGCGTCTTAAGCAGCGTATGGAATGCTGAGGGTTTCCCGAGGCACAAACGGAAGAGCTGCTGCTCCTTGAGAGACGGCTGCATGATTGTTGCCGTGGCTTCTGTTTTTGGCTAATTAGCGACGTCCGTTTGCGTCGCTTTTCGCGAAAGCGAGCTTCCCATGGCCGTTCCAAAAAAGAAAACCTCGCCGTCGCGCCGTGACATGCGACGCTCTCACCACGCCCTCAAGCCTGCCGCCTATGCGGAGTGCCCCAATTGTGGTGAGTTGAAGCGCCCGCATCATCTCTGCAAAGCCTGCGGATACTACAACGGCCGCGAGGTTATCGCGGCGCCATCGGAGACACCCTGACCAACAAACTCGGCTGAGGGGTCGCGCACGGTGAGCGGCACCATCACGATTGCGATCGACGCGATGGGCGGGGATCGGGCTCCGGGCATCGTGCTGAAAGGCGCCGAGATCGCGCTGCAACGATATCCAGCTGTTCGCTTTTTGTTATTCGGCGCGGAAGACGAGATTCTGCCGCTTATAGCGAAGCTGCCGAGCCTCGGCCGAGCGGTGACGCTGTGCCACACGACCGAGGTCGTGGCGGACGATGCTAGGCCGTCGCTGGCGCTTCGCACCGGACGGCAATCGAGCATGCGTCTAGCAATTGACGCTGTCGCTGACGGGCGGGCCGATGGCGTCGTTTCTGCTGGCAACACCGGCGCGCTGATGGCGATGGCCAAATTTGCGCTGAAGATGTTGCCGGGGATCGATCGGCCGGCGATTGCGTCGTTGTTCCCGACCCAGCGCGGCGAGAGTGTGATGCTGGACCTCGGCGCCAACATCGAATGCGACGCAGAGAATCTTGTGCAGTTTGCGCTGATGGGAGATGTATTCGCGCGGACCGTGCTCGGCCTGATCGAGCCCACCGTTGGCCTGCTCAATGTTGGCGCCGAAGACTTGAAGGGCAATAACGCCGTTCGAGCTGCAAGCGCGCAATTGCGGTTGGCGATAACGCCGATCCAGTTTTATGGGTTCATCGAGGGCGATGATATTGCTGCGGGGACCGTCGATGTCATCGTCACCGACGGCTTTACAGGGAATGTCGCTGTCAAGACGGCCGAGGGAACGGCCAAGCTTTTCGGCGAGTTTCTCGAGGCGGCTTTTCACCACTCACTGTCGGCGCGGATCGGCTATCTCTTTGCACGCCGGGCGCTCCGGAAGCTCAGGATCCGTTGCGATCCGCGCCGCTACAACGGTGCCATGTTCTTAGGTTTGGGCGGCATCGCGGTCAAGAGCCACGGCTCGACCGACGCTTTCGGGTTCGCCAACGCAATTAGCGTTGCGATCGACATGAAAGTAAACGGCTTCCTCGATAAGATCCGCGTCGAGCTGGAGCGCCTCAACGAGGCGCGGTCCGTGCCGCAGCCGGCGGCACTCTAATCGTTGGGACGATGACGCCGCGATCCCAGGTGGCCGGATGCGGCGCCTACCTGCCCGAGCGAATCCTAACAAATCACGAACTTGCTCTCCGCCTCGACACGTCGGATGAATGGATCCGTCAGCGCACCGGGATAGGCGAGCGCCGGGTTGCCGCACCGGGAGAGTTGACATCCGACCTTGCCGTCCGTGCCGCCGAACGCGCGCTGAGTGCTGCCGGGATAAGCGGAAGCGACCTTGATCTGCTCGTCGTTGCCACAACGACCCCCGACAACACCTTTCCGGCCACTGCTGCGAGAGTGCAGGCACGGCTCGGAATGAGGCGTGGCGCGGCCTTCGACGTTCAGGCGGTTTGCGCAGGGTTTATCTTTGCACTGTCGGTTGCCGACAACGCGCTGCGCCTCGGCCAGGCGCGGACCGCGCTCGTGATCGGGGCGGAAACATTCTCTCGCATTCTCGACTGGGAGGATCGCGGGACTTGCGTCCTCTTCGGCGACGGAGCGGGGGCTCTCCTTCTGAGGGCCGTCCCGGCCGAGGCACCGGGTGGCCGTTTTATCCTCTCGAACC
>Ga0310917_10000422_pt1 | contig 18488 bp, 19 predicted proteins | sample GREbulkMGLF178_FD_203531 | JGI IMG/M metagenome (GOLD analysis project Ga0310917, IMG submission 203531) | Lab enrichment of tropical soil microbial communities from Luquillo Experimental Forest, Puerto Rico - GRE.bulkMG.LF178 | ecosystem: Environmental > Terrestrial > Soil > Tropical forest >... | reverse complement strand
AATGCCCGGCGGCAATCCGGCTTCGATCATCAGTTCGGCGAGCTTCATCGGCACGCCCGGATCGCGTTCCGACGGCTTCAGGATGAACGCATTGCCGCAGGCGATCGCGGGCGCGAATTTCCACATCGGGATCATGGCCGGGAAATTGAACGGCGTGATGCCGGCGACGACTCCAAGAGGTTGGCGCAGCGAATAAATGTCGATGCCGGGGCCCGCCCCTTCCGTGTACTCGCCCTTCATCAGATGCGGAACGCCTATGGCGAATTCCACGACCTCAAGCCCGCGCTGGATGTCGCCCTTGGCGTCGGGGATGGTCTTGCCGTGCTCGCGCGCCAAAAGCTCGGCAAGCTTGTCGTAGTCGCGCTGCGCCAGCTCGAGGAATTTCATCATCACGCGCGCGCGCCGCTGCGGATTGGTCGCCGCCCATTCCGGCTGGGCCGCTTTGGCGTTCTCAACGGCTGCGCGCACTTCGGCTTTCGACGCCAGCGCCACCTTGGCCTGGACGTCGCCGGTCATCGGCTCGAAAACGTCCCCGCTTCGGCCCGAGGTGCCCTTGACTTCTTTGCCGCCGATAAAGTGTCCGATTGAGCGCATGAATAACCTCCCTATCCCGGACTGATCCTGTCTAGATCGCTTTACAATCCTTTTGACCTGCATCTTATAGGATACAAGTCCGAGATATTGCACCATAGATGTGCGGAAATGCTGGATCAAGGCAGCGCGATCGACTGGGACGACTTCCGCTTCGTGCTTGCCATCGTGCGGGGCGGATCGGTGTCCGCTGCCGCAAAACAGCTTGGAGTCGATCATGCCACCGTAATCAGGCGTGTCGATCGTCTCGAGCACCATCTTTCCGCGAAGTTATTCGACCGCCGCAAGACCGGCTACCTGCTCACCCAAGCCGGACAGCGTGTAGCCGACAGTGCGGAGGCGATGGAATCGACGATCGCCGCCAACCAGGAGGCTGTTGGCGGATCGCGCGCCCATCTGACCGGTACTGTACGTATCGGGGCCCCCGACGGGTTTGGCAGCCACTTCCTGGCGTCGCGGCTCGTGAAGTTCGGCGAGCGGTATCCCGAGCTCGACCTGCAGCTTGTCGCCACCGCGAGGCTGTTCAGCCTTTCGAAGCGCGAAGCAGATATCGCGATCAGCCTGTCGATGCCGAAGGAGGGACGCATCGTTGGACGCAAACTGCTCGACTATACCCTGGGGCTCTATGCCACCGCGGACTATCTCGATCGCACTCCGCGGATAACAAGCCGCGTCGACCTGCCCCAGCATCGCTTCGTCGGTTACATCGAGGAGCTGCTGTTCACGCCGGAGCTTGACTACCTGCCGCAGATCTCGCAGAAAATCGCGGCGAAATTCCGCAGCGCGAACCTCATCGCACAGCTCAACGCGACTCTCTCCGGATTCGGAATTGCGGTGTTGCCGCATTTCATGGCAAGCGCGCATCCCGAATTGTTGCCGGTGCTGCCGCAAGATGTTTCGATTTCACGCACGTTCTGGCTGTTGATGCATGCCGACAGCAAGGACCTTGCGCGGATTCGAGCGGTCGCGAACTACATCTACGAAACCGTCGAAAGCGAGCGTGCGTTGTTCAATCGCGCCTGAGCCAGGAGGCGCGGCGATCCGCGCGGCTTTCGTCGAGGCTTGGCATATCCTACAGTGATAGATACGCCGTTAGGTCACGAATCATGAGCCGTTTCTGGAGTTCGATCGTCCACAACCTCTCGCCATACGTGCCCGGTGAGCAGCCGAAGCTGGATGGCATCCTCAAGCTAAATACCAACGAGAATCCCTACCCGCCTTCGCCTCGGGTCCTGGCTGCGATCGCTTCCGCGACGGACCGTCTGCGTCTCTATCCCGATCCGCGCGCTTCCTCGCTGTGCGAGACGATCGCGGCCCGCTACGATGTTGCGCCCGAGGAAGTGTTCGTCGGGAACGGCTCGGATGAGGTTCTGGCCCATACCTTCCAGGCCCTTCTGAATCATGATGAGCCGCTCCTGTTCCCCGACATCACCTACAGCTTCTACCCGGTCTACTGCCGCTTATACGGAGTCCGCTACGAGGAGGTGCCCCTTGATGCCGCAATGAGGGTGCAAATTGCCGACTACCGGCGGCCAAGCAGCGCCATCCTGCTGGCTAATCCGAACGCCCCTACGGCGTTGGGCTTCCGCGCGAGGCGATCGAGGCGCTGGTGGCCGAACATCCGGATCAGTTGGTCGTTATCGACGAGGCTTACGTTGACTTCGGCGCCGAGAGCGCCGTTCCACTCGTCGCGCGCTACGACAATCTGCTCATCGTCCAGACCCTTTCCAAGTCGCGGGCCCTGGCTGGATTGCGCGTTGGCTTCGCCATTGGCCAACGCCCTTTGATCGAGGCCCTTGAACGGGTGAAGGGCAGCTTCAACTCCTACCCCCTTGATTGCCTCGCCATCGCCGGGGCGGTCGCCGCCTTAAAGGACGATGCGTGGTTTGAGGACACGCGCGAACGCATCATCGCGAACCGCGAATCGCTCGTCCACGCCCTCTCCGAATTGGGCTTCGAGGTTCTTCCATCCGTAGCGAACTTCGTATTCGCGCGCCATCGCGACCGGGGCGGCGCATTTCTCGCGGCAAAGCTTCGCGAGCTCGGCGTCCTGGTACGACATTTCCAGAAACCCAGGATCAAGGACTTTCTGCGCATCACGGTCGGGACCGAGGATCAATGCAAGCGCTTGATTGCCTTGACGCGTGAATTGATCTGATACTGTGCCGCCCGTCCGCCTACAAGCTGAGAAGCGACGGCGCCGGCAGCGACTGCAAAGACGGAGCGACGAGCACTCGCCCTAGTTCGGCCTGGCACGGGGCGTCTTTGCCGCAGGCTTCGGCCGCACTGCGCGACCGAGCGCGGCTTCACGCCCTGCGGCAAGAATCTCGTCGGAAAACTCGCTGTTTCCCGCGATACGCGCCATCACGAGCGTTCCCATCATGGTCGCAAGCGTCGCCGCTGCCTGCTTACGCGCGACCTTGCGCGGGACGCCGGAAATCTGGTCGGTGATCAGTTCGATCATCTGCTCGAGCTCTGCCGCAAACGCCTTGCGGGTTTTCGGGCTCTCGCGAACGATGTCCGCGCCGAGCGAGGCGATGGCGCAGCCATGGCCAGGATTATCGCGATGGAGGGATGTCAGATAGGAATCCACGATCAGTGCCAGACGCTTCTCCGGCGGCGTCTCCTGAGCCAACTTGCGCCAGTGCTCCCTCGCGCGGCTTGACGCGTAGGTGAAGGCCTCGATCACCAACGCCTCCCGAGAATCGAAATGGGCGTAGAAACCGCCATGGGTCAGCCCCGCCTCCTTCATCAGGTCAGCGACGCCGATGCCGTGCGCGCCCTTCTCGCGGAGCCTCACCGACGCCTTCTTTACGATTCGGGCGTGAGTTTCTTGCTTGTGCTCTTTTGAATATCGCATGATCGTCCTATGGAATGTCTATAGTCATATAATAGCACGAGAACCGACAAAAAGTGCACCAATTTCTTGAATTTCGGGTCCACCTGCCGGCCCTCGATCTGCCTTGACAAACCGCGGGTTTGGCCGGGAAGTGGCGTCTTTCCTGCCCGCACGCATGAGACCTGCCATGAACATGTTGAACAACCATTGTGGCGTCGAACGAGACGCGCGCGGCGTTGTCCGGTTTACTATCTGCAATGCCGGCTCGCTCAACATCCTGGGGACGGCTGTCATCAACGACGTCCGCGAGGGGTTAGACACCCTGGCCAAGGATCCGACGATCCGCGTGCTGGTGGTTGCCGGCCAAAGTGAGAAAAGCATGATCGGCGGCGCCGACATCAAGGAAATGGCGACGCTGGATCAGAAAACGGCCGAGGCCTTTATCACCCGCCTGCGCGATCTCTGCGAGGCCGTGCGGGCGTTTCCGGCGCCAGTGATCGCGCGCATGCCCGGCTGGTGTCTTGGCGGCGGATTGGAGGTCGCTGCAGCCTGCGACTTCCGCATTGCAGCGCACGATGCAAAGTTCGGCATGCCGGAGGTTCGGGTCGGCATCCCCTCGGTGATCCACGCGGCGCTCCTGCCCCGCCTGATCGGCTGGGGCCGCGCCCGCTGGCTGGTCTTGACTGCGGAAAATATCGACGCGTCAACCGCACTCGCATGGGGCCTCGTCGATGTGGTCGCGCCGCAAGGCGGGCTCGATGCCGCTGTCGAACGCACGGTCAAGCTATTGCTGGAGTGCGGGCCGGAGGCGCTGCGCTCGCAAAAGGCGCTGCTCAGGCAATGGGAAGAATTGCCGCTAAGGGAATCGATCGACCTGAGCATCGGCGTCTTCGGCAGGTCGTTTCTGACCGACGAGCCGACGCGTCTGATGCAGGGTTTTGTCAACCGCAAGCGGTAGGTACCTCGGCCGATTCAGGAGGCTCAATTCGCCTCATGGGATCACGACATTTTGTCATGGGACGCATGTGTTGCAATATTCGCGACGCATCATATGATTGGTATCATATATCCTATCCGAAATCCTGTGGAGCGTTGCCATGGCCGCCACTTCCGATCCCGTTGTCATCGTTTCCGCCGCCCGCACTCCGCTCGGCCGCTTCATGGGCGAGCTGTCTCCGCTGGCAGCCCACAAGCTAGGTTCGCATGTGATCGGCGCGGCGCTCGAGCGCGCAAAACTCAAGCCGGAGAAGGTTGACGAGGTGTTCATGGGCAACGTGCTGCCGGCCGGACAGGGCCAGGCGCCGGCCCGTCAGGCGGCACGCGGCGCCGGCCTGCCCGACGCCACTGGCGCCACCACGATTAACAAGGTGTGCGGATCCGGCATGAAGGCGACCATGCTGGCACACGACATCATCCACGCGGGTTCCGCAGACATCGTCGTGTCCGGCGGCATGGAGAGCATGTCGAACGCGCCCTATCTGCTCGCAAAGGCACGATCCGGTTACCGAGCAGGCCACGACCGTATCATCGATCACATGATGATGGATGGGCTCGAGGACGCCTACGAGAGCGGCCGCTCGATGGGCGATTTCGGCGAGGCGACCGCGGAAGCCTATCAATTCACGCGCAAGGACCAGGACAGTTACGCGATGGAGACGCTGACACGCGCGCGGAAAGCCGTCGAAAGCGGAGCCTTCAGGGCCGAGATCGCACCTATCACGCTTGTCGAAAAGGCCGGTCCACGCGTCATCGCAAATGATGAGCACCCGCTGAAGGTCGATCCCGCCAAGATCCCAGGGCTCAAGCCGGCATTCCGGTCCAACGGTACGATCACGCCTGCGGCGTCCTCGGCGAATGCCGACGGCGCCGCGGCGCTTGTGCTCGCCAAGCGCTCGCTCGCGATCCGTGAGGGTCTGCCGATTTTCGCGGAGATCAAGGGTCATGCGACCCACAGCCAGGAACCGCAATGGTTCACCACCGCACCGATCCCTGCGATCCGCAAGCTGCTCGACAAGGTCGGCTGGAGCGTCGCAGACGTCGATCTCTTTGAAATCAACGAAGCCTTCGCAGTCGTGGCGATGGCCGCGCAGAAGGACCTTGGGATTCCCCGCGACAAGCTCAATATCAATGGCGGTGCCTGCGCGCTTGGGCATCCCATCGGCGCGACCGGCGCCCGGCTGATCGTGACGCTCTTACACGCAATGGAAGCAAACAACCTCAGGCGCGGCGTGGCCGCGCTCTGCATCGGCGGCGGCGAGGCAACCGCGATCGCGATCGAGCGTGTTGCAGCCTGACAGCGAATCGTAATTGGCAAATAGCGAGTGGCGGAGATTTCCTGTTCGCTACTCGCCTGCTATGGCCTGATGGTCATGTTCTTCGCCAGGCCGGGCGTGCGCAGTGGCTCGGCAAGGCGCGCAAACTCACACAGCAACGACCGTGTCTTGCGCGGGTCGATGATCTCCTCGACCCAGAATTTCTCTGCGGAACGAAGCGGCGATCGCAACTTGTTCAGGCGATCCTCGATCTCCTTCATCTTGGCCGCAGGATCGGGCGCCGCATCGATCTCGGCGCGATAGGCCGCTTCAATACCGCCCTCCAGCGGCAGAGAACCCCAATAGGCAGACGGCCAGGCATAGCGGATGGAAAAGCGATCCGCCGGCTGATGCACAACACCGGCAACACCAAAGGAATTGCGCACGATGACGGTGCACCAGGGCACCGTGGTCTGATTGACGGCGGCCATGGCGCGCACGCCATGGCGGATGGTTGCGGCCTTCTCGGCCTCAAGCCCGATCATGAAGCCCGGGCAGTCCATGAGATAGACGATCGGCAGATGGAAGATCTCGGCAAAGTCGACCCAGCGCACCACCTTCTGGCACGCCTCCGCCGTCCAGGAGCCGCCGTAATGGAACGGATCGCTCGCAAGCACGAGCACCGCGCGGCCCTGAAGCCGCGCCAGCCCGACGATCATCGGGCGGCCGAAATTGGCGTTCATCTCGAAAAACGAGCCCTTGTCGACGACGGCCTCGATGATCGGGCGCATCTTGTAGACCTGGCGGCGGCTGCGCGGCACCGCCTTCATCAGTATTTCCTCGCTTCGTTCGGGATCGTCATCGCAGGGCAGCGTGGGGGGCAGTTCGAAGACGGATGAAGGCAGATATGAGAGGAAACGCTTTGCCTTCTCAAATGCCTCCTCCTCGGTGTCGACGGCGTCGTCCACACCGCCGGCTCTGGTCTGGATGTCGGCGCCGCCGAGCTTCTGTTTGGAAAGATCCTGTCCGAGCCGCTTCACCACCGGCGGGCCGGCGACGAACATCGCGGAGTCCCTGGTCATGATCGAATAGTGGCTGGCTGCAAGCCGTGCCGCGCCAAGGCCAGCGACCGATCCCAATCCCAGAGCGACGACGGGCACATGCGCGAGATTTTCCGTCGTGTAACGGTACCAGCGCGTGCCGCCAATACCGCCGGGAAGATTGGCCGCACCCTTGGTCTCGATCGTCTTGACCGAACCTCCGCCGCCGGAACCTTCGATGATGCGGATGATCGGCAGGCGAAAGTCGTGCGCCATCTCTTCCGCCATCAGCGGCTTGGCCGAGATCGACGCATCTGCCGAGCCGCCGCGCACGGTAAAATCGTCGCCGACCACGACCACGGTCCGGCCGTTGACCCTGGCGCGACCGAACACGCAGTTGGCCGGCGTCAGATGCTTGAGCTCGCCGTGTTCGTCGTATTCGCCGATTCCGGAGATCGCGCCGACTTCGTGGAAGCTGTTGGCATCGACCAGTTTGTCGATGCGTTCGCGGACGGTGAGCCGGCCCTGGTCGCGCTGCCGCTTGACCTTCTCAACGCCGCCCATCTCGCGCGCGAAGGCTTCGCGCCGAGCGAGGTCGTCGAGTTCGGGCTTCCAGATCATTCGTCTCCTCCGTCTTGATGATCTTGTTATTGTTGGTCCGTACCGGAAGCGACTTGCGCTCCAGACGGTTGTTGAAGAGATCGCCTTCGGCGCCTTCGAACAACTCCCCGACGGCACGCCCGAGTTCGATCATCGGCGGCGCCACCTCCCTGTGCAACCGCCTCTCGTCGTACATCGCAGCGAGCAGCCCGATCGTCACCACGACAAAGGTCTGGTACTGCGGCGACCAGAGCGGCACCGCGAGCCCATTGATATGTGGGCTCCAGAGACCGCAGGCGACCACATAACCGTGCTCTCTCAGGAAGCGGCGATTGTTCTCGATGCGAGGCTGCAGCACCTTCGCGACATCCGGGATTTCCCGCTCCATTTCGGCAAGCAGAGCATCGCCAATCTCCGGCGCGAGCGCCGCGGTATAAGCATGGCCGGCGGCCGTGGTCGCCATTGCGATGCGGCTGCCGGTCACGTCGTGCAGGCCGAGCGCATTCGCGGCGCGCGCATATTCGAGGTAAACGAGATGGAAGCGGTCGGGGATAACGAAACCGACCGTCCCCGGCAAGTGCTCGGCGACGTCTTGCAGTCGCAGCTTGATCAGATTGCGAAGCTGCAGCCCCTTCATCATTGAGGTGCTCATGGCGACTGCGCTTGGACCAATGCGGTATTTCTGGTCGCGCGGCAGATACACCAGTTGGCCCATCCGCGTCAGCGTGTGGGTCAGTCGCGACACCGTCGATCGCGGCAATCCACAGCGATTGGAAATCTCGAGATTGCCGAGTCGTGCTTCGTGGCCCTCGAAGCATCGCAGCACGTCGAATGCGCGCGACACCACCTGAATGACGTCGCCCTCGCCTGCATCGCCGGCAAGCATGCCATGCCTGCTCAGCCGCTCCGAGCGTCTTCCCATGGGCTCTCCGTATTTCCGGTAGATGGAATAAAATTCCACTTGCAGAACAAGCTACCTCAGGCAATCTGCCGCCACAACAAGAAGCCAATTGGTATGCCAGATATCAGCGTTGTGACCGAAGTTGCCGGCCGCGTGTGTGCACTTCCCCTTCAGACCGGCGCAAGTGTCGGCGACGGCGACGACATCGCCTTTGTCGAGGCCATGAAGATGGAAATTCCCGTTGCATCTCCGGCAGCCGGCATCCTGAAGTCGTTGCTCGTTGCCCTCGACGACATGGTTGCCGAAGGCCAGGTTGTGGCGATCATCGAAACGTGAACGCCCGGCGTCAACCGCTCCGGCACAAACTCCCTCGGCCTCACAAAACATGCTTCCGCCGGTTTCGGCCTCCTCAGCCAAGACGTAACATTGCGCCAAAGCGCCCGATCACACGGCAGGACACACTACACATGAACTCCATGCGACAGACGCCGGTTTCGCACGCCGGCAACTGGAGCGCCGCAATGCCGCCGCTGCAGCGCTTCCTGACCGCCTGCCATGCCGATTTCACCTCTGATCATGGCGGCGAGGTTGCGCAGTACATTCCCGAACTGTCCAAGGCCAACCCTGAGCATTTCGGCATCAGCCTCGCCACCCTCGACGGCCACGTTTATGAAGTCGGCGATACGGGGGTGCCCTTCACCATCCAGTCGATCTCGAAGCCGTTTGTATTCGCGTTGGCGCTGGATACGCTCGGGGCGGACCGGGTGGAAAGCGAGATCGGTGTCGAACCGTCGGGCGACCCCTTCAACTCGATCCGGCTGGATGCGAAGAACCATCCGTTCAATCCGATGGTCAATGCCGGCGCGATCACCTGTTCCGGCTTGATCCGCCAGGTCAAGGGCGACGGCGCCTTCGAATATATTCGCCAGGCGCTCGGCCGCTTTGCAGGCCGCGAACTCGACATGGACGAAGCGGTCTTCGCGTCGGAGAGCACAACCGGCGACCGCAACCGCGCGATCGGTTATCTCCTGCGCAATTCCGGCGTGATCAAGGACGACGTGCGCGCGGTGCTGGAGGTCTATTTTCAGCAATGCGCGGTGCTTGTCACCGCACGCGACATCGCGATCATGGCGGCGACGCTTGCCAATCGTGGCACCAATCCGGTGACGGGCGAGCAGGTGGTGACGCCTTACGCGATCTCGCGCACGCTGTCAGTCATGACTTCCTCCGGCATGTACGACTACGCCGGCGAGTGGATCTATCGCGTCGGCATTCCCGCCAAGAGCGGCGTCGGCGGCGGCATTCTGGCAGCGCTGCCGGCGCGGCTCGGCATGGGCAGCTATTCGCCGCGGCTCGACAGCCACGGCAACAGCGTGCGTGGCATCAAGGTGTGCGAAGCACTGTCTTCGCATTACGATTTGCACATGCTCAATCGCAGTGACGACGCGCGCACCTCGGTGATCGCCGACTACCACATCGACAAGAGCTCGTCGCGACGCAGCCGGCGTCCGCAGGAGCGCAAAATCCTCGCCGCCCATCACAACGACGTCCGCGTGCTGGAATTGGTCGGCACGCTGTCGTTTTCCAACGTCGACTACGTCTCGCGGCAGCTCCAAGGCAAGCCGCGCCCGCAATTCATCATTTTCGACCTGCGCCGCGTCACCGCGATGACGCCGGCGGGCGGCCGGCTGCTCGCGGAGGGCTTTCGGGAGCTCGCCGCCTCTAACGTGACCGCAATCCTTTCCGGCATCGACCGCGCCTCGGCGCAATGGCGACGGATCCGCGAGATGACGGCCGGCCTGTCCAACATCCGCAACTATCCCTTGCTCGACCAGGCCATCGAATGGGCCGAGGACCAGATCATCTATCGCCACGGCGGTAACATTTACGCCAACGAGACCACCGAGCTTTCCGAGCAGGCCCTGCTCGCGGGGCTTGCCGCCAGCGAGCTCGACCTGTTGGCTTCGCTCGGCACGATCAATACCTATGCGGCGGGCGAAAAGATCGTCAGCGCCGGTGAGCCGGCCTCGTCCCTGTACTTTCTCAAACGGGGCGTCGTGCACGTCATGCTGCCGGGCGGCGGCCGGCTTGCGACGATCACGGCGGGCATGGCGTTCGGGGAAATGGCACTGCTGGAGAGCCATCGCTCCGCGGACGTCTTTGCCGACGCCTCGGTCACCGCGCTCGAAGTGCCGCTTGCCGCCTTCGAGCGTTTCCGAAAAGAGCATCCGGCGACCTCTGAGCAGATCATGCGCAACCTCGCCCGGCTTCTCGCCGACCGGCTGATATCGGCCAATACCAAGATGAATCTGCTCACTGCGACTTGAGAGCTCAATTCAGTTTCGATGTTGGCGAAGGCGAGCGGACAGTCCAAAGCCGGAGCAGCCGGCGCGCGTCGGCGGCGCTCAAATCGGCAAATTGCCGCTTCAGCTTGGCAAGCTCGTCGGGAGCCGTTGCTCCCGTCGCAAACCGGCAATCGAGAACGGAGATCACGGTCTGCCAGCCGAGGTCTGCCACCTTGCACGGAACGAGAATGCCGTCACTGCGCAGGCTCTGCATCAGTGAGCGGACAACCTCGACATTGGATTGCGATAGCTCGGTAAGTGCGGTGACCGTCTCCTCATATCTGCGTTGCCGGGCAAAATCGCCAAGCACCGCCTCGTTCAACCGGTCCTCGACCTTGAGCCTGCCGATCAGGAGCATTGCGCTCTCGAAATCGTGCATCTTCGACATCTGACGGTCGACGCTCTTCGAAGCGGCGCTAATCGCCTTGCGGATGCCCTCGAACAGATCGGCCGGCGCGCGCGACAAAAGCCGCGTACGGACCGCTTCCGTGGCGCTGCGCAGCAGTTGGTTGCGAAGCTCTGCGGGCAGATCGACGCGGATTCCCGTCTCTACCGCGAGCTCCGGGTCGGTCTCGGCTTGCGACACCACGATCGCAAACCCGGCCGGCGACACCCTTGCACCCGGATTCCTCATCAGACGACGGCTGACGCTCCTGTAACGGCGGGCCAAAAGCGCATCGGTGACGACTTCCTTGAGCCACCAGCGGCCGGATATGGCCAAAAGATGTTGCTCGCTCTTGTTCCGGGCGATCTCGACCAGATCCTCGGGGCTGAGGCGCGCCGACTCGATCAGGACAGGCTCAGCAACCGAAATATCGTCGTTCCGCGCCAGGCGGCGAACCACCGACGTCGGCGCCTGGCCCATGGGAGCAAGCTGCTTGCTCAGTTCGGCGAGCGCGATCCTGGCGCCGATCTCGGCAAGCGAGCGAAGTTCGATCGTGTTGATCAGACGGTCGAGAACGTCGCCGAACAGCGCGACCTGTTCCTCGCTGAGGCTCCCGGCGCTCGCCGACAACAGGCCCGCGACGCTCTTCAGCGTCTCGAAGCATTTGTCCGGGGAACCTGCGGCTACCGCCGCCTCGACCTCGTCGGCAATCGACCGATACGTATCCGACATTGCTCATCCTGAGCGGTGTTGCCTGCTGTTCTGGCCAGGCGAACCTAAACCACACCATCTAAAGGTTTCGTAAAAGTTTAACCTTTCGCTTTCGGCGACCCCCGCTCCGGCAATTGACGGCGGGGGTCCTAGACCACCTCCGTGACCGGCTGCATGTCGATGTCGAAAGTCTCCAGGAATTTCGAGGTCATGATGTAGAAGCCGACCGCAAGCTGCAGCTCGACGAGGGCCGCGGACGAGAGTTTCGACCGGATCGCAGCGAAGGTCGCATCCGTCGGGCGGCGAAGCCGCACGATCTCGTCCGCAAACGCCAGCGCCGCGCGCTGCACGTCATTGAAGCAGCCTGCCGCCTGCCAGTTCTCGAGAGCAGCGTTCTGCTCGTCGGTGACGCCGACATTCTTGCCGATACGCTTGTGCGCCACGATCTCATAGGGCGCCTCGCACAAGATGCCGGTACGTGTGATCGCAAGCTCCCGGACCACGGGATCGAGCTCGCCCTTGCTGCGGATCGCGCCGCCGAGCCGGCAATATTGCTCGAGATGGCTCGGCGAGTGCGCCATCATGCGAAAGATGTTGGCGTTGCGGTTTTTCGCCAACAGCTCGCGCGTGCGATCGTTGTACTTGCTGGGGTCGCTATAATCGATGCGGGCCATGTTTCTCCTCATGTTCGCGCTGACTTACGATGATCGCGGCGATGATTTCGCCTAAACACTATCCGCCCGCCGACATTCTTGAGTCAAATTGCCGCCGCATTACTGATCGACGCTGGCACAGTCGATATTCGCCGCATGGGGACTTCAAGCAAGGCGGATACTCGTCGCGGGGTGTTCCGAGTGAAAAATTCTGACCGCGTTGCGCGTAGCTCGCGCCACGATGAGTCGCGCCCAGGTCTAGGGAGAGAACCGGCATGAAGGAAGCCACCAAGAGGGCGAGCTCGGAAGCATTCGCGCACATGCTGGCGGTGACGGCAATGCTCGTCATCGCCAGCGTCCTTTTCTACTGGCGCTAAGGTCGTCATTGCGAGCCGACGGGTGCGCGCGAAGCGCGGCCCGAAGACGGGCTCCCCAAGGCCATTTAAGGCCTCGCAGCAGGCTCCGGGTTCGCTCCTCGCAACGGCGACTTCCCTCATTTCACCTTCTCGAAATACGGCACGATGCGCCCGGCAAACGGAACAAAGCGCGCGGTGACGGGATCCCCGATCGCAAGATCGCGGTCGCCGTGGGCCATCATGCGAAAACCCTCTTTCGCGTCGACCAGAACGATTGTGTAGGGCACGTGCGCACGCGCCTCAGGCGTCGCAGCGCGACAGACCAGCGAGGTCGCGTAGACCATGCCCTCGCCGCTTGCACAACTCTCGGTCAGCATGACTGAACCACACGCCGCGCAAAAGTCGCGACGGAAATACTGCACGCGGCCACACGATCCGCAGTGCTGGTAGAGGATGGCCTCGTGGCCGTTGGTCCAATCGGCCGGCTTCTCGCTCATCGCACCCGCTCCAGGAACATGCTGACGTGCGAAGACAAGACGCCGCCATCGCCATGCAACAACGCAAGCGACGCGTCGCGGACCTGGCGTCGTCCCGCGCGTCCCGTCATCTGCAGATGCGTCTCGACGAGGTGCGCCATCGCGCCGCCGACGCCGCAGTGGCCGTAGCTCAGGAGCCCGCCGTGGGTGTTGAGCGGCATCTCTCCGTCGCGGCCGAAATAACCGGCACGAACGCGAGCAGCAGCCTCCCCGCGTCCAGCGAGACCCAGGTCTTCCAGCAGCATCGCAAGCGTGATCGTAAAGCTGTCGTAGATTGCAACATAGCGTACATCGGAAATGGCGATGCCGGCTGTCGCTTTTGCTCTTGCGATCGAAATTTCGGCGCCGAGATCGCTCAATGCAGGTGCGGCCGTGACATGCTGATGGGTATGCGCCTGCGCACAACCGCGGACACGCACGCGAATGGTCGCGGTTGGCTGACGGCTGACCACAAAGGCCGCGCCACCGTCCGAGACGGGACAGCAGTCCAGGAGTTTTAGCGGCAGCGCCACCGGTTTTGAGGCCATCACGTCGGCGACCGTGATCGGTTCCTGGAATTGTGCACCGGGGTGGTCGAGCGCGTGCGTGCGCATCAGCACCGCGAATTCCGCAAGGTCCTCCTGCGTGAGGCCATATTCATGCATGTAGCGCGAGGCGACGAGACCGTAATAGGCGGGGATGGTAGGCCCGAGCGGAACTTCGTAGTCGGGATGGCCGACCTGCGCGAGCGCAGCGATCGAGGCATCGCGGCTCTGCCCGGTCAACCTGTTCTCGCCGCTGACGACGAGCACATGCCTGACCACACCCGCATCGACCAGATGATGCGCGAGCATGGCCATCGCGAGCCCCGTCGCGCCGCCGACCTGCACCGCATGCGCGTAGGAAGGACGAATGCCGAAATGCTCGGCGAAGACGGTGGCGAGCATGATGTGCGGCGAAACCGTGCTGTAGCCGCACAGGACGCCATCGATGTCGGTGCGCTTCAGTCCGGCGTCTGAAATCGCGAGCGTGGCCGCCTGGCTCATCAGGCTGAACGACGAAGAGCCCTCATGCTTGCCGTAGGATGTCAGCCCGACGCCGGTGATGTAGCTCATTTTCTTACCTCCCCCATGAAAAAGGGAGGTCGGCTCACGCAGTGAGCCGGGAGGGGATCAAACTGGCAGTTGTGCAATGGCCCCCTCCCCAGCCCTCCCCCTTTCAGAGGGAGGGAGACGAAGCAGCGTGCGTCTCTGACTATCTCCAACCGCATCATCAACGTGACTTCGATATTTCAATACGACTTCGGCAGGCCCAGGACCTTCTCGGCGATAAAGCTCATGATCAGCTCCCGGCTGACCGGAGCAATGCGGGGAATCAGCGACTCCCGCAAATAGCGCTCAACGTGAAACTCCTTCGCATAGCCGAAGCCGCCATGGGTCATCACCGCCTGCTCGCAGGCATGGAAACCTGCTTCCGCCGCCAGATACTTCGCGGCATTGGCGGCAGGCCCACACGGAAAGCCCCCGTCATACTGCCAGCCGGCGGACAGCGTCATCAGCCAGGCAGCTTCCAGTTCCATCCAGTTCTTCGCGAGCGGATGCTGGATCGCCTGGTTCTGGCCGATCGGCCGGTTGAAGACGATGCGGGTTTTGCATAAGCGGCGGCGCGGGACATGGCGAGATATCCGAGCCCGACCGCCTCGGCCGCGATCAGGATGCGCTCGGGATTCATGCCGTGAAGGATGTATTCGAAGCCGCGGCCCTCGTCACCGAGCCGATCCTCGAATGGAATCTCAAAGTTCTCGAAAAACAGCTCGTTGGAATCGATGGGCTTGCGCCCCATTTTCTCGATCTCATGCACGGTGATGCGGCTGCGATCGAAATCGGTATAAAACAGGCTCAAGCCATGGGTCGGGTTCTTGACTTCTTCCAGCGGCGTGGTGCGCGCAAGAAGCAGGATCTTTTCCGCAACCTGGGCAGTGGAAATCCAGACCTTCTGGCCGTTGACGACATATCTGTCGTTCTTTTTCACTGCGCGCGTCTTTAGCTGCGTGGTGTTGAGGCCGGTGTTGGGCTCGGTGACGGCAAAGCAGGATTTTTCCCTGCCCGAGACGATGCCGGGCAGCATGCGCTGGCATTGCTCCTTCGTGCCGAATACGACGACCGGGTTGAGCCCGAACACGTTCATGTGGATCGCCGATGCGCCGGACATCCCGGCGCCGGATTCCGAGATCGTCCGCATCATGATCGCGGCTTCGAGGATGCCGAGGCCCGAGCCGCCAAACTCCTCGGGGATGCAGATACCGAGCCAGCCGGCATCCGCCAGCGCCTTGTGAAAGTCGGCAGGGAAGCCGCCTTCCTTGTCCTTCTTCAACCAGTAAGCGTCGTCGAAGCGCGCGCAGATCCTTGCGACGGCATCTCGGATCGATTCCTGGTTTGCAGTCAGGGCGAAATCCATGGCTCTATCCCTGTGTGGCGGGCGACAGTTTGGTGACGCCGTCGCGCACGAGCGCCGCGATCTCCTCACCAGAGAATCCGGCTTCGCTCAGGATCTCCGCGCCGTGCTCGTTGAGCCGCGGTGCGAGTCGTACCGACTCGGCCGGCGTGTCCGACCACGCCGCCGACACTTTCATGCTGCGGATCGGCCCTTCGGTCGGATGCTCGACCACGGGAAAATAGCCGATCGCGACCAGATGCTCATCCTGCAACATGGTTTCGAGATCATGCATGGGCATCACGGGGACATCGGCCTTGGTCAGGAGCTCGATCCATTCGTCCGTCGTGCGCGTCTCGAAAATGCGGGCAAGCTCGCCATAGACGATGTCGATATTGGCGGCGCGTGCGGCAAAGGTTGCGAATTTCGCATCCCGGCGCAGGTCGTCACGGCCGGTCGCCTTGAAAAAACTTTCCCACTGCTTGTCGTTGTAGACGATGACGCTGAGATAGCCGTCTTTGGTCTTGTAGGGCCTGCGGTCGCGCGACAGGTGGCGCGCGTAACCACCCTTGTCGAGGGGCGGCTCGTAAGTGAGGCCGCCCATATGATCGCCCATGACAAATCCCGCCATGGTTTCGAACATCGGAATGTCGACGCGTTGGCCGCGGCCTGTGCGGTCGCGATTCACGAGACTTGCGCAGATTGCACCGACCGCGGTAAGCCCCACGATGCGATCGACCAGCGCGTTCGGAACGTAACGGGGAATGCCATCAGAGGTCTGCGCCATCAGCGCCGGCAGGCCGGTAGCGCCCTGGATCAGGTCGTCGTAGGCGGGCTTCGTAGCATAGGGGCCATCCTGGCCGAAGCCGAACACGCCGGCATAGACCAAGCGCGGGTTGATCTCCGATACGACGTCATAGCCGAGATTGAGCCGCGCCATCGCCTGAGGCCGCACGTTGTAAACCAGTACGTCCGCGGTTTTGATCAGCCGCAGCACGGCTTCCCGCCCCGCCGGCTTCTTCAGGTCGAGGCAGATCGAGCGCTTGTTGCGATTGGTGTTCAGAAACACCGGTCCCATACCGGGATGCCTGAAAGGGCCGATCAGACGGGTAACGTCGCCCTCGAGCGACTCCACCTTGATGACGTCGGCACCGTAATCGCCGAGCATTTGGGTCGCATAGGGCCCCATCAGCACGGTCGTCATGTCGATGACCTTGATGCCTTGCAACGGGCCCATGATGACGTTCGCTCCCTGATGTTGTGTACTGCCAAGTAACGGCACGGTGTTGGCCAGATCAAGGGCGGCCGGCGTATGGGGGTATGCGGTTTGGCACAGCACGCCGCGTCGTATCCGGAACGCGCGCCCTCGTTCCCGCGGCGCTTCGCGCTCGAGTTTTGGATCGATTTCGTCCCTCAAAAATCAGAGGGCTCGGGGAAAACCGGGCGCTGGCTGCACCCGCAGCCTGGCGTGCAGAAGTTTAAAGCACACCAGCGTGGTCACCACCGGTTCAACCGGAACTCCCGGCCTTCCCTGCGCAAGGCGCCATCCGGAACTTGCAACTGATCTGCCCGTTTTTAGGCAAATCAGGTTGCGCGCCTAATGCGCCATCAACACCGGCAAATCGGCGTGCTCCAGGATATGGCTGGTCGCACCGCCGAAAATCAATTGCCGTAGCCTGTGTCTTGTGAAGGCTCCCTTGACCAAGAGATCGCAGCCGTCAGCCTCGGCCGCGGCAAGGACCGCCTCGCCGGTGCTGCGTCCCTCCAACTCGACGCGGACGGGCTCGGCGGAGATGCCATTGAACCGCAATTGCCTGCGCACCAGGTCAGCTGACGGACCCGGCACGTCCTGTCCACCGACGACAGTCAACACCGTCACCCGTTTGGCGAGGCGCAGTAACGGCATCGCAAAAGCGTTGGCCCGGGCCTGCTCGGTGCTGCCATTCCAGTGGATCATGATGTTGGTCGCGATCTGTTTGGGAGCGACCGGTGGCGACAGCAGAACGGGCCGGCCGCTTTCGAACAGCCCCGACTCGATCGCTCGGTGATAGGGCGCGGTCGTTTCAGCGTCCGGCCTGCCCATGACGATCACGTCGAACGCGCGGCCATGGCTGCCGACAAGATCTTCGCCCGGTGGCACCTCGGCGAACCACCCGAACGAAGGGCGGTCGGGGGCCGTTCTCGAAGCCGCAAGACCGTGCTCGTGCATGAAGGTCTCGAACAGCTTGCGCGCCTCCGCCGTTTCTTCTTCGCGACGTCCTCGGTAAGTTTCGATGGAAAAGCTGCTGGCGAGCTCAGCTACGACAAATTCGGGAACGCCAAACCACAGCGGAACACCCTCGATATAGGCGCCCGTGTGCTGCGCGAGCAGCACCGCCGTCTCGAGCGTGGATTTCATGGCCGGAATAGTTTGGGTTGGTACCAAAATCGCCTTCATCGTCGGCTCTCCCCGCTCGCCGCAAATGAACGATTGCCCGATGCAGCCAAAAACAGCCACTGACTTTGACAAGCTTAGACCTTCGAGACAGGACCGCCAAGATATTTGGCCCAAAGCCCCTTACCATCCCGTGCTGTCAGTGCTCGCCGGATACCGTCAAGCCATCTCGTCCAGCTCTCTGCTTTCCAGTTTTTTGCGCAACGCAATAGTGACACGGTGGACGGTCTGGATGTCCTTCACCACGAGCCCTTCCGAAAGGCTGTTGGCCCACGGGGCCTGTAGCCGCATCGCAGCATCGAATGTCTGCTTTCCCTTATCAGTCAGGACGACAAGCTGGGCCCGCCGGTGATGCGGGTTGGCCCCGAACCCGACGAGCCCTTCCCTGTGGAGGTCGTTGACGATCCGTTGCACGTTCTGGCGGTTGGCACCC
>Ga0310917_10000412_pt1 | contig 18834 bp, 17 predicted proteins | sample GREbulkMGLF178_FD_203531 | JGI IMG/M metagenome (GOLD analysis project Ga0310917, IMG submission 203531) | Lab enrichment of tropical soil microbial communities from Luquillo Experimental Forest, Puerto Rico - GRE.bulkMG.LF178 | ecosystem: Environmental > Terrestrial > Soil > Tropical forest >... | reverse complement strand
GAGATGGCGGTTATGGTAAAGCTCGAGCGACAGCGCCAGCAAGGTCTCGAGCCCGACGATCCCGTAAGCCGCTGAGCTGAACGGTAGGCGCTTCGAATCCTGGTCCCACGGCGCGTGATCGCTGGCGATCGCGTCGATCGTGCCGTCGCGCAAGCCCTCGATTACCGCCCGCCGGTCCCATTCGCTGCGCAACGGCGGGGAGAGTTTGGCGAAGGTCCGGTAATCGCCGATCGCCGTCTCGTTGAGCACAAAATAAGGAGGTGCGGTGTCGCAGGTCACCGGCAGGCCCTGCGCCTTGGCATGCCGGATCGCCTCTACCGACGCGGCCGTCGACACGTGAGCGGCGTGGTAGCGCGCGCCGGTGATCTCGACGAGCCTGAGATCGCGCTCGACCATGATGAGCTCGGCCATCGGGGTGATCCCGGCGAGGCCGAGCCGGGTGGCGATCTCTCCTTCGTTGACCTCGCCAACGCGCGCCAGGCTCGGTTCCTCTGGGTGCTGAAGTACGAGGAGATCGAAGCTGCGGGCATAGGCCAGCACCCGCCGCATGATGAGCGCGTCGGCGACCGCCTTGACGCCGTCGGTGAAGCCAAGCGCGCCGTTCGCCGCGAGCAGGCCCATCTCGGTCAGCTCGCGGCCTGCGAGCCCCTTGGTCGCGGCGGCATAGGTGTGGACTTTGGCGAGCCTGACCTCGCGTGCCCGGCGGGCGAGGAACTCGACGACCGAGACGTCGTCGACCGGCGGGTCGGTGTTCGGCAGAGCGACCATCGTCGTCACCCCACCGGCCGCTGCGGCGCGCCCGCCGCTCTCGATCGATTCCATGTGCTCCGCACCGGGCTCGCGCAACTGCACGCGCATATCGACGAGCCCCGGCGCCAGACACAGCCCCTCGGCCATCACCGTGTCGGCGTCGCCCACGGTTGAAAGATCGCCGCCCACCGCCGCGAGCCGCTCGCCTTCGACCAATAAATCGCCGGTCGTGTCGAGCCCGCTTGCCGGGTCGAGCAGCCGCGCGCGGCGGAATATAAGGCGGTTCACACCCCTCCCCTAACCCGCACCTGCTGCGGGCGGCGGTGCGCATTCGCCCGGCTGATCGGCCCTCCGAGCTGCAAGGATGCAGTCCAATAGAGGCCTTTGCACTTCGATCCGCTGGAGATGCGGGTATCGCGCGCCATCGTGATAGTCGATCCGGGCAACGCGAGAATGATCCTGGTCCTTGATCGTCAGCTCGATCGGGCCGGTCGTGTTGACGGAGACCTTGACGGCCTCCTTGAGGCGCCCGGCAACATCGGACATGACCCCATTGACCGCCTGAATTTGCATGCCGGGCGACAGGCCGGCTTTAAAGGCTGGCCCTTCCCAGCGAACCGTCTTTATCTTGCCCTCTCTATCCACGCTCAAGCCAAGCGAATACCAGAAGCTAGTCGATTTCGCGCGCGACTCCAGCGATTCAAAGTATTTGCCGGGTTCTTGCGAATAAACGAGCCTATAGCCGCCGCGAGTGATCCCGTCGAGCGGGTCTCGGTCGAGGCTCGTGAGGCGTCCCAGCAGAAAACTTCTCCACTCATATGCGAGGACATCGTTCAATACGGCGACCACATCCTCGAAGGTATAGGTTTCCGGCCCGAGGCAGCCATCTTTGACACCGAAAAAGCGGCGGGCAAAGTCATCGAGGGAATACCGTCCTTGGGATTTCTCGCGGATCAGCGTATCCGCGTCGAGCCAGATCAGCAGACCCTCATCGTAGTAATCCAGAGATCGGCGCCAACTTGGCCATGCACGGGGAAGGAATCGGGGTGCTACAACCTCATCGTAGGTCGTGTCCTGCAGATTGCGCCACCGCCGCCCGGGCTGTTCTTTATAATACGCAGCAACATTAGCGATCGCATCCAGCGCGTCTTTTTTGGCCCACAGGCCTGATCGGGCGGCAAGCACCTTGCCCCAATATTGGGTCTGCCCCTCATATACCCACAACAAGTCGTCTTCCATTGGCACATTATAATTTGGCGTCGCCAAGCCGGCCGGACGTCGGAACTTGCCGTTCCAGGAGTGAACGTATTCATGCGGCAGAAGCTCGTGTAGAGAGAGCGCTTTGTCCCAATCGGTGAAGTAGTTGGCGGCAGTTTGGTCCTGGCTTGATCGGTGATGCTCAATTCCGCCGCCGACGATCTTGTCGCTCACAGTGACGAGGAAATCATAGCGATCGTAATGCTTTGATTCGAAGAGTTTATAGGCCTCTTGAATCAGTGCGCGGTGGGCCGCGAGCCACTCCGGGCGAAATTCCAAGAGCTCGGGTCCATCTGCGAACACGTTGAGCCGGACGGGAACTGCGTCGTCGCCATCGAGGTCCCAGAGAGCCATGTGGCGCCCGGCGAAGAGAGGAGAATCGACGAGCGTCTCGAGCGAGACGGGCTTGAAGGACTTGGCCTGGCTCCCGGGCAGGGATTCGAGCGCCGTCGCGAAACGCCAGCCATTGGGTAGAATGACCCTCGGTTCGACCTCGATCTGGCTCACCGGATAGCCTGACGGATAGAGGATCGCAGAGGGCCACTCCAAGACCAGGATGTCGGAGGTTACTTCGGCGCCCTCGCCTTGCGATCCGTCGGGCGACAGATAGTCGAAGTCCACCTTTAGCCGGTCGGCGCCCTCGGGCGGCGTCAGGTGGAAGGCGAAGATGTCGCTTGGATCTCGTGTCCAAGGTAGGGGAACGCCATTTGCCGCTATCGTCAGGCCGGCGAGTTTGTTTATGCGGTTGCGTCCCCACGGCGCGTGCGTCCCCGGCAGCCATTCGGGGTAAAGCAATGTGAGCTCCCGACCGCCCGAGACCGGGATCTGTTCCTGGACGTGAAAGATCCGCTGTTCGATATCCGTCGCGGTCACCAGAAGTTGGATGACACCGGGGAAGACCGGGTCCGCCGGCGGCGGCGGGCATTGAGGGTCCGCAACGACACGGCCGGCCGCGAACGTCAGCAGAAAAAGCCCGATCAGCGCCGGTCTCAGCCGCCGGATCATCAGCCTTCGTATCGTGCAGCCGCGCGGCTTGAATTCCTTCACGGCAGCGGCGGGCCGTTGCCGAGATCGCGGGTCAGGATCTCGAGGCAGGCCATGCGGACGGCCACTCCCATCTCGACCTGCGAGCGGATCAGGCTGCGGTCGATGTCGTCGGCGATCTCGCTGCCGATCTCGACCCCGCGGTTCATCGGGCCCGGATGCATGATCAGCGCGTCCGGCTTGGCCGCGCGCAATTTGTCGTAATCGAGCCCGAAGAAGTGAAAATACTCGCGCGTCGACGGCACAAAGGAGCCGTGCATGCGCTCGCTCTGCAGGCGGAGCATCATGACGATGTCGACATCGGCAAGCCCTTGGGCCATGTCGTGAAATACCTCGACACCGAGCCTTTCGATCTCGGCCGGCAACAGCGTGCGGGGGGCGACGACCCGCACGCGCGCCCCCATCGTGTTCAACAGCGCGATGTTCGAGCGGGCGACGCGGCTGTGCAGGATGTCGCCGCAGATCGCGACGGTCAGCCCGCCGAGCCGGCCCTTGCGCCGGCGGATCGTCAGCGCGTCGAGCAAAGCCTGCGTCGGGTGCTCGTGGCTGCCGTCGCCGGCGTTGACGACCGCACAATCAACCTTCTCGGAGAGCAGATGCACCGCCCCCGATTCGGGATGGCGGACGACCAGCACATCCGGGTGCATCGCGTTCAACGTCATCGCCGTGTCGATCAGGGTCTCGCCCTTGACCATCGAGCTCGCCGAGACCGACATGTTGATCACATCGCCGCCGAGCCGCTTGCCGGCGACCTCGAACGAGGTGCGGGTGCGGGTCGAATTCTCGAAGAAGCAGTTGATAATCGTGCGGCCGCGCAAGGTGCCGCGTTTCTTCTCGGCCTGCCGGTTTAATTCGACATAACCGTCGGCGAGATCGAGGACATGATTGATGTCGTCGGGCGACAGTCCCTCGATCCCGAGCAGATGGCGGTGCGGGAACGGGGCCTCGGAGGCACTTTCTTGCATGAGCCCGAAACTATAGGCAGCGGGTCCGCGCGCCGCAACCGGCACGGGCTAAACCCCAGAAATGTTGGCGCGCGAGCGCACGTCTCGGTCAGAGCTGAGCGCCGGGCAACTTCTGAACCCGAACAAAATGGAGCGAATCGAGCGCTGTTGTTGACCACCGAGAGTGTCAGGAGCTGGAGGACGAGGTGTAGGGATACCCGGCCAAGCTCGCCGGTCGCGGTGCCGCGACAGATGTTCCAGGAAATCCTGATGTCGATCGCCCAACTGCGGGCGCTGCCCGCACCAGCGTGACCGGGAGATGAGGTCAGATCTGACAGCCGACGACGGCAGAGGGTACGCCTTGATGAACACAAAGCAGCGGTTTCGGCCCAGCGGGGCCGAGCATCTTGCCGTTTTGGCTTGTCGACGAGTCGGCTGCGATCGAATTTCGTTGCCGCGGAACCCCCAAGGACGGAAGATCGCGACCAACAACTTCGGTATCCGGGAAATGTCGGCTGAGGAAGGAAATTCGTTCTTGAGTGTGATGCACCTCACATCGTGATCGTACCGCGGCGCTTAGGGTGCGCTTGGACGTTGTGGTGGGTTTAGGGTTTCGCTTTAGGCGCATCGCGAACCGCAAGACACCAAACGCGCCGGCATAGAAATCAAGTCGCCACTCGTGTAGGCAGTTGAGTCTCACTCGAAGAAAGGGGTGCCGCCTGGGCAAAGCGGATCCGTCCGTAGCAATAAAGGCTTCAGGAGAGGGGTTATGGCAAAATCAGCGCAGGATAATGCACAAGTAGTGAGCGTTACGCCTGATAAGGTTAGACTCAACCGAGTCCAGGCGCGTCGCCTTTCGCAACTCACGAACGTCCGGATCGAAGAAATCGAAGGCCGCGACATGGCGTAGCTTTCCGAGTCGTTAAAGTGGCGAATCGACCCCGATTTTTTTTTCTTTCGCCGCGTCTGCGGACAGGTAGTCCGCTGGGACCCGATCACCGGGCAATACCAGCCCGTTCCGTTCGCTACCGTCCACGTGATGGACACTGATTGCGATTTTCTCGGCTATTTTCCGTATCAGTTAAAATGGGCTTGGTTGTACCCGATCTTCTGCCACGAAGAGGAGATCACCGAGGTCGTAACCGACGAATGCGGCCGGTTCTGCGTCTGGATTCCGTGGTTCGACATCGACTGGGTGATTCGCTGGCGGCTGGAGCGCTATTGCTTTCCGGAAATCTTCGTCAAACCGAATATCGGAGAGCTGCTGCAGTCGGCTGGTGTCTTGCCAATTCCTGTGCCAGGACCGGATCCTGGGCCGGTCGAGTTACGCGACGCAGGCTTATCGCTCGATCGCCTCGCTTCCATAGTTGGCCGCGATACGGCAAGCCAGATTCTGCTGTCGCAGCAGGCGATCGCGATCGGCGGAAACCGTTCAACATTGCAGCGTCTGCTCAGCCAGCCAGCGTATCTAAATCCGGTACCCCCACCAACATCGGTCAAACTGCGAGAATTGCACCAACATCACCATGCCCACGGAGCAGCCGGACTGAGAGAGTTCGTAAGAGGCAAGGCCGATCGCGAGTACAAGCTTGACCTGAACCGCTACATCGGACCGTTTCCCCTCTGGCGATGCGAATGGGTGATAAAGGAAGAATTGGTCCCGATTCTCGAAGTGCCGGATATCACGTTTTGGGTCACCCAGGACACGGACGGCGACGGAGACCAGGACACGATCTACTCTGACGGCTTTTTCCAGGTGGGGTGGAAGTCGGGCCCGCTTTCCGACGTGACCCTGCATGCCTCGCCCATCGCGCGGATCAGCGGAACTTGCCACGTGCCTCCGGTGGGCGAGTGCGAACAGCCGGAGATTGTGTTCGCTGGGCTGATGCCGGCCAGGAATCCATATATTGATACGACCAATAACCCAACCCGCGGCTTCGGGCTACGACCCAACCCGCCGCATGCTGACGGTGCAGTTCGCAACTCTGTGTTCCCTCCATCGATGAACCCGGACACTCCGGCCAATGCTCCGTTCATGGGAACCCTCCAGCTGTACGGGTGCAACCTGTTCCCAGGTGGAGAGTATTATCGGCTGCTATACTCGTTCAATGGAGCAGCAGCGGTGCCGTTCACCAATCTCGCATGGTACATCGACCCATTTCCAGGACCCGGTGTGCCACTGCATGTCGTGCCCGATAACCAAGGCTGGTATCCGATATTGCCGATTCCCGACGCGTGGTTCCCGCCAAACGAGCTGCTCGATTGGCCAACCTCGGCCTTTCCCGCCGGTCTTTACGATGTGACCATGCAGATCGGCGATTCGTCAAAGAACGTGATCTTCACCACGCCTAACGCAGTGCCGTTTCGGGTCGACAATACCAGTCCAATCCCGCTAATCGACAGCCTGTCATATCGAGTTTTACCTGCAGGGCCGGTGCATACCTTCCCCGATCTGATATGTCCGATTGTTCACCGACCGACGGGGAGCGACATCGAGTTCCAGGTGCAATACCAGGTCTCGGCGTCGCACTTGCTGAAAACCGGGCTGGGCGCTTCGGGATGCGGAGGAGGAACCATGGAGCGAATCCCTCTAAATGCTTCGCCGAACGTTAACCCTTATGCGCATTGGCATACGAGTGCCAGCGACAATTTTGTCTCGCAAACTGCGACCTTTAAACTCCCCGGCACAGCTCTGCAGGGATGTTATGGTTTCAGTCTGAACGGCTACAGTAGGGCGTTCAATCCCGCAGGGGGTGATCCGGCAGATCCACAGGCGAAGGACTGGTATTACGATGGGCAATGGCTGATCTGGAGGCAATACAACGTCTCGGTTGCGGTCGTGGACATCTGAGTGGGTATCTGAATCGACTGCCGTAGGCCGCGGCCCGGTGTGAAATGCGAGCCTCACGGAGTCGGCTCGCACGCGGTGTAACCCCAGCAGCGAGGCGGCGGCAGCCGCCTCGCGAAGGTTTTGACGGTGGCGTCACACTTCTACTGGCTGGCAGTGGGCATCCTGATCGTGTGGCGCATCACTCACCTGCTCTACGGGGAGGATGGACCTTGGGATGTCATCGTGCGGTTGCGGCGCGCTGCAAACAAAGGGTTTTGGGCTAGTCTGCTCGACTGCTTTTACTGCCTGTCCTTGTGGATAGCGGTTCCTTTTGCCGCGCTTTTGGGTGACGGGTGGGAGGAGCGGCTGCTGTTCTGGCCAGCGTTGTCCGGAGGAGCTATCGTTCTGGAGCGGTTGACGGCGAAGGATGGATCCGATCCGATAGTTTACTTCACCGGAAGAGAGGAGGAGAGCGACAATGTGCTGCGGCAGGAACAGAATGATACAAAGGACCGGGACTTCCGTCCCGACACATAACGCCAATCGCTTCGCCGGCCAGCAACGACAGCAAGGCGTGACCTTCGTCAACGTTGGCAATGCAGGAGTGGCCGTGAGGGGGCCGATTTCGGGCACCGAATATCGCTTCGAATGGCCAGGAGCTCGAATCGAGGTTGATCCGCGTGACCGTGTACTCCTAGCATCAATCCGGCAGTTGCGACAGGTGAGGTGAAGCGTTTTCACCGCGAGAGCGGCCCCACTCGAACCCGAATTGGGGTGCCGGGTACCCGGCGCTACCATTGGCGAGCGAATGCCCGGCCTGCAGGTCGACAACTGGGTACGCAGCGAAAGCGGATAGGAAGATGCCTCATTTCAGTATTGGGCCATTGGGGGCGGGCCGTTGCCGAGATCGCGGGTCAGGATCTCGAGGCAGGCCATGCGGACGGCGACCCCCATCTCGACCTGGGCGCGGATCAGGCTGCGGTCGATGTCGTCGGCAAGTGCCGCCGCCGCAAGTCCGTGCCGTGGAAGCAGCCGCCCAGGCGGTCGAACAGCCCATCCTGGTTCTGTGCGGCCGCAACGAGGATGAAGTCGACAAGGCGCTCGCGACAATGGCCGAACGTCAGGCGAGCGGCCTTCTTTTCGGCGCGTCCACGTATTTCCAGATGATCGCCGACAAGCTCGTCGCACTCGCCGCCCGCTACCGCATCCCCGCCATTTACGAACGGCGCGAATTCGTCGGCGCCGGCGGCTTGATGAGCTACAACGTGAGCCGCGGCGAGGCCGGTCGGCTCGCCGGTGATTACGCCGGACGCATCCTGAAGGGGGCCGCTCCCGGCGATTTGCCGGTCATCCAATCAACCCGCCCCGAGCTGGTCATCAACCTGGAGACCGCCAAGCCGCTCGGACTGATGATCCCGCACACGGTGTTGCTGCGCGCCGACGAGGTCATCGAATAATGAGCCGCCGCGAGTTCCTCGCGCTGATCGGCGGGGCGGCCGGCCTCTCTCCGCTCGTCGTGCGCGCGCAGCAGAAGGCGACGCCGGTGATCGGCATCCTCGGCGCGGTGTCGCCGGAGTTCAGGCCGGTTCAGCTGAACCTCGCGGCTTTTCGCGAAGGATTGGGCGAGACAGGTTTTGTTGAAGGGCAAAACGTCTCGATCGAATACCGCTGGGCGGAGCGGCGCTTCGATCGGCTGCCCGCCTTGGCTGCTGAGCTGGTTGCCCGCAAGGTCGACGTCATCGTCACCGAAGGCGGCGACGCGACCACCTTCGCCGCAAAGCACGCGACCTCGACGATCCCGGTCATTTTCCACAGCTCCAGTGATCCGGTCGCGCTCGGCATCGTCGCCAGTCTTGCCCGCCCAGGCGCCAACCTGACCGGGGTCAGCATGATGACCATCGAGTTGGCGCCGAAGCTTCTTGAAATGCTGTTGGGAGGTGGTCCCGGAGGCCAAACTCCTCGGTGTGCTGCGAGAGCCGACCAGCCCGCTGGACATGGAACGCGCGGCGAGCGCGCGGAATGTCCGGCTCCAAATAATACCGGCGGTTTGCGACGGTGAAGTCGATGCCGCATTCGCGTCCCTCGTGCCACTGAAGCCGGACGGCTTGATCGTTTCCACCCTGAACAGACCCCGAATCGCCGCACTAGCCTCACGCCATTCGATACCGGCGGTTTCTCATGCCCGAGATTTTCCTGAAAACGGGGGGCTGCTCAGCTACGGTCCCAGCCAACCAGCCGCCTATCGCATCAAAGGGCTCTACGCCGGCCGAATCCTCAAAGGTGAGAAGCCCGCTGACCTGCCGGTTCAGCAGCCGACCCGGTTCGAGCTGGTGGTCAATCTCAAGACCGCCAAAGAACTCGGCCTAACGATCCCGCCCGCGATCCTCGCCCGCGCCGATGAGGTCATCGAGTAAACCGGATTTGCTTGACGGGATTGACTTTGGGATGCTATTTTAGCAAATATACTCAATAAGTAGATTGGTTGAGCGACATTAACTATCGTGCCGCTGTTATTTTGCTTGCCGGGCCGCCCTCGGACGAGGATTCCTGCGGGCAACGGAACCCCGCTCGCTGTTAATTTCCTGTAAAAACGCCGAAACCAGCGAGGCACTGCCGAGGAAGGCGGGCTACAACCGGTCAATGCATCGATCCGCGGCGCATGGGCTGAGAGCGCCACAACTCAAGCGTGAGCGTTTGCTGCAGATTTGCTGTAGATGAAGCAAACCTCAATTGTCAACGCAACCGTCTGTTGCGGCCGGCGGCAACCCAGGAGTTCCATCGTGCTTGCCCTCACCGCGGGGCTAGCTATCCTGCCTGAATGAGCACTACCGCCGCCTCCGCCGCCACCGCACCGCCACTCCTCCCGCCGCGGGACCCGAAACTGCGCCATATGGCCAACGCGCTGCGCGCGCTCGCCATGGATGCGGTAGAGCAGGCAAAATCCGGCCATCCCGGTATGCCAATGGGCATGGCTGACGCCGCGACTGTTTTGTTCACCGAGTTTCTGCGGTTTGATCCACTGGCGCCCAGCTGGCCCGATCGCGACCGCTTCGTGCTGTCGGCCGGTCACGGCTCGATGCTGCTCTATGCTCTGCTGCATTTGACCGGCTATCCGGATATGACGCTCGACGAGCTCAAGCGTTTTCGGCAGATCGGCAGCCGCACGGCCGGGCATCCGGAGCGCGGGCACGCCAGCGGTATCGAGACCACGACGGGGCCGCTTGGCCAGGGGTTTGGCAATTCGGTCGGCATGGCGATCGCCGAACGGCTGCTAGCCGCCGAGTTCAGCGACGCGGTCGTCGATCACCGAACTTATGTCATCGCCAGCGACGGCGACCTGATGGAGGGCATCAGCCACGAGGCGGCCTCGCTCGCCGGGCATCTCGGCCTCAATAAGCTGATCGTGCTCTACGATGACAACTCGATTTCGATCGACGGCCCGACCGAGCTTGCGTTTTCCGACGACCGGGTAATGCGGTTTCGGGCGTATGGCTGGGCTGCCGAGCGGATCGACGGGCAGGATCACCCGGCGGTCGCCGACGCCATCCGGCGGGCTCAGCAGAGCGACCGGCCGAGCCTGATCGCTTGCCGGACGACGATTGCCTTTGGGGCGCCGACGAAGGCCGGAACCGCAGCGGCGCATGGCGCGCCGCTCGGCGCTTCAGAGATCGCCGGAGCGCGCGAGCGGCTCGGCTGGAACTACCCGCCCTTTGAAATCCCCGCGGACGTTCGGACGGAATGGTGCGCCGCGGGGGCGCGCGGCGAACCCGTACGCCGGGCCTGGGAGGCGCGGCTCCAATCCCTTCCGGCGGAGCGCCGAGACGAATTCCTGCGGCGTCAGCGCAACGAGCTGCCGCAAGGTCTCGAAGCGGCCGTGGCCAAATTGTGCGACGACTTCCGCAAGGCGAACGCCAAGATCGCGACGCGGCAGGCCTCGGGTACGGTCCTCGACACCCTGACAAAGGTCGTTCCCGAGCTGGTCGGCGGTTCGGCCGATTTGACCCCGTCGAACAACACCAAGGCCAAGGACCAGAAGGACGTCCGGCGCGGCGACTTTTCCGGCCACTATCTGCGCTACGGGGTGCGCGAGCACGGCATGGCGGCGGCGATGAACGGCATCGCGGTCCATCGCGGTCTGATCCCTTATGGCGGAACCTTCCTGACCTTTTCCGACTACGCCCGGCCTTCGATCCGGCTGGCAGCCTTTATGGGGGTCGGCGTTATCTATGTGATGACCCACGACTCGATCGGGCTCGGCGAGGACGGCCCGACGCATCAGCCAGTCGAGCACCTGGCGGCATTGCGGGCGATGCCCGGGCTCTACGTCTACCGCCCGGCCGATGCGGTCGAGACCGCCGAGTGCTGGGCTTTGGCGTTGCAGCGGCGCGATGTCCCCTCGTTGCTCGCCCTGACCCGCCAAGCGCTGCCATTGCTGCGGTTCGAAGCGGGATCGGAAAACCGATCGGCGCGCGGAGCCTATGTGCTGGCCGAGGCCGATGGTCCGCGCCGGGTCACCTTGCTCGCCACCGGCTCCGAGGTTTCCGTCGCGATGGCCGCGCGTGACGCGTTGGCCCGGGATCACATCGGCGCGGCTGTCGTCTCGATGCCGTGCTGGGAGCTTTTCGAGCAAGCCCCCAAGGAATACCGCGATGCGGTCCTCGGCACGGCGCCTCGGGTTGCCGTCGAGGCCGCGGTCCAATTCGGCTGGGAGCGCTGGCTCGGGCCGCGCGGTGCTTTTATCGGCATGACCGGATTTGGCGCATCGGCGCCAGGCGAGGCCCTCTACCCGCATTTCGGGATCACCGCCGAACGTGTTGCCGAGGTGGCCCGCTCACTACTATAGATTGGTCAAACCATAGATCGGCCAGAAGCTTCGGGAGAGCGAACCATGGCGATACGAGTAGCGATCAATGGGTTTGGCCGGATCGGCCGCTTGGTCATGCGCGCGGCTTTGGAGCACGCCAACAAGGAGCTCGAGGTCGTCGGCATCAACGATCTTGGCCCGGTGGAGACCAATGCGCATCTGTTGCGCTACGACAGTGTGCACGGGCGCTTTGCCGGGGAGGTGACGACCGGCGATAACTGGATGGACGCGGGCCGCGGCAAAATCCGGGTCACCGCGGAGCGCGACCCGGCCAAACTGCCGTGGCGCGAGCTCGGGGTCGAGGTGGCGCTCGAATGCACCGGCATCTTTACCAAGCGCGAGACTGCCGCAAAGCACCTCGAAGCCGGTGCAAAAAAAGTCATCATCTCCGCTCCGGCCGACGGCGCCGAGATGACGGTGGTGATGGGGGTTAACCAGGAGGAGCTGAAACCCGAGCATCAGGTCATTTCGAACGGCTCGTGCACGACCAATTGTCTGGCACCGGTCGCCTATGTGCTGCACAAGGGTGTGGGGATCGAGCGCGGCTTCATGACGACAATCCATGCCTATACCGGCGATCAGAGCTTGCAGGACACGCTGCACAATGACCTCCGCCGCGCGCGTGGCGCCGCACAGTCGATGATCCCGACCTCGACCGGCGCAGCGCGGGCGATCGGCTTGGTCCTACCGGCGCTCAAAGGCAAGCTCGACGGCACTGCAATCCGCGTGCCGACCGCCAACGTCTCGCTGATCGACTTGACCTTCGACGCGGCCCGCGAGACCTCCGGCGACGAAGTCAATACGTTGATGGAGGAGGCGTCGCGTTCGAACCGGCTGCGCGGCATTCTCGGCATCAACAAGGCGCCGACGGTCTCGGTCGACTTCAACCACGACCCTCACAGCGCGACCTTCGACGTGACCCAGACGCAAGTGCTCGACAAGCGCTTTGTCCGAGTCCTCGCTTGGTACGACAACGAATGGGGTTTCTCCAACCGCATGGTCGAGGTAGCCGCCTATTTCGGCGGGCTCCACTAAGTCCGGTCCGTCGCGCGAGCCGGTCATCGTCGTCCATTCGCTCGCCCAGGCGACTGCTGCGCTGAAGGCGGCGGCAGGTGCCGGGCGGGCGGTCGTCATCGCCAGCCCGCCGGGCGCCGGCAGCTACGTCGGGCCCGGCTGGTTCGGATCGATGGTCGACGCGGCCCGCCAAGCAGTTCCCGACGCCAGCTTCTCCGCTCTTCTCGATTGCGCCGACGATGTCGGCGCTGCGCTCGCGGCCATCCGCTCCGAGGTCGAAGGGGTGGTGTTTACCGGTCGGGCGGACGTCGCGCGGCGGCTCGCCGATATCGCCCGCCAACATGGCGTGCAATTCGTGACAGACCGCCCTGCTGTCGCGCTGGATTGTGGCGATGATTTCTTCGCGGCTCCCGAAATCGTTGAGCAACGCTGTGCCGATCTCCTGATCTGACCGAGGGCGCGGGAGCGGGGTCGTCAGGGCAGCGGTTTTTTGGTGCAGGTGAAGTCTTTGCTTTCCGACTTCTCGCACAATGTGACGACGTGCTGAATGCTGTCCACGACCCAGAGAAAGGATCCGTGCTCGTTGGCAGCGGCGCTGACAACGTAGCTGCTCGAGCCGCCCGGCGAGCCCATCGGCAGCCGAGGTGTCGGTTGCGGTGCCGGGGGCAGGCTCGGATTCCTGTCTTGCGCAGAGACGGCACCCGAGCCGGCAACCACCATGCCCGCACCGATGACGACCGCGAGCAGCGCAGGGGCAAGACAGTTCGGCATCGCGTCAGCAGCCGAGTTTGGCGGCGAGGTCGATGAAATCCTCGGCGATCACGTCGAAATCGTGCTCGGCCCTGACGTCCCTGGGCTTGTGGGGGCCGTGCTCGAGCGGCCGGCTGACAAAGGCGGTGAGGAACCCGCGGCTGCGCGCCGCCACCAGGTCGCCATTATGCGCGGCCACCATCATACATTGCCCGGGTTTCAGGTCGAGAAAGGCGGCGGTTCGGTCGTAGGCTTCGGGTTGCGGCTTGTAGGCTTGCGCCACCTCAGCGCCAAGGATCGCGTCCCAGGGCAGGCGGGCATGCTTGGCCATGTTCACCATCAGCGCGACGTTACCATTCGATAAGGTCGCAAGGATGAACTTGCGTTTGAGGCGAGTCAGGCCTTCGACCGTGTCCGGCCACCCGTCGAGCCGGTGCCAAGCGCGATTGAGATGATCGATGTCGGCCTCGCTGAGGCCCGATATTTCGGACTCCCTCAACAATTCGACCAGGTTCTCGCGGTGCAGGTCGTCGAGTTTTACCCAGGGGCGCTCACCGTTGCGCACCTGGGCCATCGCCGGCTGGTAGCGTTCCCGCCACTTATCGGCAAAGGCATGCCAGTCCTTGTCATAGCCCTTCGGCCCGAGAAAGGCCTTCGCCTCGCGGGCGACGCTGTCACGCCAGTTCACCACCGTGCCGAACACGTCGAAGGTCAGAGCCTTCACCTCGGATAGCGGCATCGTCTGGGTTCCTCCTTTTGTCAGTCCGGGGGCGCGACCGAGAGCCGCCCGACCACGCCATGCCGCTCGATCAGCCGGCCGACGAGCCCCGACTTCTTCGCCTCCTCAACAAAGTCGCGCAGGAAAGCCGCACCGGCGGTATTTTTCCGCGGGGTGCCGACCGCCTGCTGCACTGCGGTAAATTGCCCGTCGAGGATGCGCGAGCCGGGGCGCGCCTGCGCAACTGCCAACAGGCCCGGACGCAGCCCGGCATAGGCATCCATCTTCTCGCCATCGAACGCTTTGAGTGCGGCGTCGGCACTGTCGAACTGCAGCAATTGCGCCTTCTTGACGTTGTTTTCGAGCCACAGGCCATAGGCGCTTCGCGCCGTTACCGCAATGCGCTTCCCGGGTTGGTCGACCTCGGCGACCTTGGTGATCGGAGAGCCTGCCGGCACGAGGTAAGTCGCCTCGATCTCGCAATAGGCGGCGGTGAAGTTGATCACCGCGGCGCGCTGCGGTTCGGCGCCGATCAGGCCGATGTCCCAGAGGCCTTTCTGGGCGTCGTCGGCGAGCTCGCCCGGCCGGGCATAGGGCAGGTACCTCACCGGCACGCCGAGGCGCGTGGCGATCTCCCTTGCTATGTCCGGTGATACTCCCTGGGGATCTCCCGACGGGCTCTTTCCGGTGACCAACAGGAAGTTGCCCATATTGATCGCCGCGCACAGCACGCCCGTCGGGGCAAGCTCGGATTTGACGTCTCCAGGCATGAGGGTGTGTCCCGAAATAGTGAAGGTGTTCACCTTATTTTGAAGCCGCCCGGCAGGCACGCGAATTTTCGCATCGCCGGCACGCGGAGGGCGCCGATATCCTCGCTGGACCGGGTCGGGTTTGCTAAAAGAGGGGATCGGGCGTTTGCCGGATGTGGCGCACCCCCATCCGCCAGGAAGGAACAGCCGATGGAACTCACCGAACCCGTCAAAAGGATCCTCAGCAATTACGAGAGCGACAACCCCGGGACCAAGGCGAACCTTGCCCGTATCCTTTTGCAAGGGAAGCTCGGCGGCACCGGCCGGCTGTTGATCTTGCCTGTCGATCAGGGCGTTGAGCACGGGCCGGCGCGCAGCTTTGCACCAAACCCGCCGGCCTACGATCCGCATTACCATTACCAGCTGGCGATCGATGCCGGGCTTTCAGCGTATGCCGCTCCGCTCGGCTTTCTCGAAGCAGGTGCGGACACCTTTGCCGGACGGGTCCCGACGATTCTCAAGCTCAACAACGCCAATAGCATGTCGCGCTTCAAGGAGGATGCGACCCAAGCGGTCACGGCAACCGTCAAGGACGCGCTGCGGCTCGGCTGCTCGGCGATCGGCTATACGATCTATCCCGGCTCGGACGCAGCCTACGACCAGATGCGCGATATCGCGGAGATGGCCTGCGAGGCAAAATCCTATGGTCTCGCCATGGTGATCTGGTCCTATCCGCGCGGCGGCAACCTGTCGCGCGAAGGCGAGACGGCGATCGACATTTCAGCCTATGCGGCACAGATCGCCGCCCAGCTCGGCGCCCACATCATCAAGGTCAAGCCGCCTAGCGCGCACCTCGAACTCGCCGCGGCGAAGAAGGTCTACGAGGATCGCGACATCGATATCTCGACCCCGGCCAAACGCATCCGCCATGTGGTGCAGTCGGCGTTCAACGGCAGGCGCATCGTCGTGTTTTCAGGCGGCGAGGCGAAGGACCTAGACGGCGTCTTTGCCGAGGTGCGGGCGGTTCGCGACGGCGGCGGCAACGGCTCGATCATCGGGCGCAACACCTTCCAGCGGTCGAAGAAAGACGCGATCGACATGCTGTCGAAGATCATCAAGATCTATCAGGGGAAAGACTGAGTTATCGTCACCCCCGCGAAAGCGGGGGTCTAGGGCGACTGATAGGCCCTGGATTCCTGCTTTCGCAGGAATGACGATGACCTGCTGATATTCGGTTCTCACCTTGAGCCAGCTCTCGAACAATGAAACGCGGGCGACGACACGGCTCTATCTGATCACGCCGCCCGCGCTCGACCCTGACCGGTTTGCCAAGGAGCTCGAAGACGCGCTCGCCGGCGGCGACGTTGCTTGCTTGCAATTGCGCTTGAAGGAGGTCGACGACGACGCGATACGTCGGGCTGCGCGGGTCCTGAAACCGATTGCGCAGGATCGCGGTGTTGCGTTCATCATGAATGATCGCCCCGATCTCGCCGCCGAGCTCGACTGCGACGGCCTGCATGTCGGGGAAGAGGACATGCCTTATGCCGAGGCGCGGCGGCTGTTGGGGGCGGACCATATCGTCGGGGTGACTTGCGGTGCCAGCCGCGATCGCGCCATCACCGCCGCTGAAGCCGGTGCCGACTATGTGGCGTTCGGCGCCTTCTTCCCGAGCATGACCAAGACGGCGACCAAGTACCGGGCGACGCCGGAACTACTGCAGGACTGGAGCGAAACGACGGTCGTGCCGTGCTGCGCGATCGGCGGCATCACGCAAGAGAATTGCGGCCCCCTGGTCAAAGCCGGCGCCGATTTTCTCGCCGTCATCGGCGCGATTTGGTCCCACCCCAGGGGGCCGCGCGCCGCCGTCTCAGAATTCAACGAAGTCTTTGCCCGCTACGGCCGCGCTTATTTTAGCTGCTGATTCGGGACATCGGATAAAATTCAGGCCATAGGGGAATGAGCAAGAGGCGACCAACCAACTTGCGGCTTGATCTGGCAGCAGGAAACGGGCTTTTGGATCGCCGGCACCTGTTCACCGCGGCAGCAACCGTAGGTACGGCAGCACTTATTTCTCGCACTCCCGCCGCTGCGGGCGAGCTTGCCGTCGCGCCGTGGATGCGGGAAGTCGGCTTGCCCTTTGTCGGCTATGGTCAGCCCTCGCGGTTCGAGCCAAAGGTCGTGCGGGTCTCGACGACCGCGCTGGGCACCACCGGCACCGGCGCGTCGCGCACACCGCACCACCTGCTCAACGGAACAATCACGCCAAACGGGCTCCATTTCGAGCGCCACCACAGCGGCATCCCGGACATCGATCCCGACCGGCATCGGCTGCTGATTCACGGCCTCGTCAAACGCCCGCTCGTCTTTACCCTCGACGCCCTCACCCGCTATCCGATGGTCTCGCGTATCGCCTTTATCGAATGCGGCGGCAACAGCGGGGCCCTCTACCAAAAGGATCCGGCTCCTGCCGGCGTGCAGGCGCTGCACGGCTTGGTCTCCTGCTCCGAATGGACTGGTGTGCGGCTTGCCGATCTGCTCGACGAAGCGGGGGTCGACCCAAAAGCGCAGTGGATTGTCGCGGAGGGAGCCGATGCCGCCGGGATGAGCCGCAGCGTGCCGATGGCCAAGGCCATGGATGATGCGATCCTGGCGCTCTACCAGAACGGCGAGCGCGTTCGGCCGTCGAACGGCTACCCTTTGCGTCTGCTTCTGCCGGGATACGAAGGCAATATGAATGTCAAGTGGTTGCGTCGGATCAAGGCCATCGAAGGGCCGACGATGACCAAGGACGAGACGTCGAAATACACGATATCGTTGTCCGACGGTAAGGCGCTGCAATTCGTTTTTCCGATCGAGGCCAAGTCGGTCATTACCCATCCCTCACCCGGCTTGGCGATGAAGGGACCGGGGCTCTACGAGATATCGGGACTCGCCTGGTCCGGCTACGGCAAGCTTACCAATGTCGATGTCTCCACCGATGGCGGAAAAAGCTGGGCGCCCGCCACCCTTCAAGAGCGGGTTTTGGCCAAAGCGCTCACCCGGTTCCGCATTCCTTGGCGCTGGAATGGCGGCCCCGCGGTGCTACAGAGCCGCGCGACCGACGAGTCGGGCTATATTCAGCCGAGCCGCGCGCGCCTGATCGCGGATCGCGGACTCAGAACAATCTATCATTTCAATGGTATCGCCAGCTGGGCCATCGGCGAAAACGGCGAGGTGACGCACACTATGGCTAGTCGCCTCGTCGCGGCTGCCGCGGCCTGGCTCGTCCTGTCGGCGACTGCGCTTGCCGAAGGGCCAGGGCTCGGCCGCGTCGCCGTCCCGGATGAGATCGCGTCCTGGGACATCAGCATCGGCCCGGACGGCGCCGGGCTGCCGCCAGGCCACGGGACTCCGAAACGGGGTGAAACGGTTTATGCGGAAAAATGCGCCGCCTGCCATCGCGAAAAGGGTGCCGGCAAGCCCAACGACCAGCTCGTCGGCGGGCGCGGCACCCTGAGCGGCGAACAGGCTCCAGTAAAAACTGTCGGCAGCTTCTGGCCCTATGCCACCACTCTGTTCGACTACATCCGCCGAGCAATGCCGCTGAACGCTGCGAAATCGCTGAGCAACGACGAAGTTTATGCAGTGTGCGCTTACATCCTCGAGCTGAACGTCATCATTGGCGAAGCTGATGCGATGGATGCGCAGACATTGCCGCAGGTGCAGATGCCGAACCGAGACGGCTTTGTATCCTTCACGCGCGGTAAATAACCCGGCGCGCCGGCTTCGGCGCCCAGCCCGGGCAGCGAACCCTTCGCCGCATATTTACTCGACGATGACCTGGCCGTACATCCACGGATGCGGCGTGCAGATGTAGTAGTAGTTGCCGGGCTCCGGGAAGGTGATGGTCTTTGACTGGCCCTTCTCCAATACGC
>Ga0310917_10000411_pt1 | contig 18839 bp, 17 predicted proteins | sample GREbulkMGLF178_FD_203531 | JGI IMG/M metagenome (GOLD analysis project Ga0310917, IMG submission 203531) | Lab enrichment of tropical soil microbial communities from Luquillo Experimental Forest, Puerto Rico - GRE.bulkMG.LF178 | ecosystem: Environmental > Terrestrial > Soil > Tropical forest >... | reverse complement strand
CACCGCGGAAAAGTCGTTGCAGCGTTTCAGCGCTGCACAAGTGGGTATTTCCCAGCGGCGGTTCGCACCCACAGAGTCGCACGTCGGGGCCGGGAAAAAGGACCAGCTCACGGCGGGATTAAGGGCAATTGGTCACCGAGCGGACATTGCGCCGCTGCGCAGCGTTGTCTGCAGCGGCAACACACCGGAGCGGGGCGACTGGCGATCTGAGGCCCTATGCCTAACCGTCGATCCCGACGAGCTTTTCGCGCAAGGTGCTGATCAGCATAAGGCCGCGGCGATCTGCCGCCGGTGCCCCGTCGTGTATCAGTGCGCGGCGGAAGCGCTGGACAACAAGGTCGAGTTTGGCGTCTGGGGCGGCATGACCGAGTGCGAGCGACGGGCCATGCTCAAAAAGCACCCCGAGGTCGTGTCCTGGTCTGCTCTTTTCGACGAACTCAAGACTCGTAACGTCAGCCTGAAATAGTTCAAGTATGGAGGTGGGGGATGTCGTTTGTGATCGCGGCGCCGGAGATGATGACGGCGGCGGCTTCAGATGTAGCCAGTATCGGCTCGACGCTTAGCGCGGCCAACGCGGCCGCGGCGGCCCCGACGTCGGGGATTGTGGCCGCGGCTGGGGATGAGGTGTCGGCGGCGATTGCGGCGCTGTTTTCCCGGCACGCCCAGGCGTATCAGGCACTCGGCGCGCAGGCGGCGGCGTTTCATGAGCAGTTTGTGCAGGCGTTGAGCGCGGGTGCGGGGTCCTATGTCGGCGCGGAGGGCGCCAATGTTGCGGCGTTCACGGCCAATCCGGCGGCCTCGGCGGCCGCCGCGCTGGTGGCGCCGTGGCAGCAATCGCTGTATAACCAGTCGAGCAAGCTCGCCGCGCTTTTGGGCCTCAACCCCGTCACCACCCCCGTAGCCAGCGACCCAGACTTAAAGAGTCAAGTCACCACTTTCGGGCCGTTCGCACAAACGTCTCTTTCCGACCCTGACGACCATTATTTTGATTTGACTAGGTTTAGTTCCCCGCTGGTCACCGATACTTTGACTTCTGGGTTTGACCCCACACTGGGCTTAGGGGCGCCGGGGCAGACAATAAACATGATCCAAAGTCCAGTCTTTCCGTTCTTGAATAGTTCGTTCGCCCTTCCTGTCACGGATCCCATAGCCCGCCTGTTTTGGGCGCTTCTGCCACTGGGCGCGTGATGAGCGAGCCGAAGGGATCTCCCGGCGCGCTGCTGATGGACGCGGCGACCACCTAGCACCGACCGACTCCCCGGCCGCCGACCATCCGGCCGCGCCGTCAGGCCCGGTTCGGCGGGGCGCCCTTCGATCCGGCGTTCACGGGTTGGAATCAGCCGTACCGGAATAGGCACGCTGCGGCGCAAACGTCAATCAACGCCGGCTGGGTATCGGAAACGACTGCTGAGAAATGCGCCACCAAAGCAGCACCAACCAAACGGCGCTGAAGCTGTATAAGGGGTGGTCACCGTGCGTCCCGGTATCGCGGGCTGAATTTCTTGACGCTCGCAAGATAATTCCGCGGACACCGGGTAGCCGTTAAGGCATGGGGGAAACCACGCCTTCTGGGCCAGTCAAGATTCTCGTCGACTGCGACGAGCCGGGGTGCATCGCCGAGGCGGTGCTGTGGAAGGGAGATCCGATGAAGACAGAGCCGATCTATCCCACGCCGGCTGGGTGGTAATTCAACGACGAGCCGAGAGTTGCATGGTGTCCCGAGCATCGAAAACGCGGCCATTGATAGACCATCCGCAGAAATGGAGTAGTCGCCTACTCTATGCGGCCATCTCCGCCGCGCCGGAGACTGTTGGGGTTCCTGCCCTCTAAAGGAGGCTGAGATGACAAGCCCAGTTTTTGATGCTGACCGCGAATTTCGGGAGATGTGGCGAGACCTGCTTCTATTCACAGCCGCGTTCACTTTGATTCTCGTCGTGATGGTGACCTACACAGCCTGGTAGGGCGCGTTACGCCAAACCCGACCAAGTTACGGTTGATACCGGCATCAATCCCCAGACGGGCCGCCGGCAGCAGGCGCGGAGGCGGTATGCGACCGAACGGCAGGCTCGCACGGCGCTCGCCGAGATCACCGATGCAACCGCCAAAGGCCAGTTCATCTCCCGCTCGACGCTGACCGTCGAGCAGATGTGCGCCGACTACCTGACAGGCCGCCGCAAACTTCGGGATTCCTCGAAGGCGAAGCTGCAATATGACCTAGCTCCCCTACGAGAACGGCATGCGCAGCTCCCGGTGCAGCGGCTCAACAAGGCTCACATCGACGCCCTTGTCGCCGATCTCGTCGCAGGAGGAACCAAAACATCGAAAGGTCACGAGCGTCGGCCGTGGTCGGCAGATTCCGTCAATAAGGTCATCGCCAGCATCGAGCAACTGCTGGCCGACGCCAAAGCTCAGGGCATCGTCGGGCGCAACGCCGCTGAGCTGGTCAACCGGGTGAGCAAGCCGCATAAAGCCGTTGATACATATACCGAAACAGAAGTTCAAAAGCTGTTGGCAGCAATCTCCGACGACCGGCTGAGCCATGCCTGGGAGCTGGCGCTGTGTGGGTTGCGGCGTGGGGAAATCGCTGGCCTTCGATGATCCGATGTCGATCTCAACAAGAACACTCTGGCAATCACCCACAAACAGGGTGGCGGCGGGGGGCCGTTCAGTCGAAAACGATCCCAAGTCTGAGACTTCGCGGCGGACGCTGCCCCTTCCCGACCGGCTCGTGAACGTCTTGAGGTCAGCCAAGGTGCGCCAAGCTGCCGAGCGGCTGGCCCTCGGTGCGAGCGGCGGCTCGTGGGATTACGTAGTGAGCAATGAATCGGGCAACCATACGCGCCTGGGGTGCTGTCGCGGTATTGGCGGGAGGCAGTGGAAGCGGCAGGGATTCGGCACATCAAGCTGCACGCCGCCCGACATACCTGTGCCACGTTGATGCACCTGCAAGTCGTCCCTGTCGCGGTGATCGCCGCGTGGATCGGCCACAAAGACGCAAGCCTGACGATGAAGCTGTATGCGCACTCCCAGGACGATGCTTTGAGGGCGGCGGGTGACACTTTGAATCGAGTTGTGACATCCCGTGACACTGACACCGGCTAATCGAACAGTTCGAACAGTTGTTCGCGCTGGTAATCGTGGAGCCGATGACGGGAATCGAACCCGCGTATTCAGCTTGGGAAGCATTGCAACGTGCTGGCGCGTAGGCGTTGACCTGCGCGAATGGCGGGCCGGAGGTGGCCGTGATTGACCGGTGTTGACCGGGGTTAATGGCACGCTAATGGCACGCGAGGCGGGCAGAGGATCGACGCAATGCTGCATCCATTTGTAATACAATCGGATGCGTGGCGGACGGGTTGTTTGATCTCGATCTCCTCGATGACGAGGATCCGTTCGAGATTGACACCCAGGCTGCTCACCTGTTCAAACACCCGCACCTGGGCATCGACGACATCCACGAGGTGTGGGTATCCGATCCCATGTTCTACCCCGCCAAACCGCCCGCGCACTGGTTGATGGTCGCCGAGGTCGACGGCACTGTCTTCATGGTGCCGCTGGCCCCCTCCCGCGATGGCAACCCGGGACGGTGTCGCCCGATCGGCTGCTACGTCGCATCCAAACACCTCGCTGACCAATACCGGAGAGACAGATGACCCAACCCATGACCCCCGATGAGGAATACGCGTTCTACGAACGCCCCGAGAACCAGGTACCTCAAGGCGCAGCGCGCCGCCGGCTCACCGCTACCGTGCCGGTCCGTTTTCCCGCTGAGCTGTTGGAGCAGGTGCGCGCGGCCGCCGCTGCCGACGATCGCTCGGTCTCGTCCTGGATTCGTCGCGCGGTCGAGCACGAACTGCGCCATCCCGCGTAGACGCGGCCGCCGAGCGGAGTGCGGGACCGCATGAATGGAGTGCGGGTGTTGCCGCATGCCCAAGCGCATAAGCGGCCATGACTGCTCGGTCGGTCGGGGTTGGAGCGTTAGCGCAGACCCCGACCGCGGCGGCGCGCTTGTGCGCCGCTCTTGATTCGTTAGTGCGGAATTCGGCAGACAACTTGCGCAGGCAACTTGCGCAGGCAATGTGTTCCGACGGGTGATGTGCGACAGGTGTCCGTCAGTTGATGGGCGACTTGGCCGTGATCGGCACTCTGTGTCGGGACGTCTCCTGGGGCGTCCTTGTCGCGGGGAGGTCGGGATTGGCACTTCCGAGGGCGCGGCTACTCAGCGCGTGAAGTGGACGACGATGGTCGCCAATCTCGGCATGCCGGGTGTGCATTTCCGCGACCTGCGGCACGCAGGGAACATCTGGGCATCGAAATCGGGCACCTCAACACGGGACCTGATGGCCCGGATGGGCCACGACGACATGCGCGCAGCGCTCGTCTATCAACGCGCCACGAGTGAAGCGGACCGGCGTATCGCCGAGCAGTTGTCGGCCATGGTCCAGGCCCACCGTGAGGGCATGCCCGACGCCTAATGGCACGCTAATGGCACGACAACCATGGACCGAGTGCCCGAAGCATTGGTAGATCGGCTGAAAGGCCTAGTTGACCTGCGGCGATGTGTTGGAGCCGATGACGGGAATCGAACCCGCGTATTCAGCTTGGGAAGCCATTTCCACACCTGAACGTCATACGGCTACGGTGCTAGGCCGCTCGTTGGTGTAGTGACCCGGTAGACGTCGACCTCTTCGGGCAGGCCCTTGAGGCGTTGTGGGCCAAGGCTTTCGAAAATAAGGCCCGATCCGGCAGAGAGATCGCGCACCGTGCGGCTGGCCAGCACCTCACCCGCGCCTGCCAGTGCGCCGATGCGAGCGCCGGTGTGCACGGCCATGCCGCTCCACTCCTCGCCACGTCGTTCGCACTCGCCGGTGTGGACACCCGCTCGGATGCGGATGCCCCGCGCAGCTAAGGCGGGCACGATATCGAGCGCGCAACGGGCAGCTCGAGTGGGTCCGTCGAAGAGCGCAAAAATCCCGTCGCCCGTGTGCTTGGCGCGATGGCCACCGTACTTCTCCAACAGCCAGTCGACGACTTTGTCGTGTGCATTGAGCTGGTGACGCCAGTGAGCATCACCGGTCGCACTGAGTTGTTCCGTGGAGCCGACAATGTCGGTGAACACCAATGTCTTGAGAACTCGCTCCGTGGGGGCGGGAACCGGCTTGCGGACGACGAATTCCAAGACCGGTGGGGTCAATAAGTCAAGGATGTCGATCGCGTAGTGCTCGCCTGGTGGAAGAGTTAACAGCTGCGCGCCGGGAATGCCGGCCGCCAGCGCCCCGGCGGCCTCAAACTGTGCGATGCGGTCTCCCGGCCGCGCGATGACAAGCGTTGGGGCACGAACAGCCTCGAGGACATCACGGACATCGATCTCCTGAAGCGCTTGCCACAGCAGCCGGACCATCGTAGGACTCGCCGAAGCTCGCTGCTCGCGTCCAAACATTTCGCGCACCCCGGGCACCTCGGCGGCAGCACCGAAGAAGAGCTCGGCAAGTGCGCCCTCGCCCCAATGCTTGTCAATATCCTCCAGATGCGCCTGGATCTGGGCTGCCGTGAATCCCCATGGAAAATCCGGTGGGTTGGCGGACAACCGCGCCGCAGTCCCGTATAGCACAAGCGAATTGACGCGCTCAGGAAAGCTTGCTGCGAAGAGGACACTCATCGGACCTCCCTCGGAGACCCCGAGGAGTGCCGCGCGGTCGACCTCGGCGCCGTCGAGCACCGCTCGCAAGTCGTCCATGCGCTCGTCGAGAGGCGGGACGTGGGTCACCGGATCTGAGAGCCCGGTGCCCCGCTTATCCCAGACCACCAAACGCGTGGACTGTCTGAGCCGTTCCCCAAGGACGGCATAGAGAGTTGTCGGGTCGTCAAACAAGTCCACATTGCTCCACGCGCCCGGGACCCATACCAACGTCGGATCCGAGTCTCCCCACACCCGATAGGCAAGGCGGACGTCGCCGTTGCGTGCGTACTGCACACGTCCATCACTCACATCAACATCGTGGCATCGCAAAGATCAGAACGCCCTTAGATTTCGCTCAGCCGCTCGCACACGGCACGCCGCCAGAGGTAGGTATCGGGTAGGTACCCACCCACTCCCCGGGGAACGCCGTCCGCCGGCGTCGACGCTGGTCAGAGTGGAGCCGATGACGGGAATCGAACCCGCGTATTCAGCTTGGGAAGCTGATGTTCTGCCATTGAACTACATCGGCGCGGTCGCCCCGAAAGGCTAGCATCCCGCGCCGGTCTCAATGGGGCGGTGAGGCACCCGCATGCATACACAAGGTCAGTCGAGCTCCGAAGTCCCCACCGCTAACAACTTGGGGACCCCGCGTGCGGAGAAAACGGAAGAGATACGCCTCACTTCTTATAGACCCGATATTTATTATTTCGTTATCTACCCGTAATATGCCTTCCCGTGGGTCGGCATGAATTAGCCAGAAAACGGCGAAAGCTTCCAGTTGGCCTGGCTGCGGTGCTTGCCCCTGCGGTCGTCGTCTTCGCGGGCGCGGGAGATGTCCGTCCAGTCCCCACCCGTGATGTGGCCAAGCCCGTTATCAATGACGTTGTGGAGTGCTGCTTGGAAATCGTCGCGGCGCCAGCGAGTTTATCGCACCGTCCGGTAGGGACGGGTTTGAGCGACGGCCAATTGCCCGCGGCGTCGAGGTACCACACGCGGGCCCGTTTCTTACTCGCTGACGTCGCACCGGAGCAGGGCCTGCAGGTCAGGACGATCTTGACGGCCCGCAGTATCAGCGCGAAGTTCCCCCAGATCCACTCGATGGGTGGGGTTCGACCGGATCCGCTGCCTTGGCATCCCCTCGGATTGGCCGTCGATGTGATGATTCCTGACCCCGGCAGCGCCGACGGCATCGCGCTGGGGAACGCGGTCGTCGCCTACGTGCTGCAGAACGCGAAGCGATTCGGGATACAGGACGCGATTTGGCGAGGCGTCTATTACACGCCCACTGGATCGCAACCAAGCAGGCTCGGCCACTATGACCACGTCCACGTCACGACCACCGGAGGCGGATACCCCAAGGGTGGCGAAATGTATCTCGCCGACTGAAGGCAGGACGACTCGCTGCTATCAGCGGATAGGCTCGTCGCGTGCTGCTCTCCGATCGTGACCTCAGGGCCGAAATCACCGCCGGCCGGTTGGGCATCGATCCGTTCGACGACACGCTGGTGCAGCCGTCCAGCATCGACGTCCGCCTCGACTGCATGTTCCGGGTGTTCAACAACACCCGCTACACCCACATCGACCCGGCACTGCAGCAGGACGAGCTGACGAGCCTGGTGGAACCCGTCGACGGGGAACCGTTCGTTCTGCATCCGGGCGAGTTCGTGCTCGGCTCGACGCTGGAGCTCTTCACCCTGCCCGACGACCTCGCGGGACGTTTGGAGGGCAAGTCGTCGCTGGGCCGCCTGGGTCTGCTGACCCATTCGACCGCCGGCTTCATCGATCCCGGCTTCAGCGGTCACATCACGCTCGAGCTCTCCAACGTCGCCAACCTGCCGATCACCCTGTGGCCGGGCATGAAGATCGGTCAGCTGTGCATCCTGCGGCTGACGAGCCCGGCCGAACACCCGTACGGCAGCTCGCGCGTGGGGTCGAAGTATCAGGGTCAGCGAGGTCCTACACCGTCGCGCTCCTACCAGAACTTCATAAGAAGTACCTAGGTTCGCGAGAGCCCTCGCACAGCGTTGGCGCGCGATAATCGACGGGTCCGTGGTTTCTCCTCCGCCCGACCATGGCTTGGCTAGCAATCTTTTTGGAGGGGTCGTATGGATATCGTGCTCGGAATGTCGCTGGCACCGGCGTCGATCCAGATGGTCGTGCTGGAAGGCGAGAACGCCGACGGCGCCACCGTAGAAGAGGACGAGTTCGACGTCACCGCTAGTGACGACCCGGCCACTGCAACCGGACCCGATCAGGTGATCGCCGCCATTCTCGGTACCCGTGAAGGCGCGGCGGATGCCGGCCTCGAGCTGTCGGCGGTCGGCGTCACTTGGACCGACAAAGTAGAAGCGGCCGCCTTGCGCGACGCTCTGGCCGCCCACAAAATCGAGAACGTCATGCTGGTTTCGGCGTTTCTGGCCGCGGCGGCATTGGCTCAAAACGTCGGCGCCGCAGTGGGTTACGAGCGCACCGCGGTGCTTCTCGTGGAGCCCGACACCGCAACATTGGCTGTCGTTGAGACCTCCGACGGCTCCGTGGGCGACGTCTACACACAACAGATCTACGCCGAGTCCTACGAAGAGGCGACCGAACAACTCACCGCCATGGTCACTGGGCTGGAGCGGCTGGAATTGCCCCCGGAGGGCCTGTTTTTGGTCGGCTCGGGCGTCGACATCGCCCCCATCAAGCCGGCCCTGGAGTCGGCGACGGCACTTACCGTCAGCGCGCCGGAGGAGCCGGAGACGGCGCTGGCCCGCGGGGCCGCCTTGGCGTCGGCGAACGCGCCGTTGTTCTCCTCGTCGACCGCGGCGCTGGCTTACGCCCAAGACGCGGGCACCGACGTGGCCGACCACTGCACCCTGCCCGAGTATCTCAGCGTTCCCCTCGGCTCTGAGCTCGGCGGCGACGACCGCGCCTACAGCGCCGTGCCCGATGAGGACGCCGATGCTCAGACGGTCCTCATCCAAAGGCTCTTCGCCCCCGAACAAAGCCAACCGCGTCGCAGGCCGGTCCTGCTGGTTGGCAGCGGACTGGCGGTGGTTGGCATCAGCGCGGTGCTGGCGCTCGAGATCGCACTGGCGATCGGCATCCGCACAACCGGGACCGTCGCGTTGCGGCCCACCCCGGGCCAAAACCTCATCGTCCCAACGCAACAGGCGCCCACGCCGGTCGGGGCGTTGGCCGAGAAGCTCGGCGTGCCGCAGCCGATCGTGGTGCCCAGGCCAGTGAACCCGCCAGCCCCCCTGCAACTACGCGCGGCCCCTCCCGTTCCCGCGGCTCCTCCCGTTCCCGCGGCTCCTCCCGCTTTCACACCTCCGCTTCCGGCGGCTCCGGTTCCGGTGGTGGTCCCTCCAGTGGCGCCGGTTCCCGTGCCACCGATCCATGTACCTATTCCCAACCCGGTGGTGAGCCCGCCGGTTGTGCAGGCCCCGCATCTGCCTGCACCGCAACCCGTGGCGCCCCAACTGCCCATTCATGTCCCGCAGCCGCAGTCGCCGTTGCAGGGCGGTGGCACAATTCCACATTCGCCGCCCTACCAAGCTCCCCATGGGCAAAGCCCGTTACCGAGGTTAGGCGGCCCCGGCGACCAGGGCGGCGGTGGGCCCATTCACATCCCCGGCGGTGAGCCCACTGGGCCTGGCGAGTTCGGCGGTGGCGGTGGCGGACCGTTTGGCGGCGGCCCGTTCGGCGGCGGCGGGCCCATTGGCGGCGGTGAGCCCAGCGGGCCCGGACCGTTTGGCGGTGGCGGGCCGTTTGGCGGTGGCGGGCCGTTCGGCGGCGGCGGTCACGGCGGCGGTGAGCCCGCCGTACCCGGGCCGTTCGGTGGCGGCGGCGGGCCCTTTGGTGGCGGCGGGCCGTTCGATGGCGGCGGGCCCTTCGGTGGCGCCGGACCCTTCGGTGGCGATGGGCCGTTCGGTGGCGGTGGGCCGTTCGGCGGTGGTGGCGGCGGCTTCGGCGGTGGCGGCGGCGGCTTCGGCGGCGGCGGTCACGGCGGCTTCGGCGGTGGCGGCGGCGGGCACAGTGGCGGCCACAGCGGGCACTTCGGCGGTGGGCACCACCATTAGCCGTCCCCCGGATGGTGGGGCGTGGCATCTTGGGCCTTTAGCCCATTCGGAAGGCGCGGAAACGCTAAAATCGAGGGGCTGTGGACCTGCTGGGTGTTGACAACGACCCCGTTCCCGAGTTCGCTGACTAGCAAACGACTATGGAGGAGCTATGGACACCGTACTTGGTGTGTCGATGGCGCCGACGGCAGTCCGTATGGTGCTGGTCGAAGGTCAAAATGGCGACGGCGTCACCGTCGACGAAGACCAATTCGAGGTGCCCGCCGACGATGATGCGGCAACGGTCGCTGCGGCCGACCAGGTAGTCTCGGCGATCCTGGGGACCCGTCAAGGTGCGGCCGAGGGCGGCTATCAACTGGCGTCGACGGGCGTCACCTTTACTGACCCCATCGAGGCCGCCGCCCTGCGCGATGCGCTGGCCGCCCGCAAGGTCGAGAACGTGATGCTGGTCTCGGCGTTTCTGGCCGCGGCCGCGCTGGCCCAAACGGTCGGCAATCAAACCAACTACGCGCGCACGGCGCTGCTGTATATCGAGCCCGACACCGCGACCCTGGCGGTCGTCGACACCGCGGACGGCTCGATCATCGACGTTCATCGACAGCCGCTACGCGACGACGAAACGGCCGTGATCCAGCTGACCGCGTTGGTCTCTGGCGCCGAGGCGTTGGCGACGCACCCCGACGCGGTCTTCGTCGTCGGCGGTTCCGGCGTCGACATCCCCATGATCATGTCGGCGCTGGGGGAGGCAACCACCCTCCCGTTGACGGCGCCCGAGGAGCCGGACACGGCGTTGGCCCGGGGAGCGGCGCTGGCGTCCGCGAATGCTCCGCTGTTCGCGTCGTCCACCACCGCGATGGCCTACGCGCAGGACCCGGACACCAACTTCATCGAGCCGTTCGCGGTGGCTCCCGGCTACTTCGAAGCTCCCGCGGATTCCGGCGCCGATTCGCTGGCTTATAGCGCGGTCCCCGACGACTTCGGCGCCTATACCGGCCAGCGCGCCGCGAGCCCGCACGTGGGCGCGGGCTATCGCGAGCACAGGTCGTTCTGGCTGGTTGGCAGCGCGTTGGCGGCGATCTTCGTCGTCGGTATGGCGGCGTTGGTTGTTTCGCTCGCGTTCGCCATCCGGCCGACCGCCGGGGAACGCCCCGGTCCCCAACACCCTGTCGTCGCCCCCAGCGAGGCGGCCCCGCCACCGGCGGCTCCTGCGCCCCCGCCCGCTGCTCCCGCCCCGGAGCCCGCGCCGGCTGCTGAGGTGCCGGCTCCCGCTCCCGCTCCGGTGCCGGAGGCAATTCCCGAGGCGCCGCCGCCCGCTCCGCCTCCCGCCGCTCCGGTGTACGTGCCTCCGCCGCCGGTTGTGCGCGCTCCAGCGCCGGTGTACGTGCCTCCGCCGCCGGTGTACGTTCCGCCGCCCCCGCCGCCCCCGCCGCCGGAGCCTTGTGGCCGCGGTCCCCTTGGCCGGTGTCACCCGTTCCAGCCCCACTAGTCGGCTGGCCGTCGGCGGGTTCCGGGGTAGGGGACAGCGATTACGACGATCGCGGCGATTGGCGTCGGCACCTGGGGCGTGGGATCCTGGGCCCCTAGCCCGTTCCGGGATGGGCGGAAACGAGTAAAATCGGGGAATTAGGGGAATAGAGAGTGGGGACCGTCGACGTACGGCGCCACTGAGGCTTGCGACGACCCCGTCCCCGAGATCGCTGACTGGCAAACGACGATGGAGGAGCTATGGACACCGTACTTGGCGTGTCGATGGCGCCGACGGCAGTCCGTGTGGTGCTGGTCGAAGGTGGAAATGGCGATGGCGCCACCGTCGAGGAAGACAATTTCGAGGTGCCCGCCGAGGATGACGTGGCAATGGTCACCGCGGCCGACCAGGTAGTCTCGGCGATCCTCGGGACCCGGGAGGGCGCGGCCGAGGGCGGGTACCAACTGGCATCGACCGGGGTCACCTTTACCGACCCCATCGACGCCGCCGCCCTGCGCGACGCGCTGGCCGCCCACAAGGTCGAGAACGTGATGTTGGTCTCGGCGTTTCTGGCCGCGGCCGCGCTGGCCCAAACGGTCGGCAATCAAACCAACTACGCGCGCACGGCGCTGCTGTATATCGAGCCCGATACGGCGACCCTTGCGGTCGTCGACTCCGCCGACGGCTCGATCATCGACATTCATCGACAATCACTGCCCGACGACGACGAAGCGGCGGTGACCCAGCTGGCCACGCTGGTCTCTGAGGCCGAGTCGTTGGCGACGCACCCCGACGCGGTCTTCGTGGTCGGTTCCGGCGTCGACATCCCGATGATCATGCCGGCGCTGGAGGCGGCGACCACCCTCCCGTTGTCGGCGCCCGAGGAGCCGGACACCGCGTTGGCCCGGGGAGCGGCGCTCGCGTCGGCGAATGCTCCGCTGTCGGCGTCGTCCACCACTGCGCTCGCCTACGCTCAGGACCCGGACACCGGCACCATCGACCCGTTCGCGATGGCCCCCGGCTACGTCGACGCTCCTGCCGACGCCGGCGCCGATTCGCTGGCCTATAGCGCAGTCCACGACGACTTCGGCGCCGCGTATACCGGCGAGTACACCGCCGCGGAGCAGCTCGTGAGCTCGGGCTATCACGAGCGCAGGTCGTTCAGGCTGGTTGGCAGCGCGTTGGCGGCGATCTTCGTCGTCGGTGTGGGGGCGCTGGTTGTTTCGCTGGCGATCGCGATCCGGCCAACCGCCGGGGTGCAGCCCTCTCCGGAACATCACGTCGTCGCTCCCACCGAGGCGGCTCCGGCACCAGCGGCTCCCGCTCCTGCGCCAGCGGCTCCCGCGCCGGCGCCAGCGGCTCCCGCGCCCGCGCCGGTTGCTGGGGTTCCGGCGCCGGAGCACGGTCAGGTGCCGGCGGCTCCCGCTCCAATTCCCGAGGCTCCGGCGCAGGTGCTCGCTCCCGTTCCCGAGGCTCCTGCGCCCGCTCCTCCGCCGCCGCTGGCACCCGTTCCGGTGCCGATTCCGCTGCCCCTACCCCCGATCCTCGGTGGGCCGCCGGCGGGCGGGTACGGGCCCGGTCCCGGGCCACATGTCGGCGGTCCCTTCGGCCGCGGACCGTTTGGCGGTGGTCACGGTGGCTTCGGCGGAGGTCACGGCGGGTTCGGTCGCGACTAGCCCGCTCGGAGCCACCTGTCACCTGCCGTTTGCCTGCCGATTAGCGGCGCGATGCAGTTAGCTCATCGCGGCCACCTACACCGGTTGTATGCGATGCACCGTCTTCGGCACCGGTTACCTGGGTGCCACCCACGCGGCCGGGATGGCCGAATTGGGACACGAGGTCGTCGGCGTCGATATCGACGCAGGCAAAGTCGCCAAGCTGGCCGGCGGTGACATTCCCTTCTACGAGCCCGGCCTGCGAAAGTTGTTGACCGACAACCTCGCCGCCGGACGGCTGAGGTTCACCACCGACTACGACATGGCGGCCGAGTTCGCTGACGTGCATTTCCTAGGGGTTGGCACGCCGCAAAAGAAGGGCGAATACGGCGCCGACCTGCGCCATGTGCATGCCGTCATCGATGCGCTGGTGCCTCGGCTGACCAGGCCGTCGGTGCTCGTCGGCAAGTCGACGGTCCCGGTGGGCACCGCAGCCGAGCTGAACCAACGGGCGGCCGCGCTGGCGCCGCCGGGGGTCGACGTCGAAATCGCCTGGAATCCGGAGTTTTTGCGCGAGGGCTACGCCGTGCACGACACCCTACATCCGGACCGGATTGTGCTTGGGGTGCAACAAGATTCGATGCGGGCTGAGCCGGCGGTCCGTGAGCTCTACGGTCCCCTGCTGGACACCGGTGTGCCCTTCCTGGTGACGGACCTGCAGACCGCGGAGCTGGTCAAGGTTTCCGCCAATGCCTTTCTGGCGACCAAGATCTCGTTCATCAACGCGATCTCCGAAGTGTGCGAGGCCGCGGGCGCCGACGTCAGCGTGCTGGCCGACGCGCTCGGCTACGACCCGCGGATCGGACGCCAATTCCTCAACGCCGGCCTAGGTTTCGGCGGCGGCTGCTTGCCCAAGGACATCCGCGCGTTCATGGCCCGTGCCGGTGAGCTCGGAGCCGACCAGGCGCTGACGTTCCTGCGTGAGGTGGACAGCATCAACATGCGCCGGCGCACCCGGATGGTCGAACTCGCCACCACTGCATGCGGCGGCGCCCTCTTGGGTGCGAACATCGCCGTACTGGGTGCGGCGTTCAAACCCGAATCCGATGACGTGCGTGACTCACCCGCGCTCAATGTCGCGGGCCAATTGCAGCTCAACGGCGCTGCGGTCAACGTGTACGACCCGAAGGCGCTGGAAAACGCGCAGCGACTCTTCCCGACACTGAACTATGCGGTCTCCGTCGAAGAGGCCTGCGAGCGCGCCGATGCGGTGCTGGTGCTTACCGAGTGGCGGCAGTTCATCGACCTCGACCCCGACGACTTGGCCGACCGGGTGCGGGCCAGGGTGATCGTCGACGGCCGCAACTGCCTTGACGTTGCCCGCTGGCGGCAGGCGGGGTGGCGGGTGTTCCGGCTCGGAGCGCCGCGGCCCTAGCGCCGCCCAGCGGGCTAGGTGTTTTACGACAGCCCGTTGTTCCCCTTTGAGCCGATGAGGAGCCCGCCGGCGCCACCGGTGCCGGCCTTGCCCCGCGGCGTGCCGGGCCCGGCATTACCGCCGTCACCGCCGTTACCGAGGATCACGGCGTCGCCGCCGTTACCGCCGTCACCACCGGCCCCCGTGAGGCCCGTCCCGCCGGGGCCGCCCTCACCGCCATTGCCGATCACTCCGGCCTTGCCGCCGTGCCCGCCGTTGCCGCCGGTTGTCAGACCGGTCCCGCCGGCCCCGCCGACCCCGGCGGAGCTTTCCAGCATGCCGGCATTGCCGCCGTTGCCGCCGGCCCCGCCGGCGCCTCCGCCGCCGGTGCCTCCGGTGCCGCCGGCGCCCCCGCCGCCCATCACGGGCCCGGCGTTGCCGCCGTTACCGCCGGCCCCGCCGGCGCCCGTGACGCCGGCCCCGCCGTCGCCGCCCAGGCCGCCGTTGCCGGAGATGCCCCTGGTGTCGCCGCCGTTACCGCCGGCGCCGCCGTCGATGTGGCCGGTGCCGCCGGCCCCGCCGGCGCCTGCGGAGCCTTCGAAGAAGCCGGAGGCGCCGCCGCCACCGCCCTTTCCGCCGGTGGTGGCGCCGGTCCCGCCGGCGCCACCGGGGCCGCCGTTCCCCCAAATCGCGCCGTCGCCGCCGTGGCCGCCCGCACCGCCGGGGCCCGACTCGCCGACCCCGCCGGCACCGCCGGCCCCGCCGGAGCCGAGGAACCCGGCATTGCCGCCGGTCCCGCCGCTACCCCCGCCGGTGGCACCCGTGCCACCCGCGCCGCCGGCGCCACCGGTGGGCTGAGTGGGTCCGCCGATCCCGCCGGTTCCGCCGAGACTGGCCAGTCCGGCGTTACCGCCGCCCCCGCCGTTGCCGCCGACGCCAACCGTTGAGAGCCCGCCGGCGCCGCCCGTGCCTCCGGCGCCCAGCAGCCCGCCGTTCCCACCGGCCCCGCCGTTCCCGCCGGGACCGGCCGTCGAGAAGCCGCCGGCACCACCGGCCCCGCCGCCGCCGAACAGCGCGCCCGTCCCGCCCTTGCCGCCGTTGCCGCCCGGGCCGGTGGTTGAGGCTCCGCCGGCGCCGCCGGCGCCCGCGGAACCGAACAGGCCGGCGTCCCCGCCGTTCCCGCCGTTTTGGCCGGGTGCGCCGGATCCGCCGGCCCCGCCGTTGCCGATCAAGATCCCGCCCGGCTGACCGTTAGCCCCGGTCCCCGGGGCGCCGTTGGCCCCGTTGCCGATCAGCGGGCGCCCGAACAGCGCCTCGCTGGGCGCGTTCACGAAGTCCGACAGGGTCTGCTGGACGTTGGCGGCCTCGGTGCCGGTGTACGAGGCCGCGCCCGCGCTCATTGCCTGCACAAACTGGTCATGAAAGGCCGCCGCCCGAGCGCTCAGCGCCTGAAACTCCTGCGCGTGGCCGGAAAACAGCGACGCGATCGCCGCGGACACCTCATCGCCCCCCGCGGCCAGCACCCGCGTCGTCTGGGCCGCCGCGGCGGCGTGGGCCGTATTGAGCGTCGTACCGACACCCGCCAAATTCGAGGCCGCCGACACCAGCTCCTCCGGCGCTGCGATCACATACGACATAGCCCTGCACCTTTCATCAGTTCATGACAGGCGAGGCTGGTCCCCGAACACCGTCAAAGAATCTCCCCAAGGGGACGTTATCGCGATCGCGGGTTCACCGCGGCGTCTTCGGCTCTTTCGGGGGCCGCCCGACCCGGCGGGTAGCCTGAGCGCGTGGACTATGCCGCCGCATTCCTCGAGGAGAACCGCGCTTTTGCGGAGCTTTTCCGCAACGTCGACGAGTCCGAGCCGGTGCCGACGTGCCCGGGCTGGAGCCTCGCGCAACTGATGCGGCACGTCGGACGCGGTGACCGTTGGGCGGCGCAGATCGTGCGCGACCGGCTCACCGACTTCCTTGACCCCCGCGCCGTCGAGGGCGGCAAGCCGCCACCGGATCCCGCCGGTGCGATCTCCTGGTTGCATGGCGGCGCGCAGCGACTGATCGACGCCGTCGAGTTGTCGGGTGTTGAAACGCCGGTGTGGACTTTCCTCGGCCCGCGCCCGGCTAACTGGTGGATTCGGCGCCGGCTGCACGAAACGGCGGTCCACCACGCCGACGCCGCCATCGCGACCGGTGGCGAGTTCACGCTCGAAGCGAGCATAGCGGCCGACGCGATCACGGAATGGCTTGAGCGAGTGGCGATTCAGGCGGGAAGCGAGGGGGCGCCTCTGCCGCTCGAGGACGGCAACACCCTGCACCTGCACGCCACCGATCCGGGGCTGGGCGAGGCCGGGGAATGGACCATCGGTGTGGGCGGGGGCGGCATCACCTGGTCACACGAGCACGGCAAGGGCAGCGCGGCGCTGCGTGGCGGCGCCACCGAGTTGCTGCTGGCGATGGTGCGCCGGGTCCGACTGGCCGACACCGGGATCGAACTGTTCGGCGACGACACCGTGTGGCAAAACTGGCTCGCCGGTACCCCCCTTTAAACCCGGCGGACACGGTAACTTGCTGACCATGACCACATCGGAGATCGCCACCGTTCTGGCGTGGCACGACGCCCTCAACGCTGCCGACCTGGAGACCCTGATTGCGTTGTCCAGCGACGACATCGACATCAGCGACGCTCACGGCGCCGCCCAGGGCCACGAGGCGCTGCGTAGCTGGGCCTTTTCGCGCGAAGGCACGGCGGAGCCCGGCAGGATGTATGTGCACGACGGAGTCGTCGTCGTCGAACAGAAGGTCACTACCGCGGACGGAGCTGTGACGAACGCCGCGGCGGCATTCCGGGTGGTCCACGATCATGTCACCTCGGTGTTTCGGCACGACGACTTGGCGTCCGCCCTGGCGGCGACCGAGCTCACCGAGGGCGACCTCGTAAATTAGGGGTCGAGTAGGGGGAGACATCCATGCGTGGGATCGTCTTGGCCGGCGGGTCGGGCACGCGTCTTCATCCGATCACGATCGGGATCAGCAAGCAGTTACTGCCGGTCTACGACAAACCGATGATCTACTACCCGCTGTCCACGCTGATGATGGCCGGAATCCGCGACATTCTGGTGATCACCACCCCGCACGACGCGGCCGGCTTTCAGCGCCTCCTCGGCGACGGTTCGCAATTCGGCATCAACCTTACCTACCTGACGCAGGAGCGACCCGACGGTCTGGCGCAAGCATTCGTCCTGGGGGCCAACCACATCGGCAACGATTCGGCGGCTTTGGTGTTGGGGGACAACATCTTCTACGGCCCGGGACTGGGTACCAGCCTGAGTCGCTTCCAAACCGTAAGCGGTGGAGCAATTTTCGCTTATTGGGTGGCTAACCCGTCGGCCTACGGTGTGGTTGAGTTCGGGCCCGACGGCATGGCCCTGTCGTTGGAGGAGAAGCCGGCCACGCCGAAGTCGCAATACGCGGTGCCGGGGTTGTATTTCTACGACAACGACGTGATCGAGATCGCCAAGGGCTTAAAGAAATCCGCGCGCGGCGAGTACGAGATCACGGAGGTCAACCAGATCTACCTGAACCGGGGCCGGCTCGCGGTCGAGGTGATGGCCCGCGGGACGGCGTGGCTCGACACGGGGACCTTCGACTCGCTGTTGGACGCCAGCGACTACGTCCGCACGCTGGAACGGCGGCAGGGGCTGAAGGTCAGCGTTCCCGAGGAAGTCGCCTGGCGCCAGGGCTGGATCACCGACGAGCAGCTGGCGACGCGTGCGCGCACCCTGGTCAAGTCCGGGTACGGCGGCTATCTGCTGGAGTTGTTGGAGCGGAGCTGATTTCGGCGGGTTTGGCCAGCACCGCGGCGATCGCCGTCGTCAACGGCACCGACAGTGCCAGCGCGATGCCGCCCACCGCGGAGCGGGCAAGCTCGATCGCCACGCTCTCGCTGATCAGCACGTCACCCAGCGAGCGATTGGCGACGCTGAACAGCAACAGCAGCGGCAGCGAACTGCCGGCGTAGGCCAGCACCAGCGTGTACACCGTGCTGGCGATGTGGTCGCGGCCCACCCGAATCGCGCCCAGGAAGATGTCCCGCCGGGAGCCGCCGAGATGGGCGAGTTCGAACACCGTCGACGCTTGTGTCACGGTCACGTCGTTGAGCACACCCAGTGAGCCGATGATGAACCCGGCGAGCAGCAGGCCGCTGATCGACACATTGCCCAGGTACGCGGATACCTGGGTACTCTGGTCGTCTGAGAGCCCGGTGAGATGAGCTAAATTGACTGCGGCCCAAGACAATCCGGCGGCCAGCAACAACGCTGTCAAAGTGCCCAGCAGGGCCGCGCTGGTCCGCAGGTTGACCCCGTGGGCGAGGTAGATCACCGCGTAGAGGATGGCCGCCGACGCCACCAGCGCCACGGGGACGGCGGGTGCGCCGTCGCGCAGCGCCGGCAGCAGGAACACCACAAGCACGAGGAATGCGACCACGATGCCGACCAGTGCGAGCAGGCCGCGCCAGCGGGCCACCGCGACGATCACCAGCGAGAACGCGACCGCGAGCGCG
>Ga0310917_10000409_pt1 | contig 18859 bp, 25 predicted proteins | sample GREbulkMGLF178_FD_203531 | JGI IMG/M metagenome (GOLD analysis project Ga0310917, IMG submission 203531) | Lab enrichment of tropical soil microbial communities from Luquillo Experimental Forest, Puerto Rico - GRE.bulkMG.LF178 | ecosystem: Environmental > Terrestrial > Soil > Tropical forest >... | reverse complement strand
AGCCGTCAGCGTTATAACGCCTGCAGCCCTCGAATCTCTGGCTGGGCAGAGCGGGGATAACGGCGCGCTCCTCGAATGGCTCGGGCCGCTGCCGGCGCCGGTGCGAGTGTCACTGGAGCGTCTGCTTGCCTCTCCAGGCAAAAGACGGCTCCTAAGCACATCTGGCCGCTCGCGCCTTCTCAAGCGGCTCTGAAAGAGAGTGACCGGCGACAGGATCCGGCGTCGCCGTCGCCGTGCCGGTTAGATCGACAAGATCGTGAAAGGGCTCAGGTTATGCGAAAGCGACCCTTTGTTTTCTATCTACTTATGCCGCTCTTGGCGCTATCGGGATGTGCCGAGGTCGGCAAGCTCGCGACCGCCGATCTGACTAACGCGGCACAGGTCGCGACCCAAGGCGGTGATCCGCAAGGAGCGGCGTGCTGGGTCGCATTGGCTCCCGTAGCCAAGTCGGTCGAGGCTGCACCGGCGCCCGGCTTGGCCTCACTGATCGAGGCCGATCGGCTCTTCGTGGCCGCGACACAAGGGCCAAACGCGCCGTGCAACGCCGTCAGTGGTTTAATATTGTCGATGGTGCTGCGCAAGGCGGTGCCGTTCCTGCCCTGAAATACGCCAGCTGGCTCGGCCTTCTGCTTTAGTTGACAGCCTGCGGACCTCGACACAGGGTTTTCTAAGTTTCCAGCAGCAGCCCCGCTCAGCGACCAATAAGGAACTCGCCAATGCGATTGGCAACATCATTCGATCCGATCGAGCTCGGCGAGATCGACAACTTCGCGTTCGATTTTACCCCGGATATGGGTGCGGCGACGATGGTCTCGACGAGATGGACCTGCACGCTAGCCCCATTTCAGGCGGCCGCCGACCCGGCGCCGCAGTCTCGGGTATTGTCGGCCTCGACCCGGACAACAATCCAGCTGCGTGCCCCCAGCGACGGATCGCTGCAAACGCGCACCGGTTTCTTCTCGGTCGCCTCGATCGGCGGCATGCCGGCAACGGCGGCCGGCGGCACATATATCCTCGAAGCTACAGCCGAATTAAGCGACGGGCGAGTGCTCAAGCTCAATTCAACGCTTCTGTGCAAACCTCCAGGCCCGTGACGGTCAAGGAACCTCGACCATGACCACAAGGGTGCTCGCACCTGCTCCATTTGCGCAGTTTCAGACATCAGGCGCGTCACACGGCGGACGGAAACGGTGTCATCGCCGCGGTTGCGATTGGCGATGTGATCGATCTCATCCGCGGCGGCTGCACCTTGCTGCCCGCCTACAATAACCTTTCAGCGCCGATCGATCCGGGCGCATCCAACGACAATACACAGGGCTACTCGGTCGGCTCGCGTTGGGTCAATACCACCGCGAGACGCGTCTGGACATGCGTCTCAGTGGCTCCCGGCGCCGCGAGCTGGGCACTCGACGGCGTTGTCTCCGCGATCGGTGCCGAGCCCTCGAACATCTCAACCTTTTTCGGGGGCGGAACCGGGGCGTTTCCCAGGGAAGGCGCCCTCAGTCGCTTTGTGGGGAATCCGCTCGCCGGCAATAATGCCAATACTAGCGACGACGTGCTGGCAAGCTACACTCTGCCAGCGTCGAGCTTTGATGCAGCGGGCCGAGGGCTGTGCATCACCGCCCAGGGAAGCACGGGTCCGACCACCAACAATAAGCGCGTCAAGCTATGGTTCGATGCCACGATCTCCTCAGGAGTGGTTACCGGTGGTAGCGTGATCGCCGATACGGGTCCCTGGGTCAACGTGACTACGCCCAACAATAACGTTGGCTGGCAGCTTATGGCTAACGTCTTCAAATACGGTGCTGCTGGTTCAAACACCCAGTACGCACAGGGTACGGCGATCCTCGGCGGCATCCATGGAGGAATCGGTTTGCCGGTTTTTCCGACAGCGGTCGAGTCAGGCGCTATCGTCATTGCCCTGACGGGCTCGTCCAACACGACCGGGACCGCCAATGATGTGGTAGCCACCTGGTTTGAAATCAATGCGATGAATTGATCGGATAACAGACATATGTTTGAGAAGACAATATTGCGGTGGCCGCCTCAACCCAGCACGGTTATCGGCTTTGGCATCCTCGCGGGCTGCGTCTGCTATTTCATTACGGGAGACCCCGTCTGGGCGGGGGTCGCCGCCGGGGTTGTCAAGATACTCGTTCCGGACAATTCGACGGCGGCGAGGCAGGTGTTTGGAGCAATCACCGCACTCGCACAAGCGGTGGGCCGGCCGCTCCCGACGCTAGCGCGGCCATTGTCTGCCAGGCCTGCTGATCAGGGCTCGAGTCCGAGATTAACCTGTCCGGAGTCGGCGAGAAAATGACCAGCGATCGTCAGTATTCGCACGGCCGACTGGCGAGGAGTTCATAATGCGGCTCTACGGCGCAATCCAGAAGGTCGAGCCTCAAGCCGACGGAACTGTGCGGGTGCACGGGATCGCGTCTTCTGAGGTCACGGACGACCAGGGTGAGATCGTTCGGGCTGACGCGATGCGCGCAGCAATCCCGGACTACATGCATTTTCCCGCACTGCGCGAAATGCACCAGCTCTCGGCCGCCGGAACGACGCTCGAAGCAGAAGTCGGTGACGACGGGGCAACCCGGATTGTTGCCCATGTTGTCGACCCCGTCGCGGTCGCGAAAGTCAGGAACCAGGTCTATCGCGGCTTCTCGATCGGTGGCCGAGTCACACAACGGGAAGCGGGCAATCCGAAAATTATTACTGGCCTGGTTCTCAACGAAATCTCGCTCGTCGATCGCCCGGCAAACCCAGAAGCAGTTTTCGACTGCTGGAAAGCCATCGCAGGCGTCACTGAACAAGGTCCCGCGGATTTGGCGCCGACCATGGTATCGCCGGCGCCCGCGCGAGAACCCGTCAATCCTCCGATCCAGATCTGGGCATGCGGCATGCCTGATCACCATCACCGCGCGAAGGGTGATGCGGTTAAGTGTCTCGAAACGCAGGCACTCCGCGCAGCAGGGGCACGCTTGCCGCCGTCATCACAGGCGACTCCCAGGTCACGGCCGGGGGGTGAGCACGAAGCCGACTGCGCTACCGGATCTGAAACCGCGATCGATGCACCAAGAAAGGCGATCGAAACGGCTGAAGGGGCGCTCGCGAAAACCGAAGGTCGGAATAGAAGTGAAGAGCCCGGCGGTTCACCGGGACCTCGTCGCGAGGTAGACTACGCCGATCCCGGATACCAGTCGGACGGAAAGCACCGCTATCCGATAGACACAGCTCGACACATTCGTGCTGCTTGGAGCTATATCAACAAGCCCAGCAATGGGGGACAATACAGCGCTGAGCAAGTCAAGCGTATTAAAGCCAAGATTATCGCTGCCTGGAGGGAGAAGATCGATATCGAGGAACCGCCCTCGGCCAAGAGTGACGAAGAGGCATCTTCCGCAGGGCTATCCAAGGCGCTTTGCGATGTAGCTCGCGTGGCTCAAATAATTTACGAACTCGACTGGCTGCAGGATGCACTCGAGGTTGAGGCAGCGATCGAGGGCAACGACTCGTCACAGCTGCTTCGGCTCCAGTCGAGCATCAGCGAACTGTGCGACTTCCTGAACGCGTTCGTGGTCGAGGACATGGATGAGCTACCAGGCGACGCCCCAATGGATGACGAGTATCGGTCGCAGCGCCCTTCCGAATTGCTCGCTATGGCCGCCAGCACGCCGGAAGTCGCGCGGATTGGCACCCTCCTCAAAACAGGGAACCCCAAGATGCAGAAACTCGCCGCCGCTTTTCTCGCCAAAGCTAAGCACTCGCAAGGTGACCAAGCGCTGGCCGATATGGCCTTCTACGCTTGCGACAAGTGCATGAAGATCGGCGGCATGTCCATGCAGGAAGAGGCGCACATTGCCGAGGCTTGCGACCATCTGAGCAAGGCCAGCGCTGTGCCGCTAGGCGCGCCGATCCTCGAGACGTCGGGTGATCTTGGGCATGTGGCGCCGCAGTTGCGTCCGCCTTTGTCGGATTTCTGCCCCGGTGATAATGCCACGGTGCACAGTTCAACAGCGTCGGGAAGTGTTGCATCGACGGGTGACAGACGCAACCGCTCGCACCAGAACCTAATGGATATTGCTCACGAATGTATCAGCAAGCTAACCGGCGGCATGGCATGTTTTGGGGTCCTACCGAGTTCCAATTTGGGACCGACGCCTATCGGGAGCGCCAACACTGAAGAGGTCTCAAAGGCTGGTGCGCGCCATTCCGTCGAAACGATGCTACACCTGCGCACAGCGCACCGTCATCTGGTCGCCGCCGGCGCCGAATGTAACGCCGCAGGGGCCGGCGAGGAAGAGCGCCAGGGCACTGAATTCGAGTCAGTCAAAGCTTTACGGGCAGGAGACCTTGCCAAGGCGCTGGCCGGCGAACGGGCGGAAAAGACAGCGCTGGTTAAGGCGCTCAGCGAAATGGTGCCACTGCTCGACCGGCTGTCGAAGCGGGTCGACGACATCGCCCGCACTCCGCTTCCGCCGTTGACGATCGCCAGAGGCGCCGTCTCGGTGTCGAAGCAACAAGATAGCGATAATACTGGCAGCGCCAGTGGCAGCCTGCTCTCGCCGGAGGCGATAGCGACTGTACTTGCGAAGATGAGCAAGGAGGAGCAGACCCTCACACTAATCAAGGCGAGCTACGCCAATCCGATCACAGTACACGGTCCAGCAACAAGCGAACGCTGAGAGATACCAGACCAACACATTTCCTCAGGCCTCGCCGCGGAACTCTGTTTCGCATAACGACGACAGCGCAAGTGTCAACTTGTCCTGTAGTCGCGAAGCCGTCACCGAGCCCGGTCTTTGACCGGGCTTTTTACTGCCCCCCTTTGGGAGGACCTTTCGATGAATTCGATAACGCAGGAATCGCTGGAGCTCCTGAAGGGCGCTTTGGCCCAACCGAATGACACGCTCGCCAAGTCGATCTCGACTGCGACGGGCCTCCTCGCGTATGATCTTCAAGCACCGGCCAAGAACCTCTACCCGTTCGTAACCCCGATCCGCAACGTGATGCCACGCGTCGGCGGCGGCACCGGCTCGGCGACAAATTGGCGGCAGGTCAGCGCGATAATCGGTTCCGGCTTCGACTGCATGGGCTGGGTACCAGAAGGCCAACGCTCGGGCCAAATGTCTTATTCGACCTCAAGCAAATCAGCCACTTACGTGACGATTGGCGAGGAGGACGCGGCGACCTTCGAATCGATTTCGGCGGGCCGCGAGTTCGAGGATATTCAGGCGCGAATGACCTTTCGACTACTGCAAAAGATGATGCTCAAGGAGGAGATGGCAATCCTCGCTGGTAATGCCTCGCTGTCCCTAGGCATGCCCGCTACCCCGACCTTGTCGGCATCGGGTAGTGGCGCGACGCTTCCGTCGGGAACCTACTTCGTAAAGGTCGTCGGCCTAACCCTCGAAGGATACCAGAATTCGACCGTAGTGAACGGCGTTGCTACCTCGAAGACCGTCTCGGGCGCCGATGGGAAGAGCTATATGCTCTCCGGCGGCTCGTCGAATATCAGCTCAGAGGCGAGCCAGGCTGTAACCCTTGGCCAGACCCTCTTCTGTAGCTTGGCCGCCATGCCGGGAGCGGTTGCCTATGCCTGGTATATCTCGACGGCGACCGGGACCGAGACCTTGCAGGCGATCACGACGATCAACAGCCTTGCCGTCACTGCTCCGCTCAGCACCGGTAACCAGTCACAGTCAGCGATCACCGCAGACAATTCAGCCAACCCCAGCTATGCCTATGATGGGCTGCTGACTACTGCGCTCAAGCCTGGGTCAAACGCCTATGTCAACATCATGCCGACCGGAACAGCCGGCACAGGGTCGCTGCTGACAGCGTCGGGCCGTGGCTCGGTCGTTGAAATCGACACGATGTTCCAAAAGATGTGGGACAATTTCGAACTATCGCCGACCGTCCTCTATGTCAATTCCCAGGAGCTGAAGAACATCACCAGCAAGGTGCTGTCGAGCGCCTCGGGTCCATTGCTGCGGTACGACTCGCCGGCCGATGGGAGCCAGGGTGAATATCAGGTGACTGCATCTGGGGTGGTGCAGTTCTACTACAACCCCTTCGCGCTCGAGGGCGGGCTTCGGATCCCGATCAGGATTCATCCGCGCGTGCCCCCGGGCACGATCATCGGTTGGGCCGAGAACCTGCCGATTCAGTACCAGTCGAACGAGGTGCCGAACGCCGCCGAGCTTAAGACGCGGCAAGACTACTACCAAATCGACTGGCCCCTCGTCACACGCCAGCGTCAAGTCGGCGTCTATGCTGAGGAAGTTTTGGCCGTTTATGCACCGTTCGCAATGGGTGTCATCTACAACATTGCCAACGGTTGATACAGGCTCATAACGGCGTCTCTGACCTGGTCGTATTACCGACCGTCTATTCCGGTGTAGGACGCCGTTAGGCACGGCAGGAGCGGTAGCCGCACGATTTCCACGGAGTCGTGCGGACGCTGCGCAAGGCCCCGTAAAACTGTTCCACAATGGCGGCTTGTCGTTCACAGCAACGCAATGTATTGGCGGCGAGTGATGAAATGGCCCCGAGGGTTGACACGATGACCACCGATCAGCCTATGACTGTCGCCATCACCTCCGATGATCCCGTGTTCAAGGTGATGCAAGAGATCAACCGGGCTTTTTTTTCCGCGGCTCAATGTATCGGAGTGCCGGCCGCGTTGGAGGGGCTCGCCAATATTCTAGTCATAAACCTCGCCGCCGGTTATGGGGAAAAGGCGGCGATGGCAACGCTCGGCGATATTGCTAGAAATGCGAGACCAATCGCTAGGATGTGGAGCGCCGTCGCTGTCGCGGCGGATCATGAGCCAGGACATGCGTGATGGCTAACTTTGCTTCTCCCGGAGCAAGCTTTGGCGACCTGACAACGCTCACCGATGTCAAGGCGTGGCTGCAAACCGGGCAGAGCGCCTTTCCGACGACTGACGATGCACTGCTGACGCGTCTAATCACGGCCGCGAGTCAATTCATTCAGACGTGGTTGAATCGGCAAATCTCCTCGCAGGACTGGATCGAGATTCGAGATGGCATCGGCGGCCCCGTCAGTCCGTACGAAATGCGATACCAATTCGCGACATTTCCGGTGAGTGCCGTTAGCCTGGTTGTCGTCGACGGCCTGACGATTCCTCCGATCCTACTTTCCCAATCGGCGCAGCCCGGCAGCGCTGGTGTCAGCAACTTCGCGATCCAAGAGGGGTACCTTTTCACCCCGACGCAGCTCGTCATCAGAGGTTACGCGGTACCGCGCAAGGCCGGATGCGTGACCCTGCAATACACTGCGGGCTATTCCGTAATACCGCCGGACCTGGCACAGGCCTGCATCGAGCTCGTGGCGCTGAGGTACCGCGAACGCAGCCGCATTGGCGAGGTTGCGCGGGCGATCGGCGGTGGCGAGACCGTGTCGTACTCGCAAAAGGACATGAGCGACTCGATAAAGACGCTAATCCAGGCATATCGGGTGGTCGCCCCGATCGGCGGATTCCTGTTTCCGGCACCAACCCAAACAGATACCGCGACACTCGCCGGTGCCGTGTGATCACCGCCTATCTCGTTGGCGACCAGCAGTTGCTGGAGCGACTGAGCACACTGCCGGACGCGGTTAATTCGGGGCTCCTGCGCGCGATCACCCAGCTTGGGATCGAGCTCCAGCGCGACGTGCAGCAAAACAAGCTCAGCGGGCAGGTGCTCAGAAGCCGCACCGGGTCACTGAGGTCGAGCATTGACCTCCGGATCGATCAGAACGGCGGCGCCATTGCCGCGAGCGTTTTTAGCGACAGCAGGTATGCCGGCGCACAGGAATACGGTTTTTCTGGAACAGTAAGTATCAGAGCCAGTTTGCGGCGCATCACGGAGGCCTTTGGTCGACCGATCGCGGGGAAGACGATCAATATGCGGAGCTACAATCGCGGTATGGATCTCCCCGAACGCTCATTTCTGCGCTCGGCGCTTGAGGACATGAGGCCGGCGATCTGCGAAGAGGTGGAGACAGCTCTAACCGAAGCGGTGTCGCGATGAGTCGCCACAGTCCCCGCGATCGGAGCAGGACCGATGATCATCCGTGAATCGATCTATGCGGCGCTCTGGACCCTCGGGGCCGGCGCTGCAAACTTCGCCAGCGCCAATCGTCGGCTGCGACATTGGGCCGATGTGGCCCCGTCGGAACAGCCTGCGCTGTTCATGGCGGAAAAAGGCGGGCACGCCGTAACCAAAGCTCTGGGATCCCCGATCGCTTGGATGCTCTACGCCGATTTCTACGTCTATGTCCATTCGAGCGATCCCTACCTGGCGCCCGCAATGCTTCTGAACCCGCTTCTCGACGCGCTTGAAGCTGCTCTCGCGCCATCTCCGGCGACTGGTATTCAAAACCTCGGACTGCCCGCGATGGTGCAGCACGCCTATATCTCCGGAAAGGTCGAGACTGATGAGGGCGTGCTCGGCGATCAGGCGATTGCGATCGTCCCGGTCGAGATCTTGTGCGTCTGACCACACAACCCGAGGACACACGTTAGAGCAAAGAGAAGTACCCGAAATCTGGGTTTCTCTCCTGCTGTAATAAACCCTATTCGTAGGAGTACCCGATGGCCGTGGCAGGGTCTGAAGCAAGTGTGTCTCTTCCTGAGGATATTGATCAAAGCGATCAAAGCCATATCGTACCGCTGGTCAAGGCTCCTGCGATAGACCAGCTGATCGAACGCTGGTGGGATGACCATTTCCCGGGCTCGGCGATCGCCCGCGATACGCAAGCCTGGAATGTCGCCCATGCAGCCAAGGAGATGCTGAAGCGGCTTTTGAAAGGGAGTACATGAAATGCAATTGAGCTTCGGCACTGGTGCGGTTTGGGGCGAACGCAGCGACGTGATCGGGTCCGGGATCGGCCCACGCCAGTTCGGCGTGCTTCAGGATATCCAGATTGATTTCGATTGGACCGACAAGCCGCTTTACGGGCAGCTTCAGTTCCCCGTGGCGATAGCCCGCGGCCAAGGTAAGATCACCGGTAAGGCGAAGTTCGCCCAGATCCTCGGATTGCTTTATTCTGACATCTTCTTTGGGCTCACCCCAGCCACCGGCCAATTTGCTGTCGCCCAGCTCGAGGCCGCCAGCGTTCCGGCGGTGACGCCTTATACAGTGACTGTCGCCAACGCGACTAATTACAACGACGATCTTGGCGTCGTCTACGCCGGCACCGGCAAACACTTCAATCGCGTGACAACGCCTTCTGGAGCCGGTCAATACTCCGTAAACTTCGCTACCGGAATCTATACTTTTTCTTCCGCCGATGCGAGCGGAGGCGTTTTGATTTCGTATACTTACAACATAACAACGTCAGGCAACAAGCTGACGATCACGAACCAAGTGATGGGGACCACACCGACCTTTAAGGCTACATTCTACACTAATTATGCTGGTAGCGGGATGGCCTTGCGTCTCAACGCCTGCATGGCCGACAAGTTGTCCTTACCGACCAAGGTCGACGACTGGACGATACATGAGCTCGATTTCTCGGCTTTCGCCGATGCTTCCGGGACGATCGGCTATCTGAGTACGGTCGAGTAATGCTTCCCGGCGTAACGATTGCGATGGGGGGCCGGGATTGGCTGGTCCCGCCTCTCACTCTCGGGCAACTCCGCCGGCTAATGCCAAAGGTGCGGCAATTGACCGAGATCGGGGCGTCAATGGGCGAGACGCAGATCTGCGTGCTCGTCGAAATTGTTGCTGCTGCACTGCAACGCAATTATCCCGAGGCAACGCCAGACATGGTCGAGAACCTGCTCGATCTCGGCAATGCCAGCGCGGTGTTGAATGCTGTTCTTACCGGCTCGGGGTTGAAGCTGCGCGATAACCGCATGGGGGAAGGAGTAGCCCCCGGGGCCAGCCCGGGGGCAGGCTCGACCGACTCGGGGTCACCTCCGGACCCGATCCGGGAGGTGCGGAGGGCTGGGGACCTATCTATGGCCTCCTCGCCACCGCTTGCGGCTACTCCTACCCCGTAATCGACGAAATGACGCTCTTCGATTTCGAAGAGCTCACTGCATATTGGGCCGAGCATCCCCCGCTTCACATACTGATCAGCGCTTATCTCGGTGTCGGCAAAGATCGGCACACAATGGTGCAAATGCCTCCCGGAAGTCCGGAACCTAAAACCAGCTCAGGGCTCGAGGTGCTACTCGCCGAGCTCGGGCCCGGATTTGGTTCGGGCGACGTTCATGCCGGCCTCACTCCGGTGGTGCTCGACTTCACCGAGCTGCGCCGTCGCGCGGGAGCCGGCAAATGACACTCGGGTGTGCTCGTAGGCGGTAAGAAAGCAGCGCCCTCCGGTGCTCTGTCCTTGAAGGGCTATGATGGCCGACATCGAAACCAGCATTGTCATCAGCGCCAATACCGATGATCTGCAGTCCGGAATGGAGGCAGCAGCAAATTCGGTTCAGGCAGCAACCGACGCGATCCGGGCTCAGTTCACGGGGCTTGGAGCCGCGGCCCAACAGGTGCAGTTGCAGATCAGCACGGCCAGCGCCGAGGTGGGGTCGAGTATAGGTGCGCTGCAGGCCCGGGCTGCAGGTCTCGCCGGATCGATCGGTGACCGATTGATCCCGAGCTCCTCCATGGTTGGCACCGCCCGGAATGAGCGGGATCAACTCAACCAACTCAGCGCCGATGAGAAGGTCACCGATGCGAAATTCGCCAATTACAAGGCGTTGATCGATGGCGAGGCTGCTCACGGCCAAATTTCGGTCAATGAACAAATTCGCCAAGAGCAAGAGCTCCTCGATCTCAAATGGTCTTACGATCAGGCCTATTACGAGAAGAAGCTCGAGGCTGCACAAGACGATACCCGCACCCAAGAAAAACTAATCGAGCAACAAGCGCTTGCCTATGAGAAGTATGTCGGCCAAGTGCAAACACTCGACACCAAATTAGCTGAAGCAAATCAAAAAGTATGGGACGGCTTGGTTGCACCAGTCGAACGCGCGATCGATACGTCTGTTACTGGCATCATTCTCGGTACGACGACGGTGCAGAAGGCCCTGGCGAACCTGGCTCAGTCGATCATCGCGGAGTTTGTCAATTCGGCAGTGAAAGGTGTCTTCGGTCAAATTGGCAGCCTATTTGGCGCCAGTCTCCTCGGAGCAGGCGACCAGGACTTTTCGGGCGGCCTCACCGGCGCCGGGGAGGAGTTCGTGGGCGGCGGCCTTGCTGAAAGTATCGGGCTCGGCGGTCTGTTTGGCGCAAGCGGCAGCGTCTTGGGCAGTCTCTTCAAAGGCATCGGTAGCCTATTCGGCTTCGAACGCGGCGGCATTGTGCCGAGCGCGCAAGGCGGCTGGGCGGTGCCGAGCCTCGGTCCTGGCGGCGTGCTCGCCCAGCTTCACAGTAACGAAATGGTGCTGCCGGCCAATATCTCGCAGGGTCTTCAAAATTTGATCACCGCACCGAACGGCGCCAATACCGGCGGCGCTGGTTCACCTGTAGTCGTCAACTTTGGCGTCTCGGCAATGGATAGCCAGGATGTGGCGCGATTTTTTCGCAGCAACGGCGGTGCGCTCGTCGCAGCGATCAACAACGCGCTACGCAACGGCTCTGCACTGCGGGCTAGCTGATGCCAGACACTGGGGTTTTCCCGGAACTGCCGGGGCTCGCGTGGAGCGTCACCAAGTCACCGACCTTCCAAACCCGTGTGCAGCGCGCGGTGTCAGGACGGGAATTACGGGCGCTCGATTATCCTTACCCCTTGTGGCAGTTTACGCTGATATTCGATTTGCTCCGCGATAATCCGGCAGCCGGCTACGACGAGCTGCGAACCCTAATGGGTTTCTTTATGCTCTGCCAGGGTGCCTTTGGCACATTCTTGTTTCGCGATCCAAGTGACGATCACGTCGCCGGACAGCAGATCGGTGTCGGCAACGCTAGTGCCACCGTTTTCCAACTGCAGCGGGCAATGGGCACTGCACTCCCGGGTGGCGGCTTCATAGAGCCGATCGTGGCGCCGAACGTTGTCAGTGCGGTTTACCTCGACGGCATTACGCAAAGTCCGGCAACCTATAGCGTCGACCCGCAAACCGGACTGGTCACATTCGCAACGCCTCCGAGCAGTGGACTGACCATCACCGTCGACTATAGCTATTACTTTCGCTGCCGGTTCGTCGACGACAGCTACGCCTTCGAGAATTTTATGTTTCAATTGTGGCAGCTCAAGAAGCTCACCTTTATCTCGGTGCGGTCGTGAAGCCAGCTTCCGCTGCCCTGACCGCGCTGCTCTACGGCAGCGAGCAGTTTATCATGGCTGACCTCTATACCTTCACCTTGGTCGGCGGATCAATTCTGCGGTATTCGGCAGCGCCGACTGCGCTTATTGTCAACGGTCAGACTTTTGCATCGGGCCCCAAATTCGAGCGCTCGAAGACGAAGGTCGTCATCGGTGTCCAAGTCGACGAGCTCGATATAAATGTTTATCCCGAACCAACCGACTTGATCGGCGATTTACCGTTTTTGGAGGCGGCCTGGCAAGGTCAGCTCGACGGCGCGCTGCTGCAGCTCGAAAGGGCCTTTATGCCGGCCTACGGCGATACCAGTCTGGGAACGGTGGTACTGTTCTCCGGGCGGATTTCCGACATCGATTGCAGCCGTACCGGCATCGACATGAAATGCCGTTCACATCTCGAATTGCTCAATATCCAGATGCCACGGCGGCTGTGGCAGGCCTCCTGCACGCACATTTTTGGTGGGCCAATGTGCCAGTTCAACCGTGCCAGCCTCGCCGTGACGTTTTCCGCCGGCGCCGGCTCGACGCAGACCGTCATCACCGGCGCGCCGAGCTCGACAACGCCGTTCGGCCTCGGGACGATCACTGGGACCACCGGAGCCAATGCGGGATACAGCCGTACAGTCGCCGGGTTCGTCAGCGGCGGCACGGTCACGGTCAAGCTTGCCTTTCTTTCACCGGTCGCAAATGGTGACGAATTCCAACTGCTGCCCGGCTGCGATCGCACGATTGCGACCTGCACAAATGTGTTCAACAACGCCGTGCATTTTGGCGGCTTCCCTATATCCCGACCCCGGAGACCGCGGTCTAATGACCGACGACCTCAAGATTTCCCACCCGCGCTGCCCTCAACCGCCACGACCGCCGTGGCCGCCTTGGCCTCTCCCGTGCCGTTGTCCGCGCTCTGACAGAGCGTTTGCGCCGGATCTGCTCGATGTTGTCGCGGTCTATGACAACCCGCTGCACTGGGTCTCCCGCTACACCAATCTCCTGCAGTTCGAGGACAATATGATCGAGGCCGGAGTTCGACTGACCACAGCCGAAACCGCCCACGGCCAGAAGCCGTTCGATTTAGCCGACCGTGCCAGCGTAAGGCGGGTCAGACTACGGGCAAATTCGATCTGCTGGCGCAAGGAAAACTTGGCTCGGATCGGGGTCGCCGCGATCCCGGGCGCACAATACGTCGCGGTTGTCGATGGCGATATGCTGTTCCACGACCCACTTTGGGTCGAGCAGGTATTGCACGGCTTGCAGATCCATCGAATCGTGCAGATCTCGAGCGACACATCTGGCTCGGCCCCAGGAGCGAGCTCGTCGGCACGGGCAAGAGCTTTATGCATTGGTACCTAACTAGCCGCCGAGCCCACGTGCAAGACCAATATTGGCATAAGGACGGCCCAGTCGAGATGCTCGACTGGGGCTATCCGAGCGGTGCTTGGGGATACCGGCGCGAGGCTTTTGAGGCGATGGGCGGACTCCTAGACGTCTGCCTCTTGAGCGCCGCCGATTATCACATGGCCACGGGCCACTTGGATCTCACAGATCTGCTTCTCACCGACAACGACTACACGCCGCAATACCGCGCGGCGCTGAAGGCGTGGAAAGATCGGGCGCGTGCGGCGATTGTCGAGGATATTGGGCTCGTCCCGGGCATCGTGTACCACCTCTGGCACGGGCCGCTGCAGTCGCGGCGCTACAGCACGCGCGAGCACATATTGATCCGCAACCGCTACGATCCGAATACCGATATCGTGCGGCGCCGGGACGGGCTGATCGAACTCGCCGGCAACAAGCCGAAACTGCGCGACGACATCCTCGCCTATTTCTCCGACCGCGACGAAGATTCGATGGATCTGTGAGACGTGGCTCAGGCGACCTTCATACGATCGATTTTTGCGGTTGAGCAGCGATGACTGATTTGCGGCGCACTGCTGTCATTGTGAAAGCCCGACCTCTGGCCGATCCCCGGCGACTTGCGGTGATCGAGGAGGCCCGAGGATGGTTGCGCACACCCTACCATCATATGGCACGCGTCAAGGGCGCTGGTGCCGATTGTCTGACATTGCTCGCCGAGGTCTACGAGCGAGCCGGAGTCATTGCACATGTCGAAGTGCCGTTTTACCCGCCGGATTGGAACCTGCATCGCGACGCCGAGCGCTATCTCAACGGCGTCACACAGTATGCCCGCGAGGTTCCCGCCGGCGATAACAATATCCTGGCACAGCCGGGTGACATCGCGGTGTTCAAATTCGGCCGATGTTTTGCCCACGGCGCAATTGTCGTTGAATGGCCGCGTCTGATCCATGCCTGGCACAATGCCGGGGTCGTCTATGCGGAAGCGACGCAAGGTCAGCTCGCGGGGCGGCCGGTGCGGATCTTCAACCCGTTCTGAGCAACCACCTAGGGCGTACCGATGGGCGGCATCCTCGGAGGGCGCACCAACGCCAAGCAGCAGAAGGCCGTCGGATCGCTGCAGTTCCAGAGCTCGCAGCAAGGCGGCGTCATTCCACTCGTCTATGGCACGACGCGGCTGTCCGGCAACCTCCTCGACTATGACGACTTCAAGGCGACACCGGCGTCGAAGACCGGCGGCAAAGGCAAGGGCGGCGGTGGCGGCAAGGGGGGCGGGCAACAGTACACTTATTCAGCTTCGTTCATTATGGGACTGTGCCAGGGACCGATCACCGGCATCGGTACTGTCTGGTGGGATAAGAATATAGCGAGCTTGGCGGGCTTGTCCGGCCTGTCTTCGATCAATCTCGGCTCCGACGGCGAGGCAGCTGACCCCTTTTGGGTAACGACCCACCCGGCCAAGACGCTCAGCTATTCCGGGACGGCAAACTTCGCCTGCGCCAACTACCAACTCGGCAATACCGCGACCCTCCCGAATTTCTCGGTTGAAATCGAGGGTATCGAAGCGGGGTCTGGCGTCAACGGCTTCGACGCAAACCCGGCAGCGGTAGTCGCCGATTTTCTAACCAACACACGCTACGGCGCCGGGTTCCCGAGCGTCAACCTCGACCCGGCGATGCCCACGCTCGACGCGACCTCCTATCAAAGTTATTGCTTCGCTGCCGGCCTCTTCGTGTCGCCGATGCTCGACACCCAGCAGCCAGCACAACAATGTCTGGCCGATATTGCCAAGCTAACCAACAGTGCGATCGTCTGGTCCAACGGCCTACTTAAGATTATCCCCTATGGAGACCAACCGCTGACTGCTTCATACCAGCTCGTGAAGATCGCTGGCAGCGTGACGACCACCGGCGGCGATAGCATCAGTCTCGTTTTCAGTAGTCCCGGGTTGGCAGGCTCACCGATCACGGTGAGCTATACGACGACCGGCCAAGAGCAGACCTACGCGGCCGTCGGGGCCGGATTGGCGCAGGCAATGCTCAGCACTGCTGCGCTAGCGACATTTGGCCTCTGGGCTGGGGTCAGCCCGGACGGCCTGACAATTGCGATCCTGAACGCCAGCGCGCAAGTGACTTCCGTCACCACCAGCGGATCGGGTGGCGTGACTATCGCACTCGGCAGCACGGTTGGCCCTTATTCCTACTCGCCGAACACGACGCCGATCTACAGCCTCGGAGAGGACGATTTCATCGTTCAGGAATCGAGCGTCGGAATCAATATCGGCGCTAGCCCAGGCGGCGCGGCCTTGCGGGCGGGCGCAACCCCGGTCACCGGCGGTTTCACCGATGATCCGGTGCATATCGTGCGCTCGACCCCGGCCGACGCCAACAACCACATTCAGCTGCAGTGCAAGGACCGGGGCAATAGCTACAATTCGCACATCGTAGAGACCTTCGACCAATCCGCCGCCGATCTTTATGGTATCCGGCGCGACACCTCGCTAAAGGCCGACATGATTGTCGACCCTTACTTGACCGGTACGGTGGTCGCCCAGCTGGGGTTGCAGCGTTCGCTGCTGTTCCGCAATACCTATACCTTCAAGCTTGGCTGGAGATATTGTCTGCTCGAGCCGATGGACCTCGTCCAAATCAGCGATGCGAGGCTTGGCGTCTCTGCCTTGTCAGTGCGCATCACTGCCGTCGAGGAGGACAACGAAGGAACTTTGACGATCACTGCCGAGGATTTCTTTGGCGGCTACTCGACTGCCGTATTGTACAGCAGACAGAGCACCTCCGGGTATATGCCGAATTGGGCTACAGGCCCCGGTGACCTCAACATGCCGCTGATCTTTGAGCCGCCGGCCGCATTGTTGTCGGGCGATCTCGAGATTTGGGTGGCGCTGTCGGGCGGCTTGAACTGGGGCGGCGCCCAGGTGTGGATCTCGAGCGACGGGAGCTCCTATGCCTATGCCGGAGTGATCCCAGGTCCGGCGACACAAGGGGGCCTGACCGCTGCCTTGCCTAGCTATGGCGGGAGCGAGCCGGATACGATCAACACGCTTTCTGTCGACTTGACGGAGAGCCACGGCGAGTTGCTTTCGGTCTCGGCCGGTGATGCAGCAAATCTCGTTACGCTGTGCTATGTCGGGGGCGAGCTATTGGCATACCAAACCGCAACCCTCACGACTGCCTACCATTACAGCGTAGCGACACTGTATCGTGGCGCTTATGGCAGCACGATTGGCAGCCATTTGCCGGGTGCACAATTCGCCAGACTAGATCAGGCGATCGGTCGATTTCCGTATCCTTCAACCCTCATCGGCCAGTCCATCTTCCTGAAGTTTCCGTCCGCCAACATCGTCGGCGGCGGGGCGCAGAGTCTCGCTTCAGTGCCCGCCTATACATATACGGTCACCGGGTCCGGGAAGGCGTCGGTCGCGACGACGGTCAGTGGTTCCTCCGCCGGCTCCCTGACGGCCAATCTCGTTATCCAGCGCTATGTTTTTGCCGGCACCGTTATGTTCCCGGCCGGGCTGACCGGCAGCCAAGGGACAGCCGGCGTTGCCGCTACAGCGACGGCGACGTACCACATCACGAAGAACGGCGCGAACGTCGGAACGATGGTCTTTGGGGCCGGTACGACCATTGCGACCTTCAGCATGACTTCCGCGACGGCTTTTATGGCGGGCGACATTTTGACGGTGGTCGCGCCGGCAGTGCCGGACGCGACATTAGCCAACCTCGCCTGGACTCTTGTCGGATCGCAGTGACCGAAACAATCTTTCGGAATTACTCACCAACAGGCAACGAGAGGCACCTTTGAAACTTGAATCGTGGCACAGCAGCGAAGACAAGCGTCGCTGGAAGATCGTCCGTACCGACAACTACGCCGACGTCCCCGGTGAGATCGTCACCGCCGACGAGACCACCGGCGAGTGCAGCCTGCATGTCGGCGGCGAGACCAAGACGCTGAGCTTCGGTCCGGGCGGAATCAGGATCGTCGGGCGGGCAAGATGATCGACGACAAGCGACTATGGCCGAGGTTCAGTCCGGAAATCAATTTCGGGCATCTGCTGCAGGCCGCCGTCATCTTGGTGACCATCGGCGGCGGAGCGCTTACAAGCTATTTGAGCCTCCGCTCGGATATCCAACAGGTTCGGTCTGATCTCACGGTCAAAGTCAGCGAACATGAGGTACGACTCGCCACAATGGAGCACGCAAGCGAAGATCAGCGCAAAGAGGTGCGCGAATTCCAGGGTGAGATGCGTTCGGCGATCTCTCACGTGACCGACATACTGAACGATGTGCGGATCCAGCTCGGACGCGGGTTGCACCCCACAGCTAATGAGAAATAAGCGAGCCGAGGCGCTTCTCGCTTGATCGTGCGGTAGGCTCTGGTCATCGTGCGGTGAGGTGACGGGAGCACTTGCATGACTTTAAGGACGGGGATGAGGGTTGCGGCATTGGCCGCGCTGTTGGTCATATCGGGCTGCGGTAGCACGCGCTCGACGGCCAGCCAATGCCCCAAACCCGTCGATTACGACGAGGCCACTCTAAAAAAGATTTCCGAGGCATTGCGGGCGCTGCCGCCCGATAACGTCCTCCGTCAGGCGATGGAGGATTACGAGAACGAGCGCGACGACCTCCGATTCGTTCATTTCTGCAAGTGATCCCGATGCCGGCTGAGATGTTTGCGGCGGCTCACCCCGGTCGAATTAAGGTCAATAGGTGGCGGCCCAGCACTAGACACGCCGCCAGGCAAATGATCATCAGCGGGATGTAATTGGGCTTGCCCGGCCGATAGGGCAGGCGATCGAGCACGATGGCAACGATGAGCAGTACCGTGGAGGCGCCAAGGGCGACGATCGTCTCGGTCAGGTCCATGCAGGGTTACAAACGAAGCTCCGGCCGCGAACATTATGTGGCGGACACGAGACTTGAACCTGCGCTCCGCGACACCATCACCCTCGCCAAACGCGGTCCGGCCGGCCTAGACTTCGGCATCGAAGTTGAGTCGAGCCGACATGCCCGAAGAGTTCTACCGCATCAAGCGCCTCCCGCCCTACGTCTTCACCGAAGTCAACGCGCTGAAAGCCAGAGCGCGCGCCGCGGGGCGCGACGTCATCGATCTCGGCATGGGGAACCCCGATGGGGCGACACCGCCGCACATTGTCGCCAAGCTCGTCGAGGCGGTGCAGAACCCGAGAACTCACGGCTATTCGGTA
>Ga0310917_10000406_pt1 | contig 18921 bp, 15 predicted proteins | sample GREbulkMGLF178_FD_203531 | JGI IMG/M metagenome (GOLD analysis project Ga0310917, IMG submission 203531) | Lab enrichment of tropical soil microbial communities from Luquillo Experimental Forest, Puerto Rico - GRE.bulkMG.LF178 | ecosystem: Environmental > Terrestrial > Soil > Tropical forest >... | reverse complement strand
CGGACGCCCTTGCTCTGCAGGCTCAGGGTGACGATTTCGCCCTGGAACTCGTGGCCGGACTTCTTGAAGGTGCCGATATTTGCCATGTCACTTCTCCTTGGCTGTTCGAGCCCGCGACCATCGCGGCCTCGATGGCGATCTGCAGGCCGAAGGCGATCGACGACGCACCCTCCTCGGGCCGGAGCGTAGCGGAGGATGGCGGCTGAGAGACTTTCTTGCCTCGCGAGGAATGGGCGTAGCCCAGGGGAAGAAAGTCTCGCCACCGCCATTGCGGCACAGGCGATCGAGGCGCAGCCATCCTTCGGCCAGATCGAGCCATCGGGGGCAGCGTGGTTCGCCAGGTCCGACAGCTACTCAAGGAGAACACGTGGCGGATATCGAGCGATCCGCACAAGAGGTCGCGTTCATCGGGCGAAGAAAAAGAAACCCTTGCGTAGAGATGGGCGGCTCTCTTGTTGCCGTCCAAACGGGCGACAGCGCGCCCGCATCATGGTTGGTATCGGGTCAACCGAGGTCGCGGCTTGGCTCGCCGTGAAGGGCTGCACCAAAGCGCGACGGATCAGGATTCAACGACCGGATTCGCTTCAGGTCACTCGCAGCAAATATGGCGCCGCAATCCCCCTGGTCCGCGCCGTCAGCGAGGTGAGCGGCCTCACGCGAGCGGCAATGCCCGGCCCGCATCGTTCGGGGCAGACAAAGTTATGCGTGCCCACGCGATCGTCGCGACCATGATCGCGCCGGTGATTCCTACGGTTTCCCGCCAACCTTCAATGGGTACGACGGCATCGGCGAGCCCATGTGCGGCATGATAGCCCGCGATGGCGGCCGGCACCGCAAACAAGAGCGCGATTGCTGCGCGAACGGGCGTAGACCGCGACGTTCTAAAGGAGAGCTGTCCGGCAAACAGGACGATGACGCTGACAATTGCAGCGATTGCAACCGCTGCGATTGTCCCAGAATTGCTGTGATAGGCGGCGAGTCCTGCGGTGACGCCGGCGAACAATGGAAGTGCGTTGACGGCCAGCGCGAAGACGAGCCAGCAGAGATAGCCGAGGCCGATAAAGCCGAGAACAATGCCGATGATGATCATGGTGGTGGGTCTCCGCACACAGGTTGACGGCTTGCGCCTCCGACCACCACCACGGCGCAACACAACAATAGCAGGTGTCGCTGGTCTTAGGAATCGGTGATTGGCGAGGCGTTCTTGAGGGGCGCTTTCGGCCAGGGCATCAAACCAACTCAGCACCTATTCAGACGAAATTCCGACCGGTTGTGGCTGCCCGCGATAGCTGGGTAGCGCAGCCCATTTTCGCGACGGCGGCGGGGTTGTTCTTGGCAATTTGCCGACCATATGATAGGCATATTGCCGATGGCTTTTAGGGAGCTTAGTGGTGACATCCCCGACTCCGCAGCCAGTGATCGAACGGGTCTTCCGCAAGCTTGGCGGCTATCGGGCTCTGGGCTCAGACGTGGCGTCGGAGGCCGACCTCGCCCGTATCGTTGACCGCGGCATTCGCCTGGTTGTTCTCGGCTATGTTCAAAAGGCGGGATTCTCGAAGCAGGAGATCGAACGCTTGATCATTCCGGCCCGTACATGGCGACACCGTAAGGTCAAGGGGGAGCCTCTCTCGACGGAAGAATCGGATCGAGTCGTAAGACTGACACGCATCCAGGCTCTGGCGGAGGACGTCTTCGGAGATGCCGATAAAGCGAACCGATGGCTGCGCGAAGAATTGGGAATTCTCGCTGGCAAATCGCCGCTGGAAACTGCGCGGACCGAGGCGGGCGCCCGTCTGGTCGAGCAGCTCCTTGCGAAGCTCGACTGGGGCGCAGCCGCGTGAATGCGTTTGTGGCGGCTATCGAGCGAGCGGCGCGCACGCGATTTCGACGGAGGCTATGGCCTTTGGAACGACGGTCGCTGGAATAGTCGCGGTCGTCCAGTAACCTATTGCTCGACCGTAGTGTCGCTCACCGCTCTGGAGAAGCGGGTCCATGTGAGCGATCCGGCTCTGCTGCCGCCACAGGCGCTCGTCGCCTATGAAGTGCCGGATGGCGTTTCCAGGCGGACAATCGCGATTGATGATTTGCCGCTGGATTGGACTTTGCGTGAGACCCACACCCAGACCATCGGCGACCAATGGCTCGATTCGCAGACGGAGGTGTTGCTTTTCGTTCCCTCTGTCATCGTGCCCATCGCAAACGTCCCTGATCGCAACGTGCTCATCAATCATCGCGCCGCAGAGGCGGCTGCAATCCACATCGCTCAAGTCATCCCGTTCGCCTTCGATCCGCGATTATTCGCTCCTTGATGTCGTAGGCGCCGCTTTGCAAGTGCTGCCGCTCACCAAAGAGCAACGACGCCATTGAGCGCAATGTTGTCAACCGCCTCCGAAAAAGCGGCGACCGCACGTCGCGCATTTTGCGAAATCCAGCGGCGCCCTAGGCGCCGCCGAACTTCCAGACCGGGATGCCGAATCTTTTGGCCTTGTCGGCGAGATTCGCCGAGATGCCGGACCCCGGGAAAACGATGACGCCGATTGGAAACACGTCGAGGATCTGGTCGTTGCGCTTGAACGGCGCCGCGTTGGCGTAGCGCGCCCAATCAGGCTTGAAGGCGATTTGCGGGACCTTGCGGTTGTTGGCCCAGCAGGCGGCGATGCGTTCAGCACCTTTTGGGCTGCCGCCGTGCAGCAGCACCATGCCGGAGTGCTTGGCGCGGACTTTGTCGAGCGTGTCCCAGATGGCGCGATGATCGTTGAATTCAAGGCCGCCGGTGAAGGCAATCTTGGCGCCGGCAGGCAGCAAGACCTCGGTCTCGGAACGGCGCTTCGCGGCGAGAAAATCGCGGCTGTCGATCATCGCCGCGGTCATGGTGCGATGATTGACCATGGACCCAGAGCGTGGCCGCCAGCACGAGCCAGTGTGGCGTTCAAAGTGATCGGCAGCCTGGTCGCGAAACAGTTCCATGCTGTTGCGACGCTCGATGAGGGTGAGACCTTCGGCGATGAGCCGTTCCAACTCAACCGAGCGGATCTCCGAACCATCCTGCTGCTTCTGGCAGCGCTTCTGCACGAGCTCATTGTCGTCGAGCTCGCGTTGCACGCGGTCGGCAGCTCGGTGGAAGAGATTGACCGTCGACCAGAGCAGATCATCGAGATCTGGCTCGAGGCGCGTCTCAGAGAGCGTGGCGATCAGCGCATCGAAGATGTCGGCTATGGCGCCTGCGATAGTGTTCGCTTCCGGCAGCGGCCGCGGGTCAGGCTCGTCCTGGAATGGGCGATGGCCATGCAGCTGCAACTCAGTGAGGATGCGGTCGGTCGGCGATGACGCGTGTAGCGATGAGAATTCGAGTTCGTCGCGATCGGTCGTCATGATGATGCTCCTTCTCGGGGTCGGCCACGCGCAACAGCGGCCTTCACGGCGATCGCCAGACGGCAGGCGGACCGGGCCTGCACCGCCGAGTTTTTGCGATAGCGGCCGGAGCGCAGCGGAGGACGGCGGGCGGCGGCTATTTTGCTTCGCGCTGCAAAGCCGGAGATCTGCTTGTCGGGCTGCGTGGACAGAGTCGCTCTCCGGCGGCGGAAAATAGCCGCCGCTCGCCGTTGCGGGCTCGGTCCGCTTGCCGTCCGATCGCCCTCTTGAAGGTCGCGTCGCGCTGCTTTTCGAGAAGAGAGGATCACCGGGAACCGGTCGCGACGTCGAGGGCCGGATCGCATGCGTCATGCCGGCCCGGCGGCGTGCATGGCATGCAGGAAGCGCAGGACGTCTTCCGGGGCAAGCTGGACCCGCAAGGCGGCGCGAAGTTCATCGACGCCCAGGTGGCGCAAATCTTCGTTGAAGTCACCGAGCGCCGGCGACAAAGTGATTGGCTCGATGCCGGCCGTGCGTACCCGCGCGGTCAAGGCCGTCACCGCAACGTCGCCAGCACGATCGCGGTCGCGAGCGACGTAGAGCCGTCGCAGCGTTGCCGGGAACAGGATGGTAGCGAGGTGATTAGCGGAAAGCGCCGCGAGCATGGGCAGGCGCGGCAGGACGCTGCGGAGCGACAGCATGGTCTCGATGCCTTCGCCGGCGGCCATAACGTCAGCTGCGGTGCCAAAACGAACGCCGTGACCAAGCAGATGGCCCATGGCGCGCCGCGGCGTATCGACCGGCGCCTTGTCGCCGCCGGACGGATCGAGCCAGGTGCGATGGGCGCCGGTGATCGTGCCAGAGAGGTCGGTGACAGCAGCGATCAGCGCCGGCCAGGCCTCAGTCGGCGCATCGGCGTCGGGCCGATAGTAGCAGCGCGGGTGGAAGCGTAGCGCCGCCGTTTCGTCGAAAGCTGTAATGCCGCGGTTGCGCAAATAGGCTTCCGCAATGGTGCTTGAGATCGACCGCGACGCCGCGAATAGGCGGCGCGCCGATTCCGGCGATCCAATCGGAGCCGGTGTATGTGGTGTGCGGCAATCAGATGGCGGTGGGACGCGCGGCAGGCTGAGGAACGCGCGCGCCTCATCGAGCACATCACTGAAGCGATCAAGCCCCATGCTGAGTGCAATTAGATCGAGCAGGTCGCCGTGCTCGCCGGTGGCGGCGTCGGTCCATTTGCCGGCGCCGCCCTTGCCGCTCTCCGGACCGGTGAGGCGGACGAAGAGGCTGCGGCCCGGTGTGTTGGCGACGTCGCCGACCACCCAGTAGCGACCTTGGCGGCGACCGTTGGAGAGGTAGCGGCGGCACACCGCCTCGGCATCACGCGCGAGGCGACGTGCCAGTTCGGCAGCTTGCGAGCCCATGGCGCCCACCTCACGCGGCCGTCTTGTCGGCGAGGCGAACGAGCGAATAGCGCTCCATGAGGTGAGCGAGAATTGCCGCGCCGGCCGTGCCGGTCGGCACGAACAGGCGAAGCTTCCAGGAGATGATCTCCGACATGAGACCGATGGCTTTCAGGCGCTCGACCATGCCGTCCGAGAACCCGGACAGCTCGATGCGGAATTCGCCCATGACCTTGACGCGGCGGAGCTCCAGTCCGTCCTGGAGCTGCAAGATGGTCCGTCCATCGAGCACGGCCGCGAACGCGTCAGGGGGAGCAAGCGTCAGCGGATCGGCCTCGACCGCTTCGGCCAGCCAAGCTGGCGAGACCAGCCGCCCGATGATGCGCTCACCGTCATCGGTCTGCAGCCGATAGACGCGCATCGAGTCATTCGGCAGCCGTTTCCAGATCGGCAGCAGGAGCCCGGTGACAATATGGAGGCTGCTGTCGGTGAACTCGGGCACCGCTGCGATCTCAACCTCCCAGGCGTGAGTAAATTCAGCGCGATCGGCCTCACGCCAATGGCTGTGCGCCAGATCGTCGACCGGAATGGCCGGACGCTCCATCGGTCGAAGCAGACGCACCCGGCGTTCAACAGTGCCGTCATCGCGCATCAGGCTCGGTGCTGGCACCTGCACGGCGGCACGTCTGGACTGGTCGTTGACCAGGAGTTTGGCGTGCCGATCACGTGCGCGCTTCAGAGCCTCGGCAAGGGTGAACGGCCGATTGCGATCCTGGCGGGTGATGGTGAAGATGCTGGTCTCGGCGCCGCTCTGCGGATGGGTGTAGAGCGTGCGGCGATCGGTGACGAGGAGGCTCTCGACGATGATGGTCTCGACGCCGATGTCGTAGGTGCCCGACGCCATGGCGCCCTCGACCTTGGCCCGCAGCACATCATCGAACACGCCGAACAGGGTGTTCTGCAGATCAATGGTGAGCGCCAGCAGCCGATTGAGGAAGGTGGTGATCGGCGGTAGATCCTCGCGCAAGCTGCCGTCGTTATCGGTCAGGCGCAGGCTTGTCGCCTCCTCAAACATTTGCAGCGTGCAGCCCTCGACCTTGCCGGTGAAGATGAGGAGATAGAGCTGGCGCAGCGCCGCCCGCGCGTACACCGATTCGAGATTGTCATCGGCGCGGAACAAACCCTGGCCGCCTGTCTGCCGCTGGCCTTTGGTGATGGCGCCGAGCGTGTCAAGCCGCCGGGCGATGGTGGACAGAAACCGCTTCTCGGCTTTCACGTCGGTGGCGATTGGCCGGAACAGCGGCGGTTGCGCTTGGTTGGTGCGGTTCGAGCGGCCGAGGCCCTGGATCGCGGTGTCGGCTTTCCAGCCGGCCTCCAGAAGGTAGTGCACGCGCAGGCGCTGGTTCTTGGCGGCGAGATCGGCGTGGTAGGAACGGCCGGTGCCGCGGGCGTCGGAGAAGACGAGAATGCGCTTCTTGTCATCCATGAAGGCCTGCGCCTCGGCGAGATTGGCGGAAGCCGCCCGTGCCTCGACGGCAAAGCGGTCGAGACCTCCTGCCATGGTCTTGCGCACGATGCGCCGCGAGCGACCGGTAATCTCCGCGACATTGCCGGCGCCAAAGCGCTGGACGATCTGATCGAGTGCGCCTTGCACCGGAGGCAGTGACGCCAGCCGCTCGATCATGCGGTCACGGCGCTCGAGCGCCTCGCGGCACTGCAGGCTCCCCGTCGCGATAGACCAGCCGAGACGAGAGATTGCCCTCGCCGTCGGTGAACGGCTCATAGAGCTGGGTCGGAAAGCCGTGCGCCAGATAGTCGAGGACGTATTCGCGCGGTGTGATGTCGACCTGGACGTCGCCCCACTCCTCGGTCGGAATCTCGGCGAGCCGGCGCTCCACCAGCGCCTCGCCCGTGGAGACGATCTGGATGACGGCGGCGTGCCCGAGCGCAAGATCGCGCTCCACGGCGGCGATCAGGGTCGGCGTCTTCATCGCCGTGATCAGATGATTGAAGAAGCGCTGCTTGGCGCTCTCGAAGGCCGAGCGCGCGGCCGACTTGGCCTGGCTGTTGAGCGTGCCGCTCTCGCCAGTGACGTTGGCGGCCTGCAGCGCCGCATTGAGATTGTTATGGATGACCTGGAAGGCGCCCGCATAGGCATCGTAGATGCGGGCCTGCTTGTCCGAGAGCTGGTGCTCGACGAGCTCGTACTCGATGCCCTCGAAGGAGAGCGAGCGGGCGGCATAGAGACCGAGTACCTTGAGGTCGCGGGCCATCACTTCCATGGCGGCGACGCCGCCGGCTTCGATTGCCTCAACGAACTCGGCGCGGGTGGCGAAGGGGAAGTCGGCTCCGCCCCAGAGCCCGAGGCGTTGGGCATAGGCGAGATTGTGGACTGTGGTGGCGCCAGTTGCCGACACGTAGAGCACACGCGCGTTCGGCAAGGCGTGCTGCAGCAGGCCCGCCCTCCCCTGTAGCGACGGCGCGCGCTCGCCGCGTTCGGATTTTTTGCCGGCCGCGTTCTGCATGGCGTGGCTCTCGTCAAAGACGACGACTCCATCGAAGTCGCGGCCCAACCAATCGACGATCTGTTGCACGCGCGAAAGCTTTTCCTCGCGGGCGTCGGACCGTAGCGTGGCGTAGGTTGTAAAAAGGATGCCTTGCTCCAGTCGGATCGGTGCGCCCGGGCGGAAGCGCGACAGCGGCGTGATGAGCAGCCGCTCCTGGCCCAGCGCCGACCAGTCGCGTTGTGCATCGTCGATCAGCTTGTCGGATTTTGAGATCCAGACAGCGCGGCGGCGGCCTTTGAGCCAGTTGTCGAGCAGAATGCCTGCGACCTGACGGCCCTTACCGGCGCCAGTGCCGTCGCCGAGAAACCAGCCGCGGCGGAAGCGGACGGCATTGTCGGTGTCGTCCGCTGCAGCGGAGACGACGTCGAAAGTCTCGTCGACCGTCCACGCGCCGGCAAGATATCCGGTATGCGCGTCGCCCGCATAGATGACGCTCTCGAGCTGCGCATCGGACACCAAGCCATCCGCGATAACCGCCGGCGGAAGATGCGGCCGATAGCTGGGCTTTGGTGGCGCGACCGATGCCATGGCGGCTGATTGCACGAGCCGTGTCGGATGTGCCTGCGCTCCAGGAATACGGATCGATTGAAGCGCGTATTCTTCGTAGAGCGCATCGGTGATCTGGCCGTCCGACTGCGGCGCCCAGTCGATGGTTTCGTAGGTGAGTTCGACGGCAGCCGGCTCAGCTGCCGCCACAGAATACTTAGTCGGGGAAGGGAGAATACGCTGCGCGGGGCGTCTTCGCCGAGCAATCCGCTGCATCCTCGCCGCGATGGCAGCTGCTGCCGTCGCGGCGGGGCGCGGCGGAACGAGCGCTGTCACCCAGTCGAGCAGCACTCCCGCGTCGGATGCCATTCCTGGCGAAGCGGAAAATGCTGTCGGATCGTCAGCCGGTACGCGGTCGATGACGGTCAGACGCGTCTCAGTGGTGGTGCCATGACGGGCATAGACGTGACCGTCGATCGATGCTGAGAACACCAGTCGGCTGCGTTCCTGCAGCTGGACGAAACCATCGCGCCATGCCGGATTGTCGGGAGAAAGGCTGGCGCCCGTGATGGCGACCAGGCGGGCACCGTCGGCTAGACGCGTCAGCGCCGACATGATGTGCCGGAACGCGGCATCGGCGACCCGGCCCTCAACATGCACTGCCACCGAGAACGGCGGATTCATCAGCACAATGGTCGGACAGATGGCGGCATCGAGATGATCGTGGATGTGAGCAGCGTCATACCGGGTGACGTTAATGGCGCCGAACAACTCATCGAGCAGGCAGGCACGTGCGTCAGCGAGCTCGTTGAGATGCAGCTGCGCACCGGCGACCTCGGCATGAATCGCAAGGAGCCCCGTGCCAGCCGAAGGTTCGAGCACGAGATCGTCTGACGTGATCGCCGCCGCCACGCTGACGGCGAAACCAAGCTCGATCGGTGTAGAGAACTGCTGGAGTGCTTCGCTCTCCTCCGAGCGGCGTGTATGCGAAGGAACGAGCGCCGCGAGTTTTTTCAGCATCGCGAGGAATACGCAGCGCGATACTGCGCGCTTGCGCATCGCTGGCCCGAACTTGCGCAAGAACAGAATCTGCGCCACCTCGCAGGCGTCGTAGGCGGTCTTCCAGTTCCACGCGCCTTCCGCGTCCGAGCCGCCGACTGCGATGCTCATCGAATTGCGCAGCGTCTGCGCATCGACTGCGCGTCCGCGTTCAAGATCGGCGAGGAGCAACCTGGCCGCGGCGAGAAGTGCTGCGCCGGTATTGGATGACGAAGCTGGAGGTGCGGCAGAGCTATCCGCCGCCAGCGCGGCCGGCGAGAGAAGCATGGAATTCATGGGAGAGAATCCAGGAGAGCGAGGATGGGATGAGCCGCCGAGCGCTCTCTCGACCTCAGCCGGCTCAAACCCGTTCCGGCCGTCCTCTCACTCTCGGCGCAGCAAGCTCGCTCGCCGTCTGCTGCGCCGGCACGAAAAAAGCCCGGCGTAAGAGCCGGGCTCCGGAGGTTGGAAGAATGCGGGGCGGCTAGCGCGCCCCGCTGCGATGAGTCATTCCGCCGCGACGGCGTGAGACGGCTCCTCGGCATCGGTCGGATCCTCCGGACCGCCGTCTTCCGCGTCGGCGAGGAATGCGGGCAGAGCGTCCGTTGAGGCTTCCGATTCGGCACTGCCGCCGCCGATCTGGGCATCCGTCGTGCGCAACGGCTTCGGCAGCCAGCCGGTATCCGCCAACAGCCGCTCGGATTCTTTGGCCATCTCCGGCTTTTTGAGACGATCGATGAGCTGCGCAGAGGCCTCGCCCCTCGCTTCGCGCGCTGCGTCGAGAATGCGCGCCTTCGGGACACGGCGGAGATAATTGTCGACGGTCGGCTTCCAGCCGGCTGCCGTCATGTCGAGGTTCACGGCGCGAGCGAGCAAGTCGGCATGGGCAAGTCGTTGCGGGTTGCGGTTCCACGGCTCATGCACCGCATTGATGCTGAGCGCGGCGCAGTGCGCGAACAGGGCCGCTTGGCTGTCGCGGTCCAACGCGACCAGCGTCGGCCAGAGATCATCGTCGTCTTGTGGCAGCTGCTTCGCCCATTGCTGGTGGCGCGCTTCGATTGCCTTGGCAGAGGCGCTGTCGGCGAGCCCCGGCGGCTGGGCATTGAAGCTTGCGCTCTTGGTGGAGATTTCCAGGCAGGTAGCCGACGACATCCGATAAGTGGCCAGGCAGAGCGCATGCAGCACTGCGGCAAACGCGACGCTCGGATCATTGGCCAGCGCTTGGCGCAGCGCCAGCGTCCGGTGCGCCGTCAGTTCGGTGATGAGCCGTTCCGACAGCGGCTTGAGGCCGTCGTCGTCATCGGGTTCACATTGCGGCTCCGACACTCCGTTGGTGTGCACGGTGATGACTGGTCGCCGGGCAATGGCTGGTTCGGCGGCCGCAGAGTCGTGTCCATCGGTGTCGGTCGGCTGCGCCGGCGGCTCGTCCTCCGGGTTGACGTAGCCGCGGTCGATGCGGAGCTTGCCTTCGCTGTCGATGCTGACGAACGCGCCGGCGCGTGCGATATCCGCCGGGTCGTAGATGACCGGACGCTCCTCAAACGCGATGAGCGCCGTCTCGATCTCGTCGAGCCGCTGGTCCACATCGTCCGGGAGCTCGTCGGCATCAGCGTATTCCGCCTCGAGGCGGTCGAGCTCAGCCCGCAAGGTCTCGCGGGTCGCGCGCTCCTCGTCGGTCAGATCGACCATCCTCCCGTCAAGCCGGCGCAGACCAGCGGTGTGGCCGTACGGGAACTCGGTCGCGACCGCGATCCATTTCCAACCCTCGGTGCGAAGCGTCTCCGCTTCGGCTTTGAGCTTCTCCATCACCAGGCGGTCGAGCAGTGCCGGGTCCTGAAGCCAGCCGCCATCGTCATGCTCAAACAGGTCACGCATGACGACGCCGCCGGCGGCCTCATAGACATCGACCCCGACGAATTGCGCCCGTTTGTCGGCGGCGCGCACCGCGCCTTCCTTGTTGTAGCTGTGGGCGAGCGCCTCCCAGACCTGCTCCTGGCGTGCATGGTCGTTGGTGACCGTAAACGCCATCAGCTGCTCCAGTGTCATGCCATCTTCGGCATAGACGTCGAGCAGTTTTTGCGAGACAGCGGCGAGTTTCAGCCGCTGCTTGACGACGGTCGGACTGACGAAGAACCGCGCTGCTATGTCATCCTCGCTCAGCCCCTTCTCGCGCAGGGTCTGGAAAGCGCGAAACTGGTCGAGCGGATGTAGTGCGGCGGGCTGGACGTTTTCGGCGAGCGAGTCCTCCTCGGCGAGGCCATCGGTCCGTACCACGCACGGTACCGGCTCGGTCTTCTTCATGCGCTTCTGCTTCAGCAGCAGCTCGAGGGCGCGGAAGCGACGGCCGCCGGCCGGCACCTCGAACATGCCGGTCTCGTTGCCGTCGGCATCCAGCACCGCCCGAACGTTCAAGCTCTGCAGGAGCGAGCGCCGGGCGATGTCTTCGGCAAGCTCCTCGATGGAGATGCCGGCCTTGACCCGGCGGACGTTGGATTGGCTCAGCACCAGCTTGTTGAAGGGGATGTCGCGCGACGCGCTGAGCGTGATCTTGGTGGTTGCCATGTCGATATTCTCCGCGACGGGCGGCTGAGAGCCTTTCTCTCGACCTCCAACCCGTCGCGGACATGGCGCCGTGTTTCTTGAACACTTCAACGGTCGACCGACTTGGAGTGGGTGAAGCGTGTCGATCGCGGGCATTTCGGCGCTCAGCCGGCAAATACCGGCGGGCCGGCGGTCGCATCCGGATGGTCGACAGCCGTTGCGGCTGCCAAGGCATTGCCGGTGTCAAGGCGAACTGCGAGAAGATAGTCGGCCGCCTTCGAAGCGCTGCTGGCGGCGCGCACGATGGCGCGATTGTCCTTGCGCAACACCTCAAGCCAGGAGCCGATGTAATCGGTATGGCGCACGGTCGGCACGATGCCGAGTGAGGCGCACACAAAGGCGCTGGTCATCTCCGCGACCAGTTCTTCCTTCGCGTACAGCGGCGAGCCGAAGTGCCCTGACAAATCGCGCCCAAGCCGGGACGGATGACCGGTCCAATGACCAAGCTCGTGCAGCGCGGTGCGGTGCCAATTGATGGGCTCGAAATAAGCCTCCGGCCGCGGCACCTGTATGAAATCATGCGCGGGGCTGTAGAAGGCGCGATCGCCGCCAATGCGGAAGTCGGCGCGGGTCGCGGCGATCAGCGCCTCGGCGTGCGGCAGAATGAGACCGTCTGGTACCGGTGCGGGAGCACTGGTCAATTCCGCAGGGAGGCGCTCGCATTGATCGGTGTTGAACACCGTAAACCGCTTGAGAAATGGGATCGCGCTTGGCTCGTCGCCGTCGCGCTCGGCGCGTTCTCTTTCCTCGTCCGGCACAAAGCGGTCGGCGTAGACCGTGGTAGTACCGCGCTCGCCTTTGCGGACATTTCCGCCGAGCTGCAAGGCTTGGCGGAACGTGAGCCAATTCTGCGTGCTGAAGCCGTGCTCGATTACTGCGTCCCAGAGGATCAGCACGTTGATCCCGGAATATTGGCGCTGAGTGGCGGCGTTCTTCGGCATCGCGAGCGACGCCTTCGCGACCGCGCTGCCCCAGGGCTGGACCCACGGCACCCGGTCGGCCTCCAACTCGGCGATGATCTTGTCGGTGATTTCCTGATAGAGGCTCGGCCGGTCCCAACCGACGCGAGCACGAGCGGCTGTGCGTGACATCGCGGATCTCCGCGACGGGCGCCGCGAGCCTCTCTCGCGGACCCAAACCCGTCACGCCCGATCCGGCGAAACTCTCACTCTAATCGCTTCGCGTGTTTCAAAATGCGCGAGGTTGGGTGCACCGATCACCCTTACCCCCCGGTGACGCGGTTATGCCCACCTAGAAAACTCGGTGGTGTTTTCTCGATGATTTAGGGCCCCCTCGACTATTCCTTCTCAAATCCCTGGCTGTCGAACTTCAAGGTGCGGCTGTTCTCTGTGACGGTTGGCACCGTATTCTCGGGAACGCCGTTCGGCACCTCAGCTTCGATCTCAAGCGTAACTTTCACTTCGGGCCCGACCAACGCCGTAAGGTGCGAAATCACCTCGTCGGCGATGCGGTCGGCCGGTGCGGACCCACCGGGCCGAAGAGGCAGGTTGTCTGAGAGAGGTGGGCTTCGACACCGCACTGTCATAGGTGTAGAGCAACGCCGCATTATGGTGATCTCCAGCCGCCCAGATTGCGTGATCTTGGCTTCCGCACCGATTTCCCCGCTGATACGGTGGTCCACAATTGCGCTCCTGGCGAGATGATAAAAATTCAGTGATACTGACGGCAATGCGTATTACGCGGCTCCACATCGAAAATTTCAGATCGATCAAGAAGCTCGACATCGAGTTGGGCCAGACGACAGTTTTTATTGGGCAAAACAATTCTGGGAAGACCGCTATCCTCGATGCAGTCAAAATCGCACTGACGCGCAGGTGGGGTCAGCGTGGTACAGGGTTTACTGAATACGACGTGCATCTAGCGACCGAGTCCGACGATCCCAAATCGTCACCAGGCGTCGCGATAGAGCTTCGCGCTGACGAACTGGTCGCCGGAGATTGGCCGGAAGGCTTGCAGCAGGGCCTTGATGAAATCGTCCAAACGGACCCCGCCACGGGTAAAAGTTTCGTCAGTTTACGCGCAACCTGCGTCTGGGTCGCATCCGAAAAGTGCTTCCAGCCTTCCTGGGTATTCCTCAACGCTGCACGTATCAACACTTATTTCGATGGCAGTTGAAATAAATAGTCCGCGCTTTTGCCGGTTGGGTTGCCGGCATGACTCATCCGTGAGCGCCTAGTGCGATGTCCGGAATTGGCCCGACTCCGACGTGCTGCGATGTCCGCATGAATGCGCGATCGTCGAGCTTGACCCGCACCGGGATGCGTTGCGCCAAGCGGACCCAGCTGAAGGTTGGATTGACGGACGCCAACAGCTCGCTGCTCAGAAAGCAGCCGCAGAGTATCGCCACCAAAAGAACCCGCATTCCCAAACCCTGCCCGCAACGCGCTTGCCTCCGAGTCGACAATCCTCCTCCGGAAATCGCCCGAGTGAGGAGATTGCCTCCGCCAATCATCAGGCTTTGACGTCACGGGCGAGTATCGTTCCCCATATCGTTCCCCGTGACGGCTTCTGCTGCGAAGAAAGCTGGTCGGAGTGGCAGGATTTGAACCTGCGACCCCATCGTCCCGAACAAGGTGCTCTACCTCGGCACCACTGATTCCGCCGCTGCTCGCGGTTTTGGCGAGCTTGTCACAGGAACGAAAGCGAAAGAAAAGTAGAACAGGCGTGTGCAAAAATCGCACACCGCTCTCGCCAATGCGTTGATCAAGCTAATCTTTCGCTCCAAGCCATCATGGAATGGACTGGCCCACTGATAAGAGCTGCGACGGAGTGCAGTTGTCCGATTTGCACGCTGTGGCCGCCGACGACCCGACGCCCGTTGAATGGCCCTTCCCTATCGGCGCCCTCTCATGTGGTGTCGAGGCCATATTCGTCGGATGTCAGCGATCGTGAGAGAGACTAAGTCAGCCGTGCCATTGCAAACGGTTTCTGGCCTAGTGGGCTGCAGAAACTCATCAGGGCCATTACTCGGCACTAAACGAGCCATCCGGAGGCCTGAGTTACGCCAGATCGTGCCGCTTGCCGACACAACGATTTACGAGATGGAGCAGCGAGGGGAATTTCCTCGCCGATTCTACCTTACAACACGTTGTGTAGCTTGGGACCTCGCAGAAGTGGAAGCATGGCTCGACGCGCGTCGGCGCACATCCGATGCCGAGATGATCAACCGTGCCCCTGCTCCCGATGTACGTCGGCGAAAAGCGAGACCGGTCCGGCAATAGCTTAGGACGCCGACAACTGCATTGACGGTGGGTAGAGAGTTGGCATGCGCTTCTGCCCCTGGACCCAGGAATCAATCACGTCAGCCCACTCTTGCAGCATGTGTCGCCGCTGCGGCTCATATTCAGCCTTGTTATAGACGCCGCGTGACGAACGCCCCTCTTCATGAGCCAGGCACTTCTCGATCCAGTCGCTGTTAAAACCAAGCTCATTCAGGAGGGTCGACCCAGTGCGACGCAAGTCATGCACGGTGAATGGCTCAAGCGGCAGACCCTTCTTTTTAGCACGCTCCACGACCGCCATCGTTATGCGGTTGAACGTAGCCCGCGACATGGGAGCGTCCGCGTCATAGCGCGACGGCAGCACATAACGTGAGTTGGCTGCGCAGGTCTTGAGTGCAATCAAGATGTCCAGCGACTGTCGGGAGAGATAGACATTGTGTGGTTTGCCGCGCTTCATTCGCTGTTTCGGAATGCTCCAGACTGCATTTTCAAAATCCACCTCATCCCATGTTGCATCTAGCAATTCGCTCTTGCGAACCATTGTCAGCAGAATTAATCGTAGGCCCAGGCGGATCGTAGGCAGTGTGGCGACGTGCTCGATCTCCTGAAACAAGATCCGGATTTCAGCCGGCGAAAGCGACCTGTCCTTTGGCGCAAACGTGGCAATCGAAGCAGGACCAACCGCGTCCGCCGGGTTCGCAACCTTCTCGCCATGGAGGATCGCGAAACCATAAATTTGTTTGACGATATCGCGAACATGAATGGCCGTCGCTGGCGCTCCACGATCCTTCACTTTATTGCAGAGTGCGCGGAGATCGTCCGGCGTGATCTCGGTCAAGAGGCGGTTCTTCCAAATCGGCAGGATATCGCGATCGAAGATTGCCTTTCGCATCGACCGAGTGCTCTCTGCCATGCGTGCTCCCTTGAACCAACGCTTGGCGACGGCACCGAAATTCTGAGCCTCGGCGAGCCGCCGCCTTTCGCGCTGTTTTTCCTGTGCTGGTGATCTTCCCTCGGCGACGACTTTCCTTGCGGCCATGCACCGCTCGCGGGCCTCGGCTAGGGAGATGCCGTTGGAAGCGTAGCGTCCGATCGTAAGCGTTTCGCGCCGACCGTTGAGCCGGTAGTCGTAGCGAAAGGTAACCTGACCTGATGGCGCCACCGCGACGTACATACCGTCACGATCGGCTACCTTGTAGATTTTCTCTTTTGCCTTCAGCTTCTTAAGTGCGATGTCCGTCAGCATCGGTACTGTCTCTGCGAGCGGCCGGAAGGCCGCGACAGCTCGATTTTTACCGTCAAAGAAAATACCGTCACCCATCCAGGGAATGCTTTGTTTACCAATGACATGCGGCGAATTTTTGGAGGTTGCTTGGTCGCATTAGCCTGACGGTATGGTGAGAATGAGGTCGACGGCCAGGGCGCATACCGTCACCTATACCGTCAACTCTCTGCGCTTAGGCACGATAGTCGGCGATCCATGCCGAACGTTTATTTGAATAATTTCAGGCTGTTATTTGCAGGGAGCGATAGGCGGCGATAGCTCGTGGCGAAGGTCGGACTACTCCCACTCGATCGTGCCCGGCGGCTTCGACGTCACGTCATAGACGACGCGATTGACGCCTTTGACCTCGTTGACGATGCGGGTCGCGACTAGCCCAAGGAAATTCATGTCGAACGGATAAAAATCCGCGGTCATGCCGTCGGTCGAGGTGACCGCGCGTAGTCCGACCACATAATCATAAGTCCGGAAATCGCCCATCACGCCGACGGTGCGCACCGGCAGCAGCACCGCGAAGGCCTGCCAGATGTCGTCGTAGAGACCGGCGCGGCGGATCTCCTCGACGAAAACATCGTCAGCGAGCCGCAGGATATCGAGCTTCTCGCGCGTGATCGTACCTGGACAGCGAATGGCGAGACCGGGCCCCGGAAACGGATGGCGGCCGACAAAGGCTTCCGGCAAGCCGAGCTCGCGGCCGAGAGCGCGCACCTCGTCCTTGAACAATTCGCGCAACGGCTCGACCAGCTTCATATGCATGCGTTCGGGGAGCCCGCCGACATTGTGATGCGACTTGATCGTGACCGACGGCCCGCCGGTAAACGACACGCTCTCAATCACGTCCGGATAAAGCGTGCCCTGCGCCAGAAATTCCGCCAATCCTTTTCCCTCACTTGCGATCTTCTTGGCTTCGGCCTCGAACACATCGATGAACAATTTGCCGATGGTCTTGCGCTTCTGCTCGGGATCGTCGACGCCGGCGAGCGCCTTGAGAAAAATGTCCTCCGCTTGAACATGGACCAGCGGGATATTGTAGGAATCGCGGAACAGCGCGACAACGCGTTCGCCCTCGCCGAGCCGAAGGAGTCCGTGATCGACGAAGACGCAAGTGAGCTGCTCGCCGATCGCCTCATGGATGAGCACCGCGGCCACGGCGGAATCGACGCCGCCGGAGAGCCCGCAGATCACCTTGCCCTTGCCGACCTGGCGGCGAATCTTGTCGATCGCCTCCTCCTTAAACGCGCGCATGGTCCAGTCGCCGGTGCAGCCGGCGATCTTGCGCACGAAATTGCGCAGGATGGCGGCGCCGTGCGGGGTGTGGACGACTTCAAGATGAAATTGCGTGGCGTAGAATTTGCGCGCTTCGTCGGCGATCATGGCGATCGGTGCGTTTGCCGAAGTGCCGATCGCGGTAAATCCCGCCGGCAATTTGGTGACGCGGTCGCCGTGGCTCATCCACACCGGATAGTGCTGGCCCACCTCCCAAACGCCATCCGTCAGTGGCGAGGCTTTCGTCACTTCAATTTCGGCGCGGCCGAATTCCCGATGATGTCCACCCTCGACCGTGCCGCCGAGCTGCGCCGCCATGGCTTGCTCGCCGTAGCAGATGCCGAGCACTGGCACGCCGGCCTTGTAAACGTCGATCGGCGCGAGCGGCGCGTCCTTGTCGAGCACCGAAGCCGGCCCACCGGAAAGGATGATTCCTTTCGGCTTGACGGCTGCGAGTGCCGCCTCGGCTTTCTGAAACGGCACGATCTCGCAATAGGCCTTCTCTTCGCGCACGCGCCGCGCGATTAGCTGGGTGACCTGCGAGCCGAAATCGACGATGAGAATCTTGTCGTGGGACGCCATAGCGGGTTCTATACTCTCATCGCGCTTTCCGCCAGCGGGATAAACGGAACGCACCTGTTGCAGATCATCGGACTAAGATTGCCGGCGCCGCAACATGCTGACGAAAAAGCCGTCCGTATCGGTTCGCCGCGGCGTCATCAGTAGCCCTTGGTCCGAGATAAGCGCCGCGCGGGCGAAAAGATAGGCGCGCTCGCCCAAGACCTTCGCCACATCGGCTGGCTTTTCCACGGAAAAATCGGGATGGCGGGCCAGAAACGATCCGACCTGATCGTTGTTTTCCTCGGCCAGGACCGAACAGGTGACATAAGCGATCCGCCCGCCCGATTTGACCAGCGTCGCGGCCCGCTCAAGCACGGCCTGTTGCTCGTTGAGGCGCTCGGCTAGCGCACCGGGGGGAATGCGCCACTTGGCATCGGGATTGCGCCGCCAGGCGCCAGTGCCGGTGCATGGCGCATCGATCATGACGAGATCGGCGCGGCCGGCGAGATCGGCCAGAATATCGCCACGGCCGGTCGGGGTTCGCACCTGAACATTGCGCGCGCCGGCGCGCTCAAGCCGCGCATGGATCGGCGCCAGGCGGCGCTTGTCGAGATCGGTCGCGTAGATCTGTCCGCGGTTCTCCATCGCCGCCGCGAGCGCCAGCGTCTTGCCGCCCGCCCCGGCGCAGAGATCGACGACTTGCTCACCGGGCTTGGCGTCGGCCAGCAAGGCCGCGAGCTGGGAGCCCTCATCTTGGATTTCGATCTGGCCTTTGAGAAAAACCGGCTCGGCGTGGATCGCCGGGCTTTTGGCTTCCGCCGCGAGCCGAATGCGAATGCCAATCGGCGACCACCGGGTGGGCGCGGCATTGAGGTGTTCAAGCTTCGCCAGCGGCTGATCTCGCTCGGCGGCGAGCGTGTTGACCCGCAAGTCGAGGGGCGCACGGCTCGCAAGCGCGGCGCCCTCGGCGGCCCGTTCATCGCCGAACACGCGCGCAAGATGCGAATCAAGCCATTCCGGATAGTCGCCTTCGATATGAGCCGGCGCGCCAGTGAGCGCGTCACGTGCCAGCGCCGCTGCTTCCCGGTCGTTCAGCGGCGGTGGCGCGTGGCGGCCGCCATTGA
>Ga0310917_10000398_pt1 | contig 19148 bp, 18 predicted proteins | sample GREbulkMGLF178_FD_203531 | JGI IMG/M metagenome (GOLD analysis project Ga0310917, IMG submission 203531) | Lab enrichment of tropical soil microbial communities from Luquillo Experimental Forest, Puerto Rico - GRE.bulkMG.LF178 | ecosystem: Environmental > Terrestrial > Soil > Tropical forest >... | reverse complement strand
GCCGCGTCCGGGAGAAGGCCGAAGCGATCCGGCGTCATCGCAAGATGCTCCGCAAGCGGCTCGAGCGGGAAGGCTATCGATCGGTCCCGGCGTCAGCTGAGATGGATTATCTGTCAACCAACCCGCCGCTTCCGGCCGAATATTACCGTCGTAACGCGGCTCGCGCCCGACAATTGGCCAGCGAAGCGACGACAGCCGCTGTCAAGGCGCATTTGCGGGAGGTCGCGCTTCAATACGAACGACTGGCCGAACGCGCCGATAACGGTACGGTGCCGGCCAGCCCTTAACGGCTGCCCTGCCGCCATGCGCGAGCATCGGGCGGCCCGGTCATGTGCGGCGCGCAGGAGAGCGAAATATGTCACCACAACACAAGTTTGCGATTGGCCAGACAGTCCGATTTTCGCCCGATCTGGGCCAAGGCAACGCGGTCCCCGGAAGCTTCAAGATCACTCGATTGCTGCCCGAAGCGGCCAGTGTTCTCCAATACCGGGTAAAAAGCCAGTTGGACGGACATGAGCGCGTAGTCCGCGAAGACCAGCTCACGCGATCATGAGGGAGCGGGCTTGATGCCGATTATCTCGCTGAAGGTCACGCGTCCGCCATCAAGCGCGGCTGATCACCGCCGGCCCGAGGTTGTGAAACCGCTGTTCCGGGGCAGCGGCGACACCGATTACCAGTGTGGTAACTGCGGTTCGGTCATCGCTGCGAGCATGGGACCGACCCAGCGGGTAATTGTCGACGCGGTTACTTGCTCCGCCTGCGGAGCAGAAAACGAATTCCCGGCTGCCTTGCGCCCATGAGCCTGAGGCAGGTTCTTTGGCCAGCTAGATTGATGACCCAGCCGCATTGCAATGCCAAAGACGCACCCCCACGCCGAGGCGACCTATCGCGTAATTGCGTTTGACAACGGTGGATTCGGTGTCGAGGTCAGCATCCCGGACAGTCATCCGACCAGGGTCAGCATGTTCAAAACCAAAGCGGACGCCGAGGCGTGGATCACCGAGCATCGGCGGCGGGTGCAGTCCCAAACAGAGTTGCGCCGTGGGTTTCGCAAGTCGAGTGGCCCTCGTCGGTAGCGTCCGCGTCCAGTTTCGCATAAGGCGCTGATCCACGCCACCGGAGGGAATCTCGGCATCGGCGGCGACCGCGCCTTTTCAGCCCTGCCGGCGATTTCATGCACGTTCCTCCGCCGGCGGCGTATTTCGAGCCTATCAATTGGCATCGCAAAGCTCTGCGGGAGAGTCGGGAATGACTCTTTGGCAGCTCCCTCAAGGAGATGGCGCCTGGGTTGAGAGCGGCAGTACGGCCGAGGCCGGGCTTATAGCTCGACCGCGCGAAGACGGATCGCCCGTCCGGGGCGGCGATCCCTCGAGCGGTCTGATCACCTTGCCCGAGCGATCCGCGACATAGCAGCCGCTAGTCCGCCCAGCGCTGGTGCAGCCAGAGCCATTGCTCCGGACGGTCACGGATGCACGCCTCAAGATCGCATTGACTCGGACCATCAGCGCTGCTGCATCGGCATGAGGCTCACCGCTGCGCGGCAAGGGCAGCGGCGTGGAGACCGTGACGCTCCCCAGGCCTCCAGACGATCGGCGAGCCGGGGTGCCCTGACACAAAGATTAGGCCGGGTTGGATCCATTGCCGGGCCGATAGCACAGCGGGCATGACAAGCCCACAAACTCCGTGGGATCCCGGCAGTCGGCACCCGAACGATGTCCGTTTCCGTATGATCAGACGCGCGCGCTCCGTCGAGTCAAGGTGCAGCTTTGCGATTTCTGCGCGAGCGCCGGGGGGTGACGTTGTGGCGGGCATGCGATCGTCGGTTAGGGCACCGAGATCAACCGAGCCGGCCCGCCATGTCATGTTCTACCTGAACGGACGCCAATCCGGAGCCGACGATGAGTCATCGATTGCAAAACCCGTGACTTCTTCCCTAGAGGGATGGCCGGCTAGTCTATGCATTCGATCTCCTCTTCTTCGCATAGCGGGATCAGTACCGAAGCCGCGGGCACGAACCCCGGACTCATTAGAATTAAGCAAGTAAACCGGCAACCGTTTGCACAGAAATCGTCTTGTCGCTGCTCTCGGTGTCAACCGCTTGCCCGATAACATTCTGATTTATCTGTCAGGTTAACAGTTGTTACTTAATATTACATAATGTTACCGGCAGGATATTTGTGCATCACGGAAGAGCCATTTTCGACCGTGTTTGATAGGGTCGTCGAGCAGCCCCTCGCTTGCCGAAGGCTGGAACTGCGATGAGTGACGTCATGAGCGACTTCGCTCGACTTCTCGAAGACCAAATTCCTCGATTGCGGCGTTACGCCCGGGCATTGACTCGAAATGCGACGCGCGCCGACGATCTCGTGCAAGGCTGCCTGGTACGGGCGCTCGCCAAACAACACCTTTGGCAGCCCGGAACCGATATGCGGGCATGGCTCTTCACGATCCTTCACAATCAGCATGTTAACGATACGCGTTGCGCGCTGCGCGAAGGCGCACGGACCGCTCTTGAAGCCACCCGTTCGATCCCCACCGTCGCCCCCAATGCGTTGGCCTTGCTGCAACTACACGATCTGGAGCGGGCGATCGCTGGATTGCCTGAGGGGCAGCGGCAAGTGATCTTGCTGGTCGGCCTCGAAGGGATGCATTACGAAGAGGTCGCGAGCATTCTTGACATTCCGGTCGGCACCGTCCGCTCCCGCCTTTCGCGCGGCAGGTACACGTTGCGCAAGATGATGGACGGAGGGCTCGAAATGACGCCGTGGGCGCGATACAAACCGGGTTACGCGCGCCGTGCTTCCTGATCCAGCTGGCCCGGTCTTTTGAGTTTGCTGATACCGCGGTGTGCTGAATGATAGACGGTGCTGCCGATCATTTTGTTGGCCCAAAATTGATCCGGTCGGATTGTACGCGGAGCCCCTAACCGCCTGGCCGGTATGTGCAGAGCCGTGATCGCTTGGGCGAACGCGATCCAGGTTTTGCTCTTTTAGTGCGCAATCCACACCGGTTGCGGGCGCGGCACCGAGATCATATGAGCCCCACGGGGGCGATCCCAGTCATCACGCGGTCTCCCGCACGCTCAAGCTCAGCTCGTCGATCATCTGCTGGCGCATCAGGAACTTCTGGATCTTGCCGGTCACGGTCATCGGGAAGCCGTCGACGAATTTGACGTAGCGCGGCACTTTGTAATGGGCGATCTGGCCCCGGCAGAAAGCGCGGATCTCCTCCACCGTCGCGCTCTCGCCATCGCGCAGGCGCACCCAGGCACAAAGTTCTTCGCCGTATCGCGGGTCGGGGATCCCGATTACCTGCACGTCTTGGATCTTGGGATGGCGGTAGAGGAACTCCTCGATCTCGCGCGGATAAACGTTCTCGCCGCCACGGATCACCATGTCCTTGATCCGCCCGACGATGTTGCAGTAACCCTCGGCGTCGATCGTCGCAAGGTCGCCGGTATGCATCCACCCGGCCGCGTCGATCGCCTCGCGGGTCTTCTCCTCGTCGTTCCAATAACCGAGCATCACCAGGTAACCGCGCGTCAGCAATTCGCCGGCCGTGCCACGCTGCACGATCCTGCCTTCGGCATCGACGACCTTGGCCTCGACATGCGGCAGAACCCGCCCGACGGTCGATACCCGCCGCTCCAGCGTGTCATCGGTCGCCGAGGCAAAGCTCGCCGGGCTTGTCTCGGTCATGCCGTAGCCGATGAGGATTTCGGAAAGATGCATCGAAGTGCAGGCTCGCTTCATGACTTCGATCGGGCAGGGGCTCCCGGCCATCATGCCGGTACGGAGCGAGGTCAGATCGAATTTCGCGAAGTCGGGGTGGTCCATCTCGGCGATGAACATCGTCGGCACGCCGTAGACCACCGTGCAGCGTTCCTCTGCGATTGCTTCGAGAGTGGCGAGTGGGTCAAACCCCTCGCCCGGATAGACCATTGCCGCCCCGTGGGTCAGGCAACCGAGATTGCCGATCACCATGCCAAAGCAATGGTACAGCGGGACCGGTATGCAGACCCGGTCATGCTCGGTGAGTTTCATTGCCCCGGCAATGAACAAATCGTTGTTCAAGATATTATGGTGGCTGAGTGTGGCGCCCTTGGGAAAGCCGGTGGTGCCGCTGGTGAACTGGATGTTTATTGGATCGTCGAATTGCAGCTGCTCAGCGAGTGCAGCGAGGCGATTCCACTCGGCATTACCGGGGAGATGAGAGACATCTTCGAACCGAACCGTGCCGTGAGCGGGATCGGCGCCGATGGTGATGACCAGCCGGAGTTCAGGGAACCGTGACGCCTGCAGATTACCGGGTGACGAACTGGCGAGCTCGGGGGCGAGTTCACTAAGCATGCCGATGTAGTTACTGGTTTTGAACTGCGTCGCGGTGATCAGAGCAACGCAGCCGGCTTTGTTCAGGGCATATTCGAGCTCCGTCAGGCGATAGGCTGGGTTGATGTTGACGAGGATCAGTCCGGCTTTTGCCGTGGCAAATTGCGTGATCACCCATTCGGCATTGTTCGGTGACCACACGCCGATGCGGTCGCCGCGTTTGAGGCCGAGCGCCAACAGGCCGGCCGCAAAGGTGTCGACCCGTTCCTTCAGCTCACGGTATGTCCAGCGGACCTGCTGATGCCTGACGATCAGAGCATCACGCTTGGCAAAGCGTTCGGCGATGCGGTCGAAAAAGACGCCGATCGTATCGCCGATGAACGGCGCCTCGCTCGCACCGTGGGCGTAACTCGCCTGCGTCATGTCGAACCGACATTCCTGCTAAATACAGATAGAAGGACCTAATCTTCCGCTTCGGCGAGGCGTACGCAACCGAATACGATGCAACCAACCCCGCGGAAAGCGATAGGTGCTCGGTGATGCTCGCGGCGCTCGCCTATTCGCTCGCCTCGTCCGGCACCTCGACCCCGAAGTCGTTGATCGAGACGCGCCAATGGATGCGGTCTTCTTCGGGCGGATAGTCGCCGGCAGCCTTGTGGTACGAGCAGCGGTTGTCCCAGATCACGATGTCGCCCTTGCGCCAGACATGATGGTATTCGGCATCGGGTACCACCATGCGTTCGCGCAATTCTGCGATCAGCTCGTCGCCTTCCTCGCCGTCGACTCCGACGAAGTAGCAGATCTTTCCCGGATCAAAATACAACGCCCTGCGCCCCGTTTCGGGGTGGGTGCGGACGATCGGGTGAAACACCGGCTTCCAATACTGGTCTTCCGGATTGAGGAGCTTGGCTTTGCCCCGCCTCCCGCCATAGGAAAAGGCGCCGACAACCCCGTCCAACCTGTCCTTCAGCCGCTGCGGCAGCGTCGCATAGGCGGCATAAGCGTTGGCGAACAGCGTGTTGCCGCCGCGGCTCGGCACCGCCAGCGCGTAAAGCTGTGTCGCCTTGAACGGCGCCGGGTTATAGGCGCCATCAGTGTGCCAGCCCTCGGCGCCGCGCCGATAGATCTCTTCGCGCAACTTGCCTTCGGCGTCGAGCTTGTTGATCCCGAGCATCGTGATCTCGGGATGGTCCGGGTGACGCGTCGATTTTGATGGGTGCGGCGCCACCGGCCCAAAGCGCTCGCTGTAGGCGATAAAGTCGGGGATTGTCAGCTCCTGGTCACGCACGACCATCACGTTGTGGTCGAGCCAAGCCTGGTAAATCGTGGTCCAGGTTGCCTCGTCCATCGTCTTGACGTCGACGCCGGTGATCTCGACGCCAATCTGTGGGGCCATTTGGCGGATCTGAAGCATCTCTCGTCCTTCCCATCCTCGACCGGGCCGGGATTGAATACCGGCACCGATCGGGCTGCAACGCCGGATTCTGCGCTGCCGACACGCGATAGCGGCATAACGCCGACATTAAATGAGCCTCGTTGCAGCCCGGTCGGCCTTAACGAAATTTCACACTGGCGGTGTCACTCGCGGCGTCATAGTCCGCCACCAGCTTGCGCAGGCGCGGGATCAGTTCTTCGCCATATTCGACGGCGTCCGGCCGCGGATCGTAACCGCGGATCAAGAGACTGGTGGCGCCGAGCTTATAGTATTCGAGCATCGCCTTCGCGACCGTCTCGGGGGTGCCCACCAGCGCCGTCGAGTTGCCCTGAGCCCCCGTCGCGACGGCGAGCGATGTCCACAGGCAGGTGTCGTGCACCTCGGCTTCCGCGGCCGCCTGCAGGAGCCGTTGGGAGCCGACATTCTGGCGCTTTGGCGCGAGTACGCCGCCGCGATTGATCAGCACCTGGTGGAGAATGGCCCTGGCCCGGTCCCAGGCTTTGCCCTCGGTTGCTGCGAGGATCGGGCGGGTTGAAAGACTGAAGGTCGGGTTGCGGCCGGAGAGTGCGGCCTCCTGGCGCACGCGATCCATAAACCGTGCCGTATCCTTCAGCGGTTCGCCCCACAGCATGAACACGTCGACATGTGGGGCCAGTGCCCGGATCGCCGCGTCGGAGCCGCCACCACCGTAAATCGGGATATGCGGCTGCTGTCGGCAGCGAATTTCCGCATAGGTCCCGCGGGTCCGGTAGAACTCGCCCGCATGGTCGAACGCCCCCGGCTCGGTCCAGGTACGACGCAATAGGGAGATGTACTCTGCGGAGCGGCGATAGCGGGCGTCGTGGTCGATCCAGTCGCCGTCTTTGGCCTGATCGGCATCGCTGCCGCCGGTAATGATGTGCACCGCCAAACGGTCGTCGCTGAGCTGATCAAGAGTCGCCAGCTTGCGGGCGGCGACCGGCGGGGCCACGAACCCCGGTCGATGGGCCAGCAGGAACCCCAGCCGTTCGGTTACCGAGGCCGCGTGCGCCCCTACCAGAAACCCGTCCGGCGCATCGGAGAAATACCCGATCAGTACGCGGTCGAAGCCTGCCCGCTCGTGAATACGCGCGGTTTCGGCGATCACCTCGGCGTCAAACGGAGGTCCGGACGGCGGGATTATCTCCGAGGAGACCCGCGGCGCGATCCAGCCGATCATCTCGACAGGCATAGCGACGCTCTCCTGAATTGGGGCAGCTTGCTAACCACCGCGGTGGGAGACGCCTGTCAAGTTAGCTTTTGGATCCCGTCGTCAGCCCGGCGATCAGGGGTTGGTGTAGCGGGGGATGGACCCCGGCCCGCACCTGCGCTTACCATTAACGCAGGGACCGGCCCTGGGGCCGGGCGACCTGCCTGCAACGACAAGGAGGTAACGACCATGGCCTACGAAGGCATGATTGCGGAAACCATCTCGATCAACGGCGACAAAAACGAGCCGATCTCGGCCTATGTCGCGCGGCCGCTGGGGTCGGGTCCCTTTCCTGGCATGGTGCTGCTGCATCACGCGCCCGGCTGGGACGAGTGGTATCGCGAGGCAACCCGCAAATTCGCTCATCACGGCTACGCGGCGATCAGCCATAACCTCTATCACCGTGCCGGCGAGGGTAAGGCCGATGATGTCGCCGCCAAGGTGCGCGCCGAGGGTGGCGTTCCCGACGCGCAAGTCATCGGCGACACCGCGGGTGCCGTGTCATGGCTGCGCGCTCAGCCCTGGCTCAATGGCAAGGTCGGTGTCTTCGGCACCTGCTCGGGTGGCCGGCAGACCTTCTTGTTTGCCTGCCATGCCAAGAACATCGACGCCGCCTGCGAGCTGTGGGGCGGTCGGGTGGTGATGAACAAGGAAGAGCTAAATCCGAAGCAACCGAAGGCCCCGATCGACTTCACCAAGGACCTGTCCTGCCCGCTGCTCGGCCTCTTCGGCAACGAGGATCGGGCGCCGACGCCCGAACAGGTGGACCAGCACGAGGCCGAGCTCAAAAAGCACGGCAAGAAGTGCGAGTTCCACCGCTATGACGGCGCGGGGCACGGCTTCTTCTATTACGACCGGCCGGCCTACCGCATCGAGCAGGCGGTCGATGGCTGGAAGAAGGTGTTTGGATTCCTCGAGAAGCACCTCGCCAAATAAAGCCCCCAAGGGAAACATAATATGTGCACCTCGATCGTCGAAATCGTCGGCGCCAATGGTGCCGGAAAGGGCGGTGACGGGTGGTTCGACCTGACCCACTCGGTGGTGTCTTACGACCACCCGCACCACGCTCTGCTGGAAGAGGCGATCACGATCGATTTCGTGAATGCCGCGCTCCCGCCGGGCACGCGGGTCGCCGTCGAGCTGACGCTCGAATCGGCGAAACAACTGAACGCCGCGCTGACGCGCGCAATCCTCGCGGCGGAGATCGAGGAGCAGGGACGCCACCGTGCCGCGCCGGGCGACAGGTCAGAGTCTGCCGGCTTGTGGAGGCGCTAACTAAAGATTTGGCTCGATAATCCCTCGCCCGGCTCGCCGGCGGCTCTACGCTGGACCAAGCCGTCCTCTCGGGCCTGAGCCCTCCCGAGCCGCGGGGGGTGGTGCGCTTGCGCGATGACCGCCGCGCCGAAATCGATTTCCAACACCGTCGCGCGCAGCGTGCCCCGGTCGCGTCCGCCAGAAAGAAAGCGCTCTTTTGCCGGCAGCGACGAAGGACGGAAAACCGGGCAGCGCCGGCTTTGCTTGCATAAGCCGCGAGCTTCACGGCGTCAGCCCGCAACCCTATTTTGAGCGACGTGCCGACAAAGCTCGTAAACAAACAGTCCAGCCGCCGGCTCGCAGAACCGACCCTGGGCGTGGACCGGTGCACCCTCCTGACCAGCTGCGTAACCCGATCCGTCAATCGAGTCTCCCGTGCGAACCTGCCTTGCTTGCGCCTTTGTAAACGTCGAGTTTCCGGGCGAGAGGCTACGCCCGAAAGATGGTGCTCGGACCCGGTGCCTTGCTGTGGGGGAGGCACCGCACCGGCGGCGCACCGATCGGTCCGGGATGTTGCAGGGACGGCCAAACGATGCCTATCCTCTAATAGAGCGCCGTCGAGACAGGGTATCGGTAAATGTCGGTCGATAGAAAAGTCTGGCGACATCCCTGCGGGCGACGCCAACGCGGGCAGAGAATTCGGAGACACCATGGCTATCGAAACGATCGGGCAAGCTACGGCCGCTTCCAGCCGGGATCTGCTGGGCGTCCCGGTGGCCGAGAGGGGCTTTTCCTCGAAGCCGCCGCACGGATTCCTCGAAGATTTTACTTTCGCCAGGCTGTTTGCGCCGGTAGCCGAGGAGACATTCCGCACGCGCCATTGGGAGCAGATGCCACTGATCGTGCACCGGGCAAACCGATGCTATTACGGCGATCTGTTCAGCTTGCAGGATTTTGAGGAAACGATCGCGCGCGCTCCCAGCTATTGGATGCTCGACGAGGCAAAACAAAATAGGATGGCGAAACGCGAAGCCGCATCGGGGCCGGGTTTGGAACGCGTCCTCGCGGATCTGCGCGACGGCGCGACCATCCATCTCAATCACGTAGAGCAATTCGAGCCAAAGCTTGGGCTCCTTTGCCGCCTTCTCGGGCAGCAACTCGGCTATCGGTTTCAAACCAATCTCTACTTGACGCCGCCGGAAGGCCAGGGCTTCAGGCCGCACTGGGACAACCATGACGTTTTCATATTGCAGGTTGTGGGCTCGAAGCGCTGGCAAGTCGAAAAGCAGCGTCGCAGATTACCCGGCAGGGGCGAGACCATGGGTGAAGACGAGGGCCGGGTGGTCGCTCCGGACGCTCATTCGTTCGACCTCGATCAGGGCGACGCGATCTACATTCCCCGGGGCTTCGTGCATGCCGCGAAATGTGGATCGGAACCGTCTCTCCACATCACACTTGGCATCCACCCCCAGACCTGGGAAGATCTGTTGTTCTCGATCGTCAGGGCCGCTGTGCATGAGGACGAGCGGCTGCGCCGCGCATTGCCGCTCGGCTTTATGCAGAATGGCAATGACCGCCTCGTGATGGGCGCCCAGGCCGTGCTCAGCAAGCTTGCGGAACACGGCTTCCTCAACGCCGTCGTAGACAGGTTTCAAGACGAGCTAGTGACAAAAGCCCCTCTCGATATCTCGGGGCAGATAACAGCCTTGCTTCAGCCGGCTCCGTTGACGGCCGAGGACGTCGTAGGCGTTCGGCCTGGCATCGTTTACAGAATTCATGCCGTCGAACCAAATATACGTCTCAACTTCGGTGGTCGGGTAATATTGTTTCCCGGATTTTTCAAAGTGTCTCTTGATTTCGCTCTGCAGACAAAAACCTATGCCGTTCGCGACATCGCGGGCGATCTGGAAGACGAGGAGAAGATAGTGTTTGTCGAGCGACTTATCGAGGAGGGCCTCGTCGTCCGTAAACAAGATTTGGCACGTACAGCATTGCCCCGAAGACATCCAAAAGTCTGATGAGCGGCCTGGGCGCCTGGAACGGGTGCGAGGCGAATGCGCCCGATCGCCGTACAGACCGATTTCCTTTGCTGAGCCGGGGCCGGACGGGTTGTCCCGCGTCGAGGCGATGGTGCCGGAAGAGGCAGCAGCCCTGATCCGCCGAAACCGACGCGCCGCGATCGCTCGAGCACAACAGTTCCCAAAGAAATCCGCCAGCACCGGACGCTCGCCGAGGTGTGGTGCGACGGGCAGCGTGCGCGAATAGCGGAGGTCGTCCGTGAAGAACGCGTGAACGGCGTTTAGGCGGGATTGGCGAGGCCGAAGGGCGGCAGTAGGAGCCGGCGGAAGAGGGCGCGCAACAGCCGCGCCAGCGAGCGCAGCAGCAGCGCGAAGGTCGCCGGCGGCGGCCAGCACGGCGCTGGCGCGGTCGCCGTCGCGGCCTTTGAGGGGGTTGCGGCCCCTGCGGTGCTCGGCCTTCAAGTGGCCGATGCCAGCTCGACCCGCTTCTCCAGCGCCCGATGGCACAGCCGCGCGTCGGTCGGGTGTATCTCACGTTGGACCCGGGCCGCGCCTCCGCTGACGGGGACGGACACGGAACGATCGAGCGGGCAGTCCCAGACGAAACCATTGCGGTCACGGGCGAAACCCGATTTGAGTGTTCTCCACCGGTGGCAAGCAATTATAACGGCGCGACTCCAGGCGCAGAGTCCGAAAGCTTTGCTGAGGAGGACCCAGGCCTTCCTATTCTGGATTAGGACAGGCTGAATAAACCTGGATGGGACACGTCCTCCCAGTCATGAGCAAATTCTCACAGTCGCTAACCGTATTGTTGATTTGCGTGTCATCCTCGCGTGTGAACCGCCCAGGAATCAGGGCGCAAATGCGCTGGACCAGGCATCGAGCAGCCAACGGTCTCCTTCGTTGATCTGTTGCCACAGCCGGCGCTGCTCACGCCGATACCCGAAAGGCAGCCGCAGTTTCAGCCGCTCGCGCCAGGTAGAATATGGGTTGTCGCGAATATGGACCCATTGTGCGCGGCGAATGAACTGGGTGACGTCGCATCCCGCCCAAGCCAGCGCTTCGGTGATCTGCACACCACTGGCGCCGCTGCCGATGACACCCCAGCGCTTGCCGTCATACGGCACATTGTGGTCCCAGCGCGACGAGTGGAAGGACGGGCCGGCGAAATTCTCGCGTCCCGGGATGTCAGGAAACAGCGGCTTGTGCAGAAAGCCGGTGGCGCAGATGAAGACGTCGGCGATGTCGGTCTTGCCGTTCGCGGTCTCAATGTGCCAGCGGCCGCCGCTGAAACGCGCGGCGACGACCTCCTCGTTGAAGCGAATGAATTTGGCGAGGCCACGGTCGCGGGCGACTTTCTTCACATAGGCCCAGATCTCGGTCGCCGGCGCATATTTGCGCGATCAACCATAGTTCGGTTGAAACGGAAACTCGTATTGCCGCGAGAGGACATCGACGAACAGGTCCGGGAAGGTATTGTCCCGCCAGGTGCCTCCGACTTCGCTCGCCTTTTCATAGACCGTGAAATCGATGCCGGCGCTTCAGCGTCTCGGCCATGAACAGCCCCGACACACCTGCGCCGGCAACGACGACCCGAAATCCCCGATCAGCCATCACACCTCACAAGATCGTTTCCGACAGGATACGCGCTTTAGCGGAACGTGCTAGGCTCTGCGGGGCAGGGAGGGGCCGATGGACACAGTAATAGCCGATGACAGCCGCTTACCGGTGGATATCGACGCCCAGCCTTTGGTGCAGGCGGCGTTGGCGCTGCGGCCGGAGTTGCGCCGCTATAAGGACGAGATCGAGAGCGGGCAGCGCATGCCGCCGGCTCTGTTCGAGCAATTGCGCGAAGCGGGCTTCTACAAAATGGTTATCCCGCGCTCGCTCGGCGGCCTCCAGGTCGACCCGCTGACCTATTTGCGCGTCGTGGAGCTTCTCGCCGAAGGCGCGGGGTCGGTCGGCTGGAACCTCGGCAATGGTGGCGTCGGCCAGCTCGTCACCCTCGGCTTGCCGGATGAGGGTGTCCAGGAGATTTACGGGAAGCGAGCCGACACCGTCATTGCCGGGACCGCAGTGCCGGGCGGGGGGCGCGCGGTACCGGCACCGGGAGGGTACCGGGTCAGCGGGCGCTGGCAGTTCGGCAGCGGCTGCCAGGAGGCCAGCTGGATGCTGGGGAGCTTCCAGGTAATTGGCGACGACGGCGAGCCGCGCCGCCATCCGGACGGCGGTTCGCTTTACTGGCGCGGTGTGTTCGCACGCGGCGAGGTGGAGATCGTCCCGGGGAGCTGGGATGTCGCGGGATTGCGCGGCACCGGCAGCTTCGACTGGACCGTCGAGGATGTCTTCCTGCCGGAGCGGCGGACAATGCCGCAAGTCGGCATCCCGCTCGAGAACCAGTGGTCGCGCTGGCCGGGACTTACCTATCAGCTGCCAGTCCAATGCTGGGTCGGGCCGCATCACAGCGCGGTGATCACCGGCATCGCGCGGGCGGGCATCAATGCGCTGATCGACCTTGCCGGGGGCAAGCAGCCGCGCGGTCGCCCCGTCGGCTTGCTCTGTGACAACCCTCAGGTACAGGACGCGGTCGGGCGAGCTGATGCGATCCTGAATGCCGGTCAGGCCTACCGCAATTCGATGATCACCGAGCTGTGGAATACGCTCGCATCCGGAAAAGAAACGACGCTCGAGCAGCGGGCCCGCTGCCGCTTGGCCTCGACCTACAATGCCGACAGCGCGCGTGAGGCAATGGACCTGATGTACCGGGCTGGTGGCAGCACGTCGTTCAAGCGCGAGAGCCGCCTCGCCGAATGCTGGCGCGACCTTCACACGGTCGGCCAGACGGTGACGCTGGCGCCGGAGTGGTACCCGATCGGCGGCCGCGTGTACCTTGGGTTGGACCCGGGCCCGCGTCTGCGTTGAACGCTTGGTGCCCCAGAGGGGCCCACCCGGCTCAAGGCCAGGTGGGCCGAGCCGGGGCTATTCCGCGGCGGCGCGCACCGGGCTGTAGGTGTGGCCCAACACTTCGCCGGCCTGGCGGGCGATCACCGTGCCTTTGAAGAAATCGGGATTCTGTGTGCCCCACAGCCGCACCGCGTTGGCAAAGGTGAAGTCGCGGAAGTCGTCTGCGGTGATCAGCTCGTCATCGACGAGCTCATAGGCTTCCGGCAGCACCATGCGCATGTCGGGCACGTCGAAATGGCCGACATCCGAGCTGAAGATCGCGTTGATCCGGGCGCCAAATGGGTTGACCTTACCGAACGCTACGGCATTCATCCGGTCGTCCGCCTCGCATCCGAAATAGAACGGCTTGGCATAGAGGTCGACCCAGTCTTCCTTCCGGGTGATCTTGCACGCGGCGTAATCGTCGTGCTCCGCGACCCCGCCGTCGAGCTCGTCGTCCTGCGGGTTGGGCCAGCCGTCACGGCGCTTCAATTCGGCGGCGATGTCGGCATAGCGGTATTTGTCGACCAGCTGCGCCAGCAATGGCCGGTCGAGCTTTTTCGGGTCCATATATTCCAGTCCTTCCTTGCCGCGCCGCTCCCAGTGCTCGATCAAATCGGCGAACAGCTGGCAGCCCCAGCCGACCCCGCCCTCGAGAAAGCCGAAGTTCAGGTCCGGGAAGCGCCTTGTGACGCCGCCGAGGAACAGGGACTTGGCCACGGCGTGACCGGCGGCAGCAAAGTGCCCGATGTGGTTGAAAGTGAAATTGCTTGCGGTGTTTCGCAAGCCAAGACCGCGGCCGCCGGTATGGAAGGTCGGCGCGATCTTGAGCTCGCGGCATTTCTGCCAGACCGGGTCGTAGTCGTAATCGCTGTCGAGGCCGAGCTGGTCGTAGTGCGCGGCGAAGCGAACGATTTCGGGGTCGACACCCTTGGCGGCCGGCAACGGCCGCCTGATCCCGCTGCCGAACATGCCGACCTTCGAGCCGAGCTGCTTGGTGACGAATTCGAGCTCTTCGATCGCTTCCTCCGTGATGGCTCCGCGACATATTCACTGGCAACGGGAGCGAAGACGGAAGTTAGCGGATCAATCGCATCTGAATGTGAAATAGCTCACACTCGCAACGCTTCGAGTGAGATAGCCTAATCGAGTGCTGACAGCAGCAGGGGTGGATGGGCAGTCCGGCAATGCGGTTGTTTCGAAACGCCAGTCAACGGGGGTACCATGGAAACTCCCCATTCCAATATCAAATCGGCATCGGTGCTGCTCGATCCGAAAGCACAGAAGATCGACACTGCTCAACTTTTCGGACAGATTGGCGGCTCAATTCAACCCAGATCCGGCATCTACGTCAGGAATTTGCGTGACCAGTTTTGTCTAGTAGTATACGGTTAAGCTGTGGTGGATGCCTGAAATAGCAACTCAGCCACCCGGGGGAGACGCGAGTTGAAGAGCATCGTTCTGTTGTATAACGATCGCGATCGTCCGATCGTGTTGTCGATAAAGCAACTGCTGACCCAGCAGTTAAAAGATGACGATATCGTATTTTGGATGGCAAGTGAAAACTTGACTGCATTCGGCGACATCTTTGAACAAATCGAAGATGCGATAAGCACCGCGGCAGGCACAGTAGTGTTTCTTGGACAGTCTGGTCTCGGGCGTTTCCAGCGCAACATTGAGCTGGGCGCCGTCAACACCGAGATTTGGCAACAGGGTGCCGCCTACGGACGCTTGCTCGTCCATCTCGCTCCTGGGATCGAGGTACCTAGACCGCTCTTGCGCTGGCCCACTGTCAACCACGACGGCGCTCTCCAAGGCGCTGACGCGTTGTCGGAGGGTATTGCCGAACGCTTCGGCTTCAGCCTTGAGGCTCGCCGGACTTCGCCATGAAATCCATCGCTTTGGTAAGCCACAACAGCGATGACCGGGCGGCCAAGGCGCTTGCCGCAGCGTTACGGCCACTACTCGATTTGAACGAATATAAATTGTGGCAAAAGCAGGAGAGTATCACCGCGTTCGGAGACGTTCCCGTCCAGCTGGAACAGGCTATCGAAGATGCCTGGGCGGTACTGGTTTTGGTCGGCCCCCAAGGGGTCGATCACGAGTTCGCTAACCTCGTCCAGGGCGCGATCGCGCAACGCATCGCCGACAATGGCACGCGGTTCGGCCGCATTGTCGTCCAGCTTCCCAACAGCGCGGAGCTGCCCGGTCCGCTGCGCCGATGGGCCCCCGTGCAGGCCCGAAGTCTCGCCGAGGTCCGAGATACGGCCAGCGAAGTGCTGAAGCTCCTTCAACTTCGGTCGCGCTCGTCCACTCGGGTGGACGTGGACGCGGGCGTCGCGTCTCTGCCCGACGGGCAAAGGCATTCGGCGATGGTGAAGCACTTTACCGACGTCGCGCGGATGCTTGCCGACGGCAAGCCGTTGACCCTGATGATCGGTCCCTATGCCTCGGTCGAAGACAGTAACGACGGAAGCTGCCCGAGCAGCGTGCGCCAAGAGCTTATCAATAAAATCAGCGATTTATCCCTGCGCGAGATGCTGACGCCCTTCGAGAAGGGAACGAATTCCGCAGCGCTGCAACCGCTTCTATGGCAGGATCACCTGGCGACGCTCTGCTTGCTTTCCGGTTGCACCCGGGAGGAAATAGCAGCAACGGTCGACCAAACCTTGAGCGCAGTCGACGGTGATGACAATGGTCCGCCGTTTGGCATTTTCCGGTCGATCGGCGCCTTCGCTGGCCAACTCAGACGTACCGAACTCTCTAGATTCACCGGGTTGCCGGCAGTCACCGTTCTGACAGTGTGTCCCGGTCTGCGAGCGGAGCGAGCACTCATTGCGGAAGGATTAGCCTTTGAGCGAGCCGCCGTAATGCTGGACCGGGGTTCTAGGCCAGAGTTGCACCGCCAGACTTATCGACCATCGCAAATCCAGATCGATAGGGCGAGCCGAGGGGATCCTAATTTCATGCCTGACGGAGAAGGCCCCGGACCTGCCAACGAAGTCGAGTTTGTACGACTCGTCAAGTTATTCGGCTCACGCGACCTCGACGGTGGCGTCCTCAGCGGCGATTTCGGGCAAATTTATCACCTGCTGGGCCAACTACGTTTATTGCTGGAAGACCACGTCACTGCTGCCGGGATGGGACCGTATCTCCTCCTCGGCGGTGGTCTTGGTACGCCCCCCGTGCAAGCTGCGCATGCGGTTCTACTAAGGAACGCGCTCGAAAAGCCCGAGCGTCGGCCGCGGTTGGTGATCGTTCCGGAGCTGAGCGCGAGCCCCGATCCGCTGCGCCAAGCAGAAGTCGGCCGGCTGATACGGCTCACCAGCGTGCAGAACACTGGCCTGGACCGCATGCAGCTTGTGGCAGGCGATCCGCGATGCTTTCTCGACGCGCTAACCGTCGCGCTCGGGGGTAAACTATCGGAAATGGCAGCCGTATGACCGACCATGCGTCAACGCGGAATGGTCACGGGCCGTTCAAGGGGGCACAGAGCTATGGCCCGGCCGACCGTGACTTGTTCCACGGGCGTGAGGCGGAGGGCACGGCGCTAGCGCGCTTCATCAGCGATCGAACTGTCTCAGTCTTAACTGCACCATCGGGGATCGGAAAGACATCGCTTCTGCACGCGATGGTACTCCCTCTGCTGGAGGAAGAGCGTTGGCTCGCCGTATACGCGCGACCGCAGGACGATCCACTGCGATCTCTTCAGACGGCGCTCTTGGACCACCTGCTGCCGGATCCCGGGGTCGAAGCAGAAGTTGTTGAAAGGCTGGCAGCTGCCTTGCCCCTGGACCAATCACCGGCACTGGGCGCCGCGTTCGAATGGCACGCGCAGCTTCCGTCCGAGCGAAGAGTAGCAATGCGGTTGTGCGCACCCGCGTCGACCAGCGAGTTTGCGCCGTTACCGATGATTTGTCGTGCATTGCGAGGACCCATCGACATAACCGACGTGATAGAGCATTTTGAAGCGCTAGTGGCCGACGGTCGGCCGTTGGGCCTTACGCCTCATACGCCATTGGGTGAATTTGCCCAGCGTCTTCGTACCGACGAGATTTGTATCCTGTGGCGTGACTGGGCGAATCGGCTGACGGCGGCCGGCGATTTAAGTGAGACGCTTCGCTTGTTTCGAGAGGAATGGGCGCCATTGCGCCCCGGACTTCGCGGTGTGTTGCTGGTTCTCGACCAATTCGAGGAGATATTCACGCGGCTCCCCCCAACAACCATCGAGAATCTCATAACCGCTGTAAGACAACTAATCGAGTTCTGCACCAGCGACGCAACGGCACTGCCGCTGCATTTCACCTTTTCTTTACGCAAGGAGTTTTTTGCTGATATTGTGCCCCATTTACAACCGTTTGGCCCTGTAGAAAGGCTAACATTCTTCCTGGAACCCATGTCTCTCGATGAGGCCCGGAACGCTCTTGGCCGGCCAGCTGCTCTTTTCGGCCTCAGCTTTGCGGGAACGAAGGCTGGGAACCCCGGTTGTCTAGATCGGGTTCTAGCACTTACCCTCGAAGACGGCGCGGTGATCGAGCGCGATAATTCGGGCGAAAAAAAGGAAGCCGAATTGCCTGAGGGTCGCCACTATGCGCCGGCGCTGATCAGCCTCGTCGGCGCGCATCTATGGGCTAGGCTAAAGGCGGAATCGAGCCTGCCTGCTCCCTTGACGTGGGAAGCCTTTACGCGGCTCGTGCCCGATCTCAACGATGTGTTTGAGAGCTTCTTGAGCAACGCGTTGGCGCGGATCGAGCGGCGAAACGAGCAGCACAGCCTGACGAGCTTCGATGCGTTGGAACTACTGGATCGCCTAGTGACGAGCACTGGGTTCCGGAACATCCTCGCCGAGGAGAAGCTTTTGGACCAAGTGCCCCTATCCAGGCGTGCGGCTCAGGATCTCCTTGATTTTATGGACCATGAGGTGCGGCTGATCCGGCGCGAGAGCCGCCGTGGTGGGAGGTTCGTCGAGATCATTCACGAGCGTTTGATCCCCCCCGCTCGGCGGATGCTGGGTGAGTTGCGGCGGCGAGATGTTTTGCGTGCAGCTCTCGCCTCGGCGCGCGACATGCTTTATATGCTCCCGGACGAGCCTGACCCTACCAGGGACCCGCTGCCCGCGCATTTTCGCGAGGCATTGCTTTCTCATCTGGATCGATTGGACCTCGATGGCTTGGCGGCGAAAAACTTAATGCGAAGCTTGCTCGTGACGGGACCCGACAGTCGCGACTCGGGGGAACCTTGGCGTCGATGGTCAGAGGCACTGATCATACTGGCCGGACTGGCCGCTAGCGCCGCGCCATACCCCGGCCGTCGAATGCTGCTTGCGGGGGAGGAGCTAGACTCCGCGCTGAACGATTTCGATCGGCCAAGGCAAACGCCGGACAGCGACATGGCCCGACATATCTTGTGGAGTGCTCTGGCTGATCGCAGCGACCTCGCTGGCGATCGCATCCAGCGCGCGTGCCGAGATTTCGTCTCCTTGGAGCACTCACTATGACGACTGCTGAGGCGTCGGAAGCGAGCGGATCAGCGGTATTTGAGCTGATCGCGCCATTTAGCGAGTCCGCGGACGCCAGACTGCGCGGCAATGCTGTGCAGGCCCTTGCTGCGCTGGTCGGCGGTCAGGATAAGAGCTTGCGTCAACAGGCCATGGACGAAATCGTGCGTGTAATGAGTGCCGAGCCTGGTGGCTCTGGAGCTCTTGACTGGCAACGGCGATTTGCGGCGCGTTGTCTCGACGCTCTCGCTCGGTTGCAGCCAGCTGAACGTCAGTTGGTCGGCCGGCAGATTTTGACGACTTTGTCCAGCACAAGAGAGCGTGAGCGACGGGCGGCAATCGCTCGACTAAGCCTTGCAGCAATGGAGCACGGCCGGCGGTTTTGGACCGCAGGTTGGATGCAGTGGCTGCGACTCGCTCGGCTCGCCGCACGCTCTGGCTTCTG
>Ga0310917_10000395_pt1 | contig 19169 bp, 19 predicted proteins | sample GREbulkMGLF178_FD_203531 | JGI IMG/M metagenome (GOLD analysis project Ga0310917, IMG submission 203531) | Lab enrichment of tropical soil microbial communities from Luquillo Experimental Forest, Puerto Rico - GRE.bulkMG.LF178 | ecosystem: Environmental > Terrestrial > Soil > Tropical forest >... | reverse complement strand
GTCTTTTGCGTTATGCGGGCCTGCGTCTTCGGCGCATCCCGGAATGACGATGCAGAGTGCTAAGTGCTGCTTCCTGCCGCGCTTGCCACCACCGGCAGAACTTCGCTCGCCGCCCGGTCCGGCGTCTCCTCTTTCCAGCGCACCGAGCCGAATGGCCGCTCCAGCATGCGGCGGATGCGGACCGGATCAGACCCGGAGTGGAAGGCGATCGCCTGCTGGTGCAGCGCGCGCTCCGTTTGCGTCGCGCGGTTGCGTTGGCGCAGGTAATCGAGCCAGGTCGGGCAGTGATAGCGCTCGGTCCAGAGCTCGGGATCGGCAATGTCGCGCGCCAGCGACCAGCCATAGGCGCCGCTGCGCTGCCGGGACAACTGCACGTCCTGCATCACATTATGGAAGGCGCGCGCGCTCTCCTGCGCCACGCGATACTCGATCTCCACCACCAGGGGGCCGCTGCGCGCGGTGAGCTGAAGCTGGACCTCGGGATCGGCCAGCACCTCGGCATCCTCGCTGCGCGCACCGATCCGCGGCATCGGCAGCAAGAGGCCGAGCAGGGGAGAGCACAGCATCAGCCCGGCCGAAACCAAAAGCGCGGTCTCGACGCCGGCGAGATCGGTCAGATGTCCCCAGCCCCAGCTTCCGATCGCAATCCCGCCCGCGATCGACGCCTGGAAGGCCGCGAGCGACCGTCCGGCGACCCAGCGCGGTGCCGAGAGCTGCACGCCGATGTTGAACAAGGCGACCGCGAGCATCCAGGCGGCGCCTGCCACCACCAGCGCCGCGGCCGTCAGCACCGGCTCGCGGCTCAGACCGACGGCTCCGATCGCTCCGCCCATCGACAGGGCGCAGACGCGGATCGCGGATTCGCCCCGCATCTGTTTGCGCACCGCACCGATATTGAGCGCGCCGACCACGGCGCCCATGCCGAATGCGCCCAGCATGATGCCATAGGTTTGCGCGCCGCCATGCAGGAGGTCGCGGACCACGAGCGGCATCAGCGCCGACACCGAGCCGCCGATCACGCCGGTGACGAAGGTGCGGGTCAGCACGATCTTGATCGGCGGCGAATTGGTGATGTAGCGCACGCCCGAGACGATGGCGCGGCTGAGCTTTTCGCGCGGAAGGCGCGACGGTTCGCTGACGCGATTCCACAGAAACAGCACGGTCAGAAGCGGCAGATACAGCACAGCGTTCGCGGCAAACGCTGCGACCGCGCCGGCGGTTGCCACCACGACGCCGCCGATCGCCGGGCCGAAGCTGCGCGCGATGTTGTAGCTGATGCCGTTCAGCGCGACCGCCGCGGGTAGCGTCTCCGAGGGCACCTGCTCGCTGACCGAGGATTGCCAGGCCGGACCGAACAATGCCATGCCGCTGCCGACCACGAAGCAGAGCGAAAGCAGGATGCTGGGTGTAATGAGAGAAAACCAGGCCAGCACGGTGAGCACGGTCGCGCCGACGAGGGCGATCGACAGCGACACCATCGCCACGATGCGGCGGTCATGCATGTCGGCGATGGCGCCCGCCGGCATCGAGATCAGCATCACCGGCAGCATCAGCGCGGTCTGCACCAGCGCGACCTTGTCGGCGGAGGCCGCCATCTGTGTCATCGCCCAGGCGGCGCCGACGCCCTGGATCAGGATCCCGAGATTGGAGAGCAGGCTCGCGAGCCAGATGCGGCGGAAGACCGAATGGCGCAGCGGCGCGGTGATGCCGTCGGCGTTCAATATCTGACGTTTCGGCGGTTCGGTCATATCCGGTTCCGTTCAGCCTGGCTTTGCGATTCCCTAAGTCAGTGATGCCCGCGAAAGTGCTGTCCTGTCCAGTGGTTAGGTGACCGTCGGCGTTCAATGAGGCGGCCGGCATGCAGGCCGCCTCGATCAAACCCGAAGGATTGTCGGGACAGGGAAGTAATACTCGCGCTTTGGTCACGAAGAAGAGATCAAAGCCCACGCGTCGGCCGATGTCGGAAATCAGGTTGCGGTCGTCGAATGGACTGACTAGCTGTCTAATTGCTCCTGTCCCGAGGCCGTTCAATGAGCATTGCCGAAGTCTACGACTTGCCGGTCGCGCGAAGGCCTCTGGTGCCGCCGAGCCCGCCGCGCGCCGCTGATGACATGACCTTGTTCGGGAAGGTCCGGGCGATGCGGCAAAGCGCGATCAGCACCTGGGCCCAGCGCGCCTATGAGGAAGACATCATCCGCGGCCGCTTCTTCGGCCGCAACAGCTTCATCGTCAACGCGCCGGACGCGATCCGGCATGTGCTGGTCGACAATTACGAGAATTATACGCGCACGCCGGTCGGCATGCGCGTGCTTCGTCCGGTGCTTGGCGAGGGCCTCCTGATCGCGGAGGGCAAGGCCTGGAAGCACCAGCGGCGAACGCTCGCGCCGGCGTTCACGCCGCGCGCGGTCGGGATGCTTGTCCCGCACATGGTTGCGGTGATCGGGGAGACGGTCGAAGCCCTGAAGCAAAATCAGGGCGCGCCGATCGACCTGCGCCATGTCATGCAGCACATGACGCTGGAGATCGCCGGTCGCACCATGTTTTCCTTCGAGATGGGCCGGCACGGCTCGACGCTGCGCGATTTTGTCATGGAATACGGCGAACGCCTGGCGCGGCCGCATTTTCTCGACATGCTGTTGCCCCTGTCGTGGCCGAGCCCGCAGGATTTTTCGCGCGCGCGTTTTCGCAAGCGGTGGACCGCGTTCATTGCGATGTTGATGGCGGAGCGCCGCGCGGCCGGCAAGACCGAGGGCGCGCCGCCGCGCGATCTGTTCGATCTGATGGGCGAAGCACGCGATCCCGAAACCGGCAAGGCTTTCACCGACCAGCAGCTCGGCGACGAGGTGGCGACCATGATCCTCGCCGGCCACGAGACTACCGCGACCGCGCTGTTCTGGTCGCTCTATCTGCTCTCGCTCGATCCGGCGACACAGGATGAGGTGGCGGCCGAGGTAACCGCACTGCCTGCGGATACCGCCTCCGACGTCGAGCGGCTGAAATTTACCCGCGCTGCCATCGACGAGACCATGCGGCTTTATCCGCCGGCCTTTTTGATTGCGCGCGCAGCCCATGCGGACGACACCATCGCGGGCTACCCGGTGCGCAAGGGCGACCTGATCATGATCGCGCCGTGGCTGTTGCACCGGCATGAAAAGCTCTGGCGCGAGCCCAACGCCTTCGTGCCCTCGCGCTTCATGCCGCCGGCCCCGCCGCCTGATCGTTTCGCCTATCTGCCGTTCGGCGTCGGCGCGCGAGTCTGCATCGGCGCGCATTTCGCGCTGGTCGAGGCGACGCTGGCGCTTGCCCGTTTGATCGGCGCGTTTCGCATCGAACTCATCGACAAGGCGCCTGTGATGCCGGTCGGCGTCGTGACGACGCAGCCCGACCGTTCGCCGATGTTTGTGATCAAACCACGCCGGGTGATTCCATGAGCGACATCAAGTCCCAGATTTCGGTTCTGAAGCAGACCGCCGACCCGGCGGTCGCGGATGCGATCGCGCGGCTGATCGCGAATGGAGAAGATTTCGAACTCAATCGCATCAATGCGCTGGATTTTTCCAATCACAACTCGCTCGACGAAGAGAAGGTGATTTCCGGGTTCTTGCACGCCTCGCGGCTTGGCCTGTTCGATCTGAGCTGGAACGTGCTGTGCCCCGGCTGCGGCGGTGTACTCGGTGCCCACGACACGCTGAAATCGCTGCGCCCCGACGACTATCATTGCGGGCTTTGTGCTTGCGGCTATGAGCCCTCCGTCGACGAGCAGGTCGAGGTCGCCTTCACCGTCAGCCCCAAGATCAGACGGGTTGCCGCACACGAGCCAAACACGTTGCCGTTCTGGGAATACTACCGGCAGGTTTTCTGGAGCTCCGGGATCGACCTCAACAAGGACAACTTTGCCTCGATGAAGGACGAGGTAGCCCTCGAGACGCTGGAGCTGCCTCCTGACGAGAAGGCCGTGATGTCGCTGCAACTGCCGCCGCACTTCATCATCGTGTTCGAGCCGGTAACGCACTCCGCCCAGTTCATCGACGTACAGGGCGAGCCGACCAAGGAGCGTCAGCAGCTTTCGCTGGTCTACAACAAGGCGCATCCGCCGACCGGATCGATGACCCTGCGTCCGGGACCGTTGCGGCTGTCGCTCGACAACCAGTCCGGCCTGCGCGTGCTGCCCGGCATCTTCGTTGCCGGCGACAAGCTGCATGAGTTGCTCGGCAAGCGCCGGCCGTTCCTTACGGCAAAGCGCATGCTGTCCAACCAGACTTTCCGCGACGTCTTCAAGGCCGACAATCTCAATGTCGATCAGCGGCTGAAGATCACCTCGCTGACTTTCCTGTTCACCGACCTGAAGGGGTCGACTGCGCTTTATGAGCGGGTCGGGGACCTCGCCGCGTTCGATCTGGTGCGCGCGCATTTCCGCGCGCTGCTCGACATCATCGCGTCGGAGAAAGGTGCCGTGGTGAAGACCATCGGCGATGCGGTGATGGCGACGTTCATTCGTCCCGAAAACGCGCTGATGGCGGGCCTGAAAATGCGCGCTGCGATGGGTGAGCTCAACAAACAACGCGGCAGCAAGGACCTGGTCGTCAAGATCGGCATCCATGAAGGCCCATGTCTTGCGGTCATGCTCAACGAACGGCAGGATTATTTCGGCCAGACCGTCAACATCGCCGCGCGGGTGCAGAGCTTGTCGACGTCGCAGGAGATCCATATCACCGCACCGGTGATCGAATCCCCCGGGGTGGTCACGATCCTGGAGAAAGAGGAGATCAGGCCGATCCAGAAGCACGCGGCACTGCGCGGCATTGCCGACAAAATGGTGGTGTACGAAATACCTTAGGTGTCGTTGCGCGAAGCAATCCAGCTCACTGTCTCCTTCTCGCAATGCGCTGGATGTCTGGTTCCAAAAATTGCCGAAACGTAATGTCGCATGCGAAGTTTTTCGCATTGTACGCGCGGGCTTTTCAACTCATATACAACCAAGTCTCGCCTCGCGGCGGACAATGGAAACACAAGTCATTGCGGCGGAAAAACATGCTCGACGGATTGCGCCAATTCATTGCCGAAGTTGTTGCTCCCCAAAACTCCCAGGGTCGTTTTTTCGACGATACCGGCTATCGCATGGCGGCGACGGCACTCCTGATCCATATCATCTCTCTCGACGGCGAACCGTCGGACCGAGAAAAGCGCAAGCTTCACAGCCTGGTCGAAAGCCAGTTCGGGCTCGACCCGGGTACCGCCGACAAATTGATTGCTTCCGCCACCCTGGTGGAAGGCGAGGCGGTCGATCTCTATCATTTCACCAGCGTGATCATGCGCGAGGTCGACGAGGCCGGGCGCCTGCGGATCGTCGAGATGATGTGGGAATTGGTCTACGCGGACGGCCAGGTCAGCGAGTTCGAGGACAACGTCGTCTGGCGCGCAGCCGACCTGCTCGCGGTGTCTTCGCGCGACCGCATCGAACTCAAGCACCGCGTCGCCGATAAGCGGTCGGCATCGGTCGGGGGCGAGTAAGGGTCACCGCAAGCCGCGGCGAAGCGTCGCGCCGTACTGCGGCTTTTTGGCTCGTGCCCGCATGCCCGGACATGAAGAAACTTTAATGTAGACGCCGCTTGCCGCCGACTGCGGCAGGTCAGCTAATCCCCAACAGACTTTAGCATTCTGCATTTGCGCAAGGCTGCCTGCTTGCGGGACGGCTTGCATCCGTCCTAAAGCCTATGCTCTCGTCGGTTTTCGACATCATAGTCTGCAATTGATTTAAGAGCCTTCCATCGTGACCGAGCGTGTGACGCTGATTACCGGTGCCTCAGCGGGAATAGGCGCCGAGCTTGCGCGTGTTTTCGCGCGGAACGGTCATCGTGTGGCATTGACGGCGCGGCGCGAAGATCGCCTGGCAACCCTGGCACGCGAGATCACGGCCGCCGGCGGGAAGTCGCCGATCCTTATTCCCTGCGATCTCGAAGACCACGGTGCGAGAGATAAAATCGCAAGTAGGCTGGCCGATGCAGACGTGGACGTCGAGTATCTCGTCAACAATGCCGGCTTCGGGCTGTTCGGTAAGGCCATCGAGCTCGATCACGAGGGACAACTCGGCATCATCGACGTCAACATTCGTGCATTGACCGACCTATCGCTGCGGTTCTCCGATCAAGTGATCCGGAATCGCGGCGGTATTCTCAATGTCGGTTCGATTGCCGGCTTCCTGCCGGGGCCGGGCATGGCGGTGTACTACGCGTCAAAGGCCTATGTGCTGTCCTTCACCGAGGCGTTGCGGAAGGAGCTTGAGCCGCACGGCGTTCGGGTGTCCGTGTTGTGTCCCGGACCCGTGATGACCGAGTTTCAGGCGCGGGCCGGGTTTGCGCCCGGCTTCGACTCTACGATGCTTAACGTATCGGCCGCCGACGTCGCGCTGCAAGGCTATCGGGGGCTGATGGCCAACAAGCGGGCCGTGCTGCCCGGGTTCGCCATCAAGATGGTGCCTTCCATGCTGCGGTTTGCTCCGCGCGGTTTCATTCTGGCTGCGGTCGGCCGCTTTCAGATCCGCAAGCCGTAAGCCGCGACAGAAGGTTCGCGGCCTTGCGCCTCCTTCTTGGCCCGCTCTTTGCTTGGTTTCGCACCGTGCCGCAACTCACAGGATATTAACGCTTGCTTAGCTAACATTTCCGCTCGTGTGCGCATGCGGAGCCAATGACCTTGTTTGACCTGACCAGCCACGCGAATGTGCTGCCCTTCCCGGGGCGGCGAACGGCTGCCGTTTCATTGTGCAGGGAAAGCCTGGCGCCGGTGCTGATCGTCCTGCACCAGGAGAAATCGACGCCCGGGCGGGTCGGTAACGTGTTGCGGGCGCTCGGCTACCGCCTCGACATCCGCCGTCCCCGGTTCGGCGATCCGCTGCCTGAGACGCTCGACGCGCATGCGGGTGCGATCATCTTTGGCGGCCCGATGAGCGCCAATGATCCCGACGACTATGTGCGACAGGAGATCGACTGGATCGAGATTCCGCTGCGCGAGCAGCGGCCGTTTTTAGGCATTTGCCTGGGCGCGCAAATGCTCGCGATGCAGCTCGGCGCCGGCGTCGCGCCGCATCCGCAAGGCCTGACCCAGATCGGCTACTACCCGATACGCCCGACGGTCGCAGGCGAGGCGCTGTGCGGCGCCTGGCCCGATCAAGTCTATCACTGGCACCGCGAAGGCTTTGAGTTGCCGCGCGGCGCCGAACTGCTCGCCGAGGGCGACGATTTTCCCGTGCAGGCACTACGGTTCGGCCACGCTTTCGGCTTCCAGTTTCATCCCGACGTGACGACTGCGATGATGCATTGCTGGACCGCGCGCGGCGCGATGGATTTACCCGGCGCGCAGCCGCGTCATCGTCACTTCGAAGGGCGTGCGGTCTACGACGTGGCGGAACGCGCCTGGCTGACGAATTTCATGAGTGACTGGCTGGCCGCGCGAGCCGATGCCGATGGCAGAGGCGGCGGAGTAATCCTTGGCAAACCGGTGGCAAATCAGCGGTTTTCGCCGTTCTTGACTTGACTGTGGTGCGGATTTAAATGGCCCAGATTGCGAGCCGCCTTACAAGGCGGCGGGTACGGGGCCATAGCTCAGCTGGGAGAGCGCATCGTTCGCAATGATGAGGTCGGCGGTTCGATCCCGCCTGGCTCCACCAGCCTTGGCTCGCGTCGCGAGCCTCCGGCTGGCAGGTCACGCTCCAGTCTTTCGTAGCGAATGAGCGAAGACCGTTCGCATCGCCCAATATGGCGACGGGAAAGTCCGTCAAGCCCGATGATCTGGGCAAAATCGGCAGCGAAGTCGAATCCGCTGCACCAGTTCCCTTGTTTGGTTGGGGTGGAACCGATATCTAGCGAAGGAGCCAAATCGCGATCTCAGCCCCGAGTCCCCAATGCGCGCCGTCCTCGACATCGTCCTTATCGTTCTTGATCTCTACATCTGGCTGTTGATCGCCTCCGCCATCCTGTCCTGGCTGATCGCCTTCAACGTCGTCAACACGCGCAACCAGTTCGTCTCGGCGGTCGCGGAGTTCCTGTATCGGATCACGGAACCGGTGCTGGCACCGATCCGCAATTTCCTGCCGAACCTCGGCGGGCTCGATATCTCGCCGATCATCCTGATCCTGATCATCATGTTCATCGAACGGGTGATCACCTATTACATCTATCCCGCGGTGTTCTGATCCGCGGGGGCGCGACGGACGCTCTATGGACCCTCTATGGACCCTTGGCGCACCTCGGCCGGCGGCGTCTGCGTTAGCCTGCGGGTGACGCCGCGCGGCGGCCGCGACGGCATTGACGGGATCGAAACGCTGAGCGACGGCCGCAGCGTGCTGAAAATTCGGGTACGCGCGATCGCGGACAACGGCGAGGCCAATCGCGCCGTGACGGAATTTCTCGCAAAGGCGCTCGGCGTGCCCAAATCGGCGGTCAAGCTCGCATCGGGTGCGACCTCGCGCCTGAAGCAGATTGCGGTGGACGGCGATCCCAAACGCCTTGGCGAGGCGTTGCGGGTTCTGACACAAGCAAAAGCGAAACAGTCGAAGGATTGAGATGACGGCCCGTATCATCGATGGCAAGGCGATTGCCGCAGGTCTGCGCGCCCGCGTCGCGGACGAAGTCGCCCGCGTCAAGCACGCGCACGGCCTGACGCCGGGGCTGGCGGTCGTGCTGGTCGGCAACGATCCCGCAAGCGAGGTCTATGTTCGCAGCAAGCACAGAGAGACGCAGGCCGCCGGCATGGCCTCCTCCGAGCACAAAGTGGCGGCCGATGTGTCGCAGGACGAGCTGTTGGCGCTGATCGCAAGGCTCAACCGCGACGCCGGTGTGCACGGCATCCTGGTGCAGTTGCCGCTGCCGAAATCGATCAACGCCGAAACCGTCATCAACGCGATCGATCCCGCCAAGGATGTCGACGGCCTGCATCCAGCCAACGCCGGGCGGCTCGCCGGCGGCTTTGCCGCGCTTGCGCCCTGCACGCCGCTCGGCTGCATCATCCTGACCAGGAGCGTTCATGCCTCGCTCGAAGGCATGAACGCCATCGTACTCGGCCGCTCCAACCTTGTCGGCCGGCCGCTCCTGCAATTGCTATTGAACGAAAACGCGACGGTTACGATAGCGCATTCGCGCTCGCGCGATCTGCCAAAGCTCTGCGCCCAGGCCGATCTGGTGTACGCCGCGGTGGGCCGGCCGGAGATGGTGCGCGGCAACTGGATCAAGCCGGGGGCGACAGTGATCGATGTGGGCATCAATCGCCTGCCTGCGGGTGACGGCAAGATGCGGCTGGTTGGCGACGTCGCCTTCGCCGAAGTGTCGGAGGTCGCGGGCGCGATCACGCCGGTTCCGGGCGGCGTCGGCCAGATGACGGTGGCGTGCCTGCTGGTGAATACGCTGCGCGCGGCCTGCGCGATTGCAGGATTACCCAAGCCCGCGGTGTGAGCCGGCAGATTCCGCTCGGCTCTCCCGCCCGGAAGCGGGGGGAAGAGGAGAGGTCGACGCTCGTCGACCTGCCTATTTCTTCCTCGCGCGCGCGATGCCGTCTTCGATCAGCTTGTGCGCCTCTTCAGGGCCGCCCCAGCGCAGCACCTTGACCCATTTGCCGCGTTCGAGGTCCTTGTAGTGCTCGAAGAAATGCTGAATTTGCGCCAGCGTGATCTCGGGCAGGTCACCAAAACTCTTCACCTTGTCGTAGCGCTGCGTGAGTTTCGACGAGGGAACCGCGATGATCTTCTCGTCGCCGCCGGCCTCGTCTTCCATCAGGAGCACGCCGACCGGCCGCACGCTCATGACGGCACCGGGGACGATCGCACGGGTGTTGGCGATCAGGACGTCGCAGGGGTCGCCGTCATTGGAGAGCGTGTGCGGGACGAAGCCGTAATTGCCGGGATAGCGCATGGCGGTATAGAGGAAGCGGTCGACCACCAGGGTTCCGGCCTCCTTGTCCATTTCGTATTTGATCGGCTCGCCGCCGACCGGGACTTCGATAATGACATTGACCTCGCGCGGGGGATCGATCCCGATCGGGATGGCGTCAATGCGCATGGGACGGCTCCGTGAGGCCTTAAATCAAAACAAACCGTGTCAGGTCGTCCGTCGCGCGTGCGGCGCGGCTTTCGCTGCGGTCAATTGGTCCAGGCGAACGCGACCTTGTCGAGCGATTTCGGCCCGAACTTCTCCGAGGAGCGCGCCACCATACGGCCGCCGAGAGCGCGGTAGAACTCGGTGGCGGGGTCGTTGTCCGAGAGTGCCCAGACCACCATGCTCTTCAATCCGCTCTGCGCGAGGTCGCGCTTGGCAGCGGTGAACAGTCGGCGGCCGAAGCCGAGCCCCTGGAACTCCGGTCGGAGATAAAGTTCGTAGATCTCGCCTTCGAAATGCAGGCTCCGCGCGCGGTTGCGGCCGTAATTGGCATAGCCCGCGACCCTGTCGCCGAACACCAGCACACTGACGCGACTGCCCTTGCGAATTGCCGAGTCCCACCAATGCGGACCGCGCCGATTGATCAGCTTCTCCAACTCGGAGCCGGGAATGATGCCCTGATAAGCCGCCCGCCAAGCTTCGTCGTGGGCGGATGCAATCGCTACTGCATCTGCAGCCTTGGCCGGTCGAACCTCGATTAGGGTGGTGCTCATGGAAGCTAATCAAAGCAAGTCAGCGGCCCGGCTTCAAGGTCTATCGTTAATTATCGGTTAACGTGTGGACTTTCTGCATCAGTTGCGCGGCTCGGGCTGTGCCGAAAAAGGACAAGACGCGGTTTTTCGCCAGCGTTCCGCCGATGCGAAGAGCGTCAGCGGTGGATGAAAGGGCGCCGGCGACCATTCCGCCGCCGGAAAAGAGTGGGGATATGATTCGCCTCCGGTATTCTGCCGCTCCGTTTGGAGACTGCCCGTTGTCCGCCCGTCCCGTGCCGTTGCGACCGTTGTTCCTGGCGGCACTTGCGTCGCTCGCGCTGGTGGTGCTCGCCAACCAGACCACGCTGCCGCCGCAACCCTACAGGGCGCAAGGCGCGGAAGGCGAACTCAACCGCGCGCAGCAATGGCTGGTGCCGACGCCGGCCGCCGATCGGGGGGGCGCATGCCCTGCTGTTTCGCCCGCCCGGCGAGGGGCCGTTTCGGCTTGCCGTGATCGCGCACGCCTCATCCCAGAATGCGCTGCGTCGCACGCAAATGACAGCGCCTGAATATCGTGCGCTGGCGGCGTTCCTGGTCGCGCACGGCCTTGCCGTGCTGGTGCCGGAACGGCTCGGCCATGGCGCAACCGGCGGCGCCTATTTGGAGGATCAAGGCGGCTGCGAGGACGCCGACTATGCAAGGTCGGCACGCGCGACTGCGGAGCAGATCAAGCTGGCGCTGGATTTCATGAGCCGCCAACCCTTCATCCGGAAGGACGGCGCGATCATTATCGGGCATTCGGCCGGCGGCTGGGGCGCGCTGGCGCTGGCCGGCGAAGATCCCAGGATGCTCTCCGCCATTATAGCTTTTGCACCGGGTCGGGGCGGCCACGCCAACGACGTCGAAAACCGGGTCTGCGCACCCGAGCGGCTGATCGAAGCGGCGACGAGCCTTGGCAAGGGCGCGAGGGTGCCGGTCACCTGGCTGGTCGCCGAGAACGACACGTATTTCCCGCCTGCGTTTTCGCAGCGGCTCGCCGGCGCGTTCCGCGGTTGCGGCGGCAAGGTCGCATTCTCGGTGCTGCCGGCTACGGGCCGCGAGGGGCATTGGCTGGCGGAGAGCGAAAACGGTATCAACAGCGCCAGCACCGAGCTCGAGCGCGCGCTGACTTTAGCCAGGCCCGTCACGTCCAAAAAACGATGACGCTGTATTTTCTGGTCAAATATCTGCACGTTCTCGGTGCCATCGTCATCGCCGACAGGGGTGAGATGCTGCCGGTCGCGCTGCCGACGCGGGACAACAGATAATGCAATGGCCCGACGACGACGTGATCCTGTTCGACGGCGTGTGCGTATTTTGCTCGCGCTGGGTCCGCTTTGTCGTCGATCGCGACGAGGCTCGACGCTTCCGTTTCACCGCGATCCAGTCGGCCTACGGCGCGCGCCTTGCGCAGGCGCTCGGCATCGATCCCAAAGATCCCGATACCAATGCCGTGCTCCATGGCGGGGTTGCCTACACCAGGAGCGATGCGGCGCTCACCGTGCTCTCGCTTCTTCCGGGCTTAAGCTTTGCGCGCGTGTTCCTTGTGGTCCCGAAGCCACTGCGCGACGCGGTCTATAATCTCGTCGCGCGCAATCGTTATCGGATTTTCGGTCGGTTCGATGCGTGTATCGTGCCGGATGCGGATTTGGCGGCGCGAGTGATAGAATAGCCTTGTCAAGCGCGGACCGGTCGGCTCGCAACGACGCAGAAAAGCTATCGCTTGACGAGCGCCCCCAACACCTCCCGCGCCGCCCTCTCGCCGCTGTCATGCGCGCCATGCGCGGTCGAGAAAAAATTCGGCGAGGTGGCTTCGCCCGCAAAGAACAGGCGGTCATCGACGGGCGCGGCGAGGATCGCGCGGTCGCCGGCCTGACCGGGCAGGGCATGCGAATAGGAGCCGCGGGCAAAGCGATCATGCGCCCAGCGCGATTCCTTCAGGGGTTTCAGCTTGCGGCGGAAGTCGTTGCCCAGGAGCGACACGATCTCGTCGATGGAAGCCGCCGCAATCGCGCCGTCGCCAGCGTCTTCCAGCTCCCTGGCGTAACGCCCGCCGAAAAAACCTTCGACGCAGGGCTGGCCGAACGGGCGCAAGTGATACGTGCCCATGGCCGTCCGCATGGTGGCGCCGCGCAGATTGCCTTCTTTCGGTAATGCATCGGGCTCGTCGAGCGCCAGCGTCACCTTGTCCGCGAGGCCGAGGGGCAGGCCCGCGGCGGCATCGACCTTCGCCGGAAGCGCCGGGTAAAACCGAAGCGCGTCAGTCGCGATCAAATTGGTCGGCACGGTGACGATGACCTTGTCGGCCACAAGCGTACCCTTCGATGTCTCGATGCGCAGGCGCTTTGCCGAATGATCGATCAGCGTGACCTCGCAGTCGAACGCGACCGGCAGCGCCGCGCCATAGGCAGCCATCAGCGCGCCGTAGCCGCGCCGCACCCGCCAATTGAGGTTGGTGTCCTCATAGGTGTCGAAGTCGAGGATCGAAACGCGATCGGTCTCGCACCCGTTGATGTAGGTCGAGATCGCATCGATCATCGGGTTCCAGCGGTTGCCGGTTTCCAGATAGAGGCTGGCCGGATGGTCGACGCCGGCTTTTGCGGCCTCGTGAAGGCGCTGGAAGAAATCGTCGAGCGCGTGGATGAAGCTCGCGCGCTCTTCCTGCGGGAACGCCTTGCCGACCGCGCGCTCTCGCCAGGGCGGCAGCGTCTTGTCGATTTCGAAATTCAGGCTCTCGGCGATGCCGACGAATGCGTTCCTGTCGGCCGAATGCAACCAACCGCAACCGAGATCAAAAGTGACCTCGGGCGAGGCCATGATGGTGTGGCCGCGTCCGCCGACTCGGTCGCGCGCTTCCAGCACGACAAAGGAGACGCCTGCGTTCTTCAGCGCATGCGCTGCACCAAGGCCCGCGGCGCCAGCGCCGATGACGGCGACGTCGATATGGGAGGGAAGGGACATATCAAGGTTTCGCCACTTGCGAAGCGCTTCGTCAAGAGAGGATTGGCCTTGAGCACGCTCGCTGCTCTCCCGCTAGCGGAGAGAAGCGAAGCAAAATCACGCCACCGCTTCCTTTGCCTTTTCGGCACGCTTGCGGTCGTTAGCGTCGAGAAACTTCTTGCGGAGCCGGATCGATTTCGGCGTCACCTCGACAAGCTCGTCGTCCTCGATATAGGCGAGTGCCTTTTCCAGGGTCATCTTGATCGGCGGCGTCAGGCGCACCGCTTCGTCCTTTGCGGTGGTGCGAATGTTGGTGAGCTGCTTGCCCTTGAGCACATTGATCTCGAGATCGTTGTCGCGGGTGTGCTCGCCGACGATCATGCCCTTGTAGACCTTCCAGCCCGGCTCGATCATCATCGGTCCGCGGTCCTCGAGCTTGAACATCGCGTAAGCTACCGCCTCGCCCTGGTCGTTGGAGATCAGAACGCCGTTGCGGCGGCCCTGGATCTCTCCCTTGTACGGGGAGTAGCCGTGGAACAGACGGTTCATGATCGCGGTGCCGCGGGTGTCGGTGAGAAGCTCGCCCTGGTATCCGATCAGGCCGCGGGTCGGCGCGTAGAACACGAGCCGCAGGCGGTGGCCGCCCGACGGCTTCATTTCGATCAATTCCGCCTTCCGCTCGCTCATCTTCTGCACGACGACGCCGGAATGCTCTTCGTCGACGTCGATTACGACTTCCTCGACGGGTTCGAGCAGTTGCCCGGTCGCATCGTCCTTCTTGTAGACGACGCGCGGCCGCGACACCGACAGCTCAAAGCCCTCGCGGCGCATGGTCTCGATCAGGATGGCAAGCTGCAATTCGCCACGCCCCGCGACCTCCATGGAATCCTTGTCTGCGGCCTCGGTGACGCGCAGCGCCACATTGCCTTCGGCCTCGCGCAGCAGGCGATCGCGGATCATGCGGCTTGTCACCTTGTCGCCCTCGGTGCCCGCCAGCGGCGAGTTGTTGACGATGAACGACATCGACACCGTCGGCGGATCAATCGGCTGCGCGGCCAGCGGCGTCTCGATCACGGGATCGCAGAAAGTATCGGCCACCGTGCCCTTGGTAAGACCGGCAATCGCGACGATGTCGCCGGCTTCGGCCTCCTCCAGCGGCGCGCGCTCGATGCCGCGAAACGCGAGAATTTTGGTGATGCGGCCTTGCTCGATCACTTTCCCGTCGGCGGAGAGCACCTTCACCTGCTGGTTCGGCTTGATCGCGCCCGAGGTGATGCGGCCGGTGACGATGCGGCCGAGATAGGGGTTCGCCTCGAGAATCGTGCCGATCATGCGGAACGGCCCCGGCTCGACCTTCGGCGGCGCGACATGGCGCAGGATCAGATCGAACAGCGGCTGCATGCCCTTGTCTTTGGGGCCTTCGGGGCTTTCCGCCATCCAGCCCTGCTTGGCCGAACCGTAAAGAATCGGGAAGTCGAGTTGCTCTTCGCTGGCATCGAGAGCCGCGAACAGGTCGAACACCTCGTTGATCACTTCGGTCGGCCGCGCGTCGGGCCGGTCGACCTTGTTGATCACGACGATCGGCTTCAAGCCGACCTTCAGGGCCTTCGAGACCACGAACTTGGTCTGCGGCAACGGGCCTTCGGCGGCATCGACCAGCACCAGCGCGCCATCGACCATGTTGAGGATGCGCTCGACCTCGCCGCCGAAATCGGCGTGGCCTGGCGTGTCGACGATGTTGATGCGGGTGTCCTTCCACTGCACGGAAGCCGCCTTGGCGAGAATCGTGATGCCGCGCTCGCGCTCCAGGTCATTGGAGTCCATCGCGCGCTCGGCGACCTTCTGGTTCTCCCGGAAAGTGCCGGATTGCTGCAGCAGGCGATCGACCAGGGTGGTCTTGCCATGGTCGACATGGGCGATGATGGCGATGTTGCGAAGGTTCATCTTTGAGCTTCTTTAGGATTCGACAATGACCTCACGCGCGATTTCGCCGGACGACCGGACCCCTCAAATCGCGCTCAAAACCTGAGATAAGCGGGCGCGGCGCGCCCAAAAAGGAAGCCCGGCCAATGGGACCGGGCGAATCCTTACGCGTTGCGCTGCAATATATTCAGAAAACGTCAAAAAACAATGGGTTGTTTGACAGTTTGGCTGGTTGGTGGACGGGATTTTCACCTGCTTTTTGGGGACAAGGGTGAGGCAGGGCTTCCGCCGACCCCTGCTTTCGCCGGAGCGTTGGGCTCCTGGGTCGGATAGACCCCTTGGAGCACCTCATCAAAGTGGAACTTGACCTGCTCGTTGCAGAGGCAGGCGCGCGCCTTCAGCGCGGCGAGGTTGCGCACCACGATCGCGCCGCGCCTCGTCTCCAGTGTCCCTTCCGCCTTGAAAGTCTGGAGCACGCGGCTGGCATAGCTGCGCCCGACGCCAAGCAGGGTCGCCAATTGCTCGTGGGTCAGCGGCACGATCGCGTCGTCGTCCGTGCGCTCCATTGCCGAGACGATCCATTTCGCCGTGCGCTGCTCGATCGAATGGATCGCGTTGCAGGCCGTCGACTGAAACATCTGCGCCATCATGCAGTCCGCATAACGGGCGAACACATTGCGCAGCGTCAGCGACTGCATCTTGGCTGCATCGAGCCTGCCGACTGGCAGCTTGACGAACGGTCCGCCGAATTTGACGACGATGCGGGTATAGGCGGGCAGGAAACCCTGGCTCACGATCCCGCCGACCGCGCCCTCGCGGCCGACCAGGATGGTTTCGACATCGCGGCCGTCCTCGTTTGCAACGAGATAGGATGCGAGCGACGGTCCGCAAGGAAAATGGACGACGTCGACATCGTCGCCGGGATTATAGAGGAGGTCGTTGGCCGCGGACTCTTGCAGCGAAAGATGCGACGCGATCAGCGCGTAGTCGGCTGAGTTCAGCCGGCGCAACAGATTGTTGTATGGCCGCTCGCCGTTACTGCTGCTCGTGGCGCGTGGCCCGTTCATTCAAGCTCCTGCCTCGGCCAAAACCATAGCGGTACCTTCCTGAAAAGCTGTGTTCACAAGTGCACAGACAGGGAAACGTCATTGTGGTGCCATTCGTTCCGGGAACCCGTCGACGCGCTCGCAGGGAGGTGTCGGCCGCAGGGCTGTCCCGGTCAAAGCTCAATGGCTGGAACCAGTAGCATGCCCGCTCTTCCCCAAGACGTGCTGATCGTCGAGGACGATCCCATCATCGCGCTCGATCTCGAGGACACCGTCCTCGGTCTCGGGGCGGCCACCGTCAGGACCGCCGGACATGTCGCGACCGCGCTCGACATGATCGCCGCTCGTGCGCCGGATTTTGCCCTGCTCGATGTCGGGCTCGTTCACGAAAACAGCTTTGCTATCGCAGAGCGCCTCACGACGCTGAACATTCCGTTCGCCTTCGTTACCGGCTATGGGAGCGGCAAGGTGCCGGCTGTCTTTGCGGACCGGCCGCGGCTGCCAAAGCCATTTTCGACCGAGGCGCTGCTTGTGGTGTTGCGGCGCATCGGCGCGCGGGACCCCAAGGATAGCGGCGGGTTTGGCCCTCTCACCAACCCACCCGCTTTTTGACCCGTTAGGGTAGGGAGCGCATCTGCGCTTTCCGCCTCAGCGTGAATGTCTACGCCTGCTTCGGATCGAGCGTGGTCGACCATAAGGCGACGTCGGCGCGGTCACGCAGCGTCACCGTCATCTGCCCGGTTGCGCCCGCAATTTGCACGTGACCGAAGAACTGCATGCCGGCGGATGGCGGCAGGTTCTGCTTGTCCAGTCCCGGCGCCTTGATGAAACGCACCTCCGGGCCAAAGCTGTTGTCGAGCTCGTTCGGCCCGAACGTGCCGGCATGCAGCGGTCCCGAGACGAACTCCCAGAACGGCTCGAAATCCTGAAACTGCGCCTTGTTCGGATTGTAGTAGTGGGCTGCGGCGTAGTGCACGTCGGCGGTCAGCCAGACCGTGTTGTGGATCGGCGCGGCCTTGATGAAACGCAGGATTTCCGCAATTTCAAGTTCGCGGCCGCGCGGCGGGCCGTCGCCCTGCGCAAAGGCCTCAGAGCCCTTCCTGTTGGGCGCATCGTCGTAGACGATCAGCGACAAGGGCATGTCGGAGGCGATCACCTTCCAGGTCGCCCGCGAGTTCAATAGGTCCCGCTTCAGCCAGCGCATCTGGTCGGGCCCGAGAAAATAGGCATCAGGACCATAGCTCTCCTGCAGGTTCGGGCCATTGGGACCGCGATAGCTGCGCTCGTCCAGAACGAAGACGTCGAGCAGCGGACCGTAGCTCAAGGTGCGATAGACCCGGCCCGGCTCGACGATGCTTTCGCGCATCGGATACATTTCATGGAAGGCGCGCGCGGCGCGCGCGGCGAGCAGGGAGATGTTGCGCTCCTTGTAGGCGGCCGGCAGGTCCTTCGAAGCCGACCAGTTGTTGGTGACTTCGTGGTCGTCCCACTGCACAAAGATCGGCACTTCGGCGTTGAATGCGCGCACATTCTCGTCGAGGAAATTGTATTTGTGCGCGGCGCGGAACTCGTCGAGCGTCTCGGCGACCTTGGCCTTTTCGGGGATGGTGACGTTCTTCCAGATCTTTCCGTCGGCGAGCTTGACCTCCGAGGGGATCAGTCCGTCGGCGTAGATCGTGTCGCCGGAATGCAGGAAGAAATCCGGCCGGTGCTTCTTCATCGCCGAGAAGGTGAACATGCCACCGTCGTCAGGGTTGATGCCCCAGCCTTGACCGGCAACGTCGCCGCCCCAGACGAAACTGACGTCGCGCCTGTCGGACGGCGCCGTGCGGAAGCGACCGATCACGGGCTCGCTTTCGACCGAACTGTGCGAGAGATCGCGGAACTTCACGCGATAGAAGATATCCTGGCCGCCGGGGAGGTTTTCCAACAGCATTTTTGCGGTGAAGTCGCTTTCGGGCAGTGCTGCGATCGGCGGCAGCGCGCGCGCATTGCCGAACGATTCGGTCGTCGAGACTTCGACCAGCATCTGCGCGGGACGGTCGGCGCGCGCCCAGACCACGCCACTGTCGGCACCGACGTCGCCGGATTGCACGCCGTGGGTCACCACCGGCCGGTCGGCCGCGCGGGACAGATAGGGCATCGCGATTGCGCTGATGCCTGTCGCAGCGGCAGTCGACAGAAAACGCCGGCGGGACAGTCCACGAAATGTTTGACGGGGAATGCGAAGCGTCATGCGGGCCTCCTTTGCATCGTCGGAAATGGCGAGCCACCTTCCGTCATTACGAGGAACCGATGGGTCCGCGCGAAGCGCGGCCTAATGAAGACCTCCGCGACGGAGCAATCCAGAGGGACGCCATTCCCTGGCAAGACGCTATAGGAAGATTATGTGACGGCGCGATTAAATCGTCCCGGTGGCGCGGAATTGCGCACCGGCCCGTTGCAAATTTTGCGGCAGGCTCATCAACACGGCCCTGCGATCCGCGGCCGCGTGGTGAAATTGATCGAGCGCGATGTTGAAGGCGGTCAACGCGCCCTCCTGGATCGCGCCGTCCTCGAAACAGTGCAGGGTGTCGCGAAGGATATTGTCCGCCTCGCCTTGCATG
>Ga0310917_10000384_pt1 | contig 19450 bp, 20 predicted proteins | sample GREbulkMGLF178_FD_203531 | JGI IMG/M metagenome (GOLD analysis project Ga0310917, IMG submission 203531) | Lab enrichment of tropical soil microbial communities from Luquillo Experimental Forest, Puerto Rico - GRE.bulkMG.LF178 | ecosystem: Environmental > Terrestrial > Soil > Tropical forest >... | reverse complement strand
AGCGCTGGTCGGTCATATTCGCGGTGGTCTCTCGCAAGTGGTCACCGTATTCAGCATGTTCTTTTCCGAAATGTCGGGTTCCACCACCGCTGATGTCGCGGTCATCAGTCGCGCGCTTGGCGGCCCTATGAAGAAGGAAGGTTATAGTCCCGCGTTCATTGCTGCGATTATTGCATCAGCATCGACCATCGCCGCGCTGGTGCCGCCGAGCATTACCGCAGTAGTTTACGGCGCGATCGGAAATGTCTCGATCGCCGGGCTTTTTATGGCGGGTTTTGTACCCGGCATGATGATTGGCGTCGGTCTGATGATCTATTGCTATTTCTTTGGTCCCGCTGGTGTGCGGCGGCGCCGGGCTTCATTTCGCGATCTGGCAGGAGCTTTCAAAGACGCGTCGCTCCCCCTGATGATCCCGGTCATCCTTTTGGGCGGTATCCTCACCGGCTGGTTTACGCCGACCGAGGCGGGCGTAGTCGCTGTCGCGTACATCCTTATTATTGTGATCCCGGCTCTTAACCGTGGTCACATCAGATTTCTTGCCTATGACTTCTGCCTAGCCGGCCTAATTTTTTCCTTGCCTTTGATTACCATCGGCGCGGCTAATGCTTTTGGCTGGCTTTTCGCGTACTTGCGAGGGGCTATCGTTATTTCCGAATGGATCACCAGCATTGCGGGTCATGATCCACATTTGATTATGTTGTTGATGGTCGCGCTCTTTACAGTCATAGGAGATTTCATTGAGCCCGTGCCGACAATCATAATTTTCATGCCCTTAGTTAATGCGCTGACTGACGCAGGTAATATCAATCCGGTTCATATGGGCGTAGTGCTGATCACGACACTCGCATTTGGCTTGATCACGCCGCCTTACGGCCTAGTTCTTTTGATGGCATCAAAATTCGTCGATGTCCGTTTCTCTCAGGCGTTGCGGGCGGCATATCCAATCTACATCGTTTTCTTTGCTACGATCGCATTCACGATTTATTCCCCGTCAGTGGTTCTGTGGTTGCCGAAACACGTGCTACCCGCTTCGGTCGGCTGCTTCCGCAGTCCGGCCGGGGTCGGCTATGTCTGTCCGCCGTAGTCACGATTCGACCTACGAGGTCAATGTCGCCTAGTGGCACAAAGCGGACATTGCGGAAGAGCGAGTTCCAACTTCTTTCGATGTCGGAGCCTCACCTCGACGATCTAAGTTTCGATTTACGACATTTCGCGAAGTCGTCCTTTGCATCGAAACCGACTGAAAAAATTGCGAAGCGCCAAATCGGTATGGAGCCATGCATTATCATGTAGGCTGTTTTGCCCGAATGGGCGCAACTTATTGTTCCTGAATTAGTTCTGGCGGCGTCCCCAGAAGGGAAGAAGGAAGAAGTAGGAAAGGACACCGCAATGTACGATACGTCAACTGAACGACACGACCAGAGTGACGAAGAAGCCCTGAGCTTTGACATTTCCGATACGGCACTGGAGGCCGCAGCAGGGGAGATAAAGCACAAGGCCGGTAGTCAAACGATTTCGTTCTGTTCCGGCATTGACACGTGCCCGTCTTGAGCAGCTCCGGACGTATCCTGATATCCGCGGATCAATTACTACGTCGGCGATAAGGTCATCCTCAACGCAAGCCGCATGGCCGCCATGGGATCCGGTAGGGCGGCACTGACGTCAATCACCAATGTCCTGGCGTTGGCGGGCGGTGTAGCGATCAAACGCAACAATGAAATTGTCGCCACGCTTGGCGTCGGCGGCTCGCGCGGTGGCGACAAAGACGAAGCCCATGCCGGAGTCGGAGCAGCGAAGATTCAGGATCGCGTGGAAGCATCGGCGGCGCCTACGGGTCGTCCGGCCGACCTCAAGAAGTGATGGCCTTTGCATAACCGGCCGCTTCGGGCCGACGCGGTAATCGAATGAAACTGGCTCCGGTGTCCGCTTATGGCACAAAGGGGACATACGCCGGGGATCCAGCGGGGCGACAGGCACCCTTCCATTATTCACATAGCTGGCGCAAACGCGACGTCACTCCTACGATGCCCTTCAAAGCATGGGAACGGCAATGAAATTTGGTATCGGGCAGCCAGTGCGACGCCATGAGGACCTGCGTCTGATCACAGGGCGCGGTCGCTACACGGACGACGTCACCTTGCCGAGAATTACGCATGCCTTTGTGCTGCGTTCGACAGTGGCGCATGCGCGCATCAAGCGCGTTGACACGAGTGCGGCGCGACGCATGCCGGGCGTGTTGCTCGTAGCCACCGGCGAGGATGTTCGTTCTGATGGGCTCGGCGACCTGCCATGCGTGACTCCGCTCGTCAATCGTGACGGCACGCCACGGCACGACACACCACGGCCTGTGCTGGCACTCGGCAAAGTACGCCACGTCGGTCAGCCTGTCGCATTGATAATCGCCGAGACTTTGGCCGCAGCACGCGATGCTGCCGAGGCCATCGATGTGGAGTATGAGCCACTGCCCGCGGTCACTGAGGCAAGGGACGCGGTAGCCGCTGGCGCGCCGCAGCTATTCGACCAGATTCCTGGCAACATTGTCTTTGACTGGGACAACGACATGGGCGACGCCAAGGCAACCGATGCCGCCTTTGCTGAGGCGGCCCGCGTCGTCGTGCTCGAACTTGTCAATAATCGCGTTGTCGTCAACTCGATGGAGCCGCGCAACGCCGTTGCTGATTTTGATCCGGCCAGTGGCCGCTCGACACTCTACACCGCAACCCAAGGACCGCACTTCGTGCGTGACCCGCTCGCCGAGGTCGTGCTTAAGATGCCAAAGGACATGCTGCGCCTGATCACGCCCAATGTGGGCGGCGGCTTCGGCATGAAGGCGTTCGTGTATCCCGAGCACGCGCTGGTGGTTTGGGCCAGCCGCAAGCTTGCGCGGCCAGTGAAGTGGCAGGAGGACCGCTCCGAGGCATTCATCTCTGACAATCAAGGCCGCGATCACGCGACGCGCGCCGAGCTTGCGCTCGATGCGAACGGGCGCTTTCTCGGTATGCGTGTTTCTATCCTCGCCAATCTCGGCGCCTATCTCTCGCCGTTTGGCTCCTTCGTCCCGACCCGCTCGACGGATCTCGTTTCCGGGCTGTATGCGATTGGGGCCATCCACATCAATGTCAAGGGCGTGTGTACCAACACCGTTCCGGTGTGCGCCTATCGCGGTGCCGGACGCCCCGAGGCCGCATACCTGCTTGAACGTCTCGTCGATCTTGCCGCACGCGAGCTCGGCATGAGCCCTGACCGCATTCGGCGCATCAATTTCGTGCCACCCTCAGCAATGCCTTACACTTCGGCAACCAAGCTCCTTCTCGATTCCGGTGAGTTTGAGGAGGTGATGGACCGCTGCATGGTTGCGGCGGAATGGTCCTCTTTCCCGGCGCGGCGGGCGCAAAGTGAGCGCAACGGCAAGCTGCGAGGCATCGGCATAGCAACATATACTGAACGCTGTGGCGGCGGATTTCCGGAGACCGCATCGATCGAGTTTAAGAACGAACGCATCGAACTCGTGATGGGCAACCAGGAATACGGCACTGGTCTCATCACCTCTTATAAGCAGCTCGTATCAGACCAACTCGGTATCGATCCCGATCGCATCGATGTCATTATGGGCGATACCGATCGAACTTCGTCGGGCCTTACTGGAGGCTCGCGGGCGCTTGCTGTCGCCGGCACGGCCCTTTACGAAGCCGGGCGCACAATCATCGATAAGGGCAAGCAGCTGGCCGCACATCTTCTCGAAGTTTCGGCGCATGATGTTACTTTCACCGAAGGGGTCTTCGGCGTGCCGGGCACCGATCTCCGCTTGAATATTTTCGAGGTGGCCAAAGTAGCGCGAGACCCCGCCAAACTTCCTCCGGGCGTGGAGCCCAGTCTGGATACGACGTATCACCGGGTACCGGAGGCACAAACCTTTCCAAACGGCTGCCACATCGTCGAAGTCGAGATCGATCCGAATACCGGCGCGGTTACGATTGAACGCTATACCGTCGTCGACGACTTCGGTCGCACCATCAACCCGCTGCTACTCGAAGGTCAGGTGCACGGCGGAATCGTGCAGGGCGTTGGCCAAGCGCTGCTCGAGCAGGCGATGTACGACGCTGAGAGTGGGCAACTCCTGTCTGGTTCGTTTATGGATTACGCCATACCGCGGGCTAGCGATGTTCCGTCGTTCACCTTCTCGACCCACAACGTGCCGACAAGCGCCAACCCACTTGGTGTCAAGGGCGCGGGTGAAGCGGGCGCGGTGGGCGCGCCGCCAGCAGTCATGAATGCGATTATTGACGCACTCGCTGATCGCGTGGGGGTGCGCCACATCGACATGCCCGCAACACCAAGCCGTGTCTGGGAGATGCTCAATGGCTCACCCGCGCGAGCGAGGTGACCGCGCTATGTCTGCTTTTTGCACAAAGCATCGCGTGAGTAATTTCGCCGCTCCCCGACCCGGCTCGTCCTCGAATGGTGGATGATGGAGGCGGATTTCCGGTCCGTTAGTAGCAGGACCCTAACGCAAGCGTTGCTAAGGATCACCTTTTGAACGGCCTAGTTCGGTTTCAATTGTTGTCGAGGATATACTTGCGGGCTTCTTCGATCGGCAAAACGCCCTTGACGCGACCGACGCCATCAAACATGACTGCTTCGGTGTTTGGATCAAAATAAACGTCCTGATCTGGACACATCATAACATTGCATCGATCGCTCACGATGATTTGGATTCTGATCTGCCCGCACTGTGCCTTGAGCTCTTCGTAATACGGCGATCGGCGCCACGCGTTAGGATAATTGCGATCGGGCTGGACGATTAGCTCCCGGCCGCCGCTTTGGCGATCGCGTCTGCGGACGAGAACCATTTTGCACTTCGTCGGCTTCCAGTGCGGTCCCATGTCGAGGACGAACCAGCCGCAGCGGAACACCCGGCATTTAGCGGGTCGGGTCTCGTAAATCGCACAGCCGATGCCCGGTCTGGCGTGCTGGCACCATTGATGTTCCGGTTTCGAGATTTCCTCGACCCGCATCACCTTGCAACACATCGAGCAATCGCCGCATTGCCGCTCAGCTGCGGCCTCGTGCCATGTGCGGCCGTTTCCGGCACTACGCCCGTTTTTGTTGCGGAGGTCGCCCGCTGCGGCGGTCATGCTGCACCCCCATCGAATTTAGCATAGGCCCGCCCCGCCGCCTACAGTTCTTACCGGTCCCGATCCTCCTCAGCCTCGCGCGTGACGGCGGGCGCGTTGGAGTTTTGACTTTGATCCAATGCGGCGACCGGCCCCGGCGATAAATCGAGCCGATCCGTTTTGACACGCGGTTGTATTCCGCGAGGCCTGCAAGTTTGGTTGGGGGGTTGGCAACAAACACGAGTACGAGCAAGTTCCATTCAGTTCCAAGCCCCCCTTTATGGATCGGCGAGGGCCGGGCCGCGCCGCTGGTTTGTCCGGTATCGGACCCAGGCGTCCACTTGAGGCCGTCGGGCGATGTCGCGTAGAGAATTCTGTTGTCGCCGCCGTTGGACGAGAAAACCATGTGCAGTAGAGACCCATCCCAAAGCACGGCGGGTTGATGCCGGCTTTCCTGACCTATCTCCCGACCCATTGTAGATCTCCTGCTTATGGAAAAGAGTATTTGACAAATCAGGAACGCATTCAGCGCGTTGATCCATAACAAAGTCCACTGGGCTAAAGCAGCCAAAGCCCTCAAACAAAACGCCCGGTGGGCTTATAACCCATTCAGGAAGTCGAGCATCCTGGTTTGCTGTGATGCACAACGGCTCCCATCGGATGTGGTAGGGTGTCGTCCTCGGGCTTGAGGAAAGTTCATGAGGCGGCGGGAGTTCATCACGGTAGTCGGTGGCGCGGCGGCATGGCCGCTCGGCGCGATGCGCAGCAGGCTCGAAAGCTGCCCACCATTGGATTCCTCGGTGCCGATCCAACGGCCTTTACTCCATGGACGAATGCCTTCGTGTCGCGACTGCGCGAACTCGGCTGGATCGAGAACCGCACCGTCGCGATCGAGTATCGTTGGTCGGAGGGTCGCGCCGAGCGCTACGCGGAAATTGCAGCTGAATTTGTTCGTATAAACGTCGACGTCATTGTTACCGTCGGGAGCGCGGTCCCCACTGTGAGGCAGGCCGCCACCACCATCCCAATTGTCTTTGCTGTGGGGATCGACCCGGTCCGCAGCGGCCTCGTCGCGAGTCTGGCGAAGCCCGGCGGCAATGTCACCGGGCTATCGCTGCAAGCGGCCAATCTTGCCGGCAAGCGGATCGAACTCTTGCGTGAAGCTGTCCCGCAGCTCCACCGATTGGGCATCATCTTCAATGTCGGCAATGCCCAACCCGTTCTGGAAATGGAAGACACCAAAGCCGCCGCAGAAATGCTCGGGCTCGACGTCGTACCGCTCGAAATTCGCCAAGCAGCCGATATTGCTCCTGCTTTCGACACAGTGAAGGCTCAAGTGGATGCACTTTACGTCGCCATCGATCAGCTTATGGTCGCCAATTTGGCGCGCATCCTGACGCTCGCGCTCGGTGCGCGCTTGCCGACCGTCTTCAGCACCCGCGATTTTGTACAGTTCGGCGGTTTCATGTCCTACGGACCGAACTACTCGGGACTGTTCCGGCGCTCAGCCGATTACGTCGATAAAATTTTGCGAGGAACGAAGCCGGACGACATACCCGTCGAGCAACCGACGAAGTTTGAGCTGGTCGTTAATCTCACGACAGCCAAGGCGCTTGGTCTGAACATCCCCCAACGGTTTGTGCTGCGCGCCGACGAGGTGATCGAATGAGACGGCGTATGTCTGCTTTCGGGAGTAAAGCGGACGTCAGCCGAGCACTCGTCAATGTCCGCTTGTGACCCATTTCGGATCTTGGCCCTAATTGCAATATTGCAGCTCGGCGAGTCCCGTCCCAAACCCGTAGCGTACTATCCTTGGTCAGCCAAGGGTAGCGCTGATCAGCGAACGCGGTTGACGACTGAGAGTTCCTTCCATCTGCGAATGAAGCTCGCGACGTTCACCAACCGTTTCTACCCTCCCACAATTGCAATGAGTAAGTCATGACTACACGTCCAACAACGTCCCTCACAGTGCGCTCGGCCTCCGTCCGCGGCGGTCGCCGGCTTGTGACCGTGCTCGTCGTCGCCGTCGCCGCCTTCTCGTGTGTGCTGCCCGCTTGCGCTTGGGCTGCCGACTCGACCAGGTCGCACGCCGAGTCGTTCGCCAAGCGGGTCGACATCGGCGGAGGCCGGATGATGTACATCGAGTGTAATGGCAACGGATCGCCCACCGTCCTGCTCATCTCGGGTACGGACACGGCGTCCGACCTGTGGCACGCTGCTGATCAGAAGGGTCCGACGGTCTACGACGAAATCCAGAAGACGACGCGGGTGTGCGCCTACGACCGACCCGGTGCGCTCCACCTCGACCAAACCTTTAGCCGGAGCGACCCGGTGCCCCAGCCGACCAGTCCCCAAGAGGGCGTCGACGACCTCGTCGCCCTGCTGAAGGCGGCCGACGTACCGGGCCCTTACGTCCTCGTCGCGCACTCTTTCAGCGGCACGATCGCACGGGTCTTTGCCGGCGAGCATCCTGACGAAGTCAAAGGTATCGTGTTCGTTGACGTCCTCACGCCCGAGCTTCGCGCCCAGATGGCGCCTGAGGAGTGGAAGATCTGGAAGCGCATCAACGCCCGTCCGGCCAAGGCGCTCGCGGCCTATCCGGATCTGGAACGGCAGGATTTCGATAAGACCCTGGACCAGACGGCCGCCGCGGCAGCGCCGAGGCCCATGCCGGTCGTCGTGCTCACGGCCAGCGACAAGTTCGTCGATGTCGTCCCGAAGCTCATCCAGACCGGTGAGCTGCCGTCTGACACGCCGCGGGACATCGGAGCGGTCGTCGACCGAGCGAACTCGGCGGCCCAGAACGAGCTCGCGGCGCTCGTGCCCGGCGCGGTGCACATCACCGACACGCACTCGGGACACAACATCATGATCGACAACGCGCAGGTCGTGATCCAGGCCATCCGCATGGTCGTCGACGCGGCGAGAGCCGGGCAGACCTCGCTTCGGTGATGCGTTAACGGACATACCAGAGCGCTCAGAGGCAAATGTGACACTCGTCGCTGTAGGCAACTGGCTGAGATAGCGAGTGTCGGCGCTTAAGCCTTCCGTTACCGATTGGCGGCCAAAATGCTCGAATGTCCAAGAGCAACGAATACCGTCTACGCGCGGAAGGGTGCCTGCAAAAGGCAAATCTTGCTAAGAGCGATGTAGACAAGCGAACCTGGCTGTCACTGCACAACGGTTGGCTGCTGCTAGGCAACCTTCGGCAGATCACGGAACAAAAGCTAACGAAATCGCGACCAAAACTTCAAATCGTCCGCTAAACCATTTGCAAACCTTCGGCCTTCGCTAGGGATTAAATTAGTGGATAAACCAAGCTCCGAAGATCGACAGCGCCAATGCGAACGATAAGCCCGCCGCACTGGCAAAGGCGTAAGGATACCAATCGAAGTCCGGCTTCGGATCTAGTGTGGGTGGAACCATAAGGGTCAGCTACCAGCCCCATATCGCGTGCACAATCCGCGACGCTGTGGATAAGCGGGGCGACGGTTACTCGGTCGCCGCATGTGGTACGCGCGACACAGCCGCCGCTGGCCGGCGTTTACGCCGCTGCCGTATTGCGCTGATCTTCCGCAGATTCTTGCTTCGTCGGTTTGCTGTGGGGCAGCCATTCTGGAAGACGTTGTAAGTGATCGCCATTTTGCGGCAGTTCGGGAGAGCCATCGATGGACTGTGGCGATTCCGCTGTGCCGTGGCCCGCGCGCAACGCCTCTATCCGCTGATCCAAGCCGCCCACCAAACCATCGATCGCGTTAGCGACCTCGGTAGCAATCACCGTTAGTAACTCATTTAACTCGCGAACGTCAGGAACGATCGGCGCCGCCATTTCGGTCGCGTCGCGCATCCCGACGACAGCAGACGCAAACGCCAGGTAACGGTCTCCCACTTGCTTTTTGATCCCCTCGACCTCGCTCGCAGCGCGCTCACGCTCCCGTCGATCGTTTTCTGCAGCAAGGCGCGCTTCTAGCTCGGCAATTTTTGTAGTGAGTGCCGTGACATCGGAAGTAAGCGCATCGCGTTTGTCCCGTGCACGAGCGAGGTCGCGGCTAAGGCTGTCCACTAAATCGCTTTTTCCGAACATACTGTTTGCTCCATATTCGAGCCAAACTGAGAGCGCCCTTCGAAAAGCCGACTTGATGCCTGAAATAGGCTGATTCGCCCCGATATCGAAGGTTAATTTTCGATCGATCAGGTTCCGGCCGCTCTTCCGCCTCACCCATAAACGGTGCTTGCAGTTAGATTGACAATCCCGGCGGAACCGCTTTGGTCGTCCCTGCGTCCTCACTTTTCGGACCGAACCGATGTCTGTTTTTGGCACTTAGCGGTCGCCACCACGGCAGAATGCTCGACTTGTCACACCAGCACCACGACATGGACCGGCGCCGCGAGCCGCCGCTCGCGTCCGGACGATGATCCTCGACCTCAGAGCGTATGCGGCGGCAGTTTGAACTTAGCGGTCAGCATCGAGATACGTTGATCGGCATCGGCACGTGTAAGCTTCGGCTTAAAAGCATCTAGTTCGTAAGCGGCTTCCGCCAACCCCTTGAGCATTGCAGCTTGCTCGACTGTCATCTTGGCGATCGAGTGACTTCTTTTATTGATCGGCGGAGGCACCCTTTATTCGCCCTCGAAATCCGCGAGTCGGTGTGGGCCGCCAACATAACAATTGCGTCTTCGCTCCTGGGGTTTGCGCCGATCCAACGCGTCAAGCGCAATTAGGACCCGGCCGGCCTGACGCCACAGCGTTGCTTCGTAGCGGCTGAGGCGATCGAGTGCGAAATTAGGTAGATTCGCCAGACGCAAAAAGCAGCGGGCGAACTCAACGGTATTGTCAGCTTTCACGTTACGGTCAGAGTCAGCTCGTCGAAGCAAGGTATGAATAACGTCTCGGGAATCTGATAGAAGTTGGCGGTTTTCTCGATAGTTTTGGATGTGATCGGCCTGAATTTCGAATAAACCGGTTTCCATCGTCGTGGCACGGCGCAGCCGCCACAGTAGGCTCGCTAGTCGTAAGACAAGTTCGCGCTCGACGGCGGACTGAGCGTCATAATCCGCAGTGATCGCTGCCTCGAATGCCTTGTAATCTTCGGCATCTTCCAGCGAGCCAATGACTGTCTCAGCTGTAAGGCCATGGCGAAGGGCGTTGCAGCGCGAGGCCTGCTTCCCTTCTTCCGATCTCGGTCCGGTGCTTTTGAGCGCATTGCGACGATTGGCCTCGATCTGCCTGTACGAGGTCATAGCGAGCTAGCTTCCAAATTGGGTTCGTTTTGTATGTTCGAGCCAGTTGTTGCGCTGATCGCGCTTGGCAATGGATGTGTCTTCAGCCAAAGGACCCGAGCGGCGGCGGTTGGATCGATCCCGGTGCTGTTCCACCAACCTGCTTCATCGCCGCATCGATGTACTTCGCGGTGGTGCCCGCGACAAAGCGGGACAGTAAACTCGTCGCTGACCTTGCGGCCAAGTGCTGGTGACTGCGCAAAGCGCAAGTGATGGGCGTCGGCTGGATGGCGACCGCAAACCAGACAAGGTTGTTTCGCGACTGATTTGACGTGATCGCGGTCGCGAATCCGACGCGGCGCCGGCAAGGCCAGTACCGTTTTGTCGACAAAGCCACGGCGCCGTTTTTTGCGACCTGGACGCCCCCATGATGCTGGCGAGCGTGCTGTAGCCTCGCTCGTAATGCTCAACAGCCGCTCTTGGAAGGCCCGTTCGACCTGCTCAGCATCGGCCACCGCCAGACTGTTTTTGGCGCCCATCACCCGATGTGCCCAACTAGCTGCTTCCTCAGCTGAACTGATGTCCTTTATGTCGGCGATGAGTTGATCGCGCAGAGCTGTGGATGCTTCAGGCTCAAGTGTCGATTGGGGGGAAGTAAGACCCGCGTTAGTACGGTGACTAGCTGAAGCTTGTTGTACCTTTGCGTTCCCTTGGCCGCCATTGAGGCGGTCTTTTTTATCTCCGATCGCACCGCCAGCTTTGCTTTCCGGCGCTGTTGGCGACAGCAGATCAGGCGCATCCAGATCATCCTCGCCGGCAATCCCGACCAGCGTGAACAGGGCATAGCGGCGGGCATACGTCAACGCCGCGCCCATGCGATGAGGGACGGCCGTCTCAGTGATGGGGCAGACCGGCCAGTCCGAGGCAATCCATTCGCCCGAGGCATGCGCTAGAACTGTACTAAGCCGGACGATGCCAGCGGCCTCATCAATCGCGGTGGTTTGCACCGTCGCGATCTCATGCTGGCTCAAGGTCTTGCGAACGATATCGAGACCACTCGACAGCGGGGCATAACGGAAGGACCGTTCTGCTGCCCCAGCCGCCTCTGCGCGGATTGTGCCGACCAGTGACTTTTCCGGATTGACGAGCTGCGCTTGGGCTTTGGCCAGGGCCGCAGCGATCGCGCCAATCATCTCGCTAGATCGCTGCATGACTACCCTCCACTTCGAGGAGGTCAAAGCTGACTGCTCCTGACTTTGACCGCTTCGCGCGGACGCCATGGCCGGTTGCCTCTTTGGCATCGTCCGGCATCAGCGACTTCAGCTCTGATTTCGAGCGCTCATGGTCCAGGAAGGCTTGGCGGGAATTGCGAAACAAAGTTGCAAACTCCGCCCAGGAGTTCGAGGCGCTCATATCCACGACCCGAACAGCTTCGATGCGTGGCTTCGGCGGCTCGACGCCAAAGAGGCGAGGGGGCTCGCCACTTTCAACACAGCGCCAGAACTTCCTCTCGGCGGTGACGATCAGGTGCTGGTACAGCGGATCGGCATGGGTAGTAATCTCGACCCATTTGCCGCCACCGGTGATCACCGAGAGCACCGCACTCCTGGCCGCGACCACCCACATATTATGTTGCAGCTGCGGCATGTAACTTTTCGGCCGCTGCTTCTTCCGAGAACGCCCAGGGCAGCATAAATTTGGCCTCGAAGACCGCCCCGGTCCCTTCGACCTGCCCGTCGAGCGTCGCCGCCATCCAGCGCAGCACCGGATGGCGGATATGCCGCTGAATATCGGTAAGAACCTGGCTGGTATTACTCTCGTACCAGCGCCGGTTCAGGTCCTCGGTCACAACCCCAAGCTGGACTACGAGATTGCCCGACAGATCTTCCGGCTCGACCTCGCCACGCTTCTCTCGCCAGAGGCGAATGAGCGCAGCCTCGTCATTGCCCATAATGGTCCGAGCATCGGAGCCTCCTATGAAGTAGCGCCGCTCACTCGCTTTTTTACTTTTGCGCGAATCGGTTAATGTTGCGATTGTGACTGATGTGTTGATCGTATGCATCTGAGGTTATCCCGTCATTGTGCATTGGTTCAGCGTACCAATGCATAGCATAAATATGTGACGCTGTAAACCCTTATTGGTGCATTGTACCTATGAAGCCCATTCAGCTAAAGATGGCCCGAGCTGCAGCAGGCTGGGGGGTGCGCGACCTAGCCAAGAAGGCCGGCGTGACGGCCAATACCGTAACGCGCATCGAAAACGGGGCAGATGCGAAGCAATCGACGATGGATAAGCTGCAACACGCGCTAGAAGCGGCCGGGATCGAGTTTATCGACGAAAACGGCGGGGGACCCGGGGTGCGGCTACGAAAGCGGCAACAAAAACGCAATTAGGTAGAAGCGTTCGTAATTACAAAACGAACCCAATTTGGGCCGGCGGCGCTGGCTATTAAGAGCGACGCAGACGCGGCGGCTCAGCACATAGGGGCCCAGTTCACAGTGGCCCAGTATATAGCGCCCAAAAACACAGCGATCCCGCACTGCAGGCCCCATACAGAGCGGCTCAGCCATAGCGGCCCGATATAGCGCCGGAAAGTAAACAGCGGATCCGTATACAGCGGACCCGCTATACAGCGGGCCCGTATACAGCGCGCCCCTGCATAGTGAGTCCGATATAGCGAGCCCGTATACAGCGCGCCCTGCATAGTGAGTCCGATACAGTGAGTCCGATACAGTGAGTCCGATACAGTGAGTCCGATACAGCGAGCCCGTATACAGCGCGCCCGTATACAGCGCGCCCGTATACAGCGAGCCCGTATACAGCGCGCCCCTATACAGTGAGTCCGTATACCGGCGCGGGCCTATACCGTGAGTTCGTATGCCAGTGCGTACACAGCTCGGGGGCCTATACAGTGAGTCCGTATACGCAGTTGAGTCCGTATACAAGCGCGGGCCTGTACAGTGAGTCTGTATACAAGCGGCGGGCCTGTACAGTGTGTCCGTATCCAGCGCGTGCCTATACAGTGATGGTTCCTCAATTTATCTTATTGTGATTCTTTGGTTTTTTGAATTTAGATTCAAAAACGATTCCGGCCGCGAGAATCTAGTTCTTCTTATGGGGCCCGCACTATACGGGCTCGCTCTATACGGAACTCTACTTTAGACAAATAGACGGGCCGCAGCTTATGGCTCGCATTCAGTCCCCCGCCGGAATATTTGCTACTTTAGCAAAGTAGCAAACGCGCGCTGATTGGCAGACCGTAGCGAACTGTAAAACGAACCCATTTGTACTACTTCAGCACCGCTCGCGAGAGTAACGGGCTTTTTCAAGCGCGTTCTGCCGACAACTGCCGGACACTGCCGAGAAGTGCCTGAGAAATGGTGGGCGCTGTAGGGATTGAACCTACGACCTCTCCCGTGTGAAGGGAACGCTCTCCCGCTGAGCTAAGCGCCCGGTGCCCGGATTTAAGATGTGGTGGTTTCGGGTGTCAAGAAAGACTAATTGGTCGAAGCGACGCGCGATGCCGTCGACTGCAGTGCGCGGATGCGATCGGCCAGAGTGTTCTTATTATCAGTCGCGCTGTCGCCATTTTGTGCGCCGGCCTGCTCGCGGGCTTTCATCGCTGCGTCGGCGGTGCGGCTGTCGCTTGTGGCCCCGACTAGCATGGATTCGATCGGCGAACCGGGGCCCTCAAGCGCCGCAGTTAGCCGCGCCACTTCCGCGGCGACGTCATTGATGCGTTCGCGCAACAGGGCATTTTCGACGCGCTCGGCCGCCCAGGTCGACTCGGCATCGCGCTTCATGTTGCCGATGTCGCGCTGCAGCTTGCCGCGTTCCTCGATTGCGGCGGCAAGCTGCGCTTCAAGCTGCACGATTTCAGTGCGGAAGCGGTCGACCGCCGTGCCCGACCGGCTGCCGGAAGTCGCCAATTCGCTGCGCAAATCGGTCTCGGTCTTGCGTGCGGCCTCAAGCTCGCTGCGCACGCGGTCGACCTGGTAATCGCGTTCGGCCAGCATGCGCCCTTGTTCCCCGAGCCGTGCTTCAAGCTCCTGGACGCGGCGGTTGAGGACCTCTGCCTCGGTCTGCTGCATAAATAGCTGCCGTTCGAGTTCGCTGACGCGGCTGCCCATGTCGCCCAGCCTGGCGCGCGCCTCGACCAATTCTTTCGCCGCCGCTTCGGCATCGGCCCGCTCGCGTCCTAGTCGGTGCTCGGTTTCGGCTACTCCATGCTCATAGTCGGCGACGCTGACTTTGAGAGCCTCGACCTGAGCATGGAACGCGGCGATTTCCGCACGCTGGTTGTCGGCAAGCAGCGACCGCTCGCCAAGTTCACCCAATAGCTTCGTCAGTTCGGCTTCCTTGTCCCCGAGCTGGCGCTCAGCTTCACGCAGCGCGCTCGATTTGATTTGGAATTCTTCTTCAGTAGCGCGCAGCTGGTCGCGCAGCGTCTTGTCGCGCGCCTCCACCGAAAAGATGGTGGCGGTTTTCTCGCCGAGTTCCTTCTTGAGCTGATTGATGGCGTCGGTCTTTTTGCCAAGTTCGGCAAGCTGGGTCGTCGTTTTCGTTTTCAACTTGTCGACGCTCATTTCCAGTCGCCGCGTCGACATGGCGAATTCAGCGCGGAGCTGGTCCTTGTCGGCGCGGATTTCGGCAATCGAAAGCGGCGTCGAAGCCTCCAGCCGCTTCATCGTCAGCCGCACAGCGCGATTGTGGACGAGGGGGATGAATAACAGACCGAGCAAGGCCGCGACCAAGAACCCGATCCCGAAATACATGACCGACTCGATCATAAGGCTACGCCTCGAGCCCCACAGGCTCCACAAATACAAGCTTTACAAAATCGGCCGTAGACAATGCCATGCGGCCGCAGCCTACACCACCTTGGGGGGGTTTTAACCTAAACCGAGTTTGTTCGTCGCGCCACCATTTCGATCGAGGCGGCGTGAAGTTCAGGCATCGGCGCGTCAGAACGGATTCCAGGTCGGTTGGTCGGTGAACTTGAGATAGCCGAGGTTGGCCCCGAGCCGCAGGCCGACACCCGAGCGGATCGGGACGACGGTGATATTGTTGGCCACCAAGGCAGTCATGCCGAAGCCGCCGATAAAATAGGCGGATCCGTTGATGCCGCCGAAGCGCTCAAAAATCGCGTCGGTCCGAGGCAAATTGTAGACCAGCATCATCGTGCGAGCGCCGTCCGCGCCGGCGTCGAAGCCGATGCTCGGCCCCTGCCAGAATACCCGCAAGTCGCCGGCGTTCTTGGTGTAAAGCGTCCCATCGCCGTAGCGGAGGCCACCGACGAAAGCGCCGCTTGCTTCCTCGCCAAGGATATAGCCGTTCGGTTGCCCCCACTGGCTGACCGCCTTTTCCACGATCATGGCTAGGCCCCGTGAAACCCCGCCGAAGAACCGATGGCCGGCGTCGATCAGCTCATTCGACGAGAACTGATTGGCCGGCGTGGGCTGCGGCGGCGGGGCAGGGGCTACTGCGACTGGCGGCGGTGGCTGTGGCGGAACCATCGTCTGCGCTGCGACCGGTCCAATGACGAGGCCGGCCACGAGCACCGCCGCGAGAGTGGCCGGGGTGACGACCGGAGCGGCGAGACGTCTAACGAAATTCATAGAAAGCTCCCCCGCTTGGTGTCAGTCCATGTTTGGACGACCGCTCCCCAAGAAACGGACGCAAGGTCACGAATCAGCACAGCCTTTGCGGAAACTATGACGGCAGCGCGGCGAAAACGGAAGGATTTGCGTGTCGGCTGGATCTTGTGCCGTTTGGGATTCCCCGACGCTGTAGGACTTGGCCGCTTTCGCCCTACCTGGTGGTCGGATCGCCGCGAACGATGAAATCTGGGATCAAGCGCTCGGCCATGCCATAGGCTAATGCCGAGCCTTCGGCGGTCCTGATGTCGCCACCCGCGGCAACCACGATTGCGTGCCCAGCTGCAACATCCCAATCGCGGGTAGGCGCAAGCCGCGGGTAAAGATCGGCGCTGCCTTCAGCGACCCGGCAGAATTTGAGCGACGAACCGCAGGCCACGGGTAAACCCTGTGGCACGCCTGCAAGATAGGCTTTGGTGCGGGAATCGAGGTGCGAGCGGCTGACCATGACGACTGGCTGCGACGGGGGCGTCCGCGTGCGGATCGGGGTTGGCTTGCCATTGCCCCTCAACGCGACACGCTCGGCGCCGCGGCCGACGATTCCACGCCAGATCATATCCGAGGCCGGCGCCGCGATAATGCCGACGCGGGGTGCCCCGGCATCAATCAGCGCAATATTGACCGTGAATTCGCCGCGTCCGGCGATGAATTCCCGTGTCCCATCGAGCGGATCGACAAGGAAATAGATCGGCCCTTTGCCGCCGGAGGTCTCGGCCTCGGATCGCTCTTCCGAGACGATCGGAATACCAGGCGCAATGTTTTCAAGGCCCTGGAAGATGATGGCTTCGGACGCTTCGTCCGCGGCAGTGACCGGCGAGCCGTCAGCCTTGTGGCGGAGCGAGCTGGCGCCCCATTCCTGAATAGCTGCCGCCGCACGCGTGGCGATTGCAGTCAGATCGTCCATGAGTGCAACACATGCGGCGATGTCGAACGCTGCCACTGGCGGGTTCCTAGGTTCCATTGGGTTTGGCGCTGCATGCCGAAGCGTGCCGCGGCGTCGTGAAGGGGGAGGGGTTTAGCACGGCCTGCGCCAGTGCACGATTCTAAGGCATGATTGCCGAATCACACGCGCTGTGACACCGACGGAACAACGGCAAATCCCACGCTGCCGCGGAGGCCGCTATGTCCGCCCGCATCACCGCACCACTCGCCATCGGCGCACTCGATCTTGCCGCGCTTCTTTGTTCACGCTTGTGCCACGACCTGATTAGCCCCGTCGGCGCCATCATCAACGGGCTGGAGGTGATGGAGGAAGACAAAGATGAGGAAACCAAGACGTTCGCGCTCGACTTGATCAAGCGGAGCGCCGGCCAGGCGTCGGCCAAGCTGCAGTTTTGCCGATTGGCCTTTGGCGCCGCCGGTTCGGTAGGTGCACAAATCGAGCTTGGTGATGCTGAGAAGGCAGCCCGGGGTCTTCTCGAGGACAGCAAGACTACGCTGGTTTGGAATTTACCGCGCGCGCTCGTCGCCAAGAACCGGGCCAAGCTTCTGCTCAACATGCTTATGATCGGGAGTGGCACTATCCCACGCGGTGGAACGCTGACCGTGGAGGCGATGGGCGAGGGCTATCAGGTCGCCGCCCGCGGCCTCAATGCGCGCCTGGCGCCCACCACCGCCGATCTTTTGGCTGGCAGCCCCGCCGAACCCGTCAGTGCCCATGCCATTCAGCCAATTTATACGGGGATTTTGGCTCGCGATTGCGGGCTTTCGATTTCGGCCAGGCTCAACGGCGATGCAGTTGTCGTAACTGCCTGTTGACGAAACGCGCACTTTGCCGGGTTCCGGACTCGCGCGAGATTCTCGGCGCCAAGCTCGATATGAAAATAGCAGGCGATCGCCCAGACGTGCTCGGATATGCGATCGTCAGAGGAGTCACGATCGAAATTCTTGACGTTAGCTATTTCCTCGAGGGCTCGGCGCGTTGGGGCGGTTTGGCGTTGGAGCGTACGATCGCCGCAGTCTCCTAAGCGCAATCCCTTATGAAGGCGGCGGTCATTTTCAACTGATCGGCGCGACAACAGAATGAAGGCGACAAGCACAAACCCCGGCCACCGGCCGGGGCTTTTGACAGTATCGGAGCAGGGTTTCAGGCCGGGATCTTGGCCTCGTCTTCGGTCGGCTCGCGAAGCACATAGCCGCGACCCCAAACCGTTTCGATATAATTCTTGCCGCTGGAGGCATTGGCGAGCTTTTTGCGGAGCTTGCAGATGAATACGTCGATGATCTTCAACTCCGGCTCGTCCATCCCGCCGTAGAGGTGGTTGAGGAACATTTCCTTGGTCAGAGTCGTGCCCTTGCGCAGGCTCAGGAGCTCCAGCATTTGGTACTCCTTGCCTGTCAGGTGCACCCGCGCCCCATTGACCTCGACCGTCTTGGTGTCGAGGTTGACGATCAGGTCGCCGGTCTGGATGACAGATTGCGCGTGACCTTTCGAGCGGCGCACTATCGCGTGTATGCGCGCCACCAGTTCATCCTTGTGGAAAGGCTTGGTCATGTAATCGTCGGCGCCGAAGCCAAGCCCCCTGACCTTGTCCTCGATACCGGCGAGGCCGGAGAGGATCAAAATGGGCGTTTTCACTTTCGACACGCGCAGGCTGCGGAGCACCTCAAAACCGGACATGTCCGGCAGATTGAGGTCGAGAAGAATGATGTCGTAGTCGTAGATTTTTCCAAGGTCGATGCCTTCTTCTCCGAGATCCGTCGTGTAAACGTTGAAGCTCTCGGATTTGAGCATCAATTCGATCGATTGCGCGGTCGCGCTATCGTCTTCGATCAGCAATACGCGCATGCCAGTCCCCTTTTTCGCCGCACGGGCTCAAGGTCGGCGCGCCGCGGCGGCGGCCCCTGGAAAAACGCCATAGACAAACTGATTCGGGACACTAACGACGGTATGGTTAACAAAACCTGATTCTGTCGCGCAAGCACCCTGTCGGCAAATCCGAAAAAAAAGTCTCAAGGCGCTGGGAAGTAGCGGTTTTTTAGCCACGATTGCGTTCATGTCCTAGATTAAGTCTCGGCGCTAACCGATTCATCCGACTCGTCGTCCGGTGTTGGGTTGGCTGAGCGAGCGGTCCCGGTCCTCAGGACGATCGGCGTAATGATTAACGGTCCCGGTAAACAAGCGATTAAGAACATGGCCGCATCGGTAACCAATTCTTTCGCCGTCATGCCCTCTGGGGCCTAGAGGCTCACAGCGGAGCGAAGTGTAGGTTACGGAGCAGAAGGCGACCTCGATGGAAACCGAACGCTAACGTTATCGCGCCACAATCAGCGCCATCGCGGGTGCTGCGCTGTCTCGCTTGCCTTCTGGCGAAGGCGGGTGAGCAGGTGGGGGCGCCTGATCCGCGGCTTCGGGGGAGTAACAGTCTATGAAGTCCCGTGAGACCCTTGTTCGGCTCAAGAAGTTTCAGCTCGATGAAAAGCGGCGCAAAGTAGCGCAGATCGAGACCATGATCGGC
>Ga0310917_10000380_pt1 | contig 19522 bp, 16 predicted proteins | sample GREbulkMGLF178_FD_203531 | JGI IMG/M metagenome (GOLD analysis project Ga0310917, IMG submission 203531) | Lab enrichment of tropical soil microbial communities from Luquillo Experimental Forest, Puerto Rico - GRE.bulkMG.LF178 | ecosystem: Environmental > Terrestrial > Soil > Tropical forest >... | reverse complement strand
CGATGCCGTATGACTTCGAATGCTGGTTGGGCGGCCCATACATCTGGACCGGTGTGCCCGAACGGTGGCTTGAGTTGTGCCGCAACATGATCGCGCAAGGGCGAGACACTCATTATTTCGCCCGGGCAAACCTTGTGGTGGCACTAACGTTCACCGGCGCTGTAGATGAGGCGCTCGCGGCATCGGAAGGTCTCGTCGCTGCCGCCGAGGCCAGCCACAATCCCGTCGTGATCTGTTACGCAGTTATCGCATATGGCTTCCTTCGGCGTGACACGAACCCCGTTGTTGCCCAGGAGTGCTTGCGCCGGGGCTTGGCGATCGCTCAAGAAAGCGGTAACCGACAGCTCGAATCGCACCTGGCCGGGAACCTCTCACTGGTTGTCGCCGAACAAGGCGACCCCCTGGATGCGCTCGATAACCTCACGCGGGCGATTCGCAACCACTGCGACTCGGGAAGCTTGTCACTCATCTTGACGCCGCTGGCAGTTCTGGCCAGAGTTCTAGACCGGCTCGGACGTTACAAACCTGCCGCGACGATTTGCGGCTTCGCCAGCACGCCCTTCACCCGAGGATCCTTTCCTGAGATGAACGACCTCGTCGCCCACCTGCGCGATGCGCTCGGCGACCCAGCCTACGAATCGCTCGCCCGCAAGGGTGAGACGATGACCACCACCGCGATGGTCACCTACGCATACGACCAAATCGACCAGGCTCGAACCGAACTGAACGCGGTCTCGAAATAGAGCTTGAGAGCACATCTGCGACCTGCCCCAATCGGCTTCCGGGCGGCCTGATTCCCAGGACGCGGTGCCTCGGAAATCCGTCTCAGAAGTTTTGTAGCGCCGCATACGGTTTTTCGGCGGGTTACGTCGCGGCCGACGACCGTGGTGGCCCGTGTGCGCGTCGAGGTCCGCTGAGACCCACAGGCAGCTGAGACAGACCTTCACCGTCCGGGACCGCTCGGGCGAGGCGTGACGGGTCACGACCGCCGGTCGTGTAAGCCAGGAACTGATCGGTCGTGGTGGTCTGGACATAGGGAATAGCCTTGTCTTTAGCCGACTGCCAGGGGTGAGCCCATGAACCTGCGTGTCAAGGAATGGTCGCATTGGGCGGCGGGCTATGGACTTCCGCGTGCGACGCTGAAACTGTTTGCATACCAAGGTGATCCATTGTCGCGGCTGGTGATCGACACCAGGCAGGCCGACAACATTTATCCGCTCATCGAGCAGGTCCGCCACCGGTATGGGCGCATTTCCTTGGTGGAAAAGCTCGTCTGGGTCACTGCTGATGCGCAGATTGTCCGCGAGGTATTGCGGGACGACCGGTTCAGGACCGTCAAACCACGGGACCGGTCACCTTTTCGTCTCGTCCAGTGGATCGTGGCCAAGACCGACCCGGATCTGCTAAACCCCATCGAGCCGCCGTCCATGCTGGTCAGCGATCCTCCTGAGCACACGCGGTTGCGTCGGCTGGTGTCGCGGGCGTTCACTCCACGGGCACTCGACGGGGTCCGCGCCCGTATTCATGAGGTAGCCGACGGACTGCTTTGCGATCTAAAGGGCCGGGCGGAGTGTGATTTGATCGCCGACTACACCTCCCGGATCCCCATTGAGGTTATCGCCGAGATGCTGGGAATCCCACGCGATGAGATTCGGTATCTCGATGCAATCGGTGACGCGGCAACGAAATTGACTGCCACTGTTGCCGCACCGTGGCGCGATTTTCGGGACGCCGCGACAGCTTTACGCGAGTTCGACCAGTATCTCGGGATGCATATCGAGCGGCTACGTCAAGAGGACGCCGCCGACAGCATCCTGTCCGGCGTCATCCGCCACAGCGATCTAAGCGACATCGAAATCAGGATGTTCGCGGCTCTGCTCCTCGGCGCGGGGTTCATCACGACCACTCATGTCTTGGGCAACGCCGTCGTGGCGCTCGTTCGTCACCGGGATCAACTGGTCGTGCTGCAAGAACACCCCGAGGGATGGCCCAACGCGGTCGAGGAGATTCTGCGCTACGACACAGCCATCCAATTGTCGGCGCGCGTCGCCACCGAACCCGTGGATGTCGAGGGACACACCATCCGGGCGGGCCAGATGGTATATCTGCTGGTGGGCGGGGCTAACCGAGACCCGGTGGTCTTTGATCGCCCCGAGGTGTTCAACACGACCCGCGCCAACGCCCGCGAGCACCTGAGTTTCGGCACCGGCATGCACGTGTGTCTGGGCGCGGCGCTTGCTCGCATGGAGCTACATATCGGTCTGCAGTCGTTGTTCGAACGTTTCCCCCGGCTCACCCTGGCCGGTGAACCGACACTGAACGACAGCATAGGACTGCACGGACTAAAACATCTGCCGGTGTCCCTGAAAGCGGCAGATGTCATCGTTCCTTAAGCCGCCGGTGATCTGCTCACGCTGACACCGGTTCCTGCTGTTTTAAGACCTTCAGAGTCCTGAACAGGGTGCTTCGGCTGATTCCGAACATGGAGGTCAGCTCACTGACCGGCTCACCCTGCTGGAAGAGGCGCAGCAATCTCTTTTGTTGGGCGGCATCGAGTTTCATAGGTTTGGTCGCAGGCAGCCCTCGGGTGATCCGAGCCTCACGGGAGGCGGCACACCGCTCCTTGCCGGGTTCGAGTTCCAATTCAACGATGGTGGCCATGATGCTCGTGACGGCACGCCCCGTGGGAGTGCTCGTGTCCACCCCTTCCCGCAGAGACCGAACGCAGATACCGCGAGCGGTCAGCTCGTGCAGTGCGGTGGCGACTTCGCGAACGGATCGTCCGAGGCGGTCTACGGCGACCACCACGAGTTGATCGCCATTACGGAGCCAGCCCATGCACTCCGTCCAGCCCGGTCGGCTGCTACCGGCGCGTCCGGAGGCGGTGTCGGTGAAGAGCCGGTCGGGTGTGATGACTGCGGCTGCAATGGCGTCGTGCTGCTGGTCGATGGACTGCTGTCCGGTGGACACCCGGAGGTACGCGGCGGTGCTCATGGTCATATGAACCACTGCGGTCCGACAATTCATCCGGTGTCAGATCCAGGAGAACTCGGACTCGCCTTGTGACACTAGGAAATCGGACTCCGCGACCTGCTCCGATCTGATGCCTGCAGTCGAGGCCGCGCCCGGTCCCAGACGTTTAGAAACGACACCTGCTCGGCGAACTGGAACGCGTCATGGACGGGACCGCCTCGAAGCGGGCGACTCCCGCTCTAACGGAACAAGATTCGGTCGACAACTGAAGGTCACTGACGCCGAGCACATCGCCACTGCGCAAACAGCGCCGCCGACAGGTCGGCGAAAGCGCTGGCGGTGGTGGGCCTGTCGGCGGTGGCGGGGAATCTGGCAGCCACGACGGTGGCGGTGGCGACTTCGGCGGTGGCGGTGGCGGCCTGGTGCGGGCTTAGGTTCGGGGAGTTAATCGAGTTGCGCCGCAAGGATGTTCACAACGATGGCGACCGTATGACTCTGCGGATACGCAGGGCGGCAACGATAGTCGATAACAAGCTAGTTGTCGGACCGCCCAAGACCGACGCCGGCATCCGTGACGTGACGGTGCCTCCACATGTGGCCGAGATTCTGCGGGCACACATGAAGGCCCGCACCAGGCGGGGACCGGAGGCGTTTGTGTTCACCACGAGACGAGGTCAACGATTATCCAAAACGGCGTTCACCAAGACGGTCAAGGCGGGGTTCGCCAGCGTCGGCAAGCCAGACATGCGGGTCCATGACCTACGCCACGTCGGGGCGACACTGGCAGCCCAAGCCGGGGCGACGACCAAGGGGTTGATGAGCCGGATCGGGCACACCACGCCAGCGATGGCGATGCGCTACCAGATCGCGGCAGCGGAGCGGGACGCTGTTATCGCCGAAAGACTTTCGGAGTTGGCCGGTTTCGCCCCGAGTGCCCCGTAGAGCGACGAAACCGGCCCTGGCCATGCAATACATTGCAAATGACACATGCATTGCAAATGACACCGGGTAAGTTGACCATCTATGGCTGAACATCTACGGTCTGACCATTAGAACGATTGAATATAAGGGCCAAGCATTGACCGTCACATCTGGCATCGGTTGCCTTCCCGACATGGCCCAGGGCCTGGTCGGGCAAGACGCCTAAGGGGGGAGGGGTGATGAACCTCGAAGACGTGTTCGGCGCGATAACGACCCAAAGCGCCCGCGATATATTGCAGGCCGTTTCGATGGTGCTCGACGCAGAGGACATAAGCACCGCTCAGCGGGACGCCTTCATCTGCGGCTACCTCGTCGGCCTGGGGTATGCCGTATATGCAGGCCGCGAAGGGGCTGAGCGGGAGTTATTGCTGCGCAGTCAGGAGTTGGGCGAGGAGGGCTGGTTATCAGCGCCATGACCAGCCGGTCCAACTCATCCAGCAGGAATGTCGCTCTGATCACGGGCGCAGCCGAGTTTTCAGGCGTGGTCAGCGACTTGGTTGTCGAGCTGCTGCGGGGCAACGGTGAGCAGGTCCGGGCGATGGTGCGCCTCCGCGACGAGGCCCGCGCGAAGCGGCTTCGCCAACTCGGGGCCGAGGTTGTGGTCGGTGATCTCAGCAGTCCGGCCAACGTCGTTGACGCGATGCGGGATGTCACGCGCATGTTCTTCAACACCCACATCACGCTCGACTATCTCCAGGAGACGGCGATCGTGTGCGCAGCGGCCCGCGAGCTGGGCGGCCTCAAAGTGATCGTCAAGATGTCGCAGATGACGGTGTCGCAGATGACCCTGACTAGCAGCGAGGAGTCCCGTCAGCATCGGCTGCTCTGGCTGTCCGAGCAGATCATGAACTGGTCGGGTATACCGGTGGTCCACGTGCGTCCAACGGTGTTGCTGGACAACCCGCTGTTCACGGTGCTGGCCCGGCGATCCGTGCGCGACCGCGACGTGCTGGCTTTGCCGTTCGGCACCGGGCGCACCTCCCCGATCGCCGCCGAGGACGTGGCGCGGGTGGTCGCTGCCCTGCTGCTGAACCCGCCGAAGGCCGGGCAGGTCTATGAGCTGACCGGTCCGCAGGCGCTCGACATCAAAGGTCTGGCCGAGCAGTACTCGCGCGCGCTGGGACGGACGATCAGCGCGGAAGACATCCCCTATGACGACTGGGTGCACCAGTACTTGCGGAACTCGGGCCTGTCCGACCTGGTTCAGCAGCACCTCGCAACCGTGGCGCGTCTGCATCGCGAGAACCGGTACGACCGCTCCACTCATGATGTCGAGCAGCTCACCGGTCAACCCCCGCAGACCATCGAGCAGTACGTCGCCTCGCACCCGGACCTGTTTGCCTAAATCCCCCGCTGCTGGGACTTTCGCCGCAACTCCCCACGCTGGCGACGCCCGCCGAAGTCGCCGAGTATCTCCACACCACGACCGCTGCATTGGTGGAGTCGCTGCGTCGGGGTTCGGACACCGACATGCAGGAAGCGGAGGCTGCAATCGAACGGTTGGCCGCCGTGCCAACCGACCCCGGATCTTGGCTATACGCGACATCTGGCTGTTGCGGCTGCGGGCTCTCCTGGCGCGGGCTCACGGCGATGACGCGGCCTATGCAGGCTTCCGCGATCGCTACCGCGACATGGCGAAAACGCTTGGCTTCGAGGGACATATTGCGTGGGCCGAGGCGATGCCATGACGGCGGCTGCCCCTTCGGGGGTGGTGACGTTTTTGTTCACCGATGTTGAGGGTTCGACCCGTCGGTGGGAGAACGACGCCGAGGCGATGCGGGTGGCGCTGGTCGCACACGACAACATGTTGCGTGAGGCGATTGAGGCGCACGGAGGCTGGATGTTCAAGCACACCGGCGACGGGGTTTGTGCGGCATTCTCGTCACCGAGGGCAGCGGTTGATGCGGCGGTGGCCGCGCAGCGTGCCCTGGAATTGCCGGTCCGCATGGGGATTGCGACCGGCGAGGCCGAGATTCGCGGAAGCGACTATTTCGGTGCGGTGCTCAACCGTGCGGCACGGGTGATGGCCGCCGGGCACGGCGGCCAGATTTTGGTGGCAGATTCCACAGCGGTATTGCTCAGCGGGATTGATCTGGTCGATCTGGGACCCCGCCGGTTGCGGGATCTCCCGACCCCGGTTCAGGTGTTCCAGGTCCAAGCGGAGGGCCTGCGCACGGACTTTCCGCCGTTGCGGGCGCTTGATGTCAGTCCGGGGAATCTGCGGCCTCAGCTCACCAGTTTTATCGGGCGTGAGTCCGAGGTCGCCGAGCTGCAAGCCGCGGTAAAGGCTCATCGGCTGGTCACGCTGACCGGGGTGGGCGGGGTCGGCAAGACGCGCCTGGCGCTGGAGGTCGCGGCGCGGCTGGCCGATGAATTCCCAGACGGGGTCTGGTTTTTCGAGCTGGCTGCGGTCGCCGATCCGGCGGCGGTGCCCGACGCGGTGGCAGCAGTGCTGGGCATCACCCAACAGCCGGGCAAGAGTGTGGGCCAGTCGGTGGCCGCAGCGCTGGAGGGCCGCATCCGACTGTTGGTGTTCGACAACGCCGAGCACGTGCGAGACGCCGCCGCCGACCTGATCGAGGGGATTCTCGCGCACTCGGCGACGGTGCGAATCGTTGCCACCAGCCGTGAAGGTTTGGGGGTCGCCGACGAGCAACTGTGGTTGGTGCCGTCGCTGGATGTCGGCGCGGGAATCGACTCTGCCGCAGTCGATCTGTTCGTCGAGCGCGCGCGCAGTGTGACTTCTCGCGGTCGTCCTGGTGGACAGCCGGTTCCGCCGCGACCTCACATCCGCGCATCCGATGGACGCCGCGCTGCGCCGGATACTCGATGAGCACCTGGCGCTGCGGGTAGATCTGCCAACGTAGCTGTTTCTTCGCCGCGGTTTTCTTGGCCGATGCGTCTTTCGCGGTCTTGTTGGCGGGTCCGAGCGGCGCATCCACGCTCATGGTCCTGCTCCGGATGCACTCGTACATCGGGTTCACTGTTTGGCCGCTTCCCCCAGTCGGTCGCGACCATCACGGCCCGGATGGCGACTACCGCGACGAGGACGACTACGCCGATGACCTTGAGCCGGACGACGATCCCGACGACGACCCGGACGACGACCGTCCGGAAGCGTCGCGGCTGGTGATTTGAAGCGTGGGCGCGCCGGGTTGGTTTCCTTTCCACTGCAGCCTGGCTGGCGCCCGGCATGCGTGCGCCCCAATCATGGTGGCGTGCTTCAAGATTGATGAAAACGGGCCACCGTTGCATCTCAGCATCCCGCGCGGGGTTGGCGAAGTCGCCGGGGCGGCCGTCAAGACGCCAGGTTGGCGCGTGGTCGTCCCAGGGGTGGCTGGTATCAGGTGTCGGCCTAGGTAGGGGTGCCAGCACCACCAGTCAAATTTGGGTGTCTGTCGGATCGTGATCGACGCTCCTTTGGCCCAATCTGTTCTTGGCACGGTGACACCGCGCCCAGGGATCGCACAGGAGGGCGAAGAAATGACCAGTCTCACAACAGGCACGTTGCGGCGACCGATCAAAAGCACGAACCGTTGCGGAGAGCAGTAACTGATGGCCACAACGATATGGACGTTGCTCTCGATCTTCGTCATCGCTCCCCTCGGTGCTCTTGCCTTTGACAGGCCCCTTTTCGGCAGCTGGATCTGGCACATCGCCCCTGAGAGGGTGAGGGACGATGGGTGAGCATTCCGGCGTCATCGGCAAGATGGTTCATTTTCACCGCTGGTGTAAATGGTCACCGTGGTTTCAGCGTCACAACCTTGTCTGGCAATCGGCCCGGAGCTGTCGTAACTGCGGGAAGATGCAGACACGTCTGATGTGATCTCCAGGTCGGGGTGATCAGCGCGGAAAACGGGCCGGGAAAAAAGTCCAAAAGTTTCGTGTGGACCCGCAAAGCCGTTGGCGCACAGCAAGATTCGGCAAAGTCTACGAGCCTGTGGGTGGCACCGGCGGAGTGACGAGGGCCGTCGGTCGAGGCGAGTTCAACCTACCCCCAGTCGCGAAACGCTGTGAGGAGCTTCTCGCGGAAGCCCGGGTCGAGGTGCTCGTCGCGGATTCGGCCGAGGGTTCGCACTGTGACCCGGAATTGTTCGAGGTAGTTTCTGCAGCCGTCGCATTTCTTCAAGTGCGTTTCGACCCGCGCACGAGTATGCGGGTCGAGCGCGTCTTCGAAGTACGCGGTCACCAGTTCGACCAGTTCTTTGCACGTCATCGAGTCGTCGTTCACGGACCGACCCCCAGGTAGGACTCCAGCACCTGGCGCACGGCTGCACGGCCACGGTGTAACAGGACGCGCTGGTTGGCGATGCTGATATCGAGCATTTCACAGACTTCACTGGACTCGAAGCCGAGAATGTCGCGCAACGCGACGACCATTCGCTGCCGGTCGGGTAGTCGGTCGAGTTCCGCTCGGGCGACGGCAACGAGCTCGTCAGCTAGCACCGAGCCCTCAGGGGTCTCGGGAAAAGCCCTGGGATACTCCTTCCAGTTCTTCCAGTCTCCTGGCCACTCCTCGTTGGGGCCGCGGAACAGCGCCGGGTCAACGGTGCCGCACGTGAAGGCGGCGATCTCGGCGTCGACGGATCGGCGTTCCCGCACGCCGCGTTGCTTGGCGATGTTGATCATCACCGTGAAAAGCCAAGTACGCAAAGATGATCGGCACTCAAACTTTGAGATGCCTTTGATCAACGCAATCCAGGTTTCCTGGACCACTTCTTCGGCGATTTCGTGACTGGGCACGTAGCCGCGCGCCACGCGCAGCATGGCGGGGGTATACCGGTCGACGAGTCGGGCGAACACGGTCTCGTCACCGTCGCGCAACGACGCGATCAGCGCCGATTCGTCCGCGGACTCGCCTCTGAGGGTCCCAGGCATCGAGACCCATGGTATCGGCTCAGCGATACTCAGGATTGGCAAAATCATGACGGCAGCCCGCATCCCATCCCGAACGAATGTTGCCGTAGGCCGGAACTCCACCGGCAGCGGCAGCATCCGTGCCGGATGCATCAGGTTCCAGGTCATGAATGTGGTGTTGCGGTTGGTGAAGTCGTAGTCGGGCCCCCGTGTGGTCCGACGTCGGCGTATGGCCGCGGGTGATACGAGTCTCTGGCCGAAACACCGTAATTCGCCTCGGAGGCGGGACTGCGACGTCGAAGTGTTCCGGCCACAACACCGGCTCTTGGTCGGGGGCGAAGGCCGTCAGGGCTTGCGCTCCAACTCACAGACCGCGATGGACATGCGCGACCGCGTCGGCGTCGGGCTCGAGCACCGCGTCAACCGACAGCGGGACCGAGCTGTGGTACTTCCCGACGGGTGGTCCAATGTCGACGCCGCACGCCACGGCGAGCTCGGCGGGGTGGTCCAGCGCGCTGCGCGCGGCCATGCGGCCAGACCAACTCGGTGCCCTCGGGAAACCGACCACCCCGACGGAGAGCGATGCCGTGCAGCTGTTGGCGGGTAGCGATGAACAGCTCGAGGGCGCCTGGGTGGATACAGGGTTGCGCAACGGCCATCGCGGGACTCCTCTCAGGGCTCTCCGAACATTCGTGCGCGAACTCAAACCAACCGTTACACCGCCGCGCGTAACGGCGGGCGTTCTGCAACCCACTCTGCTAGGAGCCCGGCAGCACAGAGATGAGATCAATTATGCGATCGGAAGCACGACTTGGACACTATGGCCGCTGGTACTGCACGGTGAATGCGTCAGACCCGGAGGGAAGGGCAAGCAGGTATCACTCGGCCGAGGGGGTTGCGTGGTTTCGACGCAACCTAATCTCGCTGCTGCTGGCCCGCTCCTTCGCCGGTGCCGACGCCCTCCGCGCGCAAATAGGGGTCAACTACAAACAGCTCCCGAAAGTCTGCGATGCCGCGCCGACGAGCCGGGTCATGGTGGTGGCGATCATGGTGTCGATGGTCGCATTTCTCGAAAGTACCGTCGTGAACCTGGCGCTGCCGGCCACCGGGCGCGACCTGGGCGGAGGCCTGGCTTTGCAACAGTGGGTCATCGACGGCTACCTGCTGGCCCTGGCCGCCACGATTCTGCCGGGTGGTTCCATCTCCGATCTGTTCGGGCGAGTACCGGTAATGCGCCTCGGGTTGGTGGCCTTCGGTACGGGTTCGGTGGTGGCGGCCACCGCGGCCGCGCCGGCGATGCTGATCAGCGGGCGCGTGATCCAAGGGTTGGGTGGGGCGTTTTTGGTGCCCGGTTCGCTGGCGCTGATCAACTCTGCGTTCGACCGCGCCGCCCGACCCGCAGCGATCGGTTCCTGGACCGCCTGGACCGGCACCGCCTTTGCGCTCGGTCCGCTGCTGGGGGGTCTGGCCGTGGATTATCTGAGCTGGCGATGGATCTACGCGCTGTCGGCGATCCCGATGGTGATCGGGTTCGCGTTGACGTTTTGGCTGTGTCCGATGCCCGCGCCGGCAAAGCGGGCCCGGGTGGATAGGGCTGGCGCCGCCTTGTCGGCGGTCGGGTTGGCCGCCACGGTGTATGCCCTCATTGAGTCTCACCGGCACGGATGGCACGACCCCGTCGTCGCCGCGTCCATGGTCGTCGGCGTCGCGGCCTTGCTGGCATTCGTGGCATGGGAGCGCCGCGCTCCCCACCCCATGGTGCCGCTTGGGTTGTTCACAATCCGCAACTTTGCCGGCGCCAATCTGGGCACCGCGTTCGTCTACGGCGCCCTGACGTTGGGTTCGCTGGGAATTTCCCTGTATACCCAGGAGGTCGCCGGCTACTCGGCCACCGCCGCGGGTTTGATCACCTTGCCGTGCCCGGTGATGTCGTTTCTGTTCGCCCGCCGCGTCGGCGGCATGGCCGCACGGATCGGCCCGCGCATGTTCGTGATGGCCGGCCCGGTGCTGGCCGGCGTTGGGCTGCTGCTCATCCACCCCGTCGCACACGGATTCAACGTCGTCACGCAGCTGCTGCCCGGGATGATCGTGCTGGCCGCTGGCATGGTCACCACCATCACCCCGCTGACCGCGGTCAATTTGTCTGCCGTTGAGCCCACACATAGCGGAATCGCCGCAGCAATCCAAAACGCCGTGGGCCGGACTTCTGCGCTGATCGCGACGGCCTGCGTGGGGCTGATCGCCGCCTGCACGCTCACCGATACCAGCTTCACCCGGCTACTGCAGGTCAGCGCGGCGGTGTTCTTCATCGGCGCCGTCCTCAGCGGCGTCACCATCACCCATCCGGCCGCTTCCCGCTGAACCCGTTCCCTGTGAAGTTGCCGCCCTGTGCCGCGACCGGCACGGCGCCTACCCCATCTGGCCAGCCGTACCTGAACCGCAGCCGACTTGCAGCTGTCGTGGTGGCTACTGTGCGGCTACGTGTGCCGGTTCACGATTTCGCCGCAGCTGACTTTCCGCGCCCTGCATGCGCTCTGAGATTTGGTGGGCCGCATCCCTTGTGGCGAAGGCGATTTCGTCGAGACGATCCACGATGCCATCTTGAAATAGATTCAGAGTACCTACTTAGACTGACTGCACAATTCGTCAACGCAATATCAGGACAATAGGGCAGGCTGGCGCTACCCGCGAAGGGATTTGCCAGGACGACCACACGCTATTCGCCGGCCGTGGGGGGTGGCTTACACGACAACTAGGGCAAGCAACGGGACTAGGCCGGGTGTAGGGCCAACTACTGGAGCCACTCGACCGTAGCGAAGACCGTCAACGACGCGGCGTAGACGATCACGGCGACTGCGGCGCCGCGCAGGCTGATTCGCAGACTGGCGCCGTCGACCGGGTCGAGGCAGCGGCGGCACCATGACGACACCGTCGGCATCAACCACCATTGCATCAATGCCACGCTGAACACCTGGCCGAGCCACACTGACAGCCACGGCTCCGCTCCCAATTTGCCGATCACCGGTGCCACAAACTTTGACTGCAGCATCGCCATCGGGTAGAGCACCATCAGCAGCAGCATCGCCGTCTTCCAGCTCGGCGTCATCGCGGTCTTGCCGTTCATTCTGCGGACGGTTGTGCCCAGCGGGGTGGTCTGGGCGAACACCGAGAAATCCTGCGCCAGACTCGACCGCACCGCCGGCAAGCCTTCCTTGCGCTGCGGCGACTGTAACCATGCCGACAACTGGGGTTCGGTGCGAAACCGGATCAGCGACCGCCATTCCCCCGACGCGCTCGGCGGGAAGACGGCTGCGCCCTCATATCCGGGGAATTGGGAGGCGGCCTTCTTCAGCCGTCCGTGCGCGGCGTGGAAGTCAGCCTCCATGCCGTCCGACACATTGGAGGAGACGATTCCCACACCGGTCGGCAGCACCGCGCCCTCGATGATCACCAAATCGGAAGAAAGCCGCAGCAATCCGCGTTCTGCGCCCCGGCGCACCAAGGTCTTCCAGGTCGCCCCGTCGAGCCACTCGTGAAGCAAATTCTCCGACTCGAAGGTCACCGCGATCGCCCAGTCCAGCGGCGCGTCACGGCGGTTCGAGGCGGCGAGCGCAACGAATCCTGGTGTTGCCTCCGCGGCAGATCGCACGTCGCAAACCCACGCGTCGAAAACCTGTGGGTCGGCGATCCGGTGAAAAATCGTGACGGCGATGGCCTTCATCGTGATCCGCCTTGGCCGCGGCGAATCGGCGGCCGCGCCGGACTCGGGGTCGGAACCTTAGTTGCCATGCGATCTCCTTGCTAAGCCATTTCTGCCCCCGTGAGCCTCGATCGCCGCACGCAACACCTCGTCGTGGGCGGCCAGCGCCGCCCGCATGCCCTCCGTGTCGGCTTCCCACCGACGCGTCGAACCCTCCACATCGGTGAACAAAAACGTCACCACCCCCGAAGGAGCAGCCGCCGCAGTAGCGGACACCCCAGCAGAATCTCACAACCGACACGTTCCTACCTCGTGGATCGGCGGAATCCGGCCCCGGACCAACGCCCCGAAGCACTGCGCGGCGGGCTACTCGCAAGGGATCGCACCGGGGATAAGGCACATGTTGGCTGGCAAGAAGTGACACGATACTGATGTGAGCGCCAGTGGGGTGGCCGCGTGACGACAGCGACCGTGGTGTGCGGGTCGTGCGGCACCGAACTGCCACCCAACTCCAAGTTCTGTAACGAGTGTGGTGCACCGGTCACGCAGGTCAGCCGATCGGCGGAGTACAAGCAGGTGACGGTGCTGTTTGCGGATGTCGTTCGTTCGATGGACATCGCCTCTGCCGTTGGGCCGGAGCGGCTGCGCGAGATCATGGCCGACCTCGCCGACCGCTGCGCGGCGGTGGTGCAGCGCTATGGCGGGACGGTGGACAAGTTCACCGGCGACGGGATCATGGCGGTGTTCGGCGCGCCGGTGGCGTTGGAAGACCACGCTACCCGCGCTTGTCTTGCGGCACTGGGCATCCAGGAGGAGACGGCCCGGCTGGCCGCGGAGGCCAAAGCCCGCGACGGTGTAGATCTGCAGTTGCGCGTTGGTCTCAATTCCGGCCAGGTGATCGCCGGTGAGATCGGTTCGGGTGCTTTGGGTTACACCGCGGTTGGTGAGCAAGTCGGGATAGCGCAGCGGATCGAATCGGTTGCCCCACCCGGTGGGGTGATACTCAGTGAGTCCACCGCGCGGCTAGTCGCGGGAGCGGTGCTGGGAGAGCCGGAGTTGTTGCGCGTCAAAGGTGCCGAGGAACCGGTGCCTGCCCGTCGGCTGCTGGGCATGGGTGAACGGCATCGCGTTGCTTCACGTGCTGAGTCCCATCTGGTCGGGCGGCGCTGGGAGATGGCCGCGGTCGAGGGCTTGCTGGAGCGTGCCACCGACGGCGATGGCGCGGTGGTCGAGGTGCGGGGATCACCGGGTATTGGCAAGAGCCGCCTGGTGCGCGAGGTCACCGCGATAGCGGCAGCCCGAGGTGTCGAGGTGTTCACCGCGTTCTGCGAATCGCACGCCAGCGATGTCCCGTTTTACGCCGTGTCGCGGCTGCTGCGCGCAGCCACCGGCGTGGGTGATCTGGACGCCTCGGTCGCCCGCACGCAGGTACGGGCCCGGGTGCCTGATGGCGATCCGGAGGACTTGGTGCTCTTCGAAGACCTGCTGGGCATCGCCGATCCCGAGGCGGAGTTGCCCAAGATCGATCCGGATGCCCGGCGGCGACGGTTGACCGCGCTCGTCGCTGCCGCGTCGCTGGCCCGCCAAGACCCGGCCGTCTATGTCATTGAGGACGTGCACTGGATCGACGAGGTCAGCGAATCCATGCTCGCCGACTTTATGGCTGTGACCCCGCAGACGCCCTTTCTGGTGCTCATCACCTGCCGCCCCGAATATCGGGGCGCATTGAGCCGGGTGCCCGGTGCTCAAAGCATCGCCCTTGCGCCGCTGAGCGATTCGGAGACCACAGCACTGGTCACCGATCTGCTGGGGCCGGACTCCTCGGTCGCCGGGTTGACGACCATGATCGTCGAAAGGGCGGCCGGTAACCCGTTTTTCGTGGAGGAGATGGTGCGCGAACTGGCCGAACGCGGGGTCCTGCGCGGAAACCGCAGCGCCTACGTTTCGGCGGTCGGTGCTGCCGAGGTCAGCGTGCCCGCCACCGTGCAGGCGGCCATTGCCGCCCGCATCGACCGCCTTAACCCGGCGGCCAAGTGCACCCTGAGCGCTGCGGCGGTCATCGGCTCACGGTTCGACCCGGGCCTGCTGGAAACCCTGGGCATTGAGCCCGTACTCGAGGATTTGGTGGGCGGCGAATTCATCGACCAGATCACCTCTACCGAAGAACCCGAGTATCTGTTCCACCATCCGCTGATCCGCACGGTGGCCTACGAAGCACAACTAAAGTCGGATCGTGCCGAGCTGCACCGGCGCCTGGCCGCCGTGATCGAAGCCCGTAGCCCGGCCTCGGCTGACGAAAATGCCGCGCTGATCGCCGAACATCTGGAGGCCGCCGGTGATTTGCACGCCGCCTACGGCTGGCAGATGCGGGCCGCCGCCTGGGCGACCAACCGCGACATCGCCGCCGCACGGCTGAGCTGGGAGCGTGCCCGAAACATCGCCGACGCATTACCCACCGACGACCCCAGCCGGGCCGCCATGCGCATCACGCCGCGGACCATGTTGTGCGGGATCGCCTTTCGAGTCCAACTGAACGTCGCCGGTGCCCCCTTTGATGAGTTGCGGCAGTTGTGCACCGCCACCGGGGACAAGGCGTCACTGGCCATCGCGATGGCAGGGCTGGTGATGGATCACGTGTATCGGGACCGGCCGCGCGAGGCGTCGCAGCTGGCCTCGGATGCCATGGCCCTCATCGAGTCGGTCGGCGATCCGACGCTGACGGTGGGGCTGTCCTTCGCGCCGACCTACGCCAAAGTTGAGAGCGCCGAGTGGTCTCACGCGCTGCAATGGTCAGAACGGGTCATCGACCTTGCCGACGGTGACCCGGCCAAAGGTAACTTCCTTTTCGGCTCTCCGTTAGCGATCGCCCATACGAACCGGGCTATGGCTCGGTATTGTCTGGGTCGTCCAGGATGGCGCGACGACCTGAACCGCGGGCTGGCTCTGGCTCGCAGCGCCGACTCCCTCTCCTTCGCCGCGGTTGTCGGCTGGGTCTACTTTGCGGGAATACCGTTTGGCGTGCTGGCCGTGGATGATCCGACGGTGCGCGAGATCGAGCATGCCCTACGGATTGCCGAACGATCCGGCGATGACCTCGCGTTGGCCTTAGCCCGTATGACGCTGGGCACTGCGCTGGTGCACCATCCAATGGCTGCGCAGCGTGACCGCGGACAGAAGATCCTGGCAGACGTCGGCGAAGTGTTTCGGCGCCGGGGCCACAACCTGTCCGAATTGCCGATCGTCGATGTCTACTCCGCGCGTGCGAGGGCTCGGTGTGGAGATCGCGATGACGCGATACCGCTCATCCGCGCCGCCGTCGACCATCTGTTTCGCCACGAACACCTGCTGGCGTGGGGCGTTCCTGCGACGGGTGTTTTGGTGGAAATGCTGCTCGATCGTGGGACCGAGGGTGACGTGGCCGAAGCCCAGGCCGCAATCGAGCGATTAGCGGCCGCGCCAGCCGATGAGGGTCTGGTGATACGGGAGATCTGGCTGCTGCGGCTGCGCGCGCTGCTGGCCCGCGCCCAAGGCGACGAGGCCGGCTACCGCGACTATCGGGATCGCTACCGGGACATGGCGAGAACACTTGGCTACGAGGGGCATATCGCCTGGGCCGAGCCGATGCCATGACGGCGGCTGCTCCTTCGGGAGTGGTGACGTTTTTGTTCACCGATGTCGAGGGTTCGACCCGTCGGTGGGAGGCCGACGCGGATGCGATGCGGGCCGCGCTGGCCGCCCATGACGAGGTGTTGCGCCAGGTGATCGAGGCGCAGGGCGGCTTCGTGTTCAAGCACACCGGTGACGGGGTGTTTGCCGCGTTCGCCTCCCCCAGGGCTGCGGTTGATGCGGCGGTGGCCGCGCAGACGGAGCTTCAGTTGCCGGTACGGATGGGGTTGGCGACCGGGGAAGCCGAGCTGCGCGAGGGGGATTACTTCGGTGCGGTGCTCAACCGAGCTGCGCGGGTGATGGCCGCCGGGCACGGCGGCCAGATCCTGCTGGCCGATTCGACGGCGAGTCTGCTCAGCGGAGTGGACCTGGTCGATTTGGGGCCGCGACGACTGCGCGACCTACCCACACCGGTCGGGGTGTTTCAAGTCTGCGCACCCGGCCTGCGCACAGAGTTCCCACCCCTGCAGGCGTTGGATGCCAGTCCGGGCAACCTGCGGACCCCAGTCACCAGCTTCATCGGACGCGAGTCCGAACTCGACGAGGTGCAAGCGGCGGTCAAGGCTCATCGATTGGTGACGTTGACCGGGGTGGGCGGGGTCGGCAAGACCCGGCTGGCGGTGGAGGTCGCATCGCGTCTCGTCGATCAATTTCCGGATGGGGTCTGGTTTTTCGAGCTGGCTGCGGTGTCCGATCCGGCGGCGGTGCCTGACGCGGTGGCGGCGGTACTGGGCATCACTCAGCAGCCGGATAAGACCGTGAGCGAGTCGGTGGCCGCCGCGTTAGAGGGCCGGGCGCGGTTGCTGGTGTTCGACAACGCCGAGCACGTGCGAGACGCTGCCGCCGATCTGATCGAAGCGATCCTCGCGCGCTCCTCGACCGTGCGGATCCTGGCGACCAGCCGCGAGGGATTGGGGGTCGCCGACGAGCAACTGTGGCCGGTGCCGTCGCTGGATGTCGGCGCGGGCATCGACTCTGCCGCAGTCGATCTGTTCGTCGAACGCGCCCGCAGTGTGGTCCCGGACTTCTCGCTGGCGAACCCTGACGAGGCGGTCGCGGTCGTGGAGATTTGCCGCCGCCTGGACGGCATCCCATTGGCCATCGAGTTGGCAGCCTCGCGGATGGCGTCAATGACCGCCAGTGAGGTGCGCGATCGTCTTCATCAGCGGTTCCGGCTGCTGGTCGGCTCGCGGCGGGGCGTGGCACGCCACCAAACCTTGCGCAATGCGGTGGCATGGTCCTACGACCACCTCGACAACGCGGAAAGGGCTCTGCTGCAGCGGTGTTCGGTGTTCGCCGGGGGATTCGACCTCCAAAGTGCCTGCGCGGTGGGCGGATCCGATGACGTCGACGACTACGCCATCCTTGATCTGCTCGATGCGTTGGTGCGCAAGTCGCTGCTGGTCGCCGACCGATCGGCTGGGCGGACCCAATTCTCGATGTTGGAGACCATCCGTCAGTTCGCCGAAGAGCAACTCGTCGCCTCTGGTGCGGCCACCGAGGCACGTAACGCGCATGCCCGCCACTTCGCCAGGCGCGAGACCGACATCCTGGCGCTGTGGAACAGCCCGCACCAGCGCGAGGCATACACCTGGTTCTCCGCCGAGCTGGCCAATCTGCGCACCGCGTTCAAGTGGGCCGCCGACCATGGCGACCTAGACGTTGCCGCCACCATCGCGACGTATGCGGCATTCCTCGGCCTTCGGGTCGAAATCTACGAGCCCATTACTTGGGCCGAACAGCTCATCAAGCCCGCCCGATCCGTCAACCATCCCCGCCTGGCAGCCCTGTATGTGATGGCGTCGCAGTGTCACACGACCGGACGCATCGAGGACGCTGTCGGCTACAGCGACGCGGCCCTGACGGTTAAGGGCAGTGGCCGCGACGAGGTGCCGGACGGCATCCAGAGCTGGCTTAGCGCTGCGTATCTGTACATCGGCCAGCCCGACCGGTACGTGGAGTTGTGCCGCGCCCGGCTCTCATCCGATCGAGAGAATGACGCAGTCATCCAGGCATACCTGGTACTCGCGCTGACGGTCGCCGGTGTTGGTGACGAGGCGATGGCCGCCGCGATCGGCATGATCGACACCGCCGAAGCCACCGATGACCCGTGGACGCTTTCGTGGGCGCTTTTCGCCTACGGCTTCGCCTTTCGGCATGTCGAACCTGGGCGCGCGCTCCAAGCCGTGCGCCGGGGGCTGGTGATCGCTCAGCAGAGCGGCAACCGCGCCAACGAGTCACACCTGGCGATCTGTCTGTCCGCTCTCGAGGCCCAACACGGGGACCCGCTGGCCGCCTTCGACTACCTCATGCTCGCGATCCGGAATTTTCAGGACTCGGGTCATGCGGCAAACATGCGTGTTGCCCTGGCTATGCTCACGGTGCTTTTCGACCGGCTCGCACGGTGCGAAGCGGCGGCGACCATCGCCGGTTTCGCGTTTAGTCCGCTGACCGCAGCGTTTCCTGAGTTCGGCACCGCAATCACCCACCTACGCGAGGTGCTCGGCGAGGCGACCTACGAGTCGCTCGCCCGCAAGGGTGAGACGATGACCACCGCCGCCATAGCGGCGTATGCATACGACCAAATCGACGAGGCCCGAACAGAGTTGAACGCGGTCTCGAAATAGAGCACATTCGAGACACCGATCACCGGACACCCGGATGTCCGATCTTCCGAGGTCGCCGTGTCTCGAAAGTTCGTCTCACCGAAAGTGTCCCGAAAGGCTGTCTCGCAATGGGCAGCTAAGTATCTATGACCTAGCACAGAAGGTGTCGGTGATGCCTTCGGGTGGAACTTGGTTGCAGGGTAAATACAATAGAGAGCGTGAGCGAACACAATCTTCTTGTGGAAGCGGCCAGGCAGTGGCGGCCCGAAGCGGTGTGGCGTCAACACTTTCATCGTCCCTGTCCGACGTGTGGACGCGACAGTCGTTACAAGCAGTGGCCGATCGATTGCGCGTATGTCGCGCTGGCGATCCGCAACTTCCACGACTCCGGCGACACCACCGGGGTACGCAGCGCCCTCGCCATCCTCACGGCCCTATTCGACCGGCTCGGACGCTATGAACCAGCCGCCACCATCGCCGGTTTCGCCGCCAGTCCCCTCACGAGCACGGCCATGCCCGAGTTCAATAGCGCAATCGCCCACCTCAGCGAAGTCCTCGGCGACCCGACCTACGAATCGCTCGCCCACAAGGGTGAAACGATGACCACCGCCGAGATGGTCACCCACGTATTCGACCAAATCGACCAGGCCCGAACAGAACTCGAACACCCAAGCTGAATGCCCCTCAGGAGCGGATGCGGTCGGCGAGGGGTGGGGGTGCAAGAGTCTGTGCGAGCGCC
>Ga0310917_10000375_pt1 | contig 19692 bp, 15 predicted proteins | sample GREbulkMGLF178_FD_203531 | JGI IMG/M metagenome (GOLD analysis project Ga0310917, IMG submission 203531) | Lab enrichment of tropical soil microbial communities from Luquillo Experimental Forest, Puerto Rico - GRE.bulkMG.LF178 | ecosystem: Environmental > Terrestrial > Soil > Tropical forest >... | reverse complement strand
TGATCGGCGCGCGGGAATTCGCGCTGATGCAGAAGCACGCCTATTTCATCACCACGGCGCGCGGTTTCATCCACGACGAAGCCGCGCTCCTGGATGCGCTCGAGCAGAAGCGCATTGCGGGCGCAGGTCTCGACGTCTGGTCCAAGGAACCGCCGCCGCCGGAACATCCGCTGCTGCAGTTCGACAACGTGCTGGCGAGCCCGCACACCGCTGGAGTCACCAGGGAGGCGCGCGAAAACATGGGCCGGATCGCGGCCGAGCAGATGCTCGATGCGCTTGATGGCAAGCGGCCGCCGCGTATTATCAATCCCGAGGCATGGGCGCACTATAGCGAACGCTTCGCGCGCACCTTCGGCGTGCCCCCGAAATAGCGGATCGGCGGGAACTTGCGCGCTGCGCGGTATTGACCGTCGGGAACTGGGGGATTCCGTGATACGATCATCCGCGTGGACACGTTTCCTCCTCAATTGTGACGCTTGATCCTCATCAATAAGGCGGGCTCAAGACCGGCCTAGATAAGGAAGAAGCGCTGTCCATACGGCGGGAGGGTCGCATGTCACATTTTGTCATCAGCTTCATGAAGGATGTGCTCGGCGGCAACGGTCGGGAAATTGAGGTTTGCCAGAGCACGGTCGAAATCGACGCCTCCGACGAGAACCAGGCTGCGGAACTTGCGAAGCAGAAATTCTGCGAAACCCAGAAGCTGTGCGAATGGTCGCTGCACGCCGACCGCATCCGGATCAAGGCCGCTGATTTTCCGTCGTGAGCGCCTAGTCTAGAATTTCAACGGAGCGAACCTCAGCGAAAACCGCGCCCCGTTGGGGTTGCGGTTTTCCACCGTAATGCTCGCCGAATGCAGCTCCGCGATCCGCTGAACGATGGAAAGCCCAAGTCCCGTGCTGCCGGGCCTCCTGCGGTCGCGCCGCCAGAAGCGACGAAAGATCAGACCGCGTTCGTCCTCGCCGATCCCGGGTCCACGATCGAGCACGCTGACGGTACCGTTGTCTTCGACCACGAACTCGACCGTCGATCCTGCCGCCGTATGGTTGATGGCATTTTCGGCGAGATTTCGGATGGCACGGCCGAGCATCTCCGGATTGCCCTTGACCCAGACCGGCTCGGTCGTGCCGAGCAAGGCGATGTCCTTGCCCTGGGCCAGCGCCAGCGGCGCCACGAATTCGGCAACGCCTGCGGCAACCGAATGCAAATCGGCTTTCTCGTCGGGACCGATGACAAGCGCATCAAGTTCGGCGATATCGAGCAGTTGGCCGACGATATGCGCCATGCCTTCGACATTCTGGCGGAGTGCGTTGCGCATCGTCTGGTCTTCCAGCATGTCGATGCGCGTTCTCAGGATGCTCAGTGGGGTGCGCAACTCGTGTGCGGCGTCAGCGGTGAAATCGCGCTGGGCCCGAAATCCCTCTTCGAGCCGATCCAATCCCTGGTTGACCGCCGAGACCAGCGGGCGCACCTCGCGTGGTATTTCGTCGGTCGGCAGCCGCACGCCGGGGCGGGCAGGCCCGATGCCCTCGGCGATCTCGGAAGCCTCGCGCAACGGCCGCAACGCGCGGCGGAAAATCGCGATGTCCGCGATCAACAGAACGAGCAGAATCGGCAGCGTGATCCAGCCGACGTTCCTGTAAAAATCGCTGACAATGTCGTCGATCAGGACGTCGCGGTTGGCGAGATCCTCGCCGGCCTGGATCCACACGGTCTTGTTGCCGATGCTCTTGCGGACGCTGGCGCCTGATACGGTTGCCTCGCCGCGGCGCTGTTGCAGGAACTCGACCGGGCCGCTGCGACTGTCGGCGGGAAACAGCGCCTCATTGTCCTTAAGGGAGGAGAACAACACCCGTCCGTGCTCGTCGATCACGGCGTAGGAATAGCGACCGTAGGCTTGCGAGTAGAGCCCGAGCAGGTCGGAGGGAAGATGAAGCTCGAGATTGCCGTCGGCCCCGACGCTCAAATGGTCTCCGACCGAAACGGCCTGCTCCTCCATTGCCTTGTTGTGAATGTTGTTGGTCGCGTAGCTCAACAGCCAGGACAGCGCGAGCGACATAAAAACGGAAGTGATGACGACGGCGACGACATGCAGGAAGACGATGCGTGAGATGATCGACTCGAATCTCGGCACGCTACTTTTCCTCTGCGATCAGGTAGCCCACGCCGCGAATGGTATGGACCTGAACTTTTGCACCGCGCTCCGATAGCTGCTTGCGCAGGCGGTGAACGTAGACCTCGATCGCGTTCGAGGCGACCTCGCCGGAATGTCCGAAGATGTGGTCCTCCACCTGTTTCTTGGACACCACGCGTCCCTTGCTGCGCATCAACAGCTCAAGCACCGCGGTCTCGCGCGCCGACAGCACCTGTGGCTGGCCGTCGATCGAGGCCTGGCGATTTTGCGTGTCGAACTCCAGATTGGCGATGCGCAAAGTGCTGCCGAGCAGTTGACCGGGCCGCCGCAACTGCGCTTCCAGCCGCGCGATAAGCTCTTCCAGCGCAAACGGCTTCACCAAATAATCGTCGGCGCCGCTGCGCAATCCGTGGACGCGATCGTTGAGGCCGCCGCGCGCGGTCAGGACCAGAACAGGGATCGGATTGTTGCGGTTCCTGATCTCGCGCAGCAAGGTCAGGCCGTCTCCGTCGGGCAGCCCGAGGTCCAGGATGAGCGCCGCATAGAAGGTCGTGCTCAGGACATTCCTGGCTTCCTCGACCGTCGACAACACGTCGGACTCGTAGCCCGCCGTCTGCAGGCCCTTGGCGAGGAGCTCGGCGAGCTCCTCATTATCTTCCACGATCAGCAATCGCATGCGGTGTTACTCAACCGAGGCCCCGAGCCCGCGGCTACTGGACCACGAGAATAAGGCTTGGACGAATCGGCCCACATCGATTTTTCATCGGGTTGTATATCGAAAAGCTATGTAAGACTGGTGTAAGATTCGTCAATTCGTCATCTGAATCGCATCATTTGGCGGTTCGTAGGACAATGTCCAGGTGCGAATCGGGCTTCGGCAGCGTCCTTGCCGGTTGGTAATAACTGGTTTTGCTGCAGCGGGTTAAGCTCGATCCTAGCCTGGTATTGCGGCGGCCCCAAATGACCAATAAGAGGGGCGACACGGAAAATCAAAACGGCAAGACAGTACGCGCGGATCGAGCGGGGGCGGTGGACGCGCAAAGTGATGCATAAAGCAAAAATAGCATGATCGGCGCGAACTGGAATTTGCGACGGCTGGTGATCGCGCTGACGGCGGTCCTGTTGACCGTTGGGCTCGTTGCCGGTGGGAGCCGCATGTTCGCCCAGCGCGCCAAACCTGCCGAGCCCTCACACACGGCGAAAGCCAACAGCTCCCGCTTCCTGCCTACCGAGACGGAATGGGCGAGCCTGACCGTCGAGCCCGCGAAGGAAGAGGTGTTTCGCACCGAACTCATCACCGAAGGCAAGATCGCGGTCAATGAGGATAGTTCGACGCCGATCTTCTCGCCCTATGCCGGCCGCGTCATCAAGCTTTTGGTGAAACCGAGCGACATCGTCGAACGTGGCCAGGAGCTGTTCATCATCGAGGCCACCGATACCGTGCAGGCGCTGAACGACTTTGCGACGGCGTTGAGCGCGCTCAATACCGCACGCTCGAAGCTCAATCTCGCGCAGATTGTCGAGAAACGCCAGAACGACCTCTATGCCGGGAAGGCGGTGCCCCTGAAGGACTGGCAGCAGGCCCAGTCGGACCTCAACACCGCCCAGAACGACATGCGCGCGGCTGAAACTGCGGTCGAGGCAGCTCATAACCGGTTGCGTATCCTCGGCCGCTCCGAAGAGCAGATCAAGGCGTTCCAGGACACGCGGCAGATCAGCGCCGATACGTCGATCTACTCGCCGATCGCCGGCACGGTTGTGCAGCGCAAGGTCGGCCCGGGCCAGTTCGTCAACAGCGGCGCCAGCGATCCCGTCTACGTGATTGGCGATCTCTCGACCGTATGGCTGACGGCCTTTGTGCGGGAAAGCGAGGCCGCCGATGTGAGACTAGGGCAGGAGCTGAACTTCAAGGTTCTGGCCTTGCCGGGTCGCACCTTCAAGGCGCGCATCGACTATGTCGCGGCGGCGATCGATCCGTCGACCCGGCGGCTCCTGGTTCGCGCGACCATCGACAACAAGGAAGGCCTGTTCAAGCCGGAGATGTTTGCCAGCGTCACCATTTATGCCGGCGCGGACCATAAGTCGGTCGGCGTGCCCAAGCAGGCGCTGATTTACGAGGGAGAGCGCGTGCGACTATGGGTAGCCAGTGACGACAAGTCGCTGGAACTTCGCGAAATCCAGACCGGACTGACCAACGGCGACCAGGTCGAGGTCCGAGCCAATTTGAGGGCCGGGGAGAAGGTCGTGACCAGGGGAAGCTTGTTCATCGACCGGGCGGCCTCCGGCACCTGAGCCACCGCGTGATCGCAGAAGAGATTTCGATCATATGGACCGCCTCGTAACTTTCGCCGTCAACCGCCGGTACCTCATGGTCGGGCTGCTCGCGGCCGTCATCATTGGCGGGTTGATCGCGTTCCAGCACCTGAACATCGAAGCCTATCCCGATCCGACGCCGCCGATGGTCGACGTCGTCACCCAGAGCGCCGGACTGTCGGCCGAGGAAATCGAGCGGTACATCACGATTCCGCTGGAGACGCAGCTCTCCGGCATCAAGAATCTGAGGGTCATCAGGACGATCTCGCTCTACGGGCTCTCCGACGTCAAACTGCAATTCTCGTTCGATTACACCTACGAAGAGGCGTTGCAGCAGGTGCTCAACCGCCTGTCCCAGCTCCCGCCGCTTCTGAACAATGCGCAGCCGCAGATTTCGCCGCTCAGCCCGATCGGCGAGATCTACCGTTACCGGTTGGTCGGACCGCCCAACTATTCCGTGCTCGATCTCAAGACGCTGCAGGACTGGGTGCTGCAACGCCGCTTCCGCACCGTGCCTGGTGTCATCGACGTCACCGGATGGGGCGGCAAGACCAAGACCTACGAGGTGCAGGTCGATGTCAACAAGCTGGTGGCGAACGGGCTGACCCTGCCGCAATTGCTGCAGGCGATCAGCAATTCGAACATCAATGTCGGCGGCAACACGGTCAACATCGGACAGCAGTCGGCGGTGGTCCGCGGCGTCGGATTGATCCGGTCGATCGATGCGCTCGCCAACACCATGATCGCTGCGCCGAACGGTACCCCGGTCCTTGTCAAGGACGTCGCGACTGTCACGGTCGGCGAACAGCCAAGGCTTGGTATCGCCGGCGAGAACGACGATGACGACATCGTCCAGGGCATCGTGCTGATGCGGCGCGGCGAGCAGAGTTCGCCGACCATCGCCAGGGTCGAGAAGCTTGTCGAGCACATCAACAATTCGACCATCCTGCCGCCCGGCGTACGTATCGAGCGCATCTACGACCGCAAGGACCTGATCGAGACCACGACCAAGACCGTGCTCGAAAACATGGTCTTCGGCATCGTGCTGATCGTCCTGCTGCAATGGATTTTTCTCGGCGACCTGCGCAGCGCCTTCATTGTGGGCGCGACCATTCCGTTTGCGCTGTTCTTTGCCGTCATCATCCTGGTGCTGCGGGGGGAATCGGCCAACCTGTTGTCCGTCGGCGCGATCGACTTCGGCCTCATCGTCGACGGCACCGTGATCATGGTGGAGGCCATCTTCCGCCGGCTGTCGCATACCGAGCGCTTCTCGGAAGCGGAGCTTGCGACGATTTCGGCCCACACCGTGACGGACATGAAGCATCACGCTATCTTCACCGCGGCGGCCGACGTGTCGCGATCGATCTTCTTCGCTGCCGCCATTATCATCGCGGCCTTCATACCGCTGTTCACCTTGAGCGGCGTCGAAGGCAACATCTTCAGCCCGATGGCTCGCACCTATGCCTATGCGCTGGCCGGCGGACTGCTTGCGACGTTCACCATCACGCCTGCCTTGAGCGCGATCATCCTGCCGGCGCATGTGGAGGAGACCGAGACCTTCATCATGCGGGTCCTCAACCGTCTTTACATGCCGGTGCTTCGCCGCTCGCTGGATGGCCGCCGGTTCGTGCTGGTCGGGGCGGCCGCCCTGATCATCATGACCGGCTTTGCCGTCCGCCTTCTGGGCCTTGAGTTCCTGCCGAAACTCGAGGAGGGCAATCTGTGGATCCGCGCGACGCTGCCGCCGACGATCTCGCTGCAGGAAGGCAACGGCTACGTCAATGAAATGAGGAAGCTGATCGCGAGCTTTCCGGAGGTCGAGTCCGTGGTTTCCCAGCACGGCCGCCCCGATGACGGGACCGATGCTGCGGGCTTCTTCAACGCCGAGTTCTTCGCGCCTTTGAAACCGGCAAAGCAATGGCCGAGCGGAGAGGACAAGGACAGTCTGACGGCCAAGCTGTTGGCCCAGTTACAGGAGAAGTTTCCCGGGGTCGAATTCAACTTCTCGCAATACCTGCAGGACAATGTCTCGGAGGCCGTTTCCGGCGTGAAGGGCGAGAACTCGATCAAGCTCTTCGGCAACGACCTGCAGGCCCTGACCAATACCGCCAACAAGATCAAATCGGTGCTGGCGACCGTGCCGGGGATCACCGACCTTGCGGTCTTCACCTCGCTCGGTCAGCCGACGATCCAGATCGAAGTCGATCGCGCGCGCGCGGCGCGATACGGCCTGGCGCCGGGCGATATCAACACCACGATACGCACGGCGATCGGCGGCGACAGCGCCGGCGATCTCTATGAACCGGGTTCCGACCGGCATTTTCCGATCATCGTTCGCCTGGCGCCGGAGTACCGCAAGAGTGCGGAGGCGATCCAGAATTTGCGGGTCGGTGCGCAGGGTCCGAACGGCATCACGCAGGTGCCGCTGAGCGAGGTGGCCCAGATCAAGCTGGTGTCGGGCGCAGCCTACATCTATCGCGAACAGCAGGAACGCTATCTTCCGATCAAGTTTTCGGTGCGCGAGCGCGATCTCGGCGGCGCCATCCGGGAAGCGCAGCAGAAGATCGCCGAACAGGTGCAATTGCCGCCGGGTTCGCGGCTGGAATGGGTCGGCGAGTTCGGCAACCTGCAGGACGCGATCAAGCGGCTATCGATCGTTGTGCCGATCAGCCTCACGCTGATCGCGTTGCTGATCTGGTTCAACTTCGGCTCCATCGTGGATACCATCCTGACCATGAGCGTGATTCCGATGGCGGTCTTCGGCGGCATTGTCGGATTGCTTGTGACCGGCATCCCCTTCAGCGTCTCGGCAGCGATCGGATTCATCGCGCTGTTCGGCATATCCGTCATGGATGGCATCATCATCCTCTCTCAATATAACCAGTTGATCGACGAGGGGCTGGAGCGTGGCGCGGCGATCCTGCGGACCGGAGAGCTCCAGCTTCGCCCGGTTTTGATGACCTGCGTCGTGGCGGGGGTAGGGTTGCTGCCGGCCGCGTTGTCCACTGGAATTGGCTCCCAGGTCCAAAAGCCTCTGGCAGTTGTGGTAGTTGCCGGCATGATGCTTGCGCCGGTCGTCATTCTCGTGACGTTGCCGGCGCTGATCTCGCTGTTTTCCCGGCGAAGCCGGAGGGGATTTGCCGCAGAAGGTCATCTGGCCTCGGCCGAATGACGGACCGGAATGGTGGTGGGGGTGGAGAGCAGAGCCGGCTTTGGGGAGCCTCCCGGTTTCCGCGCGCGCGGAAACTGGCTGGGGCTTGCAATGCTCGGCCTGCTCGGCATGACGAGTCCGGTTTTGGCCGAAACGCTGCCCGAGGCGCTGGTCAAGGCCTACCAGACAAATCCGCAGCTCAATGCCGAGCGCGCCAGGCAGCGGGGGACCGACGAGAACGTGCCGCAGGCGCTTGCCGGCTATCGTCCGCAGATCGTGGCAAGCCTCAGCGCGGGACTGCAGGCGGTGCGCAACCTGCTGCCGGACAACACCGTGCAGAGCGCGGGCTTGACGCCGTGGACGATCGGTCTGACCGTCACCCAGGTCTTGTTCAACGGCAACAAGACTTCCAACAACGTGCGAGTCGCGGAATTCCAGGTGAAGTCCGGACGCGAGGCGCTGCGGAATGTCGAGCAGGGCGTGCTGCTGGACGCCGCGACAGCCTACATGAACGTGATGGCCAATTACGCACTGGTCGAATCGCAGCGTTCCAACGTCCAAGTGTTGCGCGAGATCCAGGCGACCACAAAGCGACGGCTGAACGCCGGCGACGTCACACCGACGGACACGGCGCAGGCCGAATCACGCCTCAGCCGGGGTCTCGCCGACCTCAACGTAGCCGAAGTCGCACTCGCCATCAGCAAGGAAATCTACGCCCAGGTCATCGGCGAGCCGCCGGCGCAGCTCATTCCCGCAAGCCCCGTCGACCGATTGATACCGGCCACGGAAGCCGCCGCCATCGACACCACCATCCACGAGCATCCGGCGATCCTTGGCGCAAGCTACGATGTCGACGTCGCCGCGGTGTCGATCAAGCTCGCGGAAAGCAGTCTTTTGCCGTCGATGTCGGTTCAGGGCAGCGTCAGCCGTTCCTTCCAGTCGGATCCGACGCTCAGCACGATGGCGACCGACCAGGCTTCGGTCATGGGCCAGGTCAACGTGCCGATCTATGACGGCGGCACCGCCTCATCGCAGACACGGCAGGCCAAGGAAGTTGCGTCACAGAGTCGCATGGTACTCGAGAAGGTCAGAAGTCAGTCGCGAACCGCCGTCGTCAGCGCCTGGGTCGCCAATGAAGGAACCAAGATTGCACTCAAGGCCGTCGAGTCCGAAGTGCACTCGGCGGATGTTGCACTTCAGGGGGTTCGGCGCGAGGCAAACGGCGGTCAACGCACCACGATCGACGTCCTTAACGCCCAGCAGGAACTGACAAACGCGCGGTCGCGGCTAATCCTGGCGCAGCGCGATCGGGTGATCGCCTCCTATACGCTGCTCAGCGCCGTCGGACGTCTGGATGTGCATACGCTCAACCTCGACACGCCCGAATATCAGCCGGAACTTCACTATCACCAGGTGCGGGACGCCTGGCACGGCCTGCGCACGCCCTCCGGCAAATAACGCGGTACGACCGCCATCGGCCCGATCATGCCTGCGGCGACCTTCCCGCCGTACCGGCCTTGTCTTAATCTGAACGGCCCGTTCCGCCTTGCGAAACCGAACCGATTGAACGGCGGGTGGCCTTTCGCCTTTTTGGAATGCCGATGCGGTTTGCGGACGGCCTGGAGAGGAAGACCATGACCGGTCACATCATTGTTTCCGACGAAGCGGCAACCCGCACCATCGTGATGCGGCGGCCTGAGAAGAAGAATGCGCTGTCGCGGGAAATGTTTCTCGCCCTGAGCGAAGCGATCAACTCGGCCCAGGCCAATCCGGCCATTCGCTGCCTCATTCTGACTGGACGCTCCGGCGTGTTTACCGCAGGCGACGATGTCGGTGATTTTCTGGCGGAGGGGACGACCGGGGACGAACCGGCCAAGCCGAGAAGTGCCGTCCTCTTTGTTCGGTCGTTGATCAACAACAAGAAGCCGTTGATTGCCGCGGTCGACGGCGCCGCCGTCGGCATGGGCGTGACGATGGTGCTTCATTGCGACTATGTGCTCGCAGGCACCACAGCATCCTTTCAGTATCCCTTCACCCGGTATGGCCTCGTTCCAAAAGGCGCATCCACGTTGCTGCTGCCGTTGATGGCCGGTCACCCGCGTGCCTTTTCCCTGCTGGTGATGGGCCTTCCGATGAGCGCGGAGGACGCCCGCGAAGCGGGTATCGTCAACGCCGTTGTGCCGCCGGGGCATGCCGTCGTCGAGGCCCAGAAGGTCGCGCGCGAGATCTGTGCGCTGCCGCCGGAAGCCGTCGCAATCTCCCGAAGGCTGCTCAAGCCGCCGGCCGAAGAACTGCTGCGCAGAATGGATCAGGAGGAATATCTCTTCCGCGAACGGATGAGCGACCCTTCGGTCGCCGCGGCGGTCAAGAATTTTTTCGACCGCGACAGGTAGGGCGTGGAAAATTGCCGTTGCGCTCGCTACCAGATCACGAATGCGCAGAGGATCGATAAAGGCAGAATTGCAAAGCCGAGATAAAACCAGGTTCGATAGCCGCCGGCGTCCTTCGGCAGGACGAACAGGTGCACCACGAGCCAGAGGCAAACGGCAAATCCCAGCACCACGCGAATGAGATCGCCCGGCGTCTCATAGCTCGTCAGGATGTGTTCCATCTGGGGGCTGGCCACGCGCGCCGTGATGACCACGAGGGTGCAGATGAAGGCGGTGCGAAAGGCGAGGCCGGCCAGTCGGACGGCCCTGGATGGGGGCGCCTCAACGAGCCTCTTTTTCGCCTTGGCTACCAATGATCCGCCTCGGTAAAATCCCGATTCGTCAGGGTCTTCTGCAAAAATATATTATTTTTCTATGCGGCAACAAGGCTTCGCCGGCCGTTAGCCACGGAGAACTGTCATCGCGTAATGCGCTGTTTATGTCATCGAGCGTAGCCGGGTCCCCGACTTTTCGTCAGAATGGGTTCCGGCCCTGCGGCAATGACGCAGCGGGTGTTTTGGCGACCTGAGCTGAATGGGAAGGGTGGATGATCGTGAATCGCCTGATAGTTGCGACAACGCTCCTGTCTGCAATGACTTGCGGCTCCGCACATGCCGCGCAATGGAACGCGCCGGCTGCGGCCGCGATGCAGCCCTGCCTGGTCGAGGTCCTGCATTCCGAGATGATCCCGCTAGGGCCGCTTTTCCATCACACCATCAAGACCACTTTGCTTGTCACCGCGCCCGGCCGCCCGCCCTTTGAGACGACCGTGGAGCGCGTCATCCCGGTGCAGTTTCCGCCGCCGCGGCAGGGCCAGCGGCTGAGGATGTCCTGCGATCCGGCAAGCCTGAACGCGTTCACCTGGTATTGAGCGAGACCTGACCGACGCCTGCGCCGGGGATTGACGACATGGGAGGGCGCGTCGTCCTTCGTTTTGCCGAATCGCCTGCAATAGGGGAATTCATTCGTTCCGCGGTTTTTCACCGTTCTGTCGAGCGATCGCAGTCCCCCACTCGCGGAACGAAAAAGCCGGACCGGTCAGCACATATGCGCATCGTGGTCCGGCTTAAATTTGGCTTCACTGAACCACATCAAGCCGCGGCACTATCGGCTCGCGATGGTAAAGCCGCTCACGCGCTTTGATGTGTCTCAGCAAAGGTACTCGTGTATCGGTGAAGGCTACTTCTTTTTCTTCTTGCCGGTTTTCTTTTTCGCCTTCTTCGCTTTCTTAGCCATCTTGCCCTCCGGGATCCCAAAGTTGGTTGAAATGCAAGTCGAACATCTCGACGTGCAGAGATAGAGAGTACACCACAATTGCAAAATTGATACTGCGCGCTTCGAACAAGGTAAACGCCGCTCGCAGCGTAGCGCGTTGCGGGTCGGCGAGCCTCTCTCACGATGCGTCGACGCGATGCGCGGCGACACGGCTTGTTGCCAGTTGGAGAAGATCCGTGCCGAAATTGACATGGAGCCGCGCCGCCAATGTCAGGCAGCCTGGAGCTGAAGCGATTTTGCTTGAAGCTAAAGCGCGTCGACCGGAGCGCTCGTTTGTTCGTAGCAAATCGTTCCGGCGCGCTGAAAAAGGGGACTCGAACTGGCCTAGGTCGTCAGCAATCGCAGGACGAGGCGCGCGAAATACTGTCTTTGAAGGGCGACCATGCCGTTCGTTTCTAGGTCGCGCCACCGCCGGCCCGCGCGCCGTGGCGAACGAAACTCATCGGCGCGGGGGGCGGATTTTCCTGGCTTGCCCTCGCGCGAGCGCGCCGGGTCGGCCTGACATTTGGATCGGTCTGACATTTGAAAAGACGCGGGAAAAGCTATAGGTCGAGGAGAGGCGGGGCGGTCCGCGATATGCCGCCTGCCGCAATGAATGAAGCGAAATCAATATGTTGGAGCACCGTTTTAGCATCGCGCCTATGATGGATTGGACCGACCGGCACTGCCGCGTCTTTCATCGCGCATTGACGCGCGGCGCGCGGCTCTACACGGAAATGCTGACGACGGGTGCTGTTATCCATGGCGATCGCGCGCGGCTGCTCGGCTTTGATAAAAGCGAGCATCCAGTTGCGCTGCAGCTCGGCGGTTCCGATCCGCGCGCGCTCGCCGAAGCCGCACGGATCGGCAAGGAATTCGGCTATGACGAGATCAATCTCAATGTCGGCTGCCCCTCGGACAGAGTGAAGGATGGTCGCTTCGGCGCCTGCCTGATGGCGGAGCCGAAACTGGTCGCGGCCGGCGTCGAAGCCATGAAGCGCGCCGTGGCGATTCCGGTGACGGTGAAATGCCGGATCGGCATCGACGATCAGGATCCGGAAGCAGCCCTCGACGAGCTGGCGCGCGATGTGGTCGCCGCCGGCAGCGACGCGTTGATCGTGCATGCGCGAAAAGCCTGGCTCAGCGGCCTGTCGCCGAAGGAAAATCGCGACATCCCGCCGCTCGATTACGACAGGGTCTATCGGTTGAAGGCGGCGCTGCCGCATGTGCCCGTCATCATCAATGGCGGGATTGCGAGCCTCGACGAGGCGAGGGCGCATCTTGCGCATGTCGATGGTGTCATGTTGGGCCGCGCCGCCTACCAGGAGCCGTGGCGGCTGTTGTCAGTCGATCCCGATATTTTTGGCCAAGTCGCGCCGCATGCAAGCATGAAAGAGGTGTTCGAGGCGATGCTGCCCTATATCGAGCGCGAGCTTGGGCAAGGCACGCGTCTGCACGCGATCACAAGGCATTTTGTCGGCGCCTATCACGCCGTCCCCGGTGCGCGCGCCTTCCGCCGGCATCTCGCCGAGCACGGCGTCAGATCTGGCGCCGGCGTCAATGTTCTGCGCGACGCGATCGCACATGTTGAGGACCGAAGCGCGGCGATCGCTGCGTGAGGCGACAGGTTTCGGAAGACCGCACGGCATCAGCCACGTTCGCCCGCTACCATTTCCCGCAACGGCGCGCGGCTGAGCTCGTTGCCGGCTGCGATAGCCTTCCCCAATAGCCGCATCAGCTCCTCGGCTTCCTTCGCAGTCAGGCCGCGCAACATGATCCGCTGCGCGGCCTCGACCGCCGGCGTGATCGCGCGCAGCGTTCGCCGTCCCCCATCGGTGATCTGCAACACGCGGGCGCGCCTGTCCCGACTGCTTGCATGGCGGACAGCCAGGCCTTTCTCCACCAGCCGATCGATGACGCCGGTGATCGTCGTTCGATCATAGGCAATCAAGCCGGCGAGGGTCACTTGATCGATGCCCGAATTTGCACCGATCGCCGCGAGCGCAGCGTATTGAACGGGCGTGAGGTCGAAGCCTGCTTCCTGGACCTCCGAAAGGAACACAGCCACCGCAATCTGCTGGAAGCGGCGCGCGAGATGGCCCGGCATGTCATTGTTGTCTCTCACCGAATTCTCCACGAGCAAATGAGGTATTGACAAGTATACTGATGTTCAGCATACTGATCAATATCGAAAACGCAGCCAAAGCCGATTTGAACGGTCAAAGACGGGAGGAATGGTCTCATGCAGTTTCATCTGAACGGTTTCCAGCCGGGCGATCCTGACGTCTTTGACCCTGCCGAGCGGGTTCTGGCCTCGGGCGCATCCGGATCGCTTCCGGAGGAGGTCGATGTCCTCATCGTCGGTTGCGGACCGGCGGGGCTGACCCTGGCGGCGCAGTTGTCTGCATTTCCCGACATCAAGACCTGTATCGTCGACCAGAAGCCCGGCCGGCTCCTTGTCGGTCAGGCTGATGGTGTCGCTTGCCGCACGATGGAGATGTTCCACGCCTACGGCTTCAGCGAGCAAGTCTTGAAAGAATCCTATTGGGTCAATGAAACGGCGTTCTGGAAGCCGGACGATGGGAAAGCCGGAAATATCGTGCGCAGCGGCAAGGTGCAGGACGTCGAAGACGGGTTGTCCGAGTTCCCGCATGTCATTCTGAACCAGGCGCGCGTGCACGATTGCTTCCTCGACGTGATGCGCAAATCGCCGGCAAAGCTCGAGCCGTATTATTCGCGCCGCTTGCTGGATCTTCAAACCGACCTTGCGGCGAGCGTTGACGACCACCCGGTGACCGTCCGGTTCACGCGGGTCGATCCCACGCATGAGGGACAGCCCGAGACGGTCAAGGCCCGCTACGTGGTCGGCTGCGACGGCGCGCGCAGCACCGTGCGCAAGTCCATTCGCCGCGAGCTCCACGGCGATTCCGCCAACCACGCCTGGGGCGTCATGGATGTGCTGGCTGTCACCGATTTCCCGGACATTCGTCTCAAGACACTGATCCAATCCGCCAACGACGGCAGTATCCTCATCATCCCGCGGGAAGGGGGCTATCTTGTCCGCCTCTATGTCGAGCTCACCAAGCTTGATGTCGGCGAGAGGGTTTCGAACCGCAACATCACGTCGGATGATCTGATCGCCAAGGCGCGGCGGATTCTCAATCCCTATACGCTCGAAGTCAAAGAGATTGCCTGGTGGTCGGTTTACGAGATCGGCCAGCGGCTCACCGACAAGTTCGACGACGTTCCGGAGGAGGAGGAGGGTGAGACGCGTCTGCCGCGCGTGTTCATCGCCGGCGACGCATGCCATACGCACAGCCCGAAAGCGGGGCAGGGCATGAACGTCTCCATGCAGGACGCCTTCAATCTCGGATGGAAGCTTGCTTCGGTGCTGCGCAAGCGGTGCGCGCCGCGGCTGCTTCATACCTACTCTGCCGAACGCCAGGCCGTTGCGAAGGAATTGATCGACTTCGATCGCGAATGGGCCGCGATCCTCGCTTCGGCGAAGGGAGAAGGCGAGGGATTCGATCCGGCCGAAACCCAGCGGTATTTCGTTCAGCACGGGCGTTACACGGCGGGCACGGCCACGCACTATCGCCCATCGATCATTACCGGCGAACCGAGCCACCAGCATTTGGCGACAGGATTGGTGATCGGCAAGCGCTTCCATTCCGCGCCCGTGATCCGTCTTGCGGATGCCAAGCCCGTTCACCTCGGCCATGTCGCCAGGGCGGACGGACGCTGGCGAATTTTCGCTTTTGCGGGAGCAGACCAGCCCGCAGCCTCGAATTCCGCCATCGCCGCCCTGTGCAACTTCTTGGGCCAGGGGCGGGAGTCGCCGGTCCGACGGTACACGCCGGCGGGGGACGACATCGACGCAGTGATCGATGTCTGCGCCGTGTTCCAGCAAGATCATCGCGAGCTCGCCATCGAGACGATGCCCGCTTTTCTTCTCCCGCAGAAGGGACGCTATGGACTTTACGATTACGAAAAGATTTTCTGTCCCGATCTCAAGGGCGGTCACGACATCTTTGCGATGCGTGGCATCGATCGGGATGCAGGCTGCATAGTCGTCGTGCGGCCGGATCAATATGTTGCCCATGTCCTGCCGCTCGATGCCTATGCGCAGCTCGCGGCGTTCTTCGACGGATTTATGGTGCGGGCGAATTGAACGTCGAATGCTGTGCGACGTGATGGCGAGTCGACACAAAGCTATTGCGCATTAGTTGAGGGCAGCGTTTCGGCGCTCGCTGCGTGAGGCAACGGGCTCCGGGAAACCGCGCAGCATCAGACGGTCGGCGCGCATTTCCCAGCTCTCCAGCCGGTCCAGGAAGCTCATACCGAGCAGGTTGGTCTTCATGGTCCCGTGCGGCACCACCAGCGCCGGCACCGAACGTTCGACCAGCCGGCCGATCGCAAGGCGATCGAGGGTCAGCCGCGCCGCCTTGGTGTGACCGCCGGCGGTCTGCACGTCGACGTCATATTCGAGCAGTTCCAGCGGCAGCCCGACGGCCTTGGCGGTTTCATAGGTCAACACCACCGAGGTTGCGCCGGTATCGATCACCATGGCGGCAGGAACGCCGTTGATCCTGGCCTGCACGGCGAACTCGCCGCTTTGCCCCCGCGGGATCTGCACGGCGCGTGACGGCATCTCGGAGCGCTTGCGCAACAGATCGGAAACGGTGTCGCTATAGCGCGCAATGCGCTCGGGGTCCTTGTAGGCGACCACGGCGCTCGCGGTCATGGCGAGCAGGAACAGCACGAGCACAAGGCGCGTCATGAGGCGCCTCCTGCGAAGGCGCGGGATTGGTCTAATCTGGCGTCTGATCCGTTGCCGGCGGAGAAAGCCCGGCGTCGCGCATGCGCTGCGGCAACAGGACCATCACCGCGCGCCTTTCCGCGCTTTCCATACGATGCCACCGCGCGATCTCGGGCAGCGTGCGCCCGCAGCCGAGGCAGAGATTGGTTCTGGGATCGATGATACAGACTGCGATGCACGGCGTGTCCTGGGTCATTCCGAAAGTGTGAGGATATTCCGGCGCTGGCGCAAGCGCCGTCGGCTCTAAGCTCCTGTGCCTGCGCTCATGATTGGTCTGTGTCGCGGCCGGCTCCTTTCGTCGGTCGCGGGGCTGGTGTCGCTTTCCGGCTGCAGCGGCGGCGCCTCTTCGGTGACCGGCGCAAGAGCCGACATGACGCGCTCCGGCGGAAAGGTGACGATCACCTCGGTGCCGATGCGCAGTTTCGATTTCAACGTGAAGGTGCCGCCGTGCAGGTCGATCAGGCTTTTGGCGATCGGCAGGCCAAGACCTGCGCCTTGTTCGGCTGATTTGATCGAGTTGGAGCCCTGGCCGAAAGACGCCAACACGACCGGGATTTCGTCTTCGGCGATGCCGGAGCCGGTGTCCTTGACGCTGAGATACTGGCCGCCGGAGGCGGTCCAGCCGACCTTCAGCCAGACTTCGCCGCCTTGCGGGGTGAACTTGATCGAATTGGACAAGAGATTGAGCACGATCTGACGGATGGCGCGCTCGTCGCTCCAGATCTTCGGCATGCTCCGCTCGAACACCTCGTGGATGGTGATGCCGCGGCTGGAAGCACGGAGCTTCATCAAATGATGGCAATCGGCAACCACGTTCGCCAATGCCACCGCTTCCTCGTTCAGCTCATAGCGGCCGGCTTCGATGCGCGACAGGTCAAGGATCTCGTTGATCAGGTTGAGCAGATGCACACCCGAATTATGGATGTCGGCCGAATATTCCTTGTAGACGGGAACGGCGTGCGCGCCAAAAATCTCGCTCTTCATCACTTCGGAGAAGCCGAGGATCGCGTTCAGCGGCGTGCGAAGCTCGTGGCTCATCTGGGCGAGAAAGCGTGACTTGGCGACGTTGGCCGATTCCGCGCGGTGGCGCGCCTCGTCCGAGATAGATTTGGCCTGCTCGAGCTCGCCGATCAGCGCATCTTTTTCCGCCCGCGCCTCAAGCGTGGCGAGGGTCGTCGAATGCAGCCGGTGGGCGAGCAGGGCGAAATAGCCTTCCGCTGCGACCGCAAGCGCCGCAAGCACGTAATGATCGAACGTACCGCTCAGCACGAAATTGAGTGCGATCATCACCGTGATCGGAACGGTCGCCGCGAGCGCTGCGATCGGCAGGTTGGCCGCGACCATGCTCGAGATTGCGATGACCAGCAGCATCAGGAACATCATCACCGTATCGGAGACGGCCTCGAGCGCCGGATGGATCAGGATCGACATCCAGCACAGGCCGTAGAGCAGATCGAGCAGCACGAAGCGCGTCCGCCATTTGCGGGTCGCGGCCTGCGTGGTCTGCTCGCCGAGAAAGTGGACGCAGGCGCGCATGATGGCGCCATGGATCAGCAGGATGCCGCAAGTCCAGGCGGCAGCCGCAATCGGCTTCATCCAGAAGCCGAACAAAAGCCCGGTCGAAGCCGCCAGCAGCATCACGACATAGGAGGCCGAGATGCGGGTCTGGGCGTATTGGCGCAGCAGCTCGCGGTCAAAAGCCGGGCGCGTACCGCTGGTGGACGTTAACCGATCGCGCGCCTCGCGCACACGCTGCGCAGCGACGCGGCGACTGCTCGCTTGTGTGGCGATCGGCTCAGCCGGAAGTTGGACAACTTCGGGCCTATCGGCGGTTTTACTCATCAAGCAACACAAGTCCCCCCGCGAACCGCGCGGGCTTTTTGCATTGTCTATCTGTGGCAACAAATCCTTAAGAGCTGACTTAGAGAGCTAAGAATTCTCGTTAACGGGAGGTTAAAATCCGTCATTGAAATCGTGGGGGAAATGCTCGCAGAGTTTGAACGTCGAACGGGCGGTTAGAGACACCGCCCGTTTTGTTCGCCGTTATATGATTGGAACAAGCAGAACCACTTAGGCTGGCTCTATCACAAACATCCCAACCGTGCCGTCGTTCCGGAGAGTTGCGCTCACCTCACCATCGGACTGTACCGCCGGTTCGTTCAACCAATTTGCGGCGGCGGCTGGGCTACTGAAGGTTTGGAAGGCCCAGCGTTGTGGGGACTGCAGTGGAGTGGTCGGCGGGTAGATAGTAAGCATGCCGACCGTCCCGTCATTTCGAGCAGTCGTAGTGACTTCGCCTGCTGACTGTACCAAGGGCGCATTCAAATAGTTCAGGGCCGCCTGGACACTGGCAAAATTAAGGGAGTACCAGTGTTGGTTGGGGGGTAATGCCCTCTCGGGGTTAAGACGATGGCGGGTCTTAAGTTCGGCCGCATCCTTTTCCGAAATCATCTCACTCATTGGATCTTTCCTTCCGTTTGAGTCGACCTATCTGGACGGATGACCCTTCATCCATCGCCCCTACAATATTCCAAGCAGCAGTCGAGACGTGTGAAATGGCTTACATCAATTTCAGGTTGTGCAAATTTTGTTCTTGGATTTGAAAAATTTTGGTACGCAAAAATCGGGAAACGCGCCGGCGTCATTGCGAGCCAACGCGCGCGATGCGCGTCGCAACGGCTGCAGTCAGTCATCGCAATGACGGTGGAACCAGGCGCTACCGGTCCAGCCGCGCGAGCAAGCTCGACGTATCCCAGCGCTTGCCGCCCATCTTCTCGACCTCGGCATAGAACTGGTCGACCAGCGCGGTCACCGGCAAGGTCGCGCCGTTGCGACGAGCTTCGGCGATGCAGATCGAGAGGTCCTTGCGCATCCATTCTACGGCGAAGCCGAAGTCGTACTTACCATCGTTCATCGTCTTGTAGCGGTTCTCCATCTGCCAGGATTGGGCAGCACCCTTGGAAATGGTCTCGATCACCGCATGGACATCGAGGCCGGACTTCTTGGCGAAGTGGATGCCCTCGGACAGCCCCTGAACCAGGCCCGCGATGCAGATCTGGTTGACCATTTTGGTGAGCTGGCCGCTGCCTGCAGGCCCGAGCCTTTTGCACATGCGGGCATAGGCCGCGATGATCGGCTCGGCCGCGGCGTAGGCGTCCTCGGCGCCGCCGCACATGACCGTGAGGACGCCATTCTCCGCGCCGGCCTGGCCGCCGGAGACGGGGGCATCGACGAATTTGAAGCCGCGCTTTTTGGCCTCCGCGTCGAGTTCGCGGGCTACCTCGGCCGAGGCAGTCGTGTGATCGACGAAGGTCGCGCCCTTGCTTATGCCGGAAAAGGCGCCGTCGGGGCCGAGCGTGACCGAACGCAAATCGCTGTCGTTGCCGACGCAGCACATCACGAACTGCTGGCCTTCGGCGGCGGCCTTCGGGGTAGGCGCGCTGCGACCGCCGAATTTCTCAATCCACTGCTTGGCCTTGGCCGCGCTGCGGTTATAGACCGTCACCTCGTGGCCCCCCTTTTTTGCGAGATGTCCTGCCATTGGGAAACCCATGACGCCGAGACCGAGAAAAGCGACTTTAGCCATGTGTGC
>Ga0310917_10000363_pt1 | contig 19962 bp, 17 predicted proteins | sample GREbulkMGLF178_FD_203531 | JGI IMG/M metagenome (GOLD analysis project Ga0310917, IMG submission 203531) | Lab enrichment of tropical soil microbial communities from Luquillo Experimental Forest, Puerto Rico - GRE.bulkMG.LF178 | ecosystem: Environmental > Terrestrial > Soil > Tropical forest >... | reverse complement strand
ACGCCGTTCCTGAAGGCGCGCTCCGGTCCCGGGCCGTTCACGCCCGTCGATCTCGCCGTCCAATGCGGCAGGCCGCTGCTGGCGCGGCAGCCGTTTCCGCTGGATGCCTTCGATCAGGTGATCCTCGGCTGCGTCAATGTCATCGCCGACGAAATGAACCCGGCGCGCGTCGCAGCACTCAGGCTCGGCATGGGCGAATCCATGGTCGCCTTCACCGTGCAGATCAATTGCGGTTCTGGCATGCAGTCGATCGATACCGGGTATCGCTACATCCGCGAAGGCATTTCCGACCTCATCCTTGCGGGAGGCACCGAAGCGTTGAGTTATGCTCCGCTGGTCTGGCCGCAAGGCGGCGTGCGCTGGTTTGCAGGCCTTGCCGGCGCCAAGGGCGTCGGCGCGAAGATTCTGGCCCTTCTGAAAGCGCGTCCGAAAGATTTCAAGCCGATCATCGGGCTCGAGCGCGGGCTGACCGATCCCATCACCGAACTCAACATGGGGCAGACCGCCGAAGTCGTCGGCCACCTCTTCGGCATCACGCGCGAGCAATCGGATGCCTACGCGGCCGAAAGCCACAAGCGGCTCGCGAACGCGCAGGCGCAGGGTTGGCTCAAGAACGAGATCGAGATCGCGTTTGCCCGTGACGGAAAATTCTACGATCATGACGACGGTGTGCGGCCGGACTCGACGCCCGAAACGCTTGCGAAGCTCAAACCGGTGTTCGAGCGTCCATGGGGACAGGTCACCGCCGGCAATTCCTCGCAGATCACCGACGGCGCGTCCTGGGTGATCCTGGCCTCCGAAGACGCGGTGGCAAAGCACGGCTTGCAGCCGAAAGCCGCGATCGTCGACAGCGAATGGGCGGCGCTCGATCCCTCGATCATGGGCCTGGGCCCCGTGTTGTCGGCGACCGCGCTTTTGAAGCGCAACGAGCTGGCGGTTCAGGACGTCGAGACCTGGGAATTGAACGAAGCCTTTGCCACGCAGGTGCTCGGCTGCCTCGCCGCCTGGAACGACGACAAGTTCTGCCGGGAGATTTTGGATCTTCCCGGCGCCGCCGGCGAAATCGATCGGACAAAGCTCAACGTCGACGGCGGTGCCATCAGCCTCGGTCATCCCGTCGGCACATCAGGCAATCGCATTGTGCTGCATCTCATCAATGCGATGAGGCGGCTTGGCACGCGGCGCGGGATCGCCACTGAATGCATCGGCGGCGGGCTGGGCGGTGCGATGCTGATAGAGACGGTGTGATCATGGATTCGAGGATCATGGACGTTCTCGCCGACCGTGTGCTCGCGCTCGGACCTATGCCCGCAGCCAGTGGCGCCTATCACAATTTCAAGCTGACCCGGGACGGCGACGGCATCGCCTGGCTCCTGTTCGACCGCGAAGGGGCAAGCGCCAACACGCTGTCGGCCGATGTGATGGAGGAGTTCGACCGCATCCTCGCCGAGCTCGAGAGCCAGCGGCCGGCGGGACTCGTCATCCGGTCCGCCAAAAAGTCGGGCTTCATCGCCGGTGCCGACGTCAACGAATTCCGCGGCGTCAGCGACTCCAGCATCGTCGAGGCCGCGATCGGCCGCGCGCATGCGGTGATCGACCGCCTCGAAGCGCTGCGCGTGCCGAGCGTCGCCGTCATCCACGGCTTCTGTCTCGGCGGCGGGCTCGAAGTCGCCCTTGCATGCCAGTCGCGGATCGCGATCGACAACGCGCGCTTCGGCTTCCCCGAGGTGCTGCTCGGGCTGCATCCGGGCCTTGGCGGAACGGTGCGCTTCACGCATCTCGTCAATCCCGTGCAGGCGATGAGCCTGATGCTCACGGGCAAAACCATCGACGCGCGGCGGGCCAAATCGCTCGGGCTTGTCGACGCCATCTGCCAGGAGCGACATGTGGGGAATGCCGTGAAAGATGCGGTGTTCGGTCGCCTCAAGCGCGCGCGGCCCGGGCTCTCGAACACGGTTCTCAATTCCGGCCCGGCGCGCGGCTTTCTCGCCTCGCGGATGCGGCGCGAAGCGGCCAAGGCCGCGCCCCCACAGCATTATCCTGCGCCTTACGGCCTGATCGACCTCTGGGAGAAGCACGGCGGCGACAAGGAAGCGATGCTGGCCGCCGAACGGAGCTCCTTTGCACATCTGATGGTGACGCCGACCGCGCAGAACCTGATCCGCGTGTTCTTCCTGCGCGAGGAGATGAAGAAACTCGCAGGGAGCGGCAACAAGATCGGCCATGTCCATGTCATCGGCGCCGGCGCCATGGGCGGCGACATCGCGGCCTGGTGCGCCAATGAAGGCATGCAGGTCACGCTCGCGGACATGAAAGCGGAGCCGATCGCCGGCGCGGTCAAACGCGCTGCCGATCTCTACGGCAAGATCATCCGCAAACCGACCGAGGTCCGTGATGCGCTGGATCGGCTGATGCCCGACATGGAAGGTGAGGGCGTGCGCAATGCCGACCTCATCATCGAGGCGGTGCCGGAAAAGCTCGAATTGAAGCAGAAGGTCTATGCCTCGCTCGAGCAGAAGATGAAAGGCAGCGCGATTCTCGCCACCAACACCTCGAGCATTCCGCTGCAGGACCTTCGCACCAATCTGCAGCGGCCGGAAAGACTTCTCGGGCTGCACTTCTTCAATCCGGTGTCGCGGCTGCAACTGGTCGAAGTGGTCAGCCATGACGGCAACGATCCCGTGCTTTTGAAAGAGGCGCTCGCCTTTGTCGGTGCGATCGACCGGTTGCCCTTGCCGGTGAAGAGTTCGCCCGGTTTCCTCGTCAACCGTGCGCTGACGCCCTACATGCTGGAGGCGATGGTGATGCTGGACGAGCGGATCGACCAGCGCCTGATCGATGCGGCGGCCGAACAGTTTGGCATGCCGATGGGACCGATCGAACTCGCCGACCAGGTCGGGCTCGACATCTGTCTCGACGTCGGCGACATGCTGCGTTCGAAATTCGGCGACCTCCTGCCGCCCACGCCCGCCTGGTTGCGCGAAAAAGTGGCCAAGGGCGAATTGGGCCGCAAGAGCGGCAAGGGCTTCTATGTCTGGAAGGACGGCAAGGCCGACAAGCAGCCGCTGCCGGAGACCGGCCCGCGACCATCGGACGAGATGATCGATCGCCTGATCCTGCCGATGTCGAATGTCTGCGTCGCCTGCCTGCGCGAGGGTATCGTCGACAATGCCGATGTGGTCGACGGCGCCATGATCTTTGCCACCGGCTATGCGCCGTTCCGCGGCGGTCCGTTGAACTATGCGCGGACGCGAGGCGTGGCGAATGTCGTCTCGGCGATGGAAACGCTTTCGCAGAGGTTTGGCGGGCGCTTTACTCCGGATGCCGGTTGGGAAAGTTTCAAGTGAATTTCCGCTATCGCAGGATGGGTTGAGCAAAGCGAAACGCGTCACTGCACGTCAATATCTGATGGGTTTTCGTTCGACCCATCCAGCACGGAAGGAAGGCATGACAGACACCCAGATTCACGCGTCGCCGAGCACGGACACGGAGCCCTGCGGCGATCTCTGCATCCGCACGCTGGCGATGCCGGCCGACACCAATCAGAACGGCGACATTTTCGGTGGCTGGCTGTTGAGCCAAATGGACGTCGCCGGCGGTGTGTTCGCCGCCAAGACCACCAAGTCGCGCACGGTGACGGTCGCGATCGAGGCGATGAATTTCCGAAAGCCGGTCTATGTCGGCGATCTCGTCTCTGTCTACGCCAACCTCGTGCGCGTCGGGCGAACCTCCGTCACCGTGCATCTGGAAGCCTGGGTGCTGCGGCGCAAGGAGAGCCAGTCGATGATTCTCGTGACCGACGGCAACTTCACCTATGTCTCGATCGACGAGCAGGGCAAGCCGCAGGCGGTTCCCAAAGTGGATGCGCCGGTGACGGCGTAGTTTCGTCATTGCGAACCAACAGGTCCGCGCGAAGCGGGGCCCAATCTCGCAATGACGATTGCCCGCGGGTCGGCAGCACTAGCCGAGCTTGGTCGACGCCCGCGACAACAGCTTCCAGTCCGAGCCCTGTTTCACCCAGTTCATCAGGATGTGGAGATTGGTCGAGCTCTTCTTGCCGTCGGCCGTGCTCTCCTGCTCGCCGAGCCAGTGAAAGCGTACGACCGCCACCGGCCCGACGATGCGGATCTTGGTGTCTTCGTATTTCAGGGAGGTGAATTTCGACTTGCCGTTGGTGGCATTGGCGATGAACGTCGCCTTGTCCTCGACATGGCCGTCCGAATGGCTGTAGCTCAACTCATCCGCGCAGAGCGCGTCGAAGGCCTTGGCATCGGCAGCGACCTGCGCCGCACGGAAGGCTTCCACTTTCTCAGCGACCGCTTCTTCGTCGGCCGCGGCGGAGGCCGGTATGACGCCGAGCAGGGAAAATCCGAGCACAGGCAAGGCCAATTCGCGACGCGTGATGGTCATCGTTTCCTCCGTGTTCTTGATTGTGCGGGCAGTGTTGCAGCAGTGTTGTCGTTTGTCGAGGCGGGACGTGTCGGCGCAGACCACTGCAAGAACCGCAACGATCTCTACAAGCGGCGCTCGCCGATCACCGCCTCCGGAATGGAAAACCTTCGTTTGTTTTCGATTTGCTTTGTGATCTAGTCCGAACGAAACTAGAATCGCCGAAAGCGAAGGCGGGGCAGCCGGGAAAGGGTCGTTTGGAGCGGATTTTCGACCTCGCGATCGTTGGGGGCGGCGTCAATGGCTGCGGCATCGCGCGCGACGCCGCGGGCCGCGGCAATTCCGTTTTCCTCTGCGAAATGAACGATTTGGCGAGCGGGACGTCGTCCTTTTCGACCAAGCTCGTGCACGGCGGCTTACGCTATCTGGAATATTATGAGTTTCGCCTGGTGCGCGAGGCGCTGGTCGAGCGCGAGATCCTCTGGCAGATCGCACCCCACATCATCCGCCCCTTGCGATTCGTCTTGCCGCATCACGCAGGTCTGCGGCCCGCCTGGCTGCTGCGGCTCGGGCTCTTTCTTTACGATCATATCGGCGGGCGAAAGCTGCTGCCGCCGACGCGCTCGGTCGATCTCGCCCATGACGCAGTCGGGCGCCCACTGGTTCCGGGGCGCTACACCCGCGGTTTCGAATATTCCGACTGCTTCGTCGACGATGCGCGGCTCGTCGTGCTGAACGCGCGCGATGCGGCGGACCGCGGTGCCGAGATCCGCACCCGCACTCGCGCAGTCGAGATCCGGCAGACTGACGGCATCTGGCAGCTCACGGTGGAAAACATCCTCACGCGCGAACGCAGCGCGATTCGGGCGCGCGTGCTAATCAATGCCGGCGGCCCGTGGGTCGAACAGGTGCTGGCGTCGGGCTCGGGCGTCAATGCGCGCGCAAAGGTGCGCCTGGTGCAGGGCTCGCACATCGTGGTCAAGAAACTTTACGCGCACGACCGCGCCTACATGTTCCAGAATGCCGACGGCCGCATCGTCTTCGTCATTCCCTACCAGGAGGATTTCACGCTGATCGGCACCACCGATCGCGACTATCACGGCGATCCGGCCAAGGTGAAAGCGACGGCTGAAGAAATCAAATATCTCTGCGACTCCGTCAGCGAATATCTGGCGAAGCCGGTCGCCCCCGAGGACGTGATCTGGAACTATGCCGGCGTGCGCCCGCTTTATGACGACGGCGCGAGCGAAGCCAAGGCTGCAACGCGCGAGTATGTGTTCGAGCTCGACACGCCCGGCGGCGCGCCGCTGCTTTCGATCTATGGCGGCAAGATCACGACCTATCGGCGGCTTGCGGAAGAAGCGCTGGAGCGGCTGGAGCCCTACTTGCGCAGCGCCAGGGCGCAAGAAGGCTGGACCGCGAAATCGCCGCTGCCGGGCGGCGACATCAACGTTTCGGCGCTGCCGGCGCTGACCGCGGAGCTCTGCCGCAACTATCCGTTTCTCACCCAGGAGCACGCCAGCCGTCTGGCGCATGCCTACGGCACCCACGCATCGAGGCTGCTTGGCAATGCCAAAGAGCTCGCCGATCTCGGCGTATTCTTTGGCGCGACGCTGACGGAAGCCGAGATCAGATATTTGATGGCCGCGGAGTGGGCGTTGACGGCGGACGATATCGTCTGGCGGCGATCCAAGCTGGGCTTGCATCTCTCTGCCGCCGAGATCGCCGCGATCGACAATTGGATCGCTGCAAATCGCGCGCGCAAGGCAAGTCCCTTGCTCGAGGCAGGTGGACGTCCGTGAGCATCGCGTTCGATCGGAGATCGCGCTACTGCGCCGCCTCCGCCGTCTCGCTCAGCGTCGGGTAGTCGGTATAGCCCTTGGCGCCGCCGCCATAGAACGTTGCCTTGTCCCACTCGTTGAGCGGCGCGCCGCGCTTGAGCCGCTCGACCAGATCCGGATTGGAGATGAACGGTTTTCCGAATGCGATCAGGTCGGCGGCGCCCGCCTCGAGCACTTTGCTCGCGAGCGCAAAGTCGTAACCGTTGTTGGCGATATAGGCGCCGCGGAAGCGCTTGCGCAGCGAGGCATAGTCGAAGGGAGCGATGTCGCGCGGCCCGCCGGTCGCGCCCTCGATCACGTGGATATAGGTCAGCTTCAGCGCATCGAGTTGGCTCGCGATGTAGTCGAACAGCGGCTGCGGATTGCTGTCGGACACGTCGTTTGCCGGCGTCACCGGCGAGATGCGGATGCCGGTGCGATCGGCGCCCGCTTCGGCAGCGACCACCTTGGCGACTTCGAGCATCAGCCGCGCACGGTTCTCGATTCCGCCGCCGTAAGCGTCGGTGCGCTTGTTGCTGCCATCCTTTGCAAACTGGTCGAGAAGATAGCCGTTGGCGCCGTGGATCTCGACGCCGTCGAAGCCGGCCTCAAGCGCGTTCGCAGTGCCGCGGCGGAAGTCTTCGATGATGCCGGGAATTTCCGAAAGCTCCAGCGCGCGCGGCTCGGAGATTTCGGTGAACTGTCCGCCCACGAAAGTCTTGCCCTTGGCGCGGATCGCCGATGGCGCGACCGGCTTGCCGCCGCCAGGCTGCAGCGACGTGTGGGAGACGCGCCCGACATGCCAGATCTGGATGAAGATGCGCCCGCCGCGCTCATGCACGCGATCGGTGACCTTGCGCCAGCCGGCGACCTGGTCCTTCGCGTAGATGCCGGGCGTGTCCTGATAACCCTGGCCCTGCTGCGAGACCTGGCTGGCTTCCGTGACCAGAAGTCCGGCGGATGCACGCTGGCCGTAATATTCGATTGCGAGCGGGCTCGGCACCATGCCCGGCGGCACCGCGCGATTGCGCGTCAGCGGCGCCATGACGAGGCGATTGGGAAGCGTGAGCGGGCCTAGCTTGAAGGGCTCGAATAGTTTGGTCGGCGTGCTCATATGGCCTTTCCGAATGACATGAAAGATGGCCTACAATTGTGCATTGCCGCGATCTCCGCAATGCCGCGAGCCATACGGCCCGCGCAGACGAGCCGCGCGGCGCATGATTTTGGAAGAATTCGGTCGGATTTTCAGAATCGCGCGAAACGGATCAACTGCCTGCCGGGGATTTGCGAAGCGCTTTGTCCTCCGACATTGACGGTCATGTTATCGCATCGGCGGAAGGGCAGCCGCCGCGGGCAGCGGGCGCGGGGTGCCGCGCATCTTCGCCAATAATTCCAGGGTCGGCCAGGAATCCGCCGGCAAGCCATATTTGATCTGCATCGCCTTCACGGCGGTACGGCTTTGCTGACCGAGCACACCGTCGACCTTGCCGACGTCATAGCCGGAGCGCACGAGCAATTGCTGCAATTCCTTGATCTCGTTGAACCGCAGTTGCGCGACCGGCGCGGCCGGCCGGCGCATCGGGGGAGCACCCGCGATGCGAGTTGCGAGATAGGCCGCGGTGGTCGAATAGATCAGCGAATTGTTCCATTCGGTGTAAGCCGCGAAATTCGCGTAGGCCAGAAACGCCGGGCCCGTTCTCCCCATCGGCAACAGCAGCGAAGCCGGCAGATCGTCATTCCGCAGCGGCCGGCCGTCGGCATAGGTCACACCGAGTGCGGAGAATTTCGAGCGCGGCAGTTGGATCGTCAGATCCGCCTGGTCCCAGGGAAAATCCGGCGGCACGCGTACTTCTTCCAGCCATGGCTCGCCGCGCCGCCATTTGAGGCCGGTGGCAATGTAGTTCGCGGTCGAGCCGATCACATCGGGCGCGCTGTTCAACAGATTGCGCCGCCCGTCGCCGTCATAGTCGACCGCATAGGTGACATAATGCGTCGGCAGGAATTGCGTCTGTCCCAATTCGCCGGCCCAGGAGCCGATCATCTCGTCTGGCTCGAGATCGCCGCGATCGATCACCCTCAGCGCGGCAACGGTCTCGTTCTGGAAACGCTCCGAACGCCGGCAGTCATAGGCGAGCGATACCAGCGAGGGCAGTACCGGAAGACTACCCATATTGGCGCCGAAATCGCTTTCCAGTCCCCAGAACGCGGCGATCACGGCCGGGGGCACGCCGTATTCCTTCTCTGCGCGCGCGAATGCCGCCGCGTAGGTTCTGATGTGCGACTGTCCGTTCTGCATCCGGTAGGGCGCAGCCATTCTTCCCGCGAATTCCGTGAAGAGCTGTCCGAACACGCGCTGGCCGCGATCGCGGTTGACGATGCTCTGGTCGTAAGTGAGGTATGGCGAAGCCGCCGCGATCGTGTTCGGGGAAACGCCCTCGCTGACCGCGCGCTGCTTCAGCTCGGCGAGGAATTTGTCGAAGCTTGCGCCGTTGTGACAGGAGGCCGCGCGGGAGGAGGGTGCCGCCGGTGCTCTCGGCGCGGCGGCGGCCGGCTTGCCGAGAGGCGGAAGAAGCTGTTGGGCCGATGCCGCTGAGGAGAGCGACAGCCCCGCGGCGACGAGTGCGATCGCAGTTCGAATTCCAGGGCAGGCGGCAAAGGCGGGCATCAATCTCACCGGATGATTCGTGCGCAGGCCATTTGAGGTTCCCGGGATATCCGAAACCGGGCCAAAAGCAAATCTTCCATGGGGAACCGCTTCGTTGCCGTCGCGTTGGCTTTGCGAGGGCGACGCGCTCGGCTTGAGAACAGGAGCGCGCGATGGAGCGAATCCCGATCCTTGCGATGGTTCTTTGGCTTGCCGTGACCGGAATGGCGCGCGCACAGACCAGCGGCCAGGCGAATACTCAGGTTAGTCCTGCATCACCTCCGGCCGCATTGCTTTCGCCCGATACGGGTTCGTCGGGCATTGCCGGTTCCACGCAATCTGTCTGTTCAACGGCTTCCGGCTGCGATCCCCTGAGCGTGCCGACCTCGTCGTCCGCCAATGCGCAGGCAGGGTCGGTGTCTGCGTCTACGGGAGCAGCGGCGGGAACGGCCACCGGCGCGTCGTCCCCGTCGGCCAATCCCGAAACCGCCCAGCAATTGCCGGGCGAGGCTCCGAACGGCGCCGCGGCCAATTCGGCAAAGTCGACGGCATCGGCGACGGGCAGCTCCGGCACCCCTGCCGCCGCCTCACCGCCGCTGTGCGGCCCGACAATGCAGACGACGACCGGGGAGTCGCTCGGCGTCTTCAGTGGTATCTTGCCCGGCGGATGTTGATCGGCGTCAGTCGCGCCGAGGAATACCGCGATTTCTGTTTCTGCATCGCCGTCTCGGCTAGCCCACCGGTGGCGCAAAGCGGAGATTGAACTGAAGACCCGGCGCGTTATCGAGCATTTCGATGCGCGCGCCATGCAGGCGGGCAACGGCCGCAACCAGGCTCAGTCCGAGACCGTTTCCGGGCGTATAGCGACTTTGTTCGAGGCGATAAAAGCGCTTGAAAACATGCTCGCGCTCGTCCGGCGGGATCCCTGGCCCGTCATCGGCGATCGAGATGAGCGGACCGCCATCGCCGTTCTCGATCGCAACCACGACTTTACCTCCGCCGCGGCCATGCTTGATTGCATTGTCCACGAGATTGGCGATCGCATCGAAGATCAGATCGCGATCGCCCGTCACCATCGCCTCACGAGCGCCAGTGACGGACAGGCGGGTGCCATCCTGTTCGGCTGCCGCATCGTACAGCTCGACCACCTCGCAAGCGATTTCGACGAGGTTGACGTTGCGGAACGCGTCCTTTCTGGCTTGCGTCTCGATCTGCGCGATCCGCGTGATCGACGAGAATATCCGCAGGACAGCGTCAAGATCGGCGATCGTATCGCCGATCAGCAATTGATCGGCCTCGCTGTTGCGCGCACCGTGATAGGCCTTCTCCAGCCGTCCGCGCATCCGCGTCAGCGGCGTTCGCAGGTCGTGCGCGACGTTGTCGCTGACCTGCTTGACTTCCCCCATCAGGGTCTCGATGCGCTCCAGCATCAGATTGAGGTTCTCTGCGACGCGATCCCATTCGTCGTGGGTGCCCCGAAGCGGGATACGCTTGTCGAGACCGGTTTGCATGATGGCGCGGCTGGTGGCGTTGATCTGCTCGATTCGCGCCACCGTTCGACGCGTCACCAGGATGCTTGCCATCATCGCTAGCAGGAATATCAGCGCGACGCCGGAGATCACGGCGAGCTTGATCTGGGCGGTAAAGCTGTCGAGGTCGCTGATGTCTCTGCCCACCAGCAAACGGTCGCCGCTGGGAAATGTCTCGAGCATGGCCCGCACGAGTGGCGGGTCCGCGGCGTTGGGCAGCGGGACGGCTGCGCGAAATTCGGTCCATCCCGATGGGCGCGATGGCTCGGAGGGCCATTTCGCGAGGTTGCCGCCCAGCAACGTCGATGACGGATCGGCAAGCGCGTAGACGTGACCCGCAAAACTCCTGTCCGAGGTCCGCTGCCGGATGAGGTCGATCAACGCATCCCGTCCCGATTTCTCGTAAGCGTCCCGCAGGCTCGAGGACTCGGTCACGATGGCACGATCCGACCGGCTGCGCACATAGGCGGTTGTCGACAGATAGACGTAGGTGAAGATCACCGACACGATCACGCCGAATGTAGCGATCGCGATCAGCGCCAGCTTGAACGTCAATGACGTGAGGGTCTTAGCCAGGAGCACGGAGACAGTACCCGACACCGCGCACCGTATGGATCAGCGGATAGGCCTGCTGGTCGTCGACCTTGCGACGCAAGCGTCCGACATAGACGTCGATGATGTTGGTCGACGGATCGAAGTGAAGATCCCAGACATGCTGCAGCAACATCGCCCTGGAGACGACATGGCCTTCGTTTCGCGCGAGATACTCCAGAAGCTGGAATTCCCGTGGCAGAAGCAGAATCTCCTTGCCGCGACGGCTGGCGGTTCTCGAAATCAGGTCGATCGCGAGATCGCCGACCCGCAGGATGGTTTCCTTGGCGATGGTGTCGCTGCGCCGGCCGAGCGCTTCGAGACGGGCGAGCAGTTCGAGGAATGAAAAAGGCTTGACCAGGTAATCGTCACCGCCGGCACGCAAGCCGCGCACCCTGTCGTCGACCTCGCCAAGCGCGCTGATGATCAAAAACGGCGCGGCGATGCCGTCGTCGCGCAGTTGACGCATCACCGCGATGCCGTCGATGTCCGGCAGCATGCGATCGATCGTGATGACGGCATAGTCGCAAGTCGCGCCCCGGCTCAACGCCTCGTCGCCGGTCGAGGCCAGATCCACTTGGTAACCGCTGCTGGTGAGCTGCTCCAAGAGCTGACCGGCCGTTTCCGGGTCGTCCTCCACGACCAGTATTCGGCGGTGGCTTCCCGTCATGACCTTGCTCCGACGATCGCGAAGTTGCTTCTACGATCGCCGCCACCAGCCTAACCAAACGCCGCTGCGGCGATCATCACAATGATGTGGTTCGACGGTTCTCAGTAGCCGTAGTCGCCACAGACATTGACCACCTGCGGACCATACGCCGTCCACACTCTGCGCCAGCAGTAATCATAGGATCCGTAATCGTAGTAGTAGGGCGCGCCGGCGAAGGCAAAGGCAAAGCGGTTGAAGCGATGGTGGAAGAACCGGTGACGAAAGGCGAAGCGCGCACCGGGATGCCAGCCGCCGGCCCAATGCGGTCCCATGGCCGCAAAATGCCTGCCGCCTGCCCAACGCATGCCGCCGCCAGCCCAGTGCGTGCCGCCGCCTGCCCAGTGCATGCCGCCGCCAGCCCAGTGGCCGCCCCCACCTCCCCAGTGCATGCCGCCGCCTCCCATGCCGCCTCCCCAATGCCCACCACCGCCCATGCCGCCTCCCATGTGCCCGCCGCCTCCCATGCCGCCCCCCATGTGCCCCCCGCCGCCTCCCATGCCGCCGCCGCCTCGCGCGAGGGCCGGTGACGCGAGCGCAAGCGCGGACGCAAGCGCACCTACGACAAGATAGCCAAAGAGCTTGTTGCTCATCCGAAATCCTCCGTGTTGAAGCGAAAGCGAGAGCGCCGTCGCAACCCGAACAACAATCAGGAGGCCAAAATCATCCCGTAACTTCAAATGACTAATGCGACAGATTCTGACACGGAAGTTATCGGTGCGTCGTCTTTCGCGCATGGAAGGTGAGGCGCAGCGCAGAGCGGCTTATTCAGTCACCTCGTCGGCGATCGCGAGGATCGGCGGGGAATCGAAAACGCAAGCGCCATCGCGCTTCAGTTATTGTTTGAGCATGATCTCGGCGCAAACGCATTCCGTGTTTGTCGCAAAAGAAAACCAAGTGCCCACTTTCCGGGATCATGCTCCCTCAGGCGGACCGCACGTTCATCCGGTCGAATTGTGCCTTCTGCTCGTCGCTCAGCGAGCCATAGAACTTGTTCAGGGCGGCCTGCGTCGTCTGAAGCGCCTGCGACATTGCGGACAGGCGGTCCTCCATGGCGGCGAGCCGTCCGGTCGGAGTCAGCGTCGCAGCGGGCTGACACTGCGCCTTCAATATGTTTGCCGCCTGAGCGGTCGCATCGTCGAGCGCCTTCAGCGCGTCATCCTGAGCGGGGCTCAGATGCAGCGTGCGCTCGATCCGGTCGATCGGCAGACGACCTTGCGTGCTGTCCTGTCCCTTGCAGAGACGGTCCATCGCCGAACTCTGCGCGTGCGCAGCCTGCTGCTCGCCCTGGTCCATCGCGTTGAATCGCGCACGTTGCTCGTCGCTCAGCGATCGATAGAACTTCTCGAGGGCCGGCCGCACCGTCGCGACCGCCTTGAGCATGGCGTCCACGCGCGTGCGCATGGCCGCAAGCCGGCCGGTCGCCGTGCTCGGCAACTCGGTCGGGCAGGCGGCCTGAAGGACCCCTACCGCCTTGATGGTTGATGCCCTCAGGTCATCCAGCAACGCCTGCTGGTCCCTGGTCGGCTGGACCTGGTCGACGATCTTTTGGATCGAGAAGTCCGTCAGGCCCTGAGCCTGGCCGGAGCAGATCCGCTCGCCGCCAGCGGGGCCATTGACTTGCGTCGTGGTTTCGCCGGTCGCGCGCGCGTAGGCGCGCTCCAAAGCCGGAGAGCCGGCATACGCATAGGCATCCTCCGGCGCGTAATATTCGGGCGCATAGCCGCCATAGATGCCGGCATAAACATCGTCGAAGGCGTACGGCCAGAACGTGTCATATGCATAGGGCGCGAAGGTGTAGTCGACAAAATCGTCATAGGCGTATGGCCAGAACACGAGGCCGGCAAAGCCGAGCACGATGCCTGCATGGCGCAGATGACGGTGATCGCGGAAGAACGCCGATTGCGCAAAATGACCGCGGAAGGTCCAGTTCGAAAGGCTCGTCCCCACTGCACGCGGCGACTGCGAGGCGAAGACCGGGTTCTTGATGATCGGCGACCTCCGCGCTTGCGCAAACCGGCCCTGATCGAGACGCGGGCGCTGAGCTTCAGTCGCGCCCTGGTTCTGACGGTTGAGATTGGCAGTCTGGCCGGGACCGGTCGGCGGCTGCTGCCGGATGATGCGGCCCTCGGGGCCGGTCTTCGCGTTCTCCGTCGCGTGCCTGGCCGCTTCAGACGACGCAGCCGCACCGGGCCGGTTCAGCTCGCGGTTGACGTGCGCAATCGTTGCATGGCGCGACGAGCCGGCAAACCCTTGCGCTCGCGCCTGTCCCCTTTGCGCTTGCACCTGCGGCATCCGTCCCCTCGGCGTCTCGGCGAAGGCGCGACGCGGCGCGGTGAAGTGCGGCGAAGCCGGGCGCGCCGCAAAATTTCGCGGCGGCGCCGAAATATGTGGTGCGGCAACGCGCGCAGGCGCGGAGAAATGAGGGGCGGGTGCGGCGATGCGCGGTGCCGCCATACGAGGTGCGGGTGCAGCGACATGCGGTGCGGGTGCTGCGAAGTGCGGTGCAGGTGCGGCCGCGTGAGGCATGGCGGCAGGCGCGCCGCCTCGCTGCGGAGGCGCCGCCGAAGCTGCGGGAGCCAAGAGTGAGCAGAAAAAGCAAAGCGCAGTCACCGCTGCGCCGTTCACCGCATGCCGCGACATGGCCGTAACTCCGAAAAAATCACGTCAAATTTCAAACGCGACGTGCGCAATTTTGTTCCTGCGCGGCTGAATGTGGACTGAACGCGCGCACTCGACTTTCGCAGCAGTTTTCGCAGCATGCAGCAATTGGTGAAGGTGAACAGTTGTTCAGCCGATCCGACGCGCAACACTGGCGGAACGACACGCTGATGCGACCTCGGTCGGGGCGCGAGCATGACGGCGGATGATTGCGCTGCTACAGTGAGGACAGGGAGAAGAAGCCGAGAGAAGGACGCATGGTCGAACAACGCAACTGCTGGTCAAGGCGGCAGGCGATTGGCGCGGTTGCAGGCGGTGTTTCATCGACGCTTTGGCTTCGGTCCTCGCGCGCGTCGGAGAAGATGACCAAGACGCAGGCCGAATATCGGGACACGCCCAACGGCATCTATAGCTGTGCAACCTGCACGCTGTTCGAGAAACCCAACACCTGCAAGGTGGTCGAAGGCGAGGTCAGCCCGGACGGCTGGTGCAGGGCCTTTGCGATGGCGGATTAGAAGCCGCATCTTTTGTCGTACCGACAAAGCGAGCGCCGCGCCGGGACGACAACGATCACAACTCCCTCGCATTCGAGAACGCGAACGACGACACGCGCCGCGTGTTCTCGTCCAGGATCAGCGTGCGGGTTATCGGCGGCTCGGCGCGCTGGCTGCAATTCTCGCGCTCACAGAGCCGGCAATTGACGCCGATGGGTGTTCCTTCCGTTTTTTCGAGATCCATGCCTGCGGCATAGACGAGCTTTGAAGCGTGACGGATCTCGCAGCCGAGCCCGATCGCAAAGCGCGGTTGCGGCAAAGGGTGCGGCACCGTCGGCCGCCGTACCATCTGCGCGATCGAGAAATAGCGCGTGCCGTCCGGGAGCTCGATCACCTGCCTGAGGAGCCGGTCCGGCGTGTCGAAGGTCGAATGCACGTTCCACAGCGGGCAGGTGCCGCCGAATTTGGAGAACGGGAAGGTGCCCGAGGAGAAGCGCTTGGAGACGTTGCCGGCATTGTCGACGCGCAACAGGAAGAAGGGAATGCCGCGCGCGTTCGGCCGCGAGAGCGTGGTGAGGCGATGGCAGACCTGCTCGAATCCCGCATTGAACCGCTGCGCCAACACATGCACGTCGTAGCTCAGCGCTTCGGCCGCAGTGAGAAAAGGCTGATACGGCATCATGACGCTTGCCGCAAAATAGTTCGCAAGCGTGATGCGGTAGAGCCGCCGCGGAGCATCGTCGAGCGCGCCGGCGCGGCCCAGGATGGTCTCGAGTTGCGGGGCGCATTCGGCGAGCCCGAGTTGGAACGCGAGCTGAAAGGTGCGTCCCGGTCCGTCCACCAGTTCGGAGATCAAAAGCTGCCGGCGATGGCGGTCGAAGCGGCGCAATGTCTCGCGCATGACGTCGACCGGCATGATGCGGGTGACGATGGAATGTGTCTCGCGCAGGCGGGCCGCCAGCGCGGTATAGAGTCCTTCGGCCGGTACGTTGAGCTCGTCGCGCAATTGTTCTGCAGCCTGCTCGAGCTCGGCAAAATAATTGCGGTTGGCCTCGATCAGCTCGCGCACGCGCTCGATCGGATTGGCCTCGAACTGGCTGCCTTCGCGGTCGGCCATTTGCGCTGCGACCAGCGTCTCGCCGCGCCGCGCCTCGGTGTAGGCGGCGTAAAGGCGCTGCAGTGCATGGGTGACGCCTGGGCAGAGCTCGGCGAGATCGCGCAATTCCTGTTTCGGCAGTTCGATCTGGCGGAACAGCGGATCGGAAAAGACCTCGTTGAGTTCCGCAAAGAAGCGGTCCTCGTCGGCGGTGGCAAGATCCCGCAGGTCGAGGTCATAGGCCTCCGCCAGCCGCAAGAGAATCTGCGCAGTCACCGGACGTTGGTTGCGCTCGATCAAGTTGATGTAGCTTGGGGAAATGCCAAGTCCCTCGGCAATCTGGGTCTGAGAAAGGCCGAGTTGCTGGCGGATGCGCCGAAACCTCGGGCCAACGAACAGCTTCTTTCCGGAATCGGCGGGCATGGCAGCTTGGCTGACCTATATTGTGACAAACTTTACAGAATAACATATATTACAAGTGCATATGTTACATGACATCACCATTCGAATGCAAGCCGTCTGTACGAACTAAAAAGTTTCGCGTTTAGGTACCGCCACGCATTTCGCTTTGCACTGTCAAAAATGTCGATTGGAGAGAACGATGGCGAAGACCTTTGAACAACTCGTCCCCAACGCGCCGGAAGGCCGTTTCGAGGGCATTTCCCGCCCCTATGGCCCGGCCGAGGTGGAGCGGCTGCGCGGCTCCGTGCCGATCGCCTACACGCTCGCCGAGCGCGGCGCCAATCGGCTGTGGAAGGCCCTGAGCAACGAGCCCTATGTCAACTCGCTTGGCGCGGTCACGGGTAACCAGGCGATGCAGCAGGCACGCGCTGGCTTGCCCGCAATCTATCTGTCCGGCTGGCAGGTTGCGGCCGACGCCAACACCGCGGGCGCGATGTATCCGGACCAGAGCCTTTATCCGGCCAACGCAGGCCCCGAGCTGTGCCGCCGCATCAACCGCACGTTCCAGCGTGCCGACCAGATCGAGCACTCCGAGGGCGGCGCCAAGATCGATTGGTTCGTGCCGATCGTTGCCGACGCCGAAGCCGGCTTCGGTGGTCCGCTCAACGCGTTCGAGATCATGAAGGCCTATATCGAGGCGGGCGCGGCTGGCGTTCACTTCGAGGACCAGCTCGCGTCCGAAAAGAAGTGCGGTCACATGGGCGGCAAGGTGCTGATCCCGACCGCGGCGCATGAGCGCAACCTGATCGCGGCGCGGTTGGCTGCCGACGTTTGCGGCGTGCCCAGTTTCGTGCTCGCCCGCACCGACGCGGAGAGCGCCAAGCTCATCACCTCGGATGTCGACGAGCGCGACCGCGAGTTCCTCACGGGCGAGCGCACGGCGGAAGGCTTCTACCGGCTGAAGCCGGGAACGGGCCTCGCGCACTGCATCAAGCGCGGCCTTGCCTTTGCAAAGTACGCGGACCTTCTGTGGTGGGAAACCTCGACGCCGAACCTCGACGAGGCGAAGGCCTTTGCGGAGGCCGTGCGCAAGGTCTATCCGAACAAGATGCTGGCCTATAACTGCTCACCCTCTTTCAACTGGGAGGCCAACATCGACAAGGCGACCATCGCGAAATTCCAGCGCGAGATCGGCGCGATGGGCTACAAGTTCCAGTTCGTGACGCTGGCGGGCTTCCACTCGCTCAATCACGGCATGTTCGAGTTGGCGCGCGGCTACAAGGCCGAAGGCATGGCGGCTTACTCCCGCCTGCAGCAGGCCGAGTTCGCGTCGGAAAAATTCGGCTACTCGGCCACGCGCCACCAGCGCGAGGTCGGCACCGGCTACTTCGACCTGGTCTCGACCACGATCTCCGGCGGTCAGTCGTCGACCACCGCGCTCCACGACTCCACCGAAGCCGCGCAGTTCAAGTCGCACGGTTCGGACATCCGAGTTCAGGCTGCTGAATAACAGGAGGATTTTATGACCAAAGGCAGCAATTTCTGGGTGATTGGCGGTGAGTTCGGCTCGATGAACTTCCACAAGCTCGTGGAAGGCTCGGCCCAGGTCAAAGGACCCTTCAAGACGCGCAAGGAAGCGGAAGATTGCTGGCGCGAGGTCTCGGAAGAGAATCGTCACAAGGCCGGCGTGCGCTTCTCGATCGTCGAGGAGCCTAACCGCTCCGCAGCTTGATGGAGTGTTGCCGGGTATGCGCCGCATGATCCGATCCCGGTCTCGGATCGGATCGTGTGCGACACGTGCCCAGAGGATGGCGGCCTCATCCGGTTTGATCCGGGTGAGGCCGTCCGTGTTTTCAGAACAGTCGCATATAAGTCATTGAGAGCAAACGACCTTTGCGGACTGCGCGGTTACTGATTAGGTTAATCGGGCAAACACCCGTCACGACAAGGGCTCTTCAATGTCAGAGGCGCAGACCACCGGAAATAGCGGCGCCGGCGAGCAGCGTCCGATCCGCTTGCGCGATGCGCTTCGGCAGGCGCGGATCGAGGCCGCCGACCGCACCGGTGTCGTCGTCGACCTGCGCGATGCGGAGCTTGCTCGGCTCGAAATTCTCAACGAGGCGCTCGATCCGTTGTTTGCGCAGGTGCCGGACACCGTCGACCTGTTCGATCGCGGTATCAGCCAGGGCGAAACCCCGCGGCTGTGGATCGACGTCGTCGCTCATGTGGTGATGGGGCGCGACAAGCGAATTTATCGCTTCGTGCAGGACACGCGTTTCGGGCGCAAGGTGCTTGCGGAATCCCATGAGGTCCCGGCGATCGTCGGTGCGGTGACCGATTACGTCGCGCGCCGTATTGTGGAACGCGAGCAGGCCCTCGTCGCGACGCCGGAACAGGGGTCCGTCAAGCGCAAAAAGCGCCGCGGTGGCGGGTTCTGGACCTTCGTGCTCGGCTTTGTCCTGGGCGCCGCAGCGCTGTTCGGGCTTGCGCTGTTCGCGGCGTTGAGAAGTCTCTAAAGCCGTCAGAACAACCTGACCCTGCCGATCTCCCGCAGGCCCGATTTCGCATCGATCCCGCGTACGATCTGCTCGCAGCGCCAGACCGCATTGTCGTGTTCGATCGAATAGAGATTGTAGGCTGCGGCCGGATGGCGGCCGTGAGCGAGCGCCGAGGCCGACGGTACGCCGATCACGGGGATTGCGCCGTTCGGGCCTTCGAGCCAGACCGTGGAGTGGACATGATCGTGGCCGTGCAGGACGAGCTCTACGCCGTGCAGTCTGATCAGCGCGATCAGCTCGGCTGAATCGGTCAGGCGCTTGATCCGCGAATCCGAGCGCAAGGGGTGATGCACCAGCAATACGCGAAATGTCTGCTCGGCGGCCAGCGTCTTCAGGACGCGCTCCAGGGCGGCGAGCTGGGTGCGGCCGAGCGTTCCGGTCGCCATGAGAGGCGGCGTCGGCACGGCCGAGGACAGGCTGATCAGCGCCATCGGGCCGCGGCGGCGGAGCGATGGAAACGTCACGTGACCGCCGGCCTGCTCGTCGCGGAGATAGCCGGCCCAGCTCTGCGCAAAACGATCGCGCGTCGCGCGCACATAGGCATCGTGATTGCCGGGAATGGCGGTGACCCGTTCCGGTGGGCCGACGCTTTCGAGCCATTTGAGCGCGAGCGGGAATTCACTTTCAAGGGCGAGGTTGACGAGATCGCCGGTTACGGCGATGTGGTCGGGCGACTGCGAGGCAAGGTCGGCCACAAGCGCGTCGAGCACTTCGCGCCGATGGTATTTGCGGCGATTGCGGGTCCAGTTGAGATAGCCGAGCGCGCGCTTGCCCACGAGTTCGGAAAGCCGCGGCGCGGGCAGCGGCGGCAGATGGGGATCGGACAGGTGCGCGAGCGTGAAGGCGGCCATTATGCCCGTCCCTGCGCCTTCCCGGAACTGTCGGACCGCTGCTCGGTCACCCCTGGTATCCTCCCGCCGTCACTTCATCTATTGGCAAGGGGCCCGCGCGAGCGCAAGGATCAAACAGGATGGAAATTTGGTTGAAATGAGCGGCCCCACTTTGCGAAAGCGCCTTGAACCGGCATTGCGGCGCTTGTTTCACCTTTACTGGCGCGTCGCCCGCGGCATGA
>Ga0310917_10000361_pt1 | contig 20029 bp, 21 predicted proteins | sample GREbulkMGLF178_FD_203531 | JGI IMG/M metagenome (GOLD analysis project Ga0310917, IMG submission 203531) | Lab enrichment of tropical soil microbial communities from Luquillo Experimental Forest, Puerto Rico - GRE.bulkMG.LF178 | ecosystem: Environmental > Terrestrial > Soil > Tropical forest >... | reverse complement strand
ACTGCGCCGGCGCAAATTCCACCCCTAAAATTTGAGCGTTGGGCTGAACATTTCCGCGAAACTTCTCCGCTAGGGTCTCTACGCACGATCCCCGAAAAGTGGGTACCGGTTTTTCGGAAAAGGATCGTGCGCAAAGGAAGAGGCACGATCCCCGAAAAGTGGGTACCGGTTTTCGGGCGCGATTGCGTTGGCGTCGCGCCTGGCACGAGGACCCAATGGTTGAGAAACGCTCAGATTCGTCCCGCAACGTCGTCGATCTCGCGGCCTTCCGCGAGCGCAATGGCTTGAGGATGCCCGCGATGTCGCTGCGGGTCTGCCGGCATTGCGGCGCGGTGCTTGCCGACGGCGAGCGCGAGGAAGAATGCTCCTCGACCTTCAATGTCGAGGCGGCGCAGTTGCGCTGGCAGGCCGCGCAGATCCTGCGCGGGCTCCTTTGAGCGGAAGCCTCCCGGGCGCTCCTCTAGCGGTGGCAAAGAACTACAGCGACTAAACGTACCGATCTAGGTGCCTGCGTGCCGCTCGCGAAATCACTGCGAAGGCTGTTCGTGTCGCCGCCAGTTTTGAATGAGCTCAACAATCCGCGCCGCCTCAACTCATTTGTGCTGAGTAAGCCGTGCTGACGAATGGAAGCCAGATTGGCTTTGTCAGTGAAATGATAGAATTTTCTGTGCTGGGTGCTCGTCCCCAAAACTTCAGTAAGAAAATAATCTAGGTCCATCGCCAAACCTCCCTCTCCGGCTCGTACGACCGCAGCGGGTAGGATTGTCGAAGTACAACATAAAGGATATTTAAGAACAAAAAGGGAATGGCAAAGTTTTGTTTAACCTTCGGGTGTCATTAGAATTTCAATCCGGGAGAGTGGGCATGGCAGAGACTTCGATCGAATGGACGGATGCCACCTGGAATCCGGTGGCCGGCTGTACCGTGCTTACAGCAGGCTGCACTAATTGCTACGCCATGCGTATGGCCGCTCGGCTGGAGGCCATGGGACAGACCAAATACAAAGGGCTGACTCGACGCAGCGGCGGACGTTCAGTTTGGACGGGTAAGATTCGGCTCGATCAAAAGTCCATCGACGTGCCCAAGCGGTGGACGAAGCCCAGGAAGGTTTTCGTCAATTCAATGTCTGATCTCTTTCATCCCGACGTGCCCGAAGGCTTTATCGGCCGAGTTTGGGCCACGATGGCCTGTACGCCGCACCACACTTACCAAATTCTGACCAAGCGCCCGGAGCGAATGGCCGAAGTGCTCGCTAATCCGAACTTTAGGGTGCTCTCAAATGTTTGGCTGGGAACGAGCATAGAAGACAGCCGAGTGCTTTCGCGGCTCGACCATCTCCGCAAGGTCCCCGCAGCGATAAGATTCGTTTCGCTCGAACCGCTCATAGGTTCGGTTGCACAAGCCGATTTCACAAATATCGACTGGGCTATAGTTGGCGGAGAAAGCGGTCCACGGGCGAGGCCAATGGACCCTGCTTGGGTCGTCGAAATTGAAAAGATATGTCGGAGATCGTGTACCGCCTTCTTTTTCAAACAATGGGGCGGCAAGAACAAAAAGGCGGCGGGTCGAATGCTCAACGGGCAGACTTACGATGAGATGCCTGTTCCGGCGCAAAGTTTTTCAGCACGTGCGAATGAAAATGCTTTGCGAGGTTGATCGCTGGCGCGCTTGGATTGGCGATCGCTAAGAACAACGAAAAGGCCTGGCGGGTCTTTCCGGTCAGAATGCGCAATGGCTCGGAAGCGTACGCAAAGATAGAATTCAGCCTGCCTCTAAACCATTCCTCTATTTGCTTTTGGGTGGCGGCTCTACGTTCCTCGTCGGCTACCTTCAGAATCGAACTAAGGAGCGGGACGTCGTCGTTCTGTGGCGGCGGTAGAGAATAGAGATCACGCCAAGCTGGGCTAAGCACAAGGTCAAGGCGGCGCCCCTTTGCGCCTATGCCGCTAATTTTTTTTGGCGAGTTGCCGAGTGACGTCGCGAATAGGAAACAGATACCAAACGTCGACGCATTCTGTTTTCGCGAGAAGCTCCAACGTTGTCCAGTTGACCTGTAGCGCGTACGGATCCAAGAACACCACCGCACGGGCTCCTCCCGAACTGCCGCGCCGCCAGATTTGTCGTGAGAATATCTCAGCTATTGCTGCGTTGCCATCATCGCCCAGGACTTCGATGTCGACGCCACGGCGAGCTGCCTTTATCGCGTTTAGCGCTCGTTGATGCTCTTCATTCTTGTCGTTGAAAATGAAATGTTGGAACGGCGGCTCTATCGCCAACGCCCTGAGGGCTGATCCAGGGAGTGTCTTTGTCACCCATTCGAGTGCCTTTCCTTCCAAGAGGCCGCCGCTAAGTTGTTCTTCGGAACGCTCGCCTGCTCCGGCGAAAGCGTCGATATACCAAAGGTCGAAGTTCCTTCGTGAAAGCGCCTTTGTATAGCACTCCAAATAGTAGCAGACGGCGTCCAGTTTTATCTCGGTCCATCGGCCGCCGAATTGATGCTTAGCCACTGACTGTTCTCAATTCCTCATAATTTCGTTCTCCAATCCAAACGCAACCAGAAGGCGAATGCAACGGGTGGCACTCTCATTTTCCCGGATCGGGGGCGTTTCGCGACCGTCACGAGCGTTGGGTTGAGAATGCGATGAATGCGGCGATGTCGTCGGACGGCATCCGCCTTCGTTAAGCTTTGGCGGGACCCGCCAGTCAGGTTTTTGCGGAGGCCCGGCGAGCGCCGGCACCCACATTCACCGGCCTTCGCCGTTGGCGAAGGTCATCTAACACTTCTGCCGATTGAGAGATTCCGCGGCATCGCGATGAGCAAGGGCTGACGCGGGGGTCCGCGCCTTCGCGGGGACGACAGCGGAGCGAGCGCGCCCGCCTTAGCCGTCACACGTGCTGGCCGCCGTTGATGTGGATCTCCGCGCCATTGACGTAAGAGCTCGTCTCCGTGCAGAGCACGTAGATGATCTTCGCCACTTCGTCGGGCGTGCCGAGCCGGTGCATGGGAATCTGCTGATCGACGATCTTCTCCGTTCCCGGCGACAGGATCGACGTGTCGATCTCGCCCGGCGCGATCGCGTTGACGCGCACGCCGAGGCGGCCGAAGTCGAAGGCCATCTCGCGCGTCAGCGCGGCGAGCGCCGCCTTCGACGTCGAATAGGCGGCACCGGCAAACGGATGCACCCGCGAGCCCGCGATCGAGGTGACGTTCACCACGCTCCCTCTTACCTTCTTCAGTTCCTCGATCAGTCCGCGCGCCAGCATGATCGGCGCGAAGAAGTTGACGCGAAACACGTGGTTCCAGGTCTCGAGGTCGGTATCAACGGTGCCGAGCCGCGCGCCGCCCGTCCCCTTTGGCGAGATCGCGGCGTTGTTGACCAGCGCATGCAGTTCGCCTCCGTCGAGCCGCCGCCTGATCTCGGCAATCGCACGCTGCGTGTCCTCGGGGTGGGCGAGGTCGACCTGGATGTGATCCTCCGGCCCCGCGTCCCACGGGCATTGCTCCGGAAACGGATGCCGCGAGCAGGTGATGACGCGCCAGCCCGCCGACGAAAAGCGGATCACGGTGGCGTGCCCGATGCCGCGGCTCGCGCCGGTGAGCAGCAGCGTGCGCCGCGGCAGATTGGCAGAAGTCGGCATAAGTGTCTCGTCTCTCCGTTTTCGTCATTCCGGGTGCGAGTAAAGCGAGCGAACCCGGAATCTCGATCCCGGGTTCGATGCTGCGCATCGTCCCGGCGCGACGGTAGTTATGGATAAAGTCTCACTTTCGTCCACGCCTGATCGGGCGCGTCGCGGCGAAATTCGATGCGGTCGTGCAGGCGGAACGGACGGTCGTGCCAGAATTCGAAGCGCAGCGGCGTGATGCGCCAGCCGCTCCAGCCGGGCGGCCGCGGCACTTCGCCGATCATATGGCTGGCGGCCACCTTGGCGATCGCCTGCTCGAAGGCAAAGCGGCTTTCCAGCGGCTGCGACTGTTTCGAGGCCCAGGCGCCGATCTGCGCCTGCTTCGGACGGGTCGCGAAATAGGCGTCGGCCTCGGCGTCGGTCACCGGCGTCACCGGCCCGCGAATGCGCACCTGGCGGCGCAGCGACTTCCAGTGAAACAGTAGACCGGCCTTGGGATTTGCGGAGAGTTCGCGGCCCTTTGGGCTCGCAACGTGGCTGTAGAACACAAAGCCGTCCGTATCGAAACCCTTCATCAGCACCATGCGCACATTGGGCATCCCGTCCTCGCCAACGGTCGCCAGCGCCATCGCCGTGGGGTCGGCGGGCTCGCCCTTGCAGGCTTCGGCAAACCAGTCGGCGAACAGGGCAAATGGCTCGTCAGCTAACGTGAAATCACCGGATGTTAAGGATGTCGGGTGTTTCATGGAGGTCGTGTCAGTCATGTCAGGAGTCCGAGTTGCGTCCGCCCGCGGCCAGGGAAGTGCTGCCCGCGATGGGTCTCGCCCTATATAGGGCATGGGGACGCGTTGGCCTATCGGCGATCGCCGGCAGAGCCTGCTTCTATATCGCCTCTAAAAGCGCCGCGGTGACCTTGATCCTGATCGGGCTGGGCACCGGCGGCTGCAGTTTTTCCCGCCCCGGCGACGGGCTGTTCTCCAGGTGGTCCGACAATGAGGTGACGGGCGCGCTCGCACCCGGCGAGCCGCAACCGACCGAAAGCGATCTCGCTTTTGCCCGCAATGCCGCCTCCGACGTGCTCACCAGGGGGGACAAGGATTCCAGCCAGCCCTGGGAAAATCCGGAAACCGGCGCGCGCGGCTCGGTGACGCCGCTGGCGCAGGCCTATGCCAGCGAGGACGGCCGCACCTGCCGGGATTTCCTCGCAAGCTACGTCAACGGAAAGTCCGAAAGCTGGCTGCAGGGCGCCGCCTGCAAGGAAGAGCACGGCCGCTGGGAAATCCACACGCTCACGCCCTGGCGAAGGGGCTAGGCCGCTGGCGCCAGCGGAGACTGCAGAGAGATTGAGTTCGGAGTCCCCGGCATCGCAAATGCGCTGCCATCCTCCCCTTAGAGGGCCCTTGGAGGCGGGGCAGCATCCGTTCCGCATCGTCATGGCCGGGCTTGTCCCGGCCATCCACGTCCTGGAAATCGAAAGAAAGGCGTGGATGCCCGAGTCAAGCCCGGGCATGACGAGTCTGTGGGACGACTCAAGTCGCGCCGAAAATCCACGATTCGAGTCACGGCCGTGTCGCGCCGAACTTGCCGCGCGATCTCTTCTCGTTGCTGAGTTCGCCGCAGCGGAAGTGTGTGCTCCTGAAAGGGGGGCCGGCCGCGCTGCATGCCTGGTCGGCTGCGCTCCCTCCCCCCGAAAGGGGGAGGGCTGGGGAGGGGGTCCGCTGCTCGTGCGCGTGGGAGTTTGAAATTGAGGAACCCAAACCCGGTTGCAGAAATACCACTGAATCCCCAAATGAATCTCAACCGGGCGGGCTGTCCTTGGTCTATGATCCAATTTTCCTTGATGGAGACGTGAGTAATGCGCGACCCCTATGAGGTCTTGGGGGTGCCGCGGAGCGCCAACGCTGCGGCGATCAAGAGCGCCTATCGCAAGCTTGCGAAGAAACACCATCCCGACTCGAACAAGAACGACCCGAAGGCGGCGGCGCGATTCGCCGAGATCAATACCGCCAACGAGATTCTGGGCGACGAGGACAAGCGCAAGCAGTTCGACCGCGGCGAGATCGACGCCGAGGGCAAGCCGCGCTTCACCGGTTTTCCCGGCGGCGGTGCGGGCGGCCGCGCGGGTCCCGGCGGCTTCGAGGGCTTCACCTTCCGCACCGGTCCCGGCGGCGGCTTTTCCGCCGGCAGCGGCGGTGCCGGCAGTTTTGAGGACATCCTGAACAGCATGTTCGGCGGCGCTGCCGCCGGCACACGCGGTCGCGCGCGCGGCGGCAATCCCTTCGAGTTTGAAACCGGCGGCGTCGGCCTCGACCTCGATCTCAACGTCGCGATGACCGCGACGCTGGAAGAGGCGGTGAAAGGCGGTGAGAAGCGCGTGCGGCTGCCGAGCGGCAAGGAGCTCAACGTCAAGATCCCCGCCGGCGTCACCAACGGCCAGCAGATCCGCCTGAAGGGGCAGGGCGAGAGCGCGCCCGGTCACAAGCCCGGTGATCTCCTGATCACCATCAGCATCGCCCCGCATCCGTTGTTCAAGGTCGATGGCAGCGATCTGCGGGTCGACCTCCCGGTGACGCTCTATGAGGCGGTGCTGGGCGGGAAGGTGAGGGTGCCCACCCTGACCGGTGCGGTCGAGCTGTCGATCCCGAAGAATACGTCCAGCGGTCGCACCTTCCGCCTCAAGGGCAAGGGGCTGCCGAAGGCGACCGGCGCGAGCGGCGACCTCTTCGTCACCACCCGAATCATGCTGCCCGACGGCAACGATTCGGAACTCGAAGCGCTGATGGAGAAATGGCGCAACAGCCATCCCTACAATCCGCGCAGCGATTTGGGCTAGGTCCTCGTCCCCAGGTTGTCCCTAGGGGTTAGTCCTTGGGTGTGTTTGAAACCGGCCACAATTTAGGGCGTATTAACCACCCAGGGGCCTGTCCCCCGAAAAATGGTGCAGCCTCGAGAGGGGGACCAGCGCGGTACAAAACCCCAACTCGAGGCCGCGTGCGTCGATCGGCGGATCGAACGCTCCTCATTTTCTCGTGATCTTTGGGTGCGATAATGAGACGCGCCCATGACTTGATTTCAGAATTTCAATGTCCGAATTGGGACATCGGCTTTGACATTTCCCGGCAAGACCCTGCGCTGCGCTTCTAACCGCCGCTCTTTTCCGCCTGGTCGTAGACCGCCCGTGCCACCTGGGCCAGCCGCTCGCGGTCGGTGCCGCCGCTCACGACATAGCCGACGCCGCGGTCGGCCCAGAACAGCGCGCCCTCATTATCCTGCCGCGTGTAGCGCATCTGCGTCGTCTCGGTCGACGTTTTGGCGGTGTACACCGTGAACCTTTCGCCGGAGGTGCTTTCATACATCAGGAACGACGCCGGCCCGGTCGGGCCCGGCAACAGCCGCCCGCCGACCAGCTTGAGGCCGGCCGCGCTCAATTCCGGCGCCCGCACGTCCCAGCCGCAGCGCTTGGTCAGCCATTGCTGCAGATGCGCGCGCTCGCTGCCCGGCACCTCCACGGGATGACGCACCTCGACGACGTAGAGCCGGTGCGCGTCGAGCGCATCGAGCGTGAAGCTCTGGAAGACCGACGGCTTTGCGGCCGCGCCATGCGCGAGCCAGCCGACACCACCGCCGGCTGCAAAGGCGATCAGGCTCGCGGCGACCGCGCCGTAGAGCCATTTGCGCGGCTGTTGTCCCAGCCGCTCGAGATCGAGCCGCCGCGGCACCGGCTCGTTCGCGACCTGGTCGTAGCGCGCATGCAGCGCCTCCGCCATCGCGCGCCAGGACTGCACCCGCTCGGCATCGTCCGGATGGCTCGCAAGCCACGCCTCGACATCGGCGCGCCGTTCGCCCGGCAGCTCGTTGTCGACGTAGGCGTGAAGCTCGTCTTCGGTGACGGGAATCTTGGGATTGCTCATTGTCGTCGTCTCTGTCTCATTCCGTCAAAATGGTTTATGCACAACTCTTGCCAATATGATTCATTTTACTCGTCGCAATGCAGGCCGCTCGCCGTCGAGCGACGCCTTCACATGGGCTCGCGCGCGGGCAAGTCGGGACATGACGGTGCCGATCGGCACGCCCTGGATGTCGGCGACCTCGCGATAGGTCATGCCCTCCAGCATCACCAGCAGCAGCACCGCGCGCTGCTCCTCGACCAACGTTGCGAGCGCGCGCTCGATGTCGCGCCCCTCCGCTTCCGTGCCGCTGGCATCGGGATTGTTTTCGTGCAGCGGCATGAATTGCGGCCGCCGTGCCAGCGAGCGGCGGCGGTTCTTGTTGAGGTTGGTCAGGATCGTGTAAAGCCAGCTCCTGACGTCGCCGCCGATGAACAGCCGTTCCGAACGCAACGCCCGCACCAGGGTGTCCTGCACCAGATCGTCGGCGATGTCGGCATCACGCGCGAGCGCGCGGGCATACCGGCGCAGCGCCGGAATCATGGCTTCGACACTCTGGCGAAACCCGCTCATTGCAATTTGGCCCCGTTTCAAGCGGCTTGCGTCGCGGGACGCATACGCCCTTAGCCAACCTAACACCGAAATAACAGCACTATTCCGGCAGTTGAGGCCCGGCAAAACAGCGCAGCCCGATACCAATTTGGGCTGTACCGCAAGGGAGCACTGGTGTACCCAAACTTCCTGATCAAGCGCGACGGAAAAAGCGAATGGCGCAGCAGTCTACGTTGATGCAAGGCAAACGCGGGGTGGTTCTCGGCGTCGCCAACAATCGTTCGATCGCCTGGGGCATTGCGAAAGCCTGCCATGCGGCAGGTGCCGAGATCGCGCTGACCTGGCAGGGCGATGCGCTGAAGAAGCGCGTCGAGCCGCTCGCCAAGGAGATCGGCGGTCTTCTGCTCGGCCATTGCGACGTCACCGATCTTGCGACGATCGACGCGGTGTTCGACGAGCTCAAGCGGAATTGGGGCAAGATCGATTTCGTCGTGCACGCGATCGCCTTCTCCGACAAGGATCAGCTCGACGGCCGCTACATCGAGACCACCGCGGACAATTTCTCGAAGACGATGCTGATCTCGTGCTACTCGCTGACCGCGATCGCGCAGCGTGCCGAGCATCTTCTGACCGACGGCGGATCGATCCTCACCTTGACCTATTACGGCGCCGAAAAATGGATGCCGCACTACAACGTCATGGGCGTTGCGAAAGCGGCGCTGGAGGCCAGCGTGCGCTATCTCGCCGCCGATCTCGGCGAGAAGCACATTCGCGTCAACGCGATTTCGGCCGGGCCGATCAAGACGCTCGCGGCCTCCGGCATCGGCGACTTCCGCTACATTCTGAAGTGGAACGAATATAACACGCCGATGCGCCGCACGGTGACGATCGAGGAGGTCGGCGACAGCGCGCTGTATCTCTTGTCGGATCTTTCGCGCGGCGTCACCGGCGAGGTGCACCACGTCGATTCCGGCTATCATGTCGTCGGCATGAAGCGGCCGGATGCGCCGGACATTTCGCTGGCAAAGGAATAGCCAAAACCTTTCATGCCCGCGCCCACGATCTACTACATCCGCCACGGCGAGACGGATTGGAACGCGAGCGGGCGGCTGCAGGGTGCGCAGGACGTCGCGCTGAACGGGCGCGGGATCGAGCAGGCGATCCACGTCGGCGCCGTTCTCGAGGATCTCTTTGCGCGCGACGGGCGGGACGCGCCGTCCTTCGCCTTCGTTGCGAGCCCGCTCGGGCGGGCGCGCCGGACGATGGAACTCGTGCGCCGCACCCTGAGGCTGCCGCCGGACGACTACGCGGTCGACGAGCGGCTGCGCGAGATCGGCTACGGCCAATGGGAAGGCGCGACGCTGGTCGAGGCGCAGGCCCGCGACCCTGATTTGTTCGAAAGGCGCTTTGTCGACAAATGGACGGTGGCCGCGCCCGATGGCGAAAGCTACGCCGAGGTGCAGACGCGGGTCAGCGCCTGGTATACGCAGGTGAGGCTCGATACCGTGGCCGTGGCGCATGGTGGCACCGCGCGGGCGCTGATGGTGGCGCTCGGTTTCGAAAGCCCGCAGAGCGCAGCCGACCTCATCATCGAGCAGGGTGCGGTCTACGTGTTCGGCCGGACGGGCCTTTCGAAGTATAGTTAACAGCCTCGGGCTGGTGGCGGTCTTGTGCCCGGCACCTGCGCGCTGTACCACGTCGGGAAACAACATCCGCGCGAACCGCCAGAATGTCGTTCAACACCTTCGGCCATCTGTTCCGCGTCACCACCTTCGGCGAAAGCCACGGGGTTGCGATCGGCTGCGTCGTCGACGGCTGTCCGCCCCTGATCCCGCTCATTGAGAGCGACATCCAGCGCGATCTCGATCGCCGCCGGCCCGGGCAATCGCGCTTCACGACGCAGCGTCAGGAGGCGGACGCGGTGAAAATCCTGTCCGGCGTGATGGCCCATCCAGAGAGCGGCGTTCAGGTGACGACGGGCACGCCGATTGCGCTCCTGATCGAAAATACGGACCAGCGTTCGAAGGATTATTCCGAGATCAAGGACAAGTTTCGCCCGGGGCATGCCGACTTCACCTATGAAGCCAAATACGGCCTGCGCGATTATCGCGGCGGCGGCCGTTCGTCGGCGCGCGAGACGGCGATGCGGGTCGCCGCCGGTGCTATCGCGCGAAAGATCGTGCCCGAGGTGACCGTGCGCGGCGCGCTGGTGCAGATGGGCCCGTACCGGATCGACCGGGACAAATGGGACTGGGACGAGGTTGCGAAAAATCCGTTCTTCTGCCCCGATAAGGACAAGGCCGCGTTCTTCGAAGACTATCTCGACGGCATCCGCAAGCAGGGGTCTTCGATCGGCGCGGTCATCGAGATCGTCGCCGACGGCGTGCCGGCTGGGTTCGGCGCGCCGATCTATGCCAAGCTCGACGCCGATCTGGCAGCGGCGATGATGAGCATCAACGCGGTGAAGGGCGTCGAGATCGGCGCAGGCTTTGGCGCCGCCGAACTCTCGGGCGAAGAGAACGCCGACGAGATGCGGATGGGCAACCAGGGCCCAAAATTTCTGTCCAATCATGCCGGCGGCATCCTTGGCGGCATCTCCACCGGCCAACCCGTGGTCGTGCGCTTTGCGGTGAAGCCGACGTCGTCGATTTTGACGCCGCGCCGCACCGTCGACCGCCAGGGCGCCGAGACGGAAATCCTGACCAGGGGCCGTCACGATCCCTGCGTCGGCATTCGCGCTGTTCCCGTCGGCGAAGCGATGATGGCCTGCGTGCTGGCCGATCACTTCCTGCGTCACCGCGGCCAAATCGGACGCTGATGGCGGCTTGACGGTCATCGAACTTGGTCCGCTAATGAGCAGGCCATGAACACGGTCGAACTTGAAAAGCTCATCAAGTGGCTGATGGATGGCGCGCCGACGCCTACGAAGCTCTTGAGTGAGACCTGCGAGCGCCTGGTTGCCGCCGGCGTGCCGCTCTGGCGCGTGGGCGCATTCGTGAAAACGCTGCATCCCGACGTGTTCGGTCGCAGCTTTGTCTGGCGGCCGGGCGCGGACGTCGTCATCAACACCGCCGGTTTCGACCTGCCGGGATCGCCGGAGTTCACCCGCAGTCCGCTCGCGATCCTCTATGCCAGCGGAGACGAGGTCAGATATCGTCTCGACGATCCCGAGAGCCGGCGCTTTCCGTTCTTCGACGACATGCGCGTCGAGGGCGTCACCGACTATATCGCGCTGCCGATGCGGTTCACCGATGGCTCGCTGCATGCCTCGAGTTGGACCACGAAGGCGCCGGACGGATTTGCCGACGAGCATCTGGCGGCGCTGCGCGCGATCATCCCGCCGTTTGCCCGGCTGGGCGAGATCTTTGCGATGCGGCGTACGGCTGCAGCGCTGCTCGATACCTATGTCGGCAACCGCGCCGGCGAACGCATCTGGGCCGGTCAAATCCGCCGAGGCCATGCCGAAGCCATGCAGGCGGCGATCTGGCTGTCGGATCTGCGCGGCTTTACTGCGTTGTCGGACCGCCTGGCAGCGAGCACGGTCGTCGACATTCTCAACCAGTATTTCGATTGCCAGGTGCCCGCGATCCGCAAACATGGCGGCGAGATCCTGAAATTCATGGGCGACGGGCTGTTGGCCGTGTTCCCGATCGAAAAGGACGGCGGCAATCTCGGCGAAGTCTGCGCGCGCGTGCTGGATGCAGCACGCGAGGCCCGCAGCAATGTCGAGGCGATGCGTCATCCTGGCGGCGAAAGCGGGGTGGGCGAGGAGAGATTCCGCTTCGGCGTCGCGCTGCACATCGGCGAGATCCTGTTCGGCAATATCGGCGGCATGAGCCGGCTCGACTTCACCTGCATCGGGCCCGCCGTCAATCTTGCAGCGCGGCTGGAAAAGATCGCGGGGAAACTGAGCCGCACCGTGGTGGCTTCGAGCGCCTTTGCCGGTGTCAGCAGCAACGGCTGGACCGATCTCGGCGAGTTTCCGATCGCCGGCTTCTCAAGGGCGCAGCGGGTGTTCGGCTTGCGTGATGAGGCCGCGCCGTAGAGGCGAGGGGTAGCGTCATTCCTCGGGCTCGGTCGTGAACAGGAGCGGATAGCCTTTGGCGCGGCCGGCGTCGGTCGCGCGCGTCGCCTTGGTCTCGGCCACGTCCCTGGTGAAGACGGCGACGACGCAGACGCCGAGCCGGTGGGCCGTGATCATGACCTTGTAGGCTTGGTCTTCGGTCATCCGGAATTCCGCCTTCAGCACGGTCACGACGAACTCGCGCGGCGTGTAGTCGTCGTTGATCAGGATGACCTTGTGCAGCCGCGGCCGCTCGGTCTTGGTCTTGACCTTGGTTTTGGGTTTGGTGACGGCGTCGATCATCGAAGTTTTCGCCTCCTCACGCCCCATTCACAAACCTGCAGCTTGAAGAATATCGCCTCCTGCGGCGCGGCGGAACCGGCACTTTTGCGCGTCCTCCTTGCGATCGCGGCACGCGGACAGGCGAGAAGTCCCTGACACCAAGCGGCAATCAGCAGATGGCGGGCGCTGGCCCAAATGGTCGCGCGTGCAACGGCGCCGCGCAGCGCTGGGGCAGGCAGATTTTTAACCCGAATGTGAAGGCCAAATGATGTTCGTGCTTTGCGCGGCCTCATTTGCGTGTCACGATCCTTCACGTTTGGAGGGCAGCTCATGCGCTCATTGGCGTCGATCGGGGCTGTGTTGATTGCGGGCGCGCTTGTCGCAGGCGGCGTCGCTGTCGTTGCTGCGCCCGGTCCGACCTACAAAGCCGAGCAGCATGAGGCGGAAAAGGATGCCGCGAACGCGGTCGACGTCGAGTTGGTGCTCGCGGTCGACGTCTCCTATTCCATGGACATGGACGAACTCGCGATCCAGCGCGAGGGCTATGCGCAGGCGATCATCTCCAAGGAATTCCTGCAGGCGCTGAAGAGCCTTCCGAACGGCAAGGTTTCGATCACCTATTTCGAATGGGCTGCCTCCTCCGACCAGAAGATCATCATTCCCTGGCGTCTGATCGACGGACCGGAAACGGCCGATGCAGTTGCGAGCGAGATCATGAAGACGCCGGTACGCCGCGCCTCGCGAACTTCGATCTCCGGCGCGATCTATTTTGCGATGCCGCTGTTCGATCAGGATCCCTACCACGGCACACGCCGCGTCATCGATATCTCCGGCGACGGCCCCAACAACAACGGCGCCCCCGTGACTCCCGCGCGCGACGAGGCGGTGTCCAAGGGCATCGTCATCAACGGCCTGCCGATCATGGTGAAGGAGCCGTCCTATTCGACCATGGATATCGACAACCTCGATTGGTACTACGAGGATTGCGTGATCGGCGGCCCCGGGTCGTTCGTGGTCCCGATCAAGGATCGCGAGAAATTCAAGGAAGCGATTCGTACAAAACTGCTGCTCGAGGTCGCCTCCCGCACGCCTGAGCGGCGGCTCGTGCCGGTCGCCGAAAAGGAGTCGCGGGTGTCCTGCCTGATCGGCGAAAAGATCTGGCAGGACCGATGGGGGCGATGATCGCGATTCTGACGTTCGCTGCGAAACGAAACGCGACAAGACGGTAGCGAATGTGAAATTTGTTCCACGCGCCGTCAAAACTGTAGCTCTACGGCAACACTGAAAAGGAAATCGCGCGATCACGGCGTGGCCGGCTGCGTCCAGCCACTGTTCTGCCCGCATTGCTTGACCGGATTGCGGCGGGGCTGAGTAGGAGGCAAGGATAACATGCCGCCCACCAGCAATGTTTCGGCTGCTAACGGTCTGAACGTCATTCGGTGCTTTGCGATTGCTCTGGCAGCCGCATTGCTTGCCGGCTGCGCTGCCCAGTCCTCGGTTGCATCGAGGAAATCCGAGTTTGTTGCCACCCGGCAGGTGGCAATCGTGCGCCATCGCGAGACGCGGACCGCAGCCGTCGAACACACCTCGATCGTGAGACGGCACGATCCATATGCGTCGGAGAAGGATACCGGCGACTTGAAACTGCCTTCCCAGGGCGTTGCCAGCTTCTACTCGGACACTCGCACCGCGAGCGGCGAAAAGTTCAATCCGGACGAGTTGACCGCCGCCCATAAAACCTTGCCGTTCGGAACAAAGCTGCGCGTGACGAATACCGCCACCGGACGCTCTGTGACTGTGCGCGTCAATGATCGGGGTCCTTACGTGCACGGACGGGAAGTGGATGTGTCCTATTCCGCAGCGCAGGCGCTGGGCATGGTCGGATCGGGCATCGCGAAAGTCAAACTCGACGTCGTGGAGTAGCGGAGGATTTCAGTCGATCACCTGATCGGCGTGATTGAGCAACGTGTAGACGAGGAGATCGGGGCCGCAGGAGATCAATCCTGGCGGAAGTTTCGCTGCGCGCGCCAGCCCCGCAATGAGTGCTCGCCGTTTGATGCCGCTGCCACCGCGGGCAATATCCGTATCCGTCCTAGCTATCGGCTGCAAAGGCCCACCGCGACTTCGGCCAACGGGCGTCGCCTCGTGATCTTTTTTCCGCCCTAACAGGAACAAACCGTTCGATGAATCTTAGAGGACAGCGCGAACGAAAATGGGGGAGCGACGTCAATGTCGTCCAATCAAGGCGCGGTCTTCTATCCCGAAGACCTTTCGCTTCTTGGGCAGGTCCTGGATCGGGCGGTGCAGTCCTTGCCGCCGAAGGCCCGGACGCCTCACAATCGCGCAGTGCTTGCAAGGAGAATCGTGGCCTGTGCCGTGACCGGCGAACGGGACCCGGTCGAACTTGAGCTTGCGGCTTTGATCGACGTGAAGATCACCGCCGCGGCGTGAACGGCGCCGAAAGCAGTATCGACGCCTCGGCGATCCTCAACGGAAAAGCCACCGCTTCCTGCGCCGCGACTCTTTGGCCGAACATGTCACGCGCAGTCAGCGCCGTCGGTTCGGTGCGATAGTGCGGGAGATAATCCTCGAGCGAGTAGCAAGCGCAGAGTGCAAGGCTCGCCCAGACCGCCGCGCTGAAGTAGAGCGACATCCACGCAATCTCGTCCTTCCAGTGTGCGAAGTCATGCGTCACGATCCAGCGCGTGCTGATGTCACGGAGGCCCTCGAAGATTCCCAGCAGCCTGCTGCCATCGGCAAGGTCCGCTCGCCATCGGCCCAGATACATCGGAACGTCGATGGTCATGAGGAAAGCCAGATAGAATGCGATCCCGGAGATCGCGATGACGAGCGCCCAGCGTACCGCGCCATTGAATTCAGGCAGCAGCCGGCAAAGGGCGACCCCGACGATGAGGAACGCTACGGCCCAGATCGAATTTTCGATGGCATTGCCGAGATAGTTGGTGGTTAGTACGGCGTACCATGAGAAGCACTCCGCCACGAGGATCAGCGGCACGACGAGCCACGCGGCGTTCAAGGTGGTCTCTGCGCCCGCTATCTCGCCGAGCTGGCGCAGGATGATGGCCCACTGTGCCGCGAAGCAGAGCTCGGCCACGGTCGCCACGGACCGGCCGACAACAACGCTCGAGAGCCAGGTGTCGAACAGGCAAATCCGCTGCACATCCGCGCGCGGCAAAAACGACCTGAACGCGCAGCCGAACACGTAGCCGGCGCAGAGCAGGAGCATGAGTCCGATGTCGGAGTTGCTGGCGGAACTCCCTGCCGGACTGTTGCAGAACTCGCGGTAGAGCAGGAACCAGAATGCGATATTTACGCTGCTCACCAGGGCCAACAGTCCCCACCACCAGGCCAGGGGATTTGACCGCGCCTGCAACACCAACCTCATCGGTCGCTCCGCACGTAACCGAACTGACATGGCAATGTAGCAATTCCGTCACAAAGCGAAACGGCAAAAATTTAGGGATGGTGCGAGTTGCGGGGCCGGTCTGGTCGCGTTCGTTCGCGAGCGAGATCGCTCGTTATTTCATTCCTTGCTCGATCTCGCGCAACGATTACGGCGCAGGTGAATCCCACCTGCGCGAGCCGAGTTCGGCAGATAGGCTCAACCGAGGGTGCCGCATCAGCGTGAGAACCGTGCCACCAGTTCAACATGAGGGGTGTGGCGGAACTGGTCGACCGGCGTGACGGTTTCCATCCTGTAACCGCCGTCAAGCAGGATGCGCGCGTCGCGGGCGAAGGTTGCAACATTGCAGGACACGGCGATCACGACCGGCACCTTGCTTGCCGCAAGTTGCTGCGCCTGCGCCTGTGCGCCCTGGCGCGGCGGATCGAAAATGACGACGTCGGAGTCGCGCAGTTCCTGTGGCACCAGCGGGCGGCGGAACAGGTCCCGCGTCTCGGCGCTCACCGGCTTCAAACCGCGCGTTGCAGTGGCGGCCTTCTGCAAGGCAGAGATCGCGCCCGCATCGCTGTCGAAGGCGGACACGCGCGCCCTGGTTGCGAGCCGCAGCGCGAACGGCCCGACCCCGCAAAACAGATCGCAGATCTGCCTTGCCTTGCCGCAACGCTCGGCGACCAGCGCCGCAAGCGTCTCTTCGCCCGCGGTCGTGGCCTGTAGAAACGAGCCGGGCGGCAGCGTCACCTCGGCGGTGCCAATGGTCACGGTCGGGGACGCGCGCATCAGCACCAATTCGCCATGCCGCGTCAGTCGCGCCAGCCGATGTTTTCCCGCGATGCCCGACAGCGTCGCAATCACCGGAGGCGCCAACGGCCCCGAGCCGCGTACATCGGCATCGAGGCCATTATTGGTGGCCGTCATCTGAATATCCAGCGGCTTGCCGTTTTTGAGGATGGGCTCGGCCAGCGCCCACGCCGCGTCCAATGCGCCTGATAGCGCCGGGTCGAGGATCGGACAGTGATCGACCGGGATGATGTCATGGGAACTCGCCGCGGCGAAGCCGACCTTCAGGACCTCATGCGTGCCGAGCCGCGCGTGCAGGGTGACGCGGCGGCGGCCAAGGCCGTGGGCGTCGATCAAAGGTGTCACCTCGCAGTCGAGCCTTGCCTGCTTCAGCGTCTCGATGACGATGTCGCGCTTCCAGGCGCGATAGGCGTCCTCGCGCCAGTGCTGGATCGCGCAGCCGCCGCAAACGCCAAAATGCGGGCAGAACGGCGCGATGCGCGCTTCGCTTGCGGTCTTGACCGCGAGCAGGCGCCTGCGGTCCGGATGGCCGTGCACCTCGGCTACTTCGACCGTCTCGCCGGCGAGTGCGTAGGGCACGTAAATTGCCTGGCCATCGGCGGCCAACGCGACGCCGTCGCCGCGGTGACCGACATGGTCGATTTCAAGATATTCAACCACGGCGCGCGCCGATAAAAAATTCCACGTTGCCGTCGCCGCCGGCGATCGACGACGGGAAGACCCTGATGTCGGTGCAGCCGAGCGAGGCGGCAAACGCCGCAATGTCGTCGCAGACCTGCTGGTGCACGGCGGCATCGCGGATGATGCCGCCCTTGCCATGGGCGCCCTTCACCTCGAACTGCGGCTTGATCAGCGCGAGCAGGTGCATGGGTGCCGCCGCGAGCGACAGCGCGACCGGCAGCACAGCTTTCAGCGAAATGAAGCTGACGTCGATGACGACGACATCGGGCCGCGCGGGCAGGCGCTTGCCTTCGAACTTGCGGATATCGGTCCGCTCCATCGAGACGATCCTGGGATGATCGCGCAGCGAGCGATGCAGTTGATTCCGCCCGACATCGACGGCAAACACGAGTTCCGCGCCGTTGGCGAGCAGCACCTCGGTGAAGCCGCCGGTCGAGGCGCCGACGTCGAGGCAGACATGGCCCTCGATGTCGATCGGGTATTGCTCCAGCGCGCCGGCAAGTTTCACGCCGCCGCGGGAGACGTAGGGATGCGCGGGTTGCGCCTGCAAATCGGCATCGGCCGGGAGCACTTCGGACGGCTTGACGATCTGCCTGTCGTTGGCGGTGACGAGGCCTGCTTCGATCGCGGCCCGCGCCCGCGCCCGGCTTTCGAACAGGCCCCGTTCGACGAGGAGCACATCCACGCGCTTACCGGCAGGCGACATCAGCGAGCACTCCCGCGGGACCGGCGCTAGGCGGCGAGCCGCTCGGCGGCTGCGCGAACGCAAATTTCGAACGCTGTCAGATCATGCCAGAGATCGGCGGGCGCCTGCTTCGGTGCGACCAAAGGGCAGCCGTAGAGATCGAGGGCATGGATCAACATCAGATTATCCGGGAGTCCGAAATCTTCAACCGTCAGTCCCTCCGGATCAACCAGTCGGTCGCCGTCTGGTTTCACGTCCGTGAGGCGCCGCACGCGGTCGGTATAGGCGGCGGGGTCGTTGCAATAGCCGAGACAAAGCTTCCTTCGACCCGCCATGTAGCCGAGTTCGTAAGCGGTGCCGGCATCCGCGCCGGGGCCGCGAAATGGGGTGAGATTGGCGATGATGGCGTCGGCAGCGTCCATCATCGCTTCGTTGCCGCGGAAAATTGAGAGCGAGATGGTGTCGGCCGCGAGGTCGACGGGATGGTCGAGCGGATAAAGGCCGGTAAGGCCGTAGCGAGCGCAAATCGCGGTCTTGCGCCGCCCAATCTCGATCCTATCCGGCAGGAACACGTCCGGTCCTGCCAGATAGATCTTCATGAGTCACCGGACGTTGAGATTGAGCGAAGCGGTCGCGAGAGCTCGTAGCCGATCGCCTTAGAGCATGATCCGGAAAAGTGAGCACCGGTTTTACCTCGCGACAAACGCGGAACGCGTTTGCGCGGAGATCATGCTCAAACAATAAACCAGAGCGCGATGGCGATCTAGGCGAGCTTCACTGCCTCGGTCTTGAAATCCCTGCCGAGCGCCTCGAACACCTTCGCGACGATGCCCTTGGCGTCCAGACCGGCGCGCGCATACATCGCATTCGGCGAATCGTGGTCGAGGAACACGTCGGGCAAGACCATCGAGCGTGCTTTCAGCATGCCGCTGTCGAGCATGCCGTGGTCGGTCAGCGTTTGCATGACATGGGAACCGAAGCCGCCGATCGCGCCTTCCTCGATGGTGATCAGGATTTCGTGCTCGCGGGCGAGTTTCAGGAGCAGGTCCACATCCAGCGGCTTCATGAAGCGGGCGTCTGCGACGGTGGTGGACAGACCAAGCGCTGCGAGCTCCTCGGCTGCCTTCTCGCACTCGGCGAGGCGGGTGCCGAACGAGAACAGCGCGATCTTGCTGCCCTGGCGGACGATGCGCCCCTTGCCGACCGGGAGCGGAACCCCGACTTCCGGCAGCTCGACGCCGCGGCCTTCGCCGCGCGGATAGCGAACCGCGCTCGGACGGTCGTTGATCGAGACCTGGGTTGCGACCATGTGCACGAGCTCGGCTTCGTCGGAGGCAGCCATGATCACGAAGTTGGGCAGACAGCCGAGATAGGCATTGTCGAAGGAGCCGGCATGGGTTGCACCGTCGGCGCCCACCAGGCCTGCGCGGTCGATGGCAAAGCGGACGGGCAGGCTCTGGATCGCCACGTCATGAACGACCTGATCGTAGCCGCGCTGCAGGAAGGTGGAATAGATCGCGCAGAAGGGCTTGTAGCCCTCCGTCGCAAGGCCGGCCGCGAAGGTCACCGCGTGCTGCTCGGCGATGCCGACGTCGAAGGTGCGTTCGGGGAAAGTCTTGTTGAAGATGTCGATGCCGGTGCCCGAGGGCATTGCCGCCGTGATACCGACGATCGTCTTGTCCTTGTGAGCTTCCTTGACGAGGCTTTGGCCGAACACGTTCTGATAGGCCGGCGCATTCGGTTTGGCCTTGGCCTGTGCGCCGGTCGCGACGTCGAATTTGACCACGGCGTGGTACTTGTCGGCGGAGGCTTCCGCCGGACCATAACCCTTGCCCTTTTGCGTCACGACGTGGACCAGGATCGGTCCCGTCTCCATGTCGCGCACGTTGCGCAACACGGGCAGCAGGTGATCGAGGTTATGGCCGTCGATCGGACCGACATAATAGAAGCCGAGCTCCTCGAACAGCGTGCCGCCGTCCATCATGAAGCCGCGGGAATATTCTTCGACGCGGTTGGCGCGGTTGGCGATGATT
>Ga0310917_10000358_pt1 | contig 20158 bp, 27 predicted proteins | sample GREbulkMGLF178_FD_203531 | JGI IMG/M metagenome (GOLD analysis project Ga0310917, IMG submission 203531) | Lab enrichment of tropical soil microbial communities from Luquillo Experimental Forest, Puerto Rico - GRE.bulkMG.LF178 | ecosystem: Environmental > Terrestrial > Soil > Tropical forest >... | reverse complement strand
GCCGGGGGCCGGCGGGATGGACGTTCACATTCGCTCCGGGGCCGAGACGCCGAGAATCGCCAACCCGTTGGCGATGACCTGGCGGGTGGCCTGGCACAGCGCCAGGCGCGCGGTGTGCAGATCGGTCGGCTGCTCGTCGCCCTGGGGCAACACCCGGCAGGAGTCGTAGAACCGGTGGTAGTCACCGGCGAGGTCTTCCAGGTAGCGGCATACCCGGTGCGGTTCCCGCAGGGACGCAGCCGTTTTCACGACTCGCGGGAATTCGCCGATGGTGCGCAGCAGCATGCCCTCTTTGTCGTGGGTGAGCAGTTCGAGGTGCGTCGTGTCGGGGATCAGGCCGAGTTCGGCGGCGTTGCGGGCCAGCGCCGAAAGCCGCGCGTGCGCGTATTGCACGTAGTAGACCGGGTTTTCGTTGGAGGCCGAGGACCACAGCGCCAGGTCGATGTCGATCGGGGTGTCCACCGACGAGCGGATCAGACTGTAGCGCGCCGCGTCGACGCCGATCGCTTCGACCAAATCGTCTAGCGTGAGTACGGTTCCGGCCCGCTTGCTCATCCGGACCGGCTGGCCGTCACGGACCAGATTGACCATCTGCCCGATGAGGACCTCGACGGTGGCCGGATCTTCGCCGAAGGCCGCGGCCACGGCCTTGAGCCGGGCGATGTAGCCGTGGTGGTCGGCGCCGAGCATGTAGATGCACAGGTCGAAGCCGCGTTGTCGCTTGTCCAGGTAGTAGGCGATATCACCGGCGATATAGGCCGGTTTGCCGTCGCTCTTGATCACGACGCGGTCCTTGTCGTCACCAAAAGCGCTGGTGCGCAACCAGGTTGCACCGTCCTTCTCGTAGATGTTGCCGGTCTGGCGAAGCCTGGCGATGGCCTGGTCGACACGACCGCTGGTGTGCATCGAGTCTTCGTGGGTGTAGACGTCGAAGTCGGTGCCGAATTCGTGCAGCGACTCTTTGATGTGGGTGAACATCAAGTCGACACCGATTTCGCGGAAGGTTTCGCGCATCTCGGGTTCGGGGAGGCTCAGCGCGTCGGGCGCCTTCTGCAACACCCGCGCGGCGATGTCGCTGATGTAGGTTCCCGCGTAGCCGTCGGCCGGGACGGCTTCGCCTTTGGCGGCGGCGATCAACGAGTCGGCGAACCGGTCGATCTGGGCGCCATGGTCGTTGAAATAGTATTCGCGCACCACGTCGGCGCCCTGAGTGGATAGCAGCCGCCCCAACGCGTCGCCGACGGCGGCCCAACGGGTACCGCCGATGTGAATCGGTCCCGTCGGGTTGGCCGAGACGAACTCCAGGTTGACCTTATGCCCAGCCAGCGCGTCGGAGTGCCCGAAGGCGTCGCCGGCGTCGATGACGTTGTCGACGACCACGGCCTGCGCCGACGCCTCGAGGCGCATATTGATGAAGCCGGGTCCGGCCACCTCCGCCGAGGCGATGCCGTCGGCCTTGGCTAGTCCCTCGGCCAGCCATCCGGCCAGCTCACGCGGGTTTGCGCCGACCTTCTTGCCCAACTGCAGCGCCAGGTTGCTGGCGTAGTCGCCGTGCTCGGGAATACGCGGCCGCTCCACGATGACCGTTGGCGGCAACGCGGCAGCGTCCAACCCGTGCTCGGCCAGCACCGCTGCAGCGGTGGCTTTGAGCAGCTCAGCCAGGTCGGCGGGGGTCACGAACGTCCATCCTATGGGCTGCGGTGCCCTCGCCCCGAATCCATTGCGGTGCCCGAGCGGTCACCCCGATGCGTTAGTCTGTCGGGGCCCAATGGCGCAACAACTATGTAGTAGCGCCCCCGTAGCTCAGGGGATAGAGCGTCTGCCTCCGGAGCAGAAGGCCGCAGGTTCGAATCCTGCCGGGGGCACAAGCGAAATACCAGCTCATATGGCATTTTTGGGAGTCGTCGGATGGGTCTGCCGATGCGTTGCCGATGCGGTTCCCTCAGGTCGCCGGTAGGTGCAGGGACGCGGACATGGCGGGCAGTGGGATTGAAACCCATCAGTCACGCCACCTCCCGACCAGAACGTTACTGCTCCAATTCGGCAACGGTGACCAGCCGCTATCCCAATGAGCAACCACCAGCTCCCACACCCACGAACCATTGTCAGCGGTGACACGGAGATACCGGCCATCACACGTCACATCTACACCGACGAGGGCCCAACCACGGGCAATGTCATCCCAGCCGCGACTTCCATCCACAAGGATTAGCGGTGCCACATCGTGAACGATGCCGTGTGTCCTACTGCTGCCAAAAACTGCCGCCACCTCGCCGAGATCGCAGGTGATCTTCCCGTCGTAATGCAGTTCGATGCTCATTGCGAGGTCACGCCCTCCGCTTCCCGCACCCACTTGACGATGTTGTACACCGTCGCCCCCGGGGCTGGCGATCTGACCGTGCCCACGTTCGCCGCCGCGCCCGATCTGTTTGGCGTGTCGGCCCGACGCAATAGTGTTGACTCATGACGAACCCGATGGACCGCTTGCCGCTGGGCGACTATGAACCCTTCCGATCCTGGTCGGGACATCCGAGATCGTGGGGTGCGAAGGATTCCGGGTGGCGTGCCTGGTTCGGGGGGAAGGTAGTAGACGGCCTCTGCGAGGTTCTCGATGAGCACCTCGCCGCAGAGCGCGACGGTTTTCCGGCTGTGATTGGGTGCGTCCCGTGGCTGAACAAAGAGGCGGTTGTCGACCGTCTGCTGAAGATGACCGCTTGCTGTGTCGTTCTGGACAAGGGCGCTTGCATCATTCCTGAGCGACTCGTCAATTCCGGGGTGGGCTTCCCGAACTATGCCCTCCCGCAACTAGAGGACAAAGCCGCCGCCGTGAACGGAGGGCCACTGATCGTCGGCCCCTACACCCCACAAGGGGCAACGGAGTACGACCTCGGACCTGTGCGGCGTCTTGGCTGGTTGAGAGGTGCCGGGAAGCCGCTTCTTCATGCCAAGCTGCTGGTTCTTGGTCAACTTGATACCTACTACCTGGACGCCCCCGGCGAGTACTCGCGGTATGGCTTTGTTCCGCAGTCGATTTGGTTCGGTTCGGCGAACTGCACCGACCCCTCCCGCTCGCATCTCGAAGTCGGCTTCGTGTGCGACGACTCTTCCCTCATCCAGGACGCAACAGATTTCGTCGCGAATGTGATCGCCTTCTCCGAGCCGGTCGGCACGGCCTGTGTTGGGCCAGAGCCAAACCTGATCGCCTTTGAATACGACGACGACGCGATGGTCGCAGCATGCGAGGAGCAGTACCTCACTCACCTTGAGGAGGAGGCCCAGAATGCCCAGGCCCAAAGCTATTTCGAGCGCGAAGATGAAGACGGCGACGGAGAGCATTGAGGCTGCTTGAGCCGCCGTCAGAAACAGTGCTGTACAGGACATTTGAGCAGGTGCTGATAGGCATCCTCAACGGCAGCATGACCCGCAGCGCCCGAATGCAACGGCCTGGACGAGCAGACCAGCGCGGTGCTCAATTCGCTTGTCGGCCAGACGACGCGCAGTCGCGCCTCCAAGATCCGCGCTGCGAGGGCAGAATTCATGCGCCAGCTCGACGGCACGCACCTTCAGCAGAGCGAGGCCGACTGGGCGGCACTGCTGATGCGGCACATGCCAGCGCCCAGGCCGACCGCTGCGCCGTCGTCGGCGTCCAGGTCGCGCCGTGGCCCGGCTCGTCTGTGCCGCGCACAAGCTCAACGACTGCGGGCATGAAGTTACGCTGATCCCCGTGGCTACACGTGAGGCTATCCAGCGCTGGCAGAGCGTGCTGCTGGAAATCGAGCAGTACCACGCACTGCCGAGTGGACAACGGACACATGCGAAATTAGGCACACCACAGGCCAGAACCAACTGGACTACTGTCAACACCACCCCCGTGTACGGCATCGTCCGGGGCACGCTAACCACCCTGGTGACCGACCTGTGGTCCGTCGACGCCCCGACAGACCCTGCGCTGGTGAATGTATTGCAGCCGGTCATCAACGCAGCCATCGGCTTCACGCCGTGGAAAGAATTGTTGCCCCAATGGGACGACTATGTCGCGGTGGTGCAAGCCGCCCGTCAGGCACTGGACACAGAGCCGATGGGCGAACCGACGGTGGACGAAATCATCGCCGAAATGATGTTGTCGTTGAAAACGACCCTGCTAATCGCGGGAACTGGCAACCTCGGTGCGATGACACTGATAGCGAGCGAAATCACAAGGCGCTACGTGAATTTCGCTGCCCCGTTCAGAGCGCCGGAAAGAGCTTACGACTTAGCCACGAACAGAATGGTTGACCTTCCCTCCACGACGACGCTAAGCCTGGCCGCAATCAAAACCATTCTGAACCCGGTTCGTGAAAAGACCGACAGCAACACGTCGCAGCCGCCGGTCATGAAACAGTTTGCGGCACAGGCCATTGTGGACTTCTACACTGACTGGGAAGAGTATTATCGCGCCGAACTCGCTAGAGCGCATCAGTGCAGCAAGCGCGACTTTCAGATCGACTATTTCGGCGACCTGAATCGCATGAGGCAGGACTACGTTCACAATCGCGGGGTCTGTAGTAACTCAGCCCATTGCACGCAGCTCACGTGGTTCTCGGAAGGTGACTTGATGATCCCCACACCTGAGAACTACCTGCAGCTTCTAACGGACCTTCCCGCCGACGAATTGAGACAGAGGCCCGTGCCGCGACAGACTGGGCGCGAGAGGATTTCGATACGCGCCAGCACGCCGCTGATACGCAGGTTTGAAGAGATCGCAGGCGCTCGGTATGCCTCTAAAGGTGACTCCCTGGACGAGGCGCTTAGAGATTGGATTACGACGCATGACTCCGCCGACTGAAACCCCTTCTCCGGTACTGGGACCACCGAGGGCCTGTTCGTGGCTCAGCGTGGCGCTCAGCCGGTTTGCGGCGCTCCTGGGTGCGGTCGTCCAATTGCGCGACGCATCGCGCAATGGGTCGGATTACGACACGCGTGTCGTAATTGGCCCTCGGTCGCGAAATTGTTCCAGGGGCCTGGAACAATTCGTCACCGCAGTGACGATTTGCAAGCATGCTTGCAAGTTGCGATTCCGTACCGCCGTACGGAGTTCCACTCACAAGCGCCCGGAGTGCGGCGATGACGGCTGCGGGTGTGGCGGCGGTGCGGGCCGTAGGTGTTCGTCCTCATCGAGCGGGCCGGTCTGTGTCTCACCTGGTTGCGGCCCGTGCTCGATGGTGAATGTCGGTGCATGGCGAGGTCTTTCGCTCATCTGACCTTCACCTGATGCCCGTTGCGGCCACCGGCCAGGTACTGCGCCATCGGCACACCCGACGAAGTCACCTCGATCCCGTCAAGCTCCCAATACCGCTGCGGCCCCGGTGCTCTACCGTAGCTCGCAGTGATGGTGTCGTCAGGGCGAACAATCCAGCCGGTGATGTCCAGCGAGATGTCACGCACCGAAAGCCTCGGCCCAGCGAAGAAGTCGATGCCCTCCAACGCGGCACGGCCACTGGAACCAGACCCGGACGGCTGCGGCCAGCCGCCGACGATGACAGCGTGCGTCCGCTTCACCAGCACCGGCTCACCGGCCCTCAAAAGCGGCAGCAGCCTTGATCTTTCGACCGGCCAGAACTGGCGCTCCGGGTCGTCGTCGTCCAGGTGGTTGTGGTTGATGCGCGGATCTTGTTGCCCGTCAACCAATTCCTCAAGCGCTAGCAGCCTGGCGTAAACGCCTGGAAGATGGTGGCTCACTGCCACATTTTTTGGCAGTGAGGCGCTACTGCCCTCAGCGTTGCGCGGCACGGCGTGCGCGCTCCCTGTCCCAGCGTGACTGCGCCGCCCTCCGGGCCTTCATCGACGTTGCCGACAGCGGCGGATCTACCGGTACCTCGGTGCTTATCGTCTTCAGCAGCCGGGCAATCGCGACCTCGGTCAGACGCACCTCAGTCGCCAGCGCGATCTTCACCCGCACCTGGTCGGCCTCGTCGTACCGCTGCGCCAACTCAACCTTGCGGTCGATCTGCTCCGTGATGAGGTCCAGCACCTCACGCTCAGCGGCGCTCCAAACCAGCTCTCGGCCAGCCTCTTTCGCAGTCGCCGCAAGCTCAGCATTTAACGCGCACAGAACGCCCTGTGCCTCTTCGCTTTTCGCTTCCATCGGCCAAGCATACCGCTCGGCATGCTCAGCGCGGCGCTGGCCAGGCCCGGCCCCCCCTCTGACGCGCTCTCACGCGCGCTGACTTTGCGACCCCCCACCCAGTCGGGTCGCGGCGTCGGCGCGGCGCGGCGGGTGTACGGCCACGGCTGCGGCCACGGGTTCACGTCGTCGCCGACGCCGCAATCGCGCGCTGTTCAGCCGCCCGCCGAGCCTCGACAGCAGCAAACAACCGAACTCGGCCCGTTCCTCGGCTTACACTTCGACAATGTTCTCGGAGACGCGCTATGCGCGAAACGGCGACTTGCGCGTCGCCTATCGCACGTCTCGTGAAGGTCCGCGCGACATCGTGTTCGTCCCGATGTGGTTCAGCAACTGTGAGGTCCTTCCAGAGCTACCGCCCATTCAAGGGTGGGTCGAGGCGATGACATCGCTGGGGCGGCTCATCTTCTTCGACCAGCCGGGCATGGGAGCGTCCGATCTCGTCACGCCGGGCGCGTTGCCGACCTTGGAGCAATGGGCCGACAGCATCACCGGGGTGCTCGACGATCTCGGCAGTCGCGAAGCAGTCCTCCTCGCCAGCGCCGGCGCGCTCGCGCCAACGGCGCTTCTTGCAGCAACACATCCGTCTCGCACCACCGCGCTGGTCGTGCTCGAGGGCTACGCGGATCCGCTGGCTGAACGCGCCGATGGGATCGATCCCGAGGAATTCCAGGCTGCGGCAGCGGCGATGTGGGGCACAGGGGAGTTACAGCATGTGATGAATCCGGACATGCCGTGGAACGAGGAAATCCGGGCAACCTGGGCCCGACACGAACGCCTCGCGGCCAGCCCGGGGACCGTCGCTCTCATGATGCCGCTCATGTCCCAGCTGCACGGGCACGCACTGCTTCCCACAGTCCGCGTGCCGACCCTTGTAGTGCAGCACGCCGACGACCCATTGATCCTGCCCGAGTCGGGCAAGGACGTCGCTGATCGCATACCCGGCGCGAAATACGTTGAGCTGCCAGGGCGCAACATATACCACTTCGTGGAACCGTGGCGCGAGTCCTTCCGGGAGATCTACGAGTTCCTCACCGGCCACCAGGCGGAAGTGGCCGAGGATCGGGTGCTCGCCACCGTGCTGTTCACCGACATCGTGGACTCGACGCGCAGGGCGGCGGAGATGGGCGACCGTGACTGGCGTGCACTGCTCGACGCGCACGACGCCGTCGTCCGGTCGCAGCTCGCTCGGTTCCGGGGCCGCGAGGTGAACACGTCGGGAGACGGTTTCCTCGCGATGTTCGACGGCCCTCAGCGAGCGATCCGCTGCGCCATGTCGATCCGCGACGCGGTTCAGGCGCTCGGCATCGAGGTGCGCGCCGGGTTGCACACCGGCGAGTGCGAGATTCGCGGCGATGACATCGGTGGGATCGGCGTGCATATCGGGGCGCGTGTGAGCGGACTGGCGGGGCCGAACGAGGTGCTCGTGTCCAGCACCCTGCGCGACCTCGTGATCGGGTCGGGACTCGAGTTCGAGGATCGCGGCGCTCACCAACTCAAGGGCGTGCCCGGCGAATGGCACATATCCGCCGTCGCTTCTTCGTAGCGGAGCGGATGCCCGAATGAAGGTACGAAGACGCGATCCTGCCGCCGCAGCGTGCCCGGCCAGATCGCCTGTTTCGGCCATGTGAGTGGCGACCAGGGGGGACGGGGGGATGGCGGCCTCGCCTTGCCGGTGGTCGGTGGTCCGGCTCTCCCTTGGCGTCGAGGTGGGTACCAGATCCCTTGGCGTAGAGGACATCTCCGGTCGTCTCGGGATGGTGCGCTGTGGAGTGGGCTGGATGGTGCTGTGCCACAGGCACTCCCAGGTGGTGCCCAGCGTCTCAGAATGCGACGGTGGGATGGTGCTCAGCCGGATGGCGGCGGCGGTCGGCGGGGGGCCGGATGGCCGAGGACGCGATGGTCATCGGACGATGAGATTCATCGCACCTGATCGAGCTATCGCTAGATATATCTTGTACGTCCAAGCATCTGGTGTGATGTTGTGGCACAGGGTATTTCAGCAGAGCGTGTTGAGGTGGCTACCGCGTGAGGTGTAGGTGTCTGCGAGATCCGTTGCGCGAGTGCTGCTCTGACGCGCTGTTGCATACCGTAGGCGATCAAGGCTGCGGCGTCAGCGGGGATGTCGAGGCTGTTGAGGAGATCCCGCCACCGGGCACCCTCCTCAGATGGTCCGGGCCGGGGATGGTCACGCCGGTCGGCGGAATGCCTCTGACGCCCCGCATGATTCACATCAGCGGTCGCGCCCGACAAGTGATCGGCCCGCAGCGTACGCCTACTCATGTCGCGGGTTCTTTCGGGCCTCGGCATGTTTCGGCCTCGGACGCTTGGCCGGTGGAGGGTTCATCAACTCGCTGATTCGGTCCTGGCGCAGGGCCTCCTCGACGGTCTCGGCAGCGCGGCGTTCTTGAACGATGCCGACGACGCGGGATGGCACCTTCGAATGCTTGATACGGCGCGGCATGTCACCCGCCCATCGGGCTGCCGGATATGCCGATGCGGCGCGGTCCTGGCGGATTCGCCCCCAGATGCATAAGCCGACCTTCCCGATACGCCTGCATGCGTTGTTCGGGCGTGAGCCGCCGCAGTTCGTCGTGCGTCGTCACCTGGTGGGGCATCGCAATGCGGTCTGCCGACGTGACCACACTGGCCGGGACCGCCGAGGTGATCGGCCTGGACGGTGGTGGCGCTGCGGTTGCTGCCTTCCAGGCCAGGGCAGCGTTGGCAGAAGTGCGGATGTCGGCCTCTGTCGAGGCATCGCTGAGAAGCGCCGCAGGGACACCCGTTTCGGCGGATAGGCGAAGTCTCAGGTTCTCGGCTTCCAATTGCCCTATGCGCCGGTCCTTCTCAGCGGCTAGATCCTCATCGGTCATGTGGACACCGTTGTGTGCTGTGCTAACTTTGGAACCATCGCAGCTAGCCGCCGTACGGCTGCGCGGTCGCGGTCGCCGGGCCGATCAACTGCGGTGCCGCAACATCTTTCGCGAATGCGTTCGTCAAAGCGTTGTGGTTCTGGAGCAGGATCGCATGTTGCCTGGCCTTTTGCGTGGCGGCGGCGGTGGCATCGGCCAGGCCGGGGATCCTGGACACCAGGGCATCTGACAGCCAGCCTGTCGGGATGTTGCGGCTCGCCAGGTAGTCGCCAAGTTCCTCTACGAGAACGGGGATTTGGGTATTGTCGGCACTGTTGATCAGACTCTGTGCGGCGGCGACGGTCTTGGCTGGGTCTTTGGCGGCGTCGAGTCCGCGCTGCGCCCTGGCCCAATATCGCTGTGCCGCGAGCTGACTTGACACGTCGTCGTTGACGCGCGTGTCCTTGACCAGATCGCTGACACGCTTCGTCGCGGCGTCGGCGTCGTCTTTCACGGCGTCGAGAGGACGCTGTAACCCCAGCGCCGCGTCGGAGACGCTGAATTTGCCCGCTTCGTCCCGCAATTCGTCGGGGTCGATGCCGTCGGGGAATGATCCGCGCCACCTGGTGTACAGGTCGGCGGTCTGCTGCTGCAGCCGGTGTGCTCGCTCAGCAGGGGTTCTCCCGCCGGGATCGGGAAGCTGCCCGGAGGGAGGTGGCGGAACGTGAACGCGGCGTGCTGGCCGGACAGTTGGAAATGTCATGGCTGAACTCCCTTGCAGTGCCGTTGATTTGAAGACGGACGTTAGGGACAGTCTAACGTGCCCGGCCTGTCACGCACTGCACGCCATCAGTGTGTGTCTGAGGGGCATTCAGCTGGGGTGTTCCAGTTCTGCTCGGGCCTGGTCGATTTGGTCGTATGCGTACGTCACCATCGCGGCGGTCGTCATCGCCTCACCCTGGCGGGCGAGCGATTCGTAGGTCTGGTCGCCGAGGACATCGCGCAGGTGGGTGATTGTCGTGTCGAACTCGGGGGTAGCTGTCCGGGTGAAGGCGGTAGCGGCGAAGCCGCTGATGGTGGCGGCGGGTGCGTAGTGTCCGAGCCGATCTAACAACATGGCCAGGACTGCAATCGCGGTGGGCAATATGGAAAAACTGCCGGAGTCGTGGAAGTTGCGGATCGCCAGAGCTACGTAGTTGAGGGCGTCCGAAGCCTCTGCATGGGTGGCCGCAAGCCTCGCCAGACTTCCCGCGTGGTATGACTCTCCAAATCGATTGCCACTGTCTTGAGCGATCTGCAGGCCCCGGCGGTGTGCTTCATACGCTGCGATGGGATCGACGTCGTGGTGGACCATGCCGTACGCCAGCAGAGCGTAACTCACGACCTCGGGATTGTCGGTTGCATCGGCGGCGGCCAGTAGGCCCTCTGATACCGCCATTGCCTCGTCATCGGCGCCGGTCATTATCAACGCCACAACCAAGCAAGCGCGGGCAAACACATGAGTGCTTGGGCTTCGTGCGAACGCGTTGCGGCATACCTCGACGTGCCGCTCGGGCCAACCCTTCACCAGGTACGCAGTGCCCGCCCAGACTTCGGCTTCGTGCGGTAGTTGATCAAAACGTCCACTTTCGAGGAGTGCCAAGCCGGCCTCGGCGTAGTCGATCGCATCGTCAATCCGTCCGGACGCATGGCATTGCGCAGCCGCCACGTAGAGCTGGGCCAGCCGGCGGTGTTCGACGGCCTTCGCGGCCTCAATGAGTTCCTCAGCCCACCCCGACGGCTCATGCTGCTCGAGCCAAATGCCGAGCAATGTCGCGTAGACAGCAGTGGTGGCGGCGGTGTCGAGGTCGTCGTGGTCGGCGGCCCACCGGAAGGCGGTGCGCAGGTTGGCCAGCTCCGTGGAAAACCAGTCATAGGCCTCGCGCTGCCGGGGGCTGTCCCACAAGGCAAGGATGTCAGCCTCACGTCCGGCGAAGTAGCGGGCATGCGCGGTCCGGGCCTCGTCCGCCACACCGCTGGCGACGAGTTGCTCCTCGGCGAACTGGCGGATGGTCTCCAGCATCGAAAACCGGGTCCGCCGCGAAGACCGGTCGGCGACCAACAGCGACTTGCGCACCAGAGCATCGAGTACCTCGAGGATGGCGTACTCGTCGAGGTCATCTGATCCGGCTACCGCGCAGGCGCTTTGCAGGTCAAATCCGCCCGCGAAGACCGAACAGCGGTCCAGCACTGTCTTTTCGGTGTCATCGAGAAGGTCGTAGGACCAGGCCATCGCGTGGCGCAGCGTGTGGTGGCGTTCCAGTCCGCGCCTGGACCCCACCAGCAGCCTGAACCGGTGATCAAGGCGATCACGCATTTCACTGGCGGTCATCGACGCCATCCGCGAGGCGGCCAGCTCGATGGCCAATGGAATCCCGTCGAGGCGCTGACAAATCTCAGTGACTGCGGCAGCTTCATCGCCGTCGACCATCGAGAAGCCCGGTGTCATGCCTTGAGCGCGTTCGACGAACAGGCGCACCGCCGCTGAGTCGATTCCCGCTGCCGCGTCCAGAGAGCGCACCGGCCACACCTGCTCGTCGGGGACTCCGAGTCCTTCGCGGCTGGTGGCGAGGATTCGTACAGTTGCCGAGTGCGCGAGTATGGCTTCGATCAGGTCGGCGGCGGAGTCGAGAACGTGCTCGCAGTTGTCGAACACCAACAGCCGCGACCGGCCCTCCAAGGCGGAGGCCACCGACTCGGTCACTGTCTTGCCCGGTTGCTGGGTGATACCCAGCACCGCTGCCACGGCGTCGGGTATCGCCGCCGGATCGGTGACTGCGGCGAGTTCGAAAAACCAGACGCCGTCGGGAAATTCATCGACGAGACGGGCCGCGACCTCCAACGCCAGCCGGGTCTTGCCGACCCCGCCGACACCGGTCAACGTCACCAACCGATGAGTCTTGACCGCCGCCGCCACCTCGTCGAGTTCGGACTCGCGTCCGATGAAGCTCGTGGGCGCGGGGCGCAGATTCCCCAGACCCGCATCCAGTGCCCGCAGGGGTGGGAACTCCGTGCGCAGGCCCTCTGCTTGGACTTGGAACACCTGAACCGGGGTCGGCAGATCCCGCAACTGTCGCGGTCCCAGATCGAGGAGATCGACCCCGCTGAGCAGAACCGCTGTTGAGTCGGCCAGCAGGATCTGACCACCATGGCCGGCGGCCATCACTCGTGCGGCTCGATTGAGCACCGTTCCGAAGTAGTCCCCGTCTCGCAGCTCGGCCTCGCCGGTTGCCAATCCCATTCGCACCGGCAACTGCAACTCCCGTTGCGCGTCGATCGCGGCGTTCACCGCCGACATCGGCGACGCGAAGGCCGCCACGAAACCATCGCCCGTGTGGCTGAACAAGAACCCGTCATACGCCTCGATCGCCGTGCGCAACACCTTGTCGTGCACGACGAGCGCCGCCCGCATCGCTTGCGCGTCGGCTTCCCACCGACGGGTCGAACCCTCCACATCGGTGAACAGAAACGTCACCACCCCCGAAGGAGCAGCCGCCGCAGCAGCGGACACCCCAGCAGAATCTCACAACGGACCTGCTCCTAGCTACCTCGTCCATCGGCGGAATCCGGCCCAGACACCCGCGCCCTGAGGCACGGCGTGGCGCGCTATGGGGTGGCCGGATCGCAGCGGCGGCAGCCGCGAGACACCGCCGCCGAGAAGTCACTTGCCGGTCCGCTTAGTCAGGGTCTGGTTGGGCGCAGCCTTAACGCGGCGACTGAACCGTATTGTTTCAGTTCCCACAGCGCGATCTGGCCTTCGTCCCCCAAGCCGCTCACCGTGCCTTCCCGCTGATAAACCTTCCGATGGTTCTGAAGGCCGTCAGCGTCGATCTTGGGGCCATTACGGGGCCATCCTTCGGGCGCACGAGAGGTGTGTGCCATGTTGTCCGGCCATCATCGGCTGCCCGCATATGTCGCACGACGGCGCATTTCGACGAACGCGGTGGAACCGTGCGGCGGATATGCGGTGCCCATGATCCATGCGGTAGTGGCATCGAGCGCACAGGGTGAGATAGTCGCCAGGCTCGATGCTGTACCGGCAGTTGCGCGTCGGGTCCGTGCGCAAATTCGCCTTGGGCGCGGCGGGATTCAGCGCAGCCTGTAGCCGCGTCGTGCCCCGGCACCTCTGGCACGCTTTCCGCAGCCGCTTCCGCGCCTGACGGTGGACCTGGTCGTAAGACATGACTCCCTCGTTGCCCCACAACACCTTTGAACGCAGTGTGGCACGGAAGGAAAGCTGGCGGCAACCGGCCCAGCTGAGGCATTCTGCCTCAGTTCGACTTAGCCACGGGTTCACGGCTCCTCGTCGTACCACTCACGAAGGCTTGCCGCGTACTCCGCATCAGAGTCCGCGTCGTTGTTTTTCGGCTGCCCGCTTCTTAGTGACGTACCCCTGTTCCGTTGTCCAGGCCCGTCCCGTCCCGTCCCTTTCGTTCAACGAATCGTTCAACGAATCGTTAGGCACACTGCCCCGCCGACGCGCCCGCTCGCGGCCAGATCGCTTCCCAGCGGCACGGTTCGCGGCCTGTTGCCGGAGCACCTGTTCGCGGGTGCGTTGGTAGCCAGAGTGATGAATGATGACGTAGGCATCGTCGTCGTCCTCCCACCAACCGCACTCAACCAATTCGGAAATGAACTCTGGATGAGGGCGTTTGGCCCACCGCGCTATGTCCTTCTTGCTGATCCGGCAGTTGAGCAGCTTGCGGTTGCTCCACACGAGCGCATCGATGTGCAGCCGGTGTGCCCCGTCGGACAGTTCCCAACAGTCGTCGGTGAAGTCGTCGCTGAGTTTGGTCCACGTCATGCTGCACTCACCCGCCTGGCCCACGGGTTCGCGGCCAAGAAGTCAGCGTGCTGCTGGTTTCTGCGCCCGACAGCGGCCCAGTCAACGGCGGCTGAAATAGCCTGTGACGCAGCGGCGTGCGCTTCCTGGCATGTGTCCACGCGTAGCGCCCAGTGCTGGGCTGCATCGAACACGCCCGCGAGCTTCGCCGGATGGTCGTCAGCCAGGTCGCACCAGCCGACGGTTCCGACCGTCGGGAAGGCCTGCACACCAAGCCGGTCCAGCATCCGGTCGCGGTAGAGGTGAACTTCCCACCACGAAACCGCTTGGGAGGAAAGGGGTCTGCTATCCTGGGTTTTGTCTGGCTGGATGGTGGTTCTGCTGGGCATTGGGGATTGGGTTGGCCCGTTGGCGTCAGGGGCGCTGGCGGGCTTTCCTATGTCGGGACGTGGCAGCCCGGTGTCGTTGGTATTCATGGTTTCCTGCTTTCGCTGTGCGCGTTGACATTTCGATTCCTCTCCAATCGGACGGTGCGGTGGTGGGTGTGTTAGTCGTTGACTGCGATGGGTTGTTTGAGGGCCTCGACATCCTCGACGTAGACGCGGATGGTGCGTCCGCCCACGCGGAAGGCGGGCAGCCTGCCGGATGAGATCAAGCGCCTGATGGTCTTATGGCTTACGCCCAGGTAGGCAGCGGCGTTGGCGATGTCGATGGCCTCGCGCCTGGTGAGGATGTCTTCACGGGTGACCGGCCTGGCCTTGGACTTCCTCGAATTGGCGGGCATGGCAACTCCTTTCGCGCATAACGCAAGGGAGCCAAGCGACTAAGCGAAAGACCATCTGGACCTTGAGATTTCGCTTAGCTACTCGGCTCCCCGGTTCGAGCGTTACGCCCGCTGCGAAGACTTACCACGCTGCCGTTTCGGCTTTGTGCCGTTGATCAGTTCCGTTGGGCTGCTGCCGTTTCGGCGTTGGCCGTCGCTTCCCTGAAAGCTGCTCAGCATATTCGGTTGTATGGGGGAGCTTAGACCCTGCGGCCCGGTGACGTCCAGCACCGCCGATTTGGACACCAGCCACCCGGATGGTCTGGGCACCTCGCGGACATGTCTTCATGGTGTCCAGCGATGGCCCAGAACAGCTCGGCGACACGGGGGTATCCATTCGCATGGTGGCCGTGTCGGTGACGGCTGCGGCGCAGACAGAACAGCCCCCGGCACCAGGCCAGGGGCTGAGTCTTGGCGACACTCAACGCCTACGGTTGCGCCTCCGATAGATGATGCCTGCGATCCAGATGACGTTCAGGACCACTAAGACGTAGCTGATGTGCTGGCCCATAGGGATCACCTCCTTACTTCGCATCCGTTACGGTTCCGCGCTTCGCCAACTTGGACAGCGCCTCTGCGACCTCCTCGGCGCGGCCACTGGCGATGCCCTGATAGATCAGCGATGCCTTCGGCGTCGAATGCCCGAGCCGCGCCATCGTTTCCGGCAGGTTGCCCACACGCGCCGCCTGCGTACCGGCGAAGTGCCGCAGGTCATGGATGCGAAGATCCTCGCGGCCAATGCTTTTCAGCGCCGGTCGCAGATAGTCGCGGAACACACGGTCATTGAGATGGCAGCCATGCACTGCCGGAAACAGTTGCGCGGCCTGGTCCGCCCCGACGTTGGTGTCTAGGTGAACCAGCAGGTCCGCGCGGATGTGCGGCGGCACAATGACCATGCGGCCCTTGCCGCTCTTGGGTGTGTCGATCCGGCAGCCGTCGCGGTGGGTGACGGCGCGGCCCACGCGAATCGCCTTGGCCCCCTCGGTGACATCCTGGCGGCGCAGCTCGATGGCCTCACCCCAGCGCACACCCGTCCAGGCCAGGACGAGGACAAGCGCCCGCAGCCTCTCGGGCCTGATGGCATCGGCCAGGGCCTGCACCTCATCCACGCCGAGGATGATCGCCTGGCGCTTGGTGGGCGGGTTCATCGCCCGCGACAGGTTGGCCGGGTTGGATCCGATGAGCTGGTCGGTGACGGCGGTGGCCAGGACGGCATGCAGCAGCCCATAGGCGTGGCTGTTGCGCCTGACGTGCTCGCCGCCCAGGCCCGCGAACCAGGCCCGCACCGCTTCGGGCGTGAGGTGGATCAGCGCCACCTTGCCCAGCGTGGGCGCGATGTGGTTGTCGAACAGCGCCTGATACCCAATCCTGGTGCGCGGCTTGACGTTGCGCTGATCGATCCAGGTCTGGCCGTACTCGGCCAGCCGAATATGCCGTACTGCAACGTCTTTCGCGCGTTTCTTGGGCGATGTCCACTCGTCGCGCTCGATCATGCGGCGCTCCCCGAGCAGCCACCCCTCGGCGTCCATCCGTGCGGTGAACGTCGTCGGCCCGTAGTAGCGGATCAGGTCGGGGCCGACGTAGCTGGCCTGGAAGCGGCCCGACCGTTTGCGGATCGCCCCCCAGCCTCGGTGGTTCGGTCTTCCGGCCATGTCGTGTCCCCTCGTGTGTCCAGGTGAGGCATCCTGCCTCGCCGCGCTGCCAATCCATTGCCAATCCAGATGGTCCGTTCCTGGCCGGACTGTCCAGTTCTGTCCAGTTCTAGCGCGGGCTGAAAGTGCCTGGTAGAAAGGCATTTTGGCAGGTCAGGCGTTTGCCTGCCGGGCAGTTTCGAATCCTGCCGGGGGCACCATCTGACCAGCGCAGATATAACGCTGCACAAGATTCGCACAACAGCGCGGCCGTTGGTCGGCTGCTTGTTAGCTTCGCTCCCGCCGTGATGACGCTGGGGTCGGCAGGTTGGCCGATAGGTCAGTGGCTGACAAAAGCATGGCGGTGACGAGGTCGATGAGATGGTCGCGACTGGTCTGGAAATCGCCACGGAGCCACGCGGCAACCAACTCTAAGGTGCCGCTAACGAGGGTGAACGCGGCTAGATCGGTGTCTTCCACAGCGGGTGCGGCGTCGCCGAGCAGTTGCCGCGTCATGACCGACATCGCTTGGGCGACTTGGTGCGTGCTGGCTAGCCGGGCGCGTTGCAGGACGTCACTCGTGTGCGAGGCGAGCAGCATGTGTGCTCGGCGTGGGTCTGCGGTGATGAAGTCAATGGCTGCCGCGGCAGCAGCGTGGACCTGGCTCCGGATGCCGAGACCGCCTTCAAGCGTGGCGGTAACTACTGTTTCGAGTCCTTGCTCGGCGAAATCCTGGGCCATGGCTTCTAGCAACGCGTCGCTGTCAGTGAAATGTTCGTAGAAGTAGCGATCGTTGAGGCGGGCGCGCGCACAGACAGCGCGCTTGGTGACCGCACCCGCTCCGGAATCGGCGAACAGGTCTAGCGCCGCATCGATCAGCGCGGCTCGTCGCCGAGCACGGCGATCGTCCGCGCTCACCCCGCCGTAGGCGCGTGTTGCCGGTGCCATCCCAAGCATTCTGCCCTGCCTCTTGACCCAACGGTGATTCTGGTGCAGTCTGGCACCAGTTATCTTCTGGTGTCAACCGGCACCAGAATGCTCGCGAACGAAGGAACTGAGATGACTTGTCCTGTAACCAGCGCGGTGACGTCTCAATCTCAACCTGCCGCTGACGCGTCGGAGTCGGGCGACGTAGTGGAACGGTTTAACCGGTTTGCCGGGTCGGTTTTTGTGGCATTGTTCGCTGCAGCCCTGTACGACCAGGCGATGCTGCCGGCCGTATCGGCGGCGCTGGAGGACACCGGACGTATACGTAACACCCCTTGGCTGCGTGCACTGCGCACTGCTGCATCGGATCAAATCGTCTTCTCAGGCGAGGAGGCCGATCGACGTGCCGAGGCCGAAAGGCTGGTACGGCTGCACCGCGACGTCAAAGGTGTCGGCAGCAACGGGGTCCGCTACAGCGCATTGAACCCTGAATCCTGGAACTTCATCCTCATCAGCACCTTCTTCATGCACCGCAATGCATTCATCGCAACCACCGGTGAACAACTCGACGCCGCCGCAAATCAGGCGGCCTGGGATCACTTCCGACAACTCAGCGCCGATCTGCAACTGCCTGGCCGTTCCCGGCTCATCGAAGACTACGACCAACTCACCGCCTATTACGACCATCTGGTCACCGAGAAACTTGAATCCACCAGCACATTGGAGTGTGCTGTCGCCTACACGATGCGACCCGCACGGCCCGACTTTCTTCCCGTCCTGACAGCACCACTGTGGGCTATCACCTCACCGCTGATCGGACATGTGTTGACAGTCTTGGGCTTCGGCATCATGCATCCCGGCGTGCGTGCGCAGCTTCCGACCGTCTGGACCCGCCGCCATGATGTCGAGTTCCAGTTGCTGACCGCACTTATCCGGTCCGCGTATCGATGGCTGCCGCGCCGCCTCACCGACACTCCGCTGGCCCGCAACCGCCGCGACTACGAGCGACTCATCGCCCGGTATAAGGGTATTGGGCTTACGTCCTTCGCGGCAGACTAAAGTCAGTTCAGCGCACTATATCTACAGGTCGAGATGCCCCTGGGGGGTATCGTCGGGGTCGAATCCTTCGGCCCGCACGGCTTCACGTTGTTCATCGTCCGTGCCCGTTTTGGACGTTGCGCCGGCGGTCACGGTTCCCCGCAGGAGTCGTGGCCCGTAGAGCCACGAACACCGCCCGGGTGGCGTGGTTGTACCGGCGCGGCAGTTCCCGGCGCGGCAACCCGAAACCGCCGGGTTCGATCCTGATAGCGTGCGGATCGACTGGAAGGTGAACACGCCATGACCCTCGCCACGTTCATCCTCGCTGTTATCGGGACCATCACCGCGACGGCGGCGCTGACGTGGAACATCCTCGCATTCGTCTGGCAAGATGGCCGGCCGAAACTGACGCCAGTAATCGGTTTCCAATCCCACGCTGGACTTGTCCTTATCGAAGCCACCCGCAACTTCCGCGACGTCCACGAATCACTCATGAGCGCCGCGCAACAGACGTCGCCCGGCGGCCCGCTCGTGATCGGGGTAAAGGTAATCAATGCCGGCCGGGAACCATTCCACGTCGCCGAGTGGGAGTTGCGAAGCCACCCAAGCAACACATCATTTAAGCAGTTCGAAAACCCGCTGGACTCACCTGCGGTTCCCTGCGATATTCCGCCTAAAGCCTCGCAGACCTTTTTCACAGACTTGAGAGCCGCATATGCGTTGGCAAGGGCCAGTAAGACAATCTTCAACGAAGAGCCACAGCGGGTCGTGGTCGCGGTATCGAGCGGTGGTCGTTCCTACACGACAAAGCCGGTAGAACCGGCGGTAATCGCGCTCGGCCGACCTCCCTCGTAGTGACGGGGTTCCGAAGGTGAGCACCTTGGGGCTTCGCGGCCGTCCCGCCGTCATGGCGCCGAACCTGTGGATTTCGTTAGCGGGGGTAAAAATGTCGCTATGCCTGGGAGGCGGCGGCATAATCGGCCCGGGGGTCCTCCCCACGGTCACCATCGCTAAATGGGGCGTCTAGCTGCGGTTTTGTCGGATGGTTGGGTGGTCAGCCGGCGGGGATGGTGACCAATGCTGCCGCTGGACGGTGTTCCAATCCCAAATTAGCTGGGTCGGATGGTCACCTTGGGCGTTGTTTGCTGTGCGGATGGTGCCCGTCAGCGTGGATGGGCGCCCGGTGGATTGCCCCGTCAGGTGGATGGTCACCGACTCGCCGGATGGTCACCGGCTCGCGTGGATGGTCACCCAGGTGCGGCATATTCTCCGAGCTGGCAGCGGGCTGGCGGCGGAACTGTAGGCATCGACGTAGCCACTGCTCGTCAATGCGGGCGACGCGGCAAAGCTCGACGAGGAACCATAGCGCTCCGGCGACCGTTCCGACTACGGCGATGAGCACCGTCGTGGTGAGCCATTCGTAGTGTCCGTAGGCGGCGACTGCCGCAGTACTTATCATCCCGGACAACGCGACGGCTAGCAGGAGGAACCCCGGCCATAGCAGGTTGTCCTTCATCGTGATACCAGCGTGCGGTTGCGTGGTCCGGAAATGATCGGTCGGATCGTGATGGCTGTCTCCCATCACCTCTCCCTCCCGTCGTCGGACGTTGAACTGGCTTCACTCTGCTGCCCGCCGGGGTGAGCCGTCATCACCCGAGCGTTGTTTCACCCGGGTGAGTTCTGGCGCCGCACCTGCTCACCAGTTGCGTCCGTGTTTGACGGGCGGCATCTTGCGGCCGCGGCGCTGATTGCACCGCAAGTGTGCGGGTGAGACTTCGCCTCTGATGTGGCCGCCGCCGTACCGGGTAATCCTCGGACCGACGCGCGTCATCGGCCCCGCGGAGGTCCAGGGCGCGGTGATCCAGTTCGCTGATGGAAGTGTCGACCGGCCTAAGGGTGCTG
>Ga0310917_10000347_pt1 | contig 20472 bp, 17 predicted proteins | sample GREbulkMGLF178_FD_203531 | JGI IMG/M metagenome (GOLD analysis project Ga0310917, IMG submission 203531) | Lab enrichment of tropical soil microbial communities from Luquillo Experimental Forest, Puerto Rico - GRE.bulkMG.LF178 | ecosystem: Environmental > Terrestrial > Soil > Tropical forest >... | reverse complement strand
AGGGGCTCGAGTCCGACGCGCGGTTCACGTTTCTCCCGCTGAATCGCAGCGTGCACCTCATGAACGTCGGCGGTCTCACCGTAGTCCATTCCTTGCCGGGTCAACGATGAGGGATTATGAGGTTGGTCGTTCATTTCTTTGCAGGCGCTGGCGGAGGAGACCCGGCCGGCGTAGCCGCAGGAGAAGCTGCTGGTGCCGGCGCCACGCCTCCCGCACTCTTAACTTCCTTCAGCGGATGCGATTGATCGAGTGACATCAGATAAGTGACGAGACACTTAGCGTCGTAGCTCGGAACAATTTCCCAACCGGGCGGTGGCGCGTCGGGTCCAGTCAATTGAAGTGCATCAGCCGAAGGTTCGCCACTAATCTGATGTTTCTCGTAGAGAAATTTGTAGGCCGGCATCGTGGAATCGACGTTGTCAGGACTCATGCTGCGTGGCGAGTAGAGATGTCGATGATGCCAAGCGGCAGAATAAGCGGGCGGGATTCCATTTCGACTCGGCGTTGATGAAGGATTCGCAGCTGTGGCCTGCGGTGCCGGCAACGTTGTCGGCGGAGACGGCGCTCCTCCCGCAGTAGTAGCGGCAACATTCGCCCTTGGCGCAGGCGATTGCGGAGCAGCCGGCGAAGCGGCCGGAGCATTTCCGGCTGGCGCCGCGGCCGGACTTTCTTCTTCTGTGGGGGCGGCCTTGGCAATGTCCGCCAGGTCGGGGCCCATTCGTTCCTGCCCAAGTTGCACCGGTCGATCAAAAATATAATCGCGCGGGGCACTGCGGCGCCCAGCCCATTTTGGGCGAGGCGACGAACCCGCATCGCGCGTACGGTCAAGGTCGGCGGAAACGTAGTCGGGTCGAACTTGCTGGCTGTGGCAATAAATGCAGCCGTTCGCGGCGTAAATACGCTGGCCGCGCTCGGCCATTCCCGATTTCGGCATGGGATAAATGTCAGTGCCTTCTTCGTCCATTTGCGGATTCAACGCGCCGATCTGCATGTTCGGAATCACCGTCAGTCCGATCCACGAGAACGCGAATGTTCCAAAAAGCCCGAGGAAAAGTGGAAGGAGTCCTTTCATAAGGGGGACTCCGATCCTTCCGCCTCAACAGGATTCAAAAACGTCGGCACCGTCGAAGTGCGACCCAATCCGAACAACATCAGTCCAAAATGGAACGCGAAGATAAAATGCGAGATCGTCAATAGCAGCGCCGCCAAAGTGCGCCCCCGCAAATACGGCAAAACGCTGGCCGCACTTTCAATGAATGGCATGGAGGGGCTCTGTTCACTCGAGCCCTGAACAAAGCCGCCGGCCAACAACATTAACGACATCAACCCGACGCCGTAAGCCGACGCCCAGAAGTGGAGCTTGATCAGCGTAGCGTAACGCCATTCGCGACCAACCAATCGCGGAACGATATAATACATCGAGCCAAAAATGATCATCGTGAAAAACGCGTAAAAGCCCATGTGCGAATACGCGATGGTCGCTTCCGTGAAATGCACGTAACGCGCCGTAGATCGGAGTGAAATTAAAATTCCGACCACACTAAAAACCGTATACGACATGGCGCCGAAGACGGTGAATCGCAGCGTTGGACTGTAACGCATCACTGGAAAATATCCCTGCATCGTCATGTGATGATTTAATCCAACGGTCGCAACCGGAATGATGGTGAGAATGGTTGCGGCAATACTGGCAGTGATCATCCAGGCCGGAAACGGTCCATCGACGAGGCGTTGCATTCCGGTCCAGCTCGAGAAAAGCGCGTAAGTCCAAAATCCGATCGTCGCTAAATGATAACTGTAGACCGGACGCCCAATTACTTTCGGGATCATGTAATACGCCGTGCCGAGCGCAATCGTCCCGAACCACAGAAAGAGCAGATTATTTCCGTACCACCAGCCAACGGCCGCCTGCAACACCCCTTGCACTGGCGCGACGAACAACATCGCTTGCGCGGCAGCGTAGAGCCATGGGAACCAAAGAAACGCACCAAGCAAATACCATTGCGTGATGTAAATCTGATTACCCCGCCGGAAACGGAACATCAGCACCGCCCAGGACATGATTAACGCGTAAGCGACGAAAAGGACCAGCGCGGCATATGGCGGAAATTCCAACCATTGATAGCCCGTGCTGTAGCCCATCAGGATGGCGACCACGCCAATCAGCACGCCGATATTCCAAAACCAAATGCCGGTCACGATCAGCAATGGATGTCGCAACGTCGTCCGGCAAAGCCGCGCCATTAGCCAAATGGCCGTGCCCATCGCGGCCATCGACGCCCATCCGTAAACCATGATGTTCATGTGCACCGGGCGGAGTCGACCCCACGTAAGGAAACTGACGTCCGCCATCCAATCGGGCGCGTGCAATTTGAATGAAACAAATCCGGCGAGCAGCGTTCCGATTAACAACCAAACCATTGCCGATGCGTAAAACATCAGCACCGGCACGCGCGTCGAAGCATCGATCCGCGCACGCTCGAGCTGTTCTGCGTCGGCGGCTGCGCCTGAAATCGTGGGCTCTTTCAACGATATGCCAGTGGCTGGAGTCATTCGTCAGGCGAGATTGAAATCGTCATTGTTGGGCGGGAGTTGCAGTGGCACTGCGAACCGGTAACGGACTTCCGGAAGGCGCGATTGACGCGGCGGGCGAAGGCGAAACGGCCGGGGCCGCCGGTGATAATTGCGGCGAGACGACCGCGGTTGGCTTCGGTGTCTCGCTCGCCTGCGCTGAAGCTGATGGCGCTGCCGGCAACGCCGCGGCTCCGCCCGGCGCGGCGAGAGCTATTGGCGTGGCGATTGGACCCGCAGGTACTGGTTTTTTGTTTGCCAGTTCTACAACGCTCAATTCCATCGCCCGCTCGACGGGCAGGCGCACCGTGCCCTTGTTCTTGTCGATCCAAGCGTAACCGGTCAGTGCCTTAGCGTCTTCATCGCGCGCGTCCTTAAGTTTTTTCAGGCGATTTTCGGCGCGCTGTTTTTCGTACGTGTCGCCGCGCTGCGCGGGCCCGATGATCGCGAGTGCAATCACACCGAACAGTGCAAACAATAACACCACGCCGAGCCAGGTTGAGAACGGCGCGGGCGATTGAACGTGCTCGGTATCGGCCATTTTCAATTAACTAGTTTCAACGATTCAACCAGGCGCGGGTCACGCACTGGAAAGAGCGATGCCTTGCCAACGATTCGCAAATAAACGAACGCAAGGGTTGCACCGATCCCGATGAGCGCAGCAAAGTCCCACAGGCTCACGTGAAGTCCGGTCCCGTGCAGCGCCGGCAGCACTACCAGATAGATGTCGAGCATCTGCATCAACAAAATCCATCCGGCGACGTAACAAAGCTGGTGCGGATGTTTCTTGATCGAGCGCAAAAGCAAAATCGCGAACGGGCCGAAGAATCGCCCAATCACAAGCAGCATGCTCAGGTACCACCACGATTCGGTGTTTCGAGTAAGAAAATATTGCGTTTCTTCTGGAATGTTCGCGTACCAGATCAACATGTATTGGCCAAAGCCGATGTAGGCCCAGAAAACGCAGAAGGCGAACATCCACTTCCCCATGATGTGGTAATGCTCCATCGTAACGACGTTTTTGAGATAACCGGCGTTGCGCAACGCACTGATCACGAGCACAAGGAGCGACATTGAACTGCCAGCCGCGCCAGCGAAGATGTAAACGCCGAACATGGTCGAGAACCAGCGGTAGTTCAGACCGAGTAGCCAATCGTATGCGCCGAATGTCAGCGACAGCGCGAACAGCGGCAGACTCACGAACGCGACCTTGCGCAGGCGAACCGTGAACAGCGGACCGCCATACTTGTCCTGCCGCACTGAAAAGCGGCGCAACAACTGCGACGCGATAATGAAGAAGCCAAGGAAAACGATGGCGCGCAGGATAAAGAAATTCAGATTCAAGTAAGCGCGCTTCGAATCGAGGTTCGCCTCATTTCCCGGCGCAATATTCATCCAGTCGTAGAGATGATGTCGCAAAAGCAAGATCGGAACGAAAAAGAGGGCCATCACGGCGATGAGCACGGCGATGTTTTCCAACTGCCGTCGCACAACCACCGTCCATTCCGCGTCCGTCGCGTAATGCACGATTGTCCAGAAGAAACAGCCGGCGCAAAGCGTGAAAAAATAGCCAAACGCGAACAGCCAGGAGAAGCTCAATTGCTTCGGGTCAATTGCCGCGCCTGCGCCGCACAGCGCCAGTCCGGCAAATGCGACCACGCCGAGAATTACCGACAATCCGGCGAAGCGGCCGCTCTCGAAATATTCGCCTTCCGGCGTTGGCGCGTTGTGCAAGCGATCGCTCATTTCTTTTTCACCTCCGGTTTGGCTTCGGGCTTCGCTTCCCCCGGTTTGTCCAATTCCGCGCGATGTTCGGGCGGCACGTCGGCGACCGTCCCTGCCTGACTTCGCTGCAAGGCCCGCAAATACGCGATGATCGCCCAGCGATCCTGCACCATGATGTTCGGGCCGTAAGCCATCATCGTGTTCTTGCCGTTGGTGATCGTGTTGAAAATTTCGCCGTCGGCCATTTTCCGGATCCGATCGTCCTGCAGGGTCACTACTGTCGCCAAACCGTACGATTTCGTGATCCCGTTGCCGGTCGCGGTTGCACCGTGACACATCACGCACGTGATGCTGAAACGTTCACGCCCGCGCCGGAGCAATTGCGGTGTGACCGGAATCGGAATTCCGGTTCCCCAGTAGTCGCCCATTTTCCCGGTGTCGATGTAATCGGTCCCGACACTGAATCCGTGTGGCATCGTATCGACCGCGCCGACAGGTGGTTGCGGGTTTGGCATTTCGTAACCGATCGGCACCGTTTCATTTATCCGCATCCGCGGACCACGGCCGTCCGCGAAAAAGTTGAGCGGCGATTGGGCGCGCACTTTCATTTGCCGTACCATGTCGGGGAAAATTTCCCACGGCTCGTTGGTGGTTTTTTCTCCGCGAAATCCGAGCACGGCCACAGCCGCGATCGTCACTAAGAGAGAAATTAAAAGGAAGGCGCGCAGAAACATCGCTTTAGTCCTCGTGCACAATGGTGATGTGTAGGCCGCCGCTGCGCTCCAGTAGTTCGTGCGCTTCGAGTTCGGTGAATCGCGGATCGCGCGCTTCGATGACGAGAAAGAATCCGTCGTTGGTCGCGCGCCTGAATCGTTCCCAGTTGAAAATCGGATGATGCGGTCGCGGCAGCCCGTTCATGATCAGCACGGCGAAGAACGCTGCGAAGGCGGAGAAGAGCACGGTAAGCTCGAACATGATCGGGAACAATGCCGGGACCGTTTGCCAGTCCCACGGTTTTCCGTGAACGATGAGTCGATAAAGTCCCCAGGTCGGTCCGAATTCGACGAGAATGGCGGTCAGCAGTCCGGAAATTCCGCCGCACAACACGACCGCGCTCAGCCACGATTTACCGAGTCCCATCGCGTCGTCCATTCCGTGAATCGGAAATGGCGAGTGCACGTCCCAACGCTTAAATCCGGCGTCACGAACCATTTTCGCAGCTTCATAGAGCGCAGCGGCGCTTGGATATTCCGCCGCGATTCCGTAAACCTCGTGACCGTAAGGCGTTTTCATGCGCGCTCCATTCCTCCGGCTTGAACGGGATGATGACCGTTAGGCGAATGCGCATGTACGTCCGCTTCCGGCAAAACAATTTTCACTTCCGACATCGCGATCATCGGGAGGAAGCGCACGAACAACAGGAACAGCGAGGTGAAAATTCCGAGTGTGCCGATGAACGTCCAGATGTCGACCCATGTTGGAATGAATAATCCCCACGAGGACGGAATGAAATCGCGATGCAATCCGCCAACGATGATGATGAAACGCTCGAACCACATGCCGGCGTTCACGCACATGCAGACGAAGTAGACTACCAGAATGTTGCGGCGGCACCAGCGGAACCAGAACAGTTGCGGCGAAAGCGCGTTGCAGAACAACATGCCGACCCACCAGTACCACCAGTACGGACCGAGCACGCGATTCCAGAACGCGAAGCGCTCGTAAGCGTTGCCGCTATACCAGGCTACGAAAAACTCCATTGTGTAGGCGTAACTGACGAATGAGCCGGTCAGCAAAATGATCTTCGCCATCTTGTCGATGTGCTGCGGCGTGATGATGTCGTGAAGTTTGAAAATCGCGCGAGCTGGAATGAGTAAAGTCAGCACCATCGCGAAGCCGCCAAAGATCGCGCCCGCGACGAAGTAGGGCGGGAAGATCGTCGTATGCCACGTAGGCAGGATCGACGTCGCGAAGTCGAAGGACACAACGCTGTGCACCGAAAGCACGAGCGGCGTGGAAAGGCCGGCCAAAAGCAGATACGCCATTTCGTAATGCCGCCAGTTGCGATTCGATCCGCGCCAGCCGCACGCGAAGACACCGAGCAGGAACTTTTTGATCTTCGTCGTCGCGCGATCGCGCAACGTCGCGAGATCCGGAATTAAGCCGGTGTACCAGAACAAAACTGACACCGTGAAATAGGTTGAGACCGCAAACACGTCCCACATCAGCGGGCTGCGGAAATTTTGCCAGATGCCGTAGTTATTTGGCAATGGCGCGAGATACCACGCCATCCAAACCCGACCGACGTGGACGCCGGGGAAAATTGCCGCGCACATGACCGCGAAGAGCGTCATCGCTTCGGCCGAGCGGTTGATCGAAGTCCGCCATCTTTGCCGGAGCAAATACAGAATCGCGGAGATGAGTGTGCCGGCGTGCCCGATACCGATCCAGAAAACGAAGTTAGTGATGTCCCACGCCCAGCCGACCGGATGATTCAATCCCCACGTGCCGACGCCGGTGGAGATTTGGTAGCCGAGACAGAACAAACCGAACATTGCGATCGAGCCAGTGATAGTGAAACAGACCCACCACCAGCGCGGCGCCGGTTGTTCAACGACGCCGGAGATGCGCTCCGTGATCCAACTGAAGTTGCGGCGATTCAACACCAGGGGCGCGCGTTGGAGCGGACGGTCGAGGGAACCTCCCGCCGCGCCTTCAATCACATCTCGTGTTGTCGGTATTTGGTCCATCGTTGGTTTAGATCGACTTCGTCACGCTTTCTCCTCCGGACTAGCGACGGCGATGTTGCCCGCGTCTGGCATTTTCGGATTCGGATTACGAATTCGTCCGAGATAACTCGTTCGCGTGTTCACATTCAAGTATTCGAGCAGCCGGTAGTTCCGGTCCTGCTGCTTCATCTGCGAAACTTTGCTTTCCGGATCTTTGATGTCGCCAAAAGTGATCGCTTCGTGCGGACAGGCCTGCGCACATGCGGTCGTGAACGAATCGCTCGGAATTTTCAGATTGTTGCCCGATGCGCCGGCGCGAACGTGCGCCGCGATTTTCGCTTCTTCTATCCGTTGCACGCAGAATGTGCATTTCTCCATCACGCCGCGCATCCGCACCGTCACGTTCGGGTTTTTCTGCATTTTGGTGATGTCAGGCGCACCCTTTTCGGTGAATGGCGCGATGTATTCGAGATAAATTCCGAACTCACCTGCGATTTTCTTTTTGCCGATCGGCCGCTGGTTGTAATCGAAGAAATTGAAGCGGCGGACTTTGAACGGACAGTTGTTTGCGCAATAACGGGTGCCGACGCAACGGTTGTACGCCATGACGTTCAGCCCGTCCTCGCTGTGGATCGTCGCGTTGACCGGACAAACGGTTTCGCAAGGCGCGTTCTCGCAATGCTGGCACATCATCGGTTGATGCACCATTTCGGGATCTTCCGGAAACTCGCCGTTGTCTTCGTTGAACGGCTTCGCGCTCGCATAATAGCGATCGATTCGGATCCAGTGCATCGCGCGTCCGTGCGACACCTGTAATTTGCCAACGATCGGAATGTTGTTTTCGGCCTGGCACGCGATGACGCACGCGCTGCAACCGGTGCAAACGTTTAAATCTACATTCATCCCCCATTGCTGCGGCGCGTCCATTGGCGGATGCGAGTAAAGCGAGAACAAATTCTTCGGCGGCTCGTCGATTCCGGCGCACTTTTCGACGAAATCGTTGTCTTCGCGGTAACCATCGAGCGTCGCTTCGCGAACCACGCCGCGGCCTTCGATGCTCCAATGCTCCTGGGTGCAAGCGAGCGGATATTTCTTTCCAACTTTCGTGACGCGCACGGCCTCGATGTTCTTTCCGTCGGCGACGACAAAATGCGGATTAACTGCGGTGCGCAAAAGGTAGGCGTTGAATCCAGATTCGTCCGCAATTGGTCCGGTCTTCTTGCGGCCGTAACCGAGCGGAATGGTAATCGAGTTGTCCGCGTGGCCGGGTGAAACGCAAGCCGCGATCACTAATTCGCGACGAATCGGCTGATCGTTTGCATCTTTGGCCACATCGTCGATCGACACCTGAATCAAATCGCCGGTCTCGATGTTCAATGACTTGGCCATGTTCGGGCTCAAAATGGCGGCGTTATCCCAAGTCAGTTTCGTGATCGGGTCGGGCAACTCCTGGAGCCAGCCGTTGTTCGCGTAACGGCCATCGTCCATCGCATAACTGCGGACGAAAACGATTTCGGGCGAATCGGTGGTCGGCGCGGGCGGTGCGGCCCAAATTTGTTGCACAGCCGAAGCCGAGGCGCCACCATTGAAAGACGCCGGCCGATCTTTCAGCGCAATGTGCGACGCAAATCCGTCTCGCAAAAACGTCGACCACGCGGTCGGAGAATCTCCCGGCGGTTTTGTGGCGCGGAAAGTCTCCTGAACCAGCTCGGGGCCTTCGACTCTCGGCCGGCCAAGCAGCGCGCTCATCAATTCGATTTCGCTCAGCCCGCCAAAGAGCGGCAGAACCATCGGCTGGATCGCCAAATATGCGCCTTCCGAGGTCAGCGCGTCGCCCCACGATTCCAAGTAATGCGCCATCGGTACGTGCCAGTGGCTGATTATCGATGTCGAGTCCTCGTGATAACCGAGTCGCAGGACTTCTGGAACTTTCTTTTGCAAATCGACCCAATCAAGCATCGCTTTCTTTTCGGCGTCCTGCGCGATCGCGCGCGGCGCGTTGTAAACTGGATCGCCGCCGAAAATGAATAAAGTCCTGATTTCGCCGCGATTCATTCGATCGGCGAGCTGCAAGATGCTTTTGTTGTTTTCATTTCGCGCAAATTCTTTAACGACCACCGTGCGGCCGATATTTTTCAGCGCGGAATTAATCGCGTAAGCGAGCAACTGGGTGGCTACCGGTTGATCATGTCCGGCGAGCACGACACTCGCACCCGATTTGGCGACCAGATCTTTCGCTGCTTCGTTTAACCACTCGTCGTCGAGCTCTTCTCCACCTTCCATCGGCCATTTGATGGCGTTCAAGAGAGAACTCAATTCGGCATCTTTTGTCAGATAGGCGATTTTTGCAGCCATTGCCGCCGCGAATGCCGGAATCTGACTGGCGGCGCAGCGTACTCGATGGTCCGCCATTGCGCCGGTAATAGTGAACCGATTTTCGACCACGTAGAGCCGGTTCATCGTGTCGCTGGAGGACTTCACGCGCCGTCGCTGCGTGAACGCGCGCGCCCCTGTCAGATCGCCTTCGCCGCAATCCAAAAAGTCGCTGTCGAGCGCCAATACGACATCGGCACGATCGAATCGGAGAATTAATCGGACATTTTCGCCGAAGCTCGTGCGGGTCGCGTAATTTTGCGCGTCGCTAAGGACTGCGTCGTAGACGCACCACGTCATTTTCGGAAAGGCCTTTTCCAAATCGGTACGCAATCTATCGCGCGTCGGTGAGTGTACTTCTTCGACGAGAAACGCTAGCCCGTCACCGGTGCCGAGCTGACTGCGCAGTTTGTCGATGTAGGCGTCAAACTCAGCGCGCGTCGAATCCTTGCCTTGATGCACGAAACGCCGTGAGCGCGCTGGATCATAAAGATCGAGAATTGACGCCTGGGCAAAAACATCCGTTGCGCCCGCGCTCGCTGGATGCACCGGATTCCCTTCGAGTTTGATCGGGCGACCGTCGACTGTCGTCGCGATCAGCGGAATCGCGCCGCTACGGCGCGGCATTGCCGTCGCGTAATACAAAAATTTGCCGGGAATTGTCCACTCCGCGCTCTTGGTGAAGGGAACGAGGTGCATCTCTGGCCGGCGACAACTCGTTAGGCCAAGACCAGCCAGCGCCATGGAGGCGCCCATCAGTTTCATGAAATCGCGACGCGACCATTCCTCTTCGCTCATTTCGGAAGCGCCGGCTGGAAATTCGCGCTCGAGCCATTCCCGGAACTCCGGCGTGTTGCTGTATTCACCGAGACTGCGCCAATACTTCTTCCCGGTTAGCGGTTCAGGGGGATGTTGGAAGACACGTTTCATCGGTGACAGGTCTGGCAATTTGTGCTCGGGGCGATGTTCCAGCGTTCCTTCAATGTCTGACCGATCTCTTGCTGCGTCAGATGCTTCTTCTTTGTCCAATCGTTAGTCACGCTTTTTGGCTGTCCGTACTTCGCCACGAACTCCGCCGGTTTCACGTCGTCCGGTTTCCAATCAAGATTGAAAACTTCCTCCTGCGGGCGCAGAAAATTCTCGGGGTGGCGATGACACTCGAGACACCATGCCATGCTATGCGGCTCGGCTATATACACGCTCGACATGCGATTCACCGGACCATGGCAACTGAAGCAACTGATCCCGCGATTCACGTGCGCGCTGTGATTATAAAAAACGTAATCGACCGTGCGATAAAGCCACACCCACTCGACCGGCTTGCCGGTTTTCCAACTTTCGCGCACTGGCTCGAGCTTCGGGTTGTCCTTCTGCACCTGCGAGTGGCAGTTCATGCAGGTCTGCGTGTTTGGCACATTCGACTGCGCCGCCACTTCCACGAAGCTATGACAATAACGGCAATCCATCCCAAGCTGCGTGACGTGAATGTCGTGCGGAAACGGCACCGGCTGGGTCGGTTGATAACCAACCTTGGTGTATTTTGGCGTGACATAATACCACGTGGCTGCAGTTAAACCGCACGCGATCAAGATGCCAGCGACGGCCATTTGTAGAGGCAGCCAGTTCGTCCAGCGTGGGAAAAAATTCGCCATAAATCAGCGGACACCCTGTCCGGGCGAACAAGGCCGCCAATTTGGAAACGAATTCGCCTCTTTCTGAGGATGTGCGGACATCGAACGCCTCACTCTATAAATCGAAATTGCCTGGGGGAAAAGAAAACTCCAACATTGTGTAAATCCACAGCGGCCCCTCTTCCCATACGGAAAAGTTGCCGCTACGCAAAATGATCTCGTCAAAACTTTGGGGAAGCGTCAAGTGAAAGCGCGAGTTTCTTTTGCTTTCGCGTTAATTTTTTTCGGCGAACCGAACTTGCCCGTCCGCGCTGCGGATGATGTCGATCTTCTGCTCGTTAACGGAAATGTTTACACGGTTAACGAAAAAACTCCGCACGCCGAAGCAATCGCGGTCAAAAAAGATCGAATCGTTTTCGTCGGTTCGAACGATGAGGCGAAGAAATTTCACGCTGCTCGCACTGTTGATCTCGCCGGTAGAACGTTGCTCCCCGGCCTGACCGACTCGCACTGCCACATTTTCGGAATTGGCGAACGCGAGCTGCGTTTAAACCTTGAGGGCACGAACACGCTTGACGATTTCTTGGCGAAAGTGAAAGAGCGCGTCGCGCAAACCGAACGCGGAAAATGGGTCTTTGGCCGCGGCTGGATCGAAACTTTCTGGACACCGTCACAATTCCCTACGCGACAAGATGTCGACAAAGTCGCGCCGAACAATCCTGTGTTTCTGACGCGCGCTGATGGACACGCATCGGTCGCAAATTCGGCCGCGCTCAAGATCGTAAAAATCGACAAGAACACGCCGAACCCTTTCGGCGGCGAGATTCTAAAAGATAAGCAGAAGGGCGAACCGACCGGGATGTTGCTCGACAGCGCGCAGAATCTCGTCCGCAAGAATATTCCGAAACCAACAACCGCCCAACGCGAGCAAACCTTGCTAACCGGAATTAATCGCGAGATCGGCCTCGGCTGGTGCGAAATTCAAAACGCCGGCAGCCACAAGGACGATGTCGATATTATCAAGAAGGTTTACGCCGACGGCAAAGCGAAGATCCGTTTCGTGAACTGCGTTTATGGACCCGGTCAAGAGGCGCAGAACTTTTTGAAAGAAGACGCGACACTCGACGCCTTCAATCACCACTTCACGCAACGCACGATCAAAGTTGTCTTCGACGGCGCACTCGGTTCGCGCGGCGCGGCATTGCTGAAACCGTACAACGACGCGCCGGAGACTTCCGGTTATTTCACCGAAAAGCCGGAAGATCTTCGACCGATGTTCGAGAAAGCTCTGCGTCGAGGAATTCAGGTCGAGACGCACGCAATCGGCGATCGCGCGAACCGCACGATTCTCGATCTCTATGAAAGCGCGTTCAAAGCAGTCCCGCCTGATCAACGGAAAATCAAGGAGCCGCGCTGGCGGGTTGAGCACGCGCAAATTGTTGATCCTGCCGATCTCCCGCGGTTTGCAAAGCTCGGCTTGATTCCGTCGATGCAACCGTCCCACGCGATCAGTGATTTGTTCTTCGCGCCGGCGCGGTTGGGAATGGATCGGCTCGCCGGCGCCTACGCGTGGCAATCGTTTTTGAAGTCCGGTTGCATCATCGCCGGCGGTTCGGATGCGCCAGTTGAACGCGGGGAAGCGATGATCGAATTTTACGCCGCGGTTGCGCGCAAAAGTATCAAAGGCGAATCGGCCGAAGGTTGGCACCCCGAACAAGCCGTCTTGCGTGAGCAAGCACTGAAAATGTTCACGATCTGGCCGGCCTACGCGTCGTTCGAAGAAAAAGACAAAGGCTCAATTGAAATCGGCAAACTCGCCGACTTCACGGTGTTGTCTCAAGACATTATGAAAATTAGCGAGCGGGAAATTCTGAAAACGCGCAATGAGATGACGATTATCGGTGGCGACGTGGCTTACGACGCGGGAAGAAAATAGACAGAATGAACAAAATTGTCAGAATGGTTCGGAAACTTTGACTTAGATTTTATCCATTCCGTTGATTCTGTGTGCTTCCGCCAAATAACAGGCCCTCCCATCATCGCTGCGATTCCGGCCGCCAGAAACACGTGACCGCCCATAAGTTGCCGATGAAGTAATAAACGAACGCGGCGGTGGCGAGTGGGAATAAAGCCAGAACAACAATGATCCCTTTCGGCGTTGTCGAAACTCGGATCGCGACAATCGCAAACACAATCGCGAGTACGATCGCGATGACCGAGTCCTGAAACCAGAGGACTTTCAATCCCTTACCGATGAACTCGGCGAGATTCGATTTCTCGACCGCGGCCGACATTCGCCCGTAGCCTCTCGTGTGCAGAAAAGCGCCGAACGCGAGACACAATGGCTGAAATCCCCGAGAAGCATTCGCGAAAGACTCTTCATCAATGTGCGAGCACGTAAATCGCGACCAGCGTCAGAAGAAAATACGGAACGAGAATCGCGGCGCCGGCGTAGTCCTTGGCCATGCGTTGACCGAGAAAAAGGCAGAGGATAGCAATCGCCGACGCGACGGCGCCGTAAAAAGCAATCGTAGTGTCATGCGAGAACAGGAACACGAGAAGTCCGATCCAGCTTAACGCCCCAGCTGCGACTTCGATGATCGTGAGAACTGTGAACAATAGCGGCACCATTCCAGCGAGCCGACTTTTCGCGAAGTGCCCGCTGAGCCAGCTCAAATTTCCCTGTCGATCTACGATTTTGTCGATGCCGGATTGCAAAAACAGAATCGCAAGAAACGCCGAGACGAAAAGCTGCAACAAATAAAGAGCTAAGCTTGGCACGTTCATCTTGTCACGTCGACCGAAGTGGAGACATCTCTAATTATTTCTGGTCAGAAATAGCAAGAGATTCCTCGACCTAGCTCGGAATGACAGAAGTGGGCTACGAATACAAATATTCGTCGTGGTACTCGCGTTGAGGAGCGAACTGGACGTGTTCGTTGCCGTTCTCGGGATATTCGAAGATTTTTCCTTCGTAATTGCGGATCACGATCTTCTCGTTGTCGTGATAGAGAATGTAGCCGGGATTGATCGGCACTTTCCCGCCACCGTCGGGCGCATCGATCACGAATTGCGGCACCGCGTAACCGGTGGTGTGACCGCGCAGGCCTTCAATAATCTCGATTCCCTTCGCGACCGATGTGCGCAGATGCGATGAGCCGTTAATCAGATCGCATTGGTAAATGTAATACGGACGAACGCGACACATAAGCAGTTTATGGACGAGCGTCTTCATCGTCTCGAGATCATCATTCACGCCTGCGAGTAACACGCTTTGATTTCCAAGCGGAATGCCGGCATTCGCGAGACGTCCGAGCGCTTGTTTTACCTCAATCGTCAGCTCGCGCGGATGATTCACGTGCACGCTCATCCAAAGCGGATGGTGCTTGGCCAAAATCGCGCAAAGCTCGGGCGTAACACGTTGCGGCAAAAAAATCGGGACACGCGTGCCGATCCGGAGAAACTCGATGTGTTTGATTGCGCGCAGTCGCGTCAACAACTTGTCGATCTTGTCGTCGCTGAAAATGAGAGCGTCGCCGCCGCTTAAGAGGACATCGCGCACTTCGGTGCGTTGTTCGAGATAACGGAATGCTTCTTCGAAATCGGTGTGCAATTCCTGCTCGCCCACGCCGCTGACAACGCGACTCCGAGTGCAGTATCGGCAATAAGCGGCGCAACGATCCGTCACTAAGAAAAGCACGCGATCCGGATACCGGTGCACAAGCCCCGGCACCGGCATGTGCGAGTCCTCGCCGCATGGGTCGGCCATATCGTACGGCGACGACCAAGTCTCTTCGACACGCGAAATGACTTGACGCCGAATTGGGTCGTCCGGATTTTTGCCGCGTGGAATCAGGTTGAAAAAGTGCGGCGTGACCGCGAGCGCAAGTTTGTCGCCGCTCAACAAAACGCCGCTTCGTTCCTCGTCGCTAAGATCCACGTAGTGCTCGAGCTGAGTGAGCGAGGTTACGCGGTTTTTCAGTTGCCATTTCCAATCGTTCCAAAGTTCGGGCCTGACCTGCGGCCAATAGCCGGGCGCATGCGAGACGAACACTTTCCCATCGCCGTTCCCAAGGGTTTGCATTTGAATAAGGATCGAAACGCTAAGACCGGTCAGACTTGTGTCAACGCGCGCACTGCTGAGTGCGCCGCGCACTTGATTGGAGTCGGATTTGCCCTTATTGAACAGCTACGACGGTGCCGATTGGAATCTCGGCAAAAAGTTTTCGCGCGGTTTCGCCGGGCAAACGAATGCACCCATGCGACGCCGGATAATTCGGCACCACGCCTTCGTGCATTCCGAAATCGAGACAGCTTAAGCGCATGAAATACGGCATGTCGACGTGATAAATCGTCGAACGGTGATTGCGCTCCTTGTCGGTAATCACGAAATAGCCGCGCTTTGTCGAATAGCCACCGCGGCCCGTCGAACAAACTGAATGCAACACTGGGACGCCGTCTTTGATGAGCGCCATGTGCTGCGACGCGAGCGAAATTTCGATGCGAAGTTTCTCCGGGTCAGGCCCGCTGCCGAGAAGCACCTGCGAGGCTTGCCAATGTCCGAGTTCAGCCGCGAAATAAAGCGCGATCATTTTATAGCGGCCGGTCGCGCGACTCTTGTCAGCGCCAGCCTGCAAGAGTCCACGGAGGTATTCGGTGCGGCCCAATCCCGCGGCTATCATCAGACAAGATACGTTTCGGTCATCTTCGATGTAATTGCGGAACGATTTGGACGGCAATGAGTCGAGAAATTCCGTGTCATATTTCGCCGCCAGAATTGTGTTCGGGTCAGCACCGCATTCCAGCAATGTCGTGAATAAAGGCGCGTTATCGGTCGCAATTGCGTAAGCCAGCAGCGGAACGCGCTTTCCTTCTGGCGTCGGCGGAGGGATATGCTTCGAAAGCAGCAGTCGAATCGAATCGCGATCACCGAGACGCAGCACATTGTCGAGCGCGTGCAGTGCGCCAGGACTCCACGCTTGGAGTCTCGGCAGTCGAGTAAGGATTTCTTGCCCGATCTTAGTGTTCGGAGTTCCTAGCGCGAGCGCCAACAATTCTAATGTGTCGCCGTAAGCTAACTCCAAATTCGGCGTCAGGCTGAGCAGAAGATCGACAATTTCGAGCTTCTGCGCATTCACGGCGTAGTAGAGCGCGGTATGACCGGCCCGGTCCCGAGCGGTCATGTCGCTGACATGTCCAGCCAAGGCGCATACCAATTCCAGATCGCCATGCATCGCCGCAACCATTAGGGGCGTCACACCCACGTCGTCCGACAAATCGGGACTGCCACCGGCATCAAGCAGCCGACGCGCGAGAATTCGGTCTTCTCGCAAGACCGCCGTGAAAAGCAAAGAACGATCATTCGCCCCGCGCGCGTTTGGATTCTGGCGCTCGCGAAAGTACCGATTAATCAACGAGCTGTCATTCGTCTCTAGCGCGCGGACAAATTCGTCGGCTCGGATGGGTTTGGGGGCTTGCCGCTCAAATGCAAGCCACACGGTGGCAAGCAGAAACAGCGTCGCCAAAGCGCCAACCGAAACCCAATTGAACCTCATTGAACGCATATCCGGCGAGAGACCACCGATAGTATATCATTAGTCAAGGGGTTTGCTGGGTGATTCACAGGCCTCGACGGAAGGCCCTCAGTAGACTGACAGCGTTGAACGTAGCATGTTCGATGCTGTCCAACCTCGAACCGATGCGATTGATTAAACTTTTCACTTTCAGTGCCACCTTGAGCGCGTTGTCGATCTTCGCCGCGACCCCCGAAATCGCGTCGACCTTGAGCGTTCCACCGGGCGCGGCCGAACAAGGAAGGGATGTAGTTCACCAGTTGAATAATGCTTTCGCCAAAGTCTTTGAAACGGTGGCGCCCAGTGTTGTCGTCATCGAAGTCTCAAAAAAGCCCGACAATGAGACTTCGGCGTTTGAGGACCTTTTCTTTCAAGGTCCCCCTGATGAAAATAATCCGCGCCAAAATCAACGAAATCTTCAGCCGATTCAGAGCGAAGGCTCCGGGTTCATCGTTCGCCCTGATGGCTACATTTTCACCAACTTCCATGTCGTGGAAGGCGCGGACAAAATTGACGTGAAGCTTAAGGACAGCACCGAATTTTCCGCCAAAGTCATCGGAACGGACGAGAAAACCGACATAGCCGTGATCAAGATCGATGCGAAAGACCTGCCCTCAGCGCAGCTTGGCGACAGCGATGCGGTTCGCGTCGGAGAATTCGCGTTCGCGATCGGCGCGCCGTTTAAGCTCGATTACACGTTCACCTACGGAGTCATCAGCGGCAAAGGCCGCAGCAAATTGCTCTCAACCAGCGGCTATTCCATCTCGGATTATTTGCAGACCGACGCGTCGATCAATCCCGGTAACAGCGGCGGACCGTTGTGCGACATTGACGGCAAAGTAATCGGCATGAACACGTTGATCAACGGAATTAACCGCGGTCTCGGCTTCGCGATCCCGATCAATATGGCGAAAGACATTGGTGGAGAGTTAATCGCCGGCCGCAAGATCATGCGACCCTGGCTCGGGATCCGGATCGAAACGCTGGGCGACGATCCATCGATCCGCGAGTTGTTCAAAGGAATCGACAAAGGCGTCGTCGTGCGCACAATCGAAGCCGACGCGCCCGCCTACAAGAGCGACCTCCGGCCGTTCGACGTGATCACGCAGGTCGACGAAAACCCCGTCCTAACGGACTCGCAGCTGCAGCACGAGATTTTGAAAAAGAAAATCGGCCAAAAGGTTGAGCTGACCGTGTGGCGAAAAGGACAAACGTTGAAGGTTCCAGTCACGACCGGTGAATTGCCGAACGAGATTTCGCGCGCGTCGAATGAGCCGGCGCGCCCGCCGAAGAATCGCGAAGAAGAGGCCGGCAAATTTGGTCTACAGGTGCAAGACTTGACCAAAGAAATGGCCCAACGTTTCAAGCTTGGCGTTCAAAAAGGCGTGATCGTGACCGACGTGGCCGACAACAGTCTGGCCGCGCAGCAAGGAATTGAGCGTGAAGACGTGATCACCGAAGTCGATGGCAAACCGGTGTCAGATGTGAAAACATTTCGTGAAGCGTTAAACAAAGCCGATCCGAAACGCGGCGTGCTGCTTTATCTCGATCGCAAAGGCAGCAAAACGTTCGCGGTACTAAAAGCGAGCGGCGGCGAACCGCCGGCCAATCGCTAAGATCGACATCTACTTTTTCGCGGCCTGCGCGCGCAGGTAGTCAGGCAACGGCTGGTTGTCGATGTAAAGCTGTTCGAGCGCGGCGTCGCCGTTACGCACACGCGCGGTGACGTAAGCGTTCGCTTTGTCGCGTCGACTATTTTCGCGATAAGCCTTCTCGGCTTCGGGCGCGCTTTTCTCGCTGACCCACAACCTGTTGAATGGAATTATGATGTGCTGCCTGTCATCCCAATTTCCGCCCGGCTCCACTTTGATTACATTGTCGCCTGTGACGGGCGTCGTGCTGGTGTGATCAATCTCGGCAAATCCGTCCGCGGTTTCTTTCAGAATCGCATAAACCGAATCGGGCGACGTGAATTTTTCCGACTGAGTAAACTCTTCCGCCATTAGTCGGAGCTGAATGTAGCGACCGCGCACCACGTCTTCCGGATCGATCGGCGCGGTCTTAAATTTCCAAACGCGACCATGAGTCAGCGTCTGAATGCGTCCCCACGCTATCAGCGCGGGCACGCTCAGTTGCACGACGGCCACCAAGGCAAAGATCAGAACGGGCAATCTTTTCATACAACGGCGGCTCGCTTTTTGAACAAAAGAATATTTGCGACCAAAAATCCCGCGCCAACCAAGATGAATCCAAGGCCGCGCGTCACAAAACTCAGCTCGCTGTCAAAGAAACGACTGATCGCGAGCGCTGCGATAAGTATCAAACCGAAGTTCGCACGCGGAATGCTATTCGAACGAATTCCGCGGACTAGGATGTCGATCCCGAGCCAAAGCGCATAACAATTGATCACCGCTGCCGCAGCAAACGAGCACCGGCTGCTCCACCCACCTTTAGCGGGCTGCTGGCAAAGATTCGCGATGCCCCAGGTGATCGCGGTCACGATCGGAAACGCCGCCGCGGCAAGGCCGAATTGAAAGCGACGTCGCACAATATCGAATGCCGCGAGGCAGATGGCTACGATCGGAAACAAGAACTCCAATGCGACTGCGATGTTTCCGGAAAGCGTGTGTTGGCCCCACAAGGACTCCCGGCCCATATGCCAGCTTGATTCGAAACTGAGCACGATCGCAGTCACGCCGATCCCGATTCCGCCAAGCAGCGCGACGATATGCAATTGTTCGTCTGCTCGCGGAAAAAATTTGATTCCCGCGAGATAAATTGCGGTCAGCAACCCCGCGAACGCAACGCATCCAAGATCCGTCTTCGCAAAATCCGCGGTAATGCCCAGGCCGAAAACGAGCGCAAATGTGAGCACGATCCCGATTGCCGCAGTTTCGCGACTGTCGCGACGCTTCCAGTAGCAAATCAAAAAATATGGAATTGCCAGGAGCAGCAAGATCCAGAAAAACATCGGGTTCGCCGAATGAACAAAGAATGCTATCTCCCGCGCGAACAACCAAACAATCGTCCCGATCACATACGCCACGGCCCCAATCGCCGTCCGGAGCAGGTAAACAATGAGGATGCTGAGCAGCAGCCAAACACGCATGAAATCGGCGAACGATCCCTGGATTTGATACGTTTGACTGACGAGCGAGATCGCAGTAGCTACCGCTGCGACATCATATATCGCCACTGCTTCGCGCCATGGACGCGACTCATCGCGTCGGATTAACACGAAAGCGACCAGCGCCTGCGCGATTAGCAAAGGGATGAACGCGATAACGGTCCGCGCCCCGCGACTAAGATCGTCCCAATTGTGCGCAATCAGAAGAATGATGCCGGCGCCGACGAGCGCCGCACCGACAGCCGCCAAAATTACGAAACCGAAATTGCTTCTCGTTTCGACCGATTCGTAATGACGCTCGAGAGAGAGCGCGTTTTCGGAATTAATGACACCGGCTGCAACCAATTGCGGCAGTTGGCCGCGAAGCCAGCGAACTGCGCGCCGATTGGTTGATCCAGGCACGCAACGGATTCAATCAGGGCAACTTCCGAATGTAAACTATGGTGTTAGCTCTTACGGGCGCCGACAGCGACAAGAAGAATTCCGCCGGCGAGACAGATTCCGCTAGCGATCGGCGGAAGGGAAATGCCGTGGCCCTCCCGGTGCGTGATTTGCAACGGTCCGAGCTGGGCGTCCTTTTTTTCGATGGTCCAGTCAAGGCCACCCCAGGTAAAGCCAATAATGCCAATGATGATTAGAATGACGCCGATTATTCCAACTGGTTTCACGCCGCCGATGCTACAAGCGTCGTCGCCCGCCAATCAATTGAAGAATGAGAACGACGAGCGCAATCAAAAGCAGAA